>Ga0075160_10001912_pt1 | contig 12630 bp, 9 predicted proteins | sample JI91814C2DNA_FD_70969 | JGI IMG/M metagenome (GOLD analysis project Ga0075160, IMG submission 70969) | Wastewater effluent complex algal communities from Wisconsin, to seasonally profile nutrient transformation and Carbon sequestration -... | ecosystem: Engineered > WWTP > Effluent > Algae...
GACCACTCGGGCGTAGGCGCACCGGTTCGCCGCCGCACTGTTGCCCCTGGCGATCGCCGCCGTGCGGCGCGATCGTCGGGCCTCGAGGTCCCCCGCATGCGCCGCTTCCTGATCGTCGTTCTCGTGCTCCTGGTCGTGCTGGTGCCCGCCGGCTGGTGGTTCCTCGGCACGCCGAACGGCCGGCACGCCCAGTTCGTGGTCGGTGGCGCGCTGGTGAACCTCGGCTACCGGATGCAGGACCACCTCGAGGCCTACGACTTCGACGAGCAGCACGCGCACGGCGGCTCGATGACGCCGGAGGAGGTCTGGGCCGAAGTGCTGCGCCAGAACCGTCTCGCCGCCAGCGTGCGCAGGACCTTCCCGCGCACCCACCATCACCCGCTGGTGGCCCTGGTCGTGTGCATGGACGCGCGGCTCGACACCAACGAGATCACCGGCGACACGCGCCAGTACTACTACGTGATCCGGACCGCCGGCTCGGTGCTCGAGGACAAGGAGGCCGAGATGCTCGAGCTCGCCGTGCAGAACGGCGTCAAGGTGATCCTGCTGACCACGCACTCGGACTGCGCCGCCGAACGCGCCGCCGCCGATCCGCAGCTGCAGGAGCGCTACCCGACGCTGGTGCGCGCGGTGCACGAACGCGGCATGCGCGTGCGCACGCTGCTGGCCCGGCCGTTCCTCGCCGATCGCATCGCGAAGGGCGAACTGCTGGTGAAGCAGATGGACATCGACACGCACACCGAGGAGCTGGCACCGAAGTGAGCGCGCGCGGCCCCCGAGGGGCCACGACCCGCGTCGTCGGTCAGCGCCGCGACGGCGGCACGTTCTCGCGCAGCAGCCGCTGCAGCACGTCGGCGACCGGGATCGCGCCGAGCTCCTTGTTCTCGTCGCGCGAGCGCACCCCCAGCGCCTTCGCCTCGACCTCGCGCTCGCCGATCACGCCGAGGAACGGCACGCGCAGGTTGCGCGCCGTGCGGATCTTCGCGCCGAGCTTCTCGTTGCTCGTGTCGACGGTGACGCGCAGGCCGTGCTTCCGGAACTCGACGGCGACCTCGTTGGCGTAGTCGGTGAAGCGCTCGTGCACGGTCAACAGCGCGATCTGCTCGGGGGCGAGCCAGGTCGGGAACGAGCCGCTGCAGTGCTCGATCAGCACGCCGAGGAAGCGCTCGATGCTGCCGAGCACCGCGCGGTGCAGCATCACCGGCCGCACGCGTTCGTTGTTGGCCGCGACGTAGGCGAGGTCGAAGCGCTCCGGCAGGTTGAAGTCGACCTGCATGGTGCCGAGCTGCCAGCTGCGGCCGAGTGCGTCCTTCAGGTGGAACTCGATCTTCGGCCCGTAGAACGCCCCTTCGCCCGGGGCGAGCTCGTAGGCCAGGTTGGCGCCGGTGACACCCTGCACGAGCGCCTGCTCGGCCTTGTCCCACACGTCGTCGCTGCCCAGGCGCTGGTCGGGCCGCGTGGCGATCACGACGCGCACCTCGGTGAAGCCGAAGTCCTGGTAGACCGAGTAGACCAGCTTGATGAACTGCTCGATCTCGCCCTGCACGTGCTCCATCGCGCAGAAGATGTGCGCGTCGTCCTGCGAGAACGTGCGCACGCGCGTCAGGCCGGCGGTGACGCCCGAGCGCTCGTAGCGGTGCAGCCGGCCGAAGTCGGCCATGCGCATCGGCAGGTCGCGATAGCTCTTCAGGTCGAAGCCGAACACGAGGCAGTGCCCCGGGCAGTTCATCGGCTTGACGCCCCAGTGCAGATGGTCCTGCACCACCTTGGCGAGGTGCTGCGGCGAGCGATCGCTCGCCTTCGCCAGCGCTTCGCCGACCACGGCGACGTCGTCGGCGGTCGACGCGAAGAACATGTTCGGCGTGTAGGCCGGCAGGTGGCCCGAGGTCTCGAACAGCTTGCGGTCGAAGATCTGTGGGGTCACCACCTCGACGTAGTTCTGCGCCACGTACCAGTCGCGCATGTAGTCGACGAGCTGCTTGTAGACGAACGCGCCGCGCGGCAGGAAGAACGGCGACGCCGGTGCCCACGGGTGGAACTGGACGAGATGCAGTTCCTTGCCGAGCTTGCGGTGGTCGCGCTGCTTGGCCTCCTCGAGCTGCTTCAGGTACTCCTTCAGCGCCTTCTCGTCCGCGAACGCGGTGCCGTGGATGCGCTGCAGCTGGGGATTGCGCTCGTCGCCGCGCCAGTAGGCGCCGGCGGTGCCGGTCAGCTGGAAGACCTTCAGGAAGCGGGTCGACGGCACGTGCGGGCCTTCGCACAGGTCGATCCAGTCGCCGTGGCGGTAGATCGAGATCTCCGCCCCGGCGGCGTGCAGGCGCTCGAAGTGCTCGAGCTTGTAGGTCTCGCCCATGCGGGTCAGCAGCGTGCGCACCGCGGCCGGATCCGGGACCTCGCGCACGAACGGGCTGTCCTTCTGCACGATCTCGGCCATCTTGGTCTCGATGGCGCGCAGGTCGTCGTCGCTGAACTGGCCCCCTGGTCGGTCGTAGTCGTAGTAGAAGCCGTTGTCGGTCGCCGGACCGAACGCGACCTTGGTGCCCGGGAACAGCCGCTGCACCGCGTCGGCCATCACGTGCGCCGAGCTGTGGCGGATCACCGGCAGGGCGTCGGGCGACTTCGCCGCGATCGGCTGCAGCTCCGTCGTCCCCTCCGGCACGGGCGAGTGCAGGTCGACGAGCTGCTTCTGCGGGCCGAGCTTGCCCGGCAGCAGCGCGTAGGCCGCGACGGTGTCGGCGGCCAGCTTGCCCGCCTGCTCGAGGCGGGAACGGACGGAAGGTGCGGAGGAAGTCATGGTCGGTGCGGGTTGCGGGCGGAGAAGGTAGCGATTCCGCCGGCCTCGCGCCCGCCTGCACCGACCAGAACCGTGCGGCGACCGGAGTCGCCGCAGCCGGCTCGCTCACTTCTTGGCGAACTCGGCCGGCAGCGGGCCGGTCAGCGCCTTCAGGAACGTCACGATCGCCGCGACCTTCTCGGCCGGCAGGTTCTGCCCGAGCTGGATCTCGGCCATGTTCTTCACCGCCTCTTCGAGCGTCGCGATCTTGCCGTCGTGGTAGTAGGGCGCGGTCTTCTCGCAGTTGGCGAGCGTCGGCACCTTGAACAGGAACTTGTCGGCTTCGCTGCCGGTGACCTGCATGCGGCCGGTGTCCTGGCTCGGGTACGGCTTGATCAAGCCGACCTTCTGGTACATGTGCCCGCCCAGCAGGCGACCCATGTGGCAGGTGATGCAGCCGCTGTCCATGAAGGTCTTCAGCCCGACCAGCTCCTCGTTGGTCAGCGCCTTCTGGTTGCCGTCGAGGTACTCGTCCCACCGCGACTTCGTCACCAGCGTGCGCTCGAACGCGCCGATCGCGAGCTTGAAGTTGCCGGCGGTCACCGGATCGCCGCTGCCGGGGAACGCCTTCTGGAAGCCCTCGACGAGCTCCGGCCTGGCCTTCATCTTCGCGACCAGTGCTGGTTCGTCGGCGACCCCGTGCTCGACCGGGTTCAGCACCGGCTTCAGCGCCTGCTCCTCGACGGTCGGCGCGCGGCCGTCCCAGAACTGCACGAACTGGCGGTGCGCGTTGTAGACGGTCGGCGTGTTGCGCTCGCCGTTCTTGCCGTCGCTGCCCGGCGAGGTCGGCTTGTTGTCGACGCCGTAGTTGGCGAGGTCGTGGCACGAGGCGCAGCTCAGGTTGCCGTTCTTCGACAGCGAGGCGTCGTGGTAGAGCGCCTTGCCGAGTGCGACCTTCTCGGGTGTGCCCGGGTTGTCGACCGCCGGCGCCGACGGCTCGGTGCCGAACATCTGCTTCACCATCTGGTAGTCGATCTTCGGCTTCTGGACCTTCTTCTGCGGGTCCTGCGCCGCATCGGCCGCCTTCTCGCTGGTCGAGGCGGAACCCGACGGAGCCGGATTCGAGGCCGCCGACGGGGTGCCGCCAGAAGGAGCGCCGGCAGACGGGGTGCCACCCGCCGGCTTGTCGCCGCCGCACGACGGCAAGGAAAGCAGCGTGACGACGCTGCAGGAGAACAGGATCGCGATCTTCTTGGCCATGGGTCTCGTGGTCCCGCGCGTGACGTTCGCGGGAAGCTGGGGAATGCCGAGGGGGCGAGGAGATTACGGCGAAATCCGGACGCGGTCCAAGTGCTGCAGGTGCCAACCGCGAATGGCACCACGCCAACTCCGGCCCCATGCTGGCGCGCATGGCGTCCCTCGTCCTGGCCAGCACGTCCCTGTATCGCAAGCAACTGCTCGAACGGCTGCGTGTGCCGTTCGTCTGCGAGGCACCCGGCGTCGACGAAGCCGCGGTCAAGGCCGAGCTGTGCTTGCCGCTGGCCGTGGTGCGCGAACTGGCGCGCCGCAAGGCCCAGGCGGTCGCGACGAAGCACCAAGGGGCCGTCGTGATCGGCAGCGACCAGGTGGCGACGCTCGACGGCGCGATCCTCGACAAGCCCGGCACGGCGGCGGCAGCGCACGCCCAGCTGCAGCGGCTGCAAGGCCAGGAGCACCAGCTGCTGACCGCGGTCGCGATCGTGCACCCGGGCGGACTGTGCGAGTTCCTCGACGCGACGTTCCTGCGCATGCGCCCGCTGACCACGGCCGAGATCGAACGCTACGTCGCCGCCGACCAGCCGCTCGACTGTGCCGGCAGCTACAAGATCGAAGGGCTCGGCATCGCCCTGTTCAGCCGCGTGCAGGGCGAGGACCAGACGGCGATCCAGGGGCTGCCGCTGCTGCGCCTCGCCCAGGAACTGCGCGGACTCGGGCTGCAGGTGCCGTGACCCAGGGTGCCGGCTGGCGCGCGGCTCACCCGAACGCGCGGAGCAGGAACACTTCGCACCACGCCGCGCACCGCGCCAACAGTTCGCGCCCCTGGTTCTTCACCTGGGTCGACAGGCTGTAGTCGACCAGCGCCGGCGCCCCGCAGCCGAGTGCGTCGAGTCCCGCCTGACGGGCCAGGAACACCGAGCGCGCCAGGTGGAACTCGTTGGTGACCACCACCACGCGACGGAACCCGAACACGTCCTTGCAGCGCCGCATCGTGTCGATCGTGCGCAGCCCGAGACCGTCGTCGACCAACGCGTCGCCCGGCACGCCGCGGTCCATCAGCCAACGGCGCATCGCCGCGACCTCGTCGACCCCGACGCCGCCGCCGCCACGCCCGCTGAGCACGATCCGCGGCGCCGCACCCTTCTGCCACAGGCCGAGCGCTGCATCGAGCCGGTCGACCAGGATGTGGAACGGCCGGCCGTCGGAGTGGATCCGGGCGCCGAGCACGACCAGCGCCTCGGCCGGGGCACTCGCCGCGTCGACCCGGTGCCCGACCGTCGCCGAAAGCACGTGAAGATTCGTGGCGCCGAACGCCAGCAGGCCGGCTGCCATGGTCAGGACGGCGAAGCGGCGCAGACGGGCCCAACGGGACTTCCGAGGCGATGGGATCGAGGCGGACACGGGCTCGGGCGGCACTCCGGGACGACGACTGCGCACGATGGGCGCCACCGGAGTTGACCACTGCGCCCCGATCGCGACAATCCTCGCCCCACGAAGCCGGGCGACCGCTTGCGTCGCCCTCCGGGGACCCCGTTCCCCATCGAGACCGCATGGCCCAGAACATCCGCAACGTCGCCATCATCGCCCACGTCGACCACGGCAAGACCACGCTCGTCGACGGCCTCCTGCGCCAGACCGGCACGTTCCGCAGCAACCAGGCGGTCGGCGAGTGCGTGATGGACAGCAACGAGCTCGAGAAGGAGCGCGGCATCACGATCCTGGCCAAGAACACGGTCGTCGACTACCAGGGCACGCGCATCAACATCATCGACACGCCGGGCCACGCCGACTTCGGCGGCGAGGTCGAACGCGTGCTGTCGATGGCCGACGGCGTGCTGCTGCTGGTCGACGCGGCCGAGGGCCCGATGCCGCAGACCCGCTTCGTGCTGCAGAAGGCGTTCAACCACCACCTGAAGCCGATCGTCGTCGTCAACAAGATCGACAAGCCGGACGCGCGCCCGCAGGAGGTCGTCAACGAGGTGTTCGACCTGTTCATCGACCTCGACGCCGACGAGTCGGCGCTGGAGTTCCCGGTGTTCTACGGCTCGGGCCGCCAGGGCTGGATGACCACCGACCTCGCCGCCGCGAAGCAGGGTGGCGAGGGCAAGAGCCTGATGACCCTGTTCGACGCGATCCTCAGCCACATCCCGGCCCCGAAGGACGACCCCGAGCTGCCGCTGCAGTTCCGCGTCACCTCGCTCGACTGGAGCGACTACGTCGGCCGCATCGCCATCGGCCGCGTGCACCGCGGCCGCGTGAAGAGCAACGACCGCATCGTGCACCTGTCGCGCAGCGGCAGCCAGCGCGAGGTCAACCTGCGCGGTCTGTACCGCTTCGTCGGCCTCGGCCGCGAGGAGACCAAGCAGATCGAGGCCGGCGACCTGTGCGGCATCTACGGTGTCGAGAACATCGAGATCGGCGACACGCTGGCGGCGATCGAGCGCCCCGAGGCGATGCCGGTGATCGCCATCGACGAGCCGACGATGACCATCGTGATGCGCGTCAACGACTCGCCGTTCGCCGGCAAGGACGGCGGCAAGTTCATGACGTCGCGCCACATCCGCGACCGCCTGGAGAAGGAGCTGCGCGTCAACGTGGCGCTGCGCGTGCAGCAGGGCGAGAGCGCCGACCAGTTCAAGCTGTCGGGGCGCGGCGTGATGCACCTCGGGTTCCTGCTCGAGACGATGCGCCGCGAGGGCTACGAGTTCGCGGTGCAGAAGCCGCAGGTGCTGTTCAAGGAGATCGACGGCGAGAAGCAGGAGCCGATCGAGTACCTGACGGTCGACGCGCCGGCCGACGCGGTCGGCAAGGTGATCGAGATCCTCGGCAACCGCAAGGCCGAGATGCTGAAGATGGACCGCAAGGGCACCTTCACGCGCCTCGAGTTCACGGTGCCGGCCCGCGGCCTGATCGGCGTGCGCAGCCGCCTGCTGAACGCGACCGCCGGCGAAGCGACCATGCACCACGTGTTCCACGGCTACGGCCCCTACCGCGGCGCGATCGAGGAACGGACCGCCGGGGTGCTGATCTCGATGGCGCAGGGCCAGACGACCTTCTATGCGATGGACGGCCTGCGCGACCGCGGCACGTTCTTCGTCGGCGAGGGCATCGAGGTCTACGAGGGCATGCTGGTCGGCGAGCACTGCAAGGACAACGACCTCGTCGTCAACGTGGTGCGCGAGAAGAAGGCGACCAACATCCGCTCGTCGAACAAGGAGACGTTCGTCAAGTTGCCGCCGCCGCGCTCGTTCAACGTCGAGGACGCGCTCGAGTACGTCGGCGAGGACGAGCTGGTCGAGATCACCTCGAAGTCGGTGCGGTTGCGCAAGGCGCACCTGAAGGAGACCGACCGCAAGCGCAACGAACGACGCAGCGAGACGGTGTGATCCACCCCGCGGCACCTCGGAGGAAGGGTGCCGCGGACGCGACCGGGAAACATGTCCGGGCCACCGTATCCGGAGTGCGGCACGTCGAAACCGCGGCGGGAAGGTGCTTTGCCGCATCCGAGACGCCGATCCGGCATCACCACTGTCCCGCAGTGAGAAGGCGTGCCCTGGGTGCTGCAGCCTCCGTTCGAGACCGTCGATTCCCCGACCGTGACACGGTCCGCAACTCGTAACGGGGAGTCTTCGATGCACCTGGGTTCCACCTCTCGATTCCATGGCGCCCTGCGCGCTGCGTGCGTCGGCTTCGCCACAGCATTGCTGTTCGCCGGCTGCGGTTCCGGCGGTGGCGAGAAGGGCCTCGCCAGCGATCCTGGCAGTGGCGGCGGTCCTGGTGCTCCCGGCGAGCCCGGCGTGCCGCTCGGCTGGACGCCGGAGTTCCAGGTCACCAACTTCGCCACGACGGAACGCACCGAGACCCTGCTCGCGTCGGTGCCGTTCCCGTTCGGGCATCACGCCTCGACCAACTCGCTGGTCGTCAGCGGCCATCAGACCGCCTGGCGCGTGCTGCAGCGCTGGCGCGACGGCTCGATCCGCGTCGCCCAGGCGCAGTTCACCGACACCTTGGCGGCCGGCCAGACCAAGACCTACTCGGTCGCCGGCGGCACGGCGTCGCTCGGCGGCTCGTTCACGCGCAACACGTGGGTGACGACCGCGGTGCCGACGCTGCAGATCGGCGCCGAAGTGCGCGACACGTTCAACGTCGCCTACCGGTCGTTCACTTCGGGTACCGGCCAGGTGCTGGCCGAGACGCCGCTCCATCGGGTGGCGCGCCATCGCACCTACCACACCGCGGCGTCGGGCGGCATCGGCCGCGACTACCTGACGTCGACGTTCTACGTGCAGGAGTTCCGCGACGTGCCCGTGGTGGTCGTCGACTGGATCCTCGGCAACGACTACCTCGGCAGCGACGCGCCGAACGGCTCGAGCGATCGCAACCTGTATGCGCTCGGCGGCGTCGACGTCAACGAAGCGCGCTTCCTGTGCGGCGGCCAGGGCGTCACCGCCCTGCCGTTCCGGCCGACGCAGAACGCGATCGACGCCGGGGCCTCGGTCGGCGGCGGCCTGACCGGCTTCCGGGTGCTGAACCAGGACTGGCTCGGCGACGGCCAGACGCGCCGCTACCGCTTCGTGCTGCAGGTGGTGCCGCCGGGCGCCAGCTCGACCGAAGCGACCCGCTGGCAGCAGACCGCGCAATCGCTGGTCGGCTCGCCGAGCTATCCGCTGGCGACGCACGACAGCTGGTACACCACCGGCAGCCTCGGCCTGCTCGGCGGCCCGATCGAAGGCCCTGACAACGCCTGGGCCCGCGCCGAAGGCGAGTACCAGACCTTCTGGGGCTCGAGCTTCTTCGGCACGTTCGGCTCGCGCGGCGACCCGCTGCCGACCGGCACCACCGGCACGCCACGCAACGGCCCGCTGAGCCAGGAACTGGCCCATGCGGTGCAGGCCGGCCATCAGCGGCTGGTCAGCGTGCTCGAGGAGAAGGCGTGGATCCAGGCGCTGCGCGCCTACCACCTCTACGGCCTCACGGTCGGGGACGAGCAGAACCTGTTCCTCGCCGACGGCATCCCGATGTATCCGGGCTCCCGCGACCTGTCGAACGAGTCGCTCGGCCGCCGCGCGATCGTCAACAACGACCCGCATCCTGCCTACCGCAGCCGCGTGCTGAACGGCTGGGACCATGCGCGCGGCTGGGAGCACTTCGACCACGAGCACTGGTCGACCGACCTGCTGTTCGACTACTGGACGATCAGCGGCGACTGCTGGGCCCAGGAAGAGCTGCGCCAGATGGGCCAGTCGCTGAAGGGCATGATGCGCCTCACGACCTACAACACGCGCTTCGTGCAAGCGGTGCGCGCCGAAGGCTGGACCATGCAGGGCTTCGTGCAGGCCTACCTCGCCACCGGCGACCAGAACCTGCGCGCCTACGCGATGCGCCGCGTCAACGAGATCGTCGACGTGCAGCGCCTGAAGAACCACCCGAGCAAGGTGATCGGCCTGCAGGAGAACTACGGCGGCACGACCTGGCCGATGAACCACGAGTTCTTCATGACCTGGCAGCACGGCGCCGTGCTGTTCGGCTACCTCGGCGCCTACCGGCACTGGGCCGAGCCGAAGCTGCTCGAGATCTGCGAGGACGTCGTCGACAACGTCGAGTACTCGTGGGTCACCAACTACCAGGACCCGCAGCTCGGCTTCGTGGCGAACGGTCTGCGCTACTACACCGCCTTCAGCCACAACGGCGTGCAGGTCCCGGCCAACTACTGGGACGCCAGCAACGGCATCCGCTTCGGTGACTCGCCGCTCGGTGGCGCCCACGTGTTCCTGGTCAGCGGCCTGCTGCTGCTGTCCGACATGTCGGGCAAGCCGAGCGTGCAGCAGCGCGCCGAGCAGTACGGCGACCTGCTGCGGCAGGGCCCGCTGAACCAGTCCCGCTGGGACAAGTGGTTCTACGTGCTGCCGGAAGAGCACGCGCAGTAGCAGGGTCGCGGGCCGCACGTATGCTGCGGCCCGCTGTGCCCCAACGGCAGAGCCCCTCTCCCGCCATGCTCGCCCGCCTCCTCGGCGCCCTCGCGGTGCTGCTCGCCGCCGTCCACGGCCAACGTTACCTGGGCTTCGTCTGCGACGACGCCGTGATCTCGTTCCGCAGCGTCGCCCACGCCGGGCTCGGCCACGGCCTCGTCTACAACGTCGGCGAACCGGTCGAGACCTTCACCAACCTCGCCTTCGTGTGGCTGCTGTGGCTGGCGCAGTGTCTCGGCATCGACCTGTTCTCGGCCGCCACCTGGCTCGGCTACGCGGGAGCGATCGGCTGCGTGGCGGCGACCTGGTGGCTCGCGCGCGGCCTGCTGCCGGCGGCCGTGGCCCCGCTCCCGGCCCTGGTGGTCGCCTGCTCGACGACCGTGGTCGGACAGGCGGGCAACGGCCTCGAGACCAGCTGCGTCGCCATGCTGGTGACGCTCGGGCTCGGCCGTTTCGTGCGCGAATGCGGTCCCGACGGACAGGCCCATCGGCAAGGGCTCGCCATGCTGCTGCTGGCGCTGGCTTCGCTGACGCGCATGGACACCGTGCAGGTGCTCGGCGGCGCCTGGTTCCTGAAGACCGTCTGGTGCGGACCTGCCGAACTTCGCTCGCGCCTTCGGGACACGGCCATCCTGCTGGCGGCGCTGCTGCTGCCAGCCCTCTATCGCTGGCTGCTCTACGGCACACCGGTGCCGAACCCGGCGTCGGCCAAGTTCGGGCTCGAGACCGACGTGCGCGTCTACAAGGCCGGGGTGCACTACCTGCTCGACTGGCTGCGCACCGACCTCGGCGCACCGCTGCTCGCGTTCGGTCTCGGCGCCAGCCTCGCCGTCGACCGACGCTGCCAAGCCCTCGTCGTGTTGGGCGCCGGCTGGATGTTCTACGTGGTCCTGAGCGGTGGCGACCACATGCCCTACCACCGCTTCGTGGCGCCGATGTTCCCCTTGCTGGTGACGCTGGTGTTCGTCGGCGTGCAGCACGCGCTGGCGCAGAGCCGAGCACCGCGGCGCTGGCTCGTGCCGGTGGGTGCTTGCGCCGTGGCGACGCTGGCGCTGCTGCCGCTGCTGCAGTCGCTGTCGGCCGGCAACGTGCCCGAGCGCTCGTTCCGCAGCGAACAGTACCGCCGCGAGGTCGGTGAGTTCTTCGCCACCGAGGCAGCACGCCGCGGCGGCCGCCTCGTGGTCGCCGGTGGGGCCGCCGGCTACATGGGCCACTTCGGTGGACCCGGGGTGCGCTTCGTCGACATCCTCGGGCTGTGCGATCCGCACATCGCCCGGCACGGCCGGCGCGATCCGCGCATGCCGGCCGGCCACCAGATGGGCGACGGCGTCTACGTGCTGGCGCAGCGACCCGACTACGTGGTGTTCGGCTCGACGACGCCGGGCGATCTCTGGCAGCGCGCCGAATCGCACGACCTGTTGGCGCGCATCGCCGCGGTCGGGCCCGAGGCCTGGGCCGAGCAGCACGACCACCTGTGGGCGGTGTCCGAACGCGACCTGCTGGCGTCCGCGGAGTTCCTCCGCGACTACGAGCTGGTGCAGGTCACGCTGCCTTCGGGGCGCCCGTTCCGGCTGTGCCGCCGCCGCGACTGAACGCGCCCTCAGCCGCCGATCCACCCTCGCTACGCAACACGGCCCGATGGTCGGGTCCATGCCCGGGCCAATACTGGACAACTATGTCCCCTTATACCTCGACGCTCCCTTCCACGATCACGCCCGAGACGTCGCTGGCCGCGCTGGCGACCCGCTTCGCCGGCGCATCGCGGGTGTTCCAACGCCACCAGCTCGACTTCTGCTGCCGCGGCGCCGTGAGCCTCGCCGACGCATGCCGCGAGCGCCGCCTCGCCACCGCCGACGTGCTCGCGGAGCTGCAGGCGGCGGTGAGCCCGACGCAAGGCCGCGACTGGAGCGAAGCGTCGACAGCCGACCTGCTGGCCCACCTCGTCGACCACTTCCACCAGGACCACCGCCAGGAACTGCCGCGTCTGCTGGCGATGGCCGAGAAGGTCGAACGCGTGCACGCCGGACGCGCCGGGTGCCCGGTCGGCCTCGCGGCCGCGCTGCACGAGGTGCAGCAGGACCTCGAGCAGCACATGCAGAAGGAGGAGCAGGTCCTGTTCCCGCTGCTGCTCGCCGATCCGCACGCGCTCGTCACGGGGCCGGTGCTGTGCCTCACGCACGAGCACGAAGGCCACGGCCAGAACCTCGCACACCTGCGCCACCTCGCCCACGACTTCGTGCCGCCGGAGCACGCGTGTGGCACGTGGCAGGCGCTGTACCTCGGCCTCGCCGCGTTCGAGCGCGCGGTGATGGAGCACATCCATCTCGAGAACCACGTGCTGTTCCCGCGCTGCCGTACCTGAGGACGGCGGCGGCGACGCCACTACGAATCCGGAGTCGGCGGCGCGCCGGCAAGGTGGCCAAGCCTGGCAGCTGGCACTAGCCTGCGGCCGCCATGCCCTCGCCCGACCTCGCCATGAGCGACGCGCGCCGCAGCACCCTGCTGCAGCTCGCCGAACGCCTCGGCCACGACTTCGCCGACCTGTCGCTGCTCGACCGGGCGCTGACCCACGCGTCGATGGGCAACGAGGGCAAGAAGAGCTACGAGCGGCTCGAGTTCCTCGGCGACGCG
>Ga0075160_10001915_pt1 | contig 12604 bp, 9 predicted proteins | sample JI91814C2DNA_FD_70969 | JGI IMG/M metagenome (GOLD analysis project Ga0075160, IMG submission 70969) | Wastewater effluent complex algal communities from Wisconsin, to seasonally profile nutrient transformation and Carbon sequestration -... | ecosystem: Engineered > WWTP > Effluent > Algae...
CACCCGCGACGAAAATGTGGGAAAGGTGGCCTCATCAACCACTCTCGGCGCCGGGGTGGCGATCGAGGTCACTGACGCCGCATCTGGCTCATACGGATGCTCCTTGCGTGGTGCCCGCGTCATGGACGGTTGTGGTTTCGGGCGTGCCATGACTAGCTCACCTTCTCAGTCGTCAACTTCGGCAACGTGACCACCGACGGACCCAGCAACCGGGCGCAATACTGATCTAGGATCGCCGTTACGGGCTCAGCCTCGCGTCCGTAGTCGTACACCGGGCGGCACGCCCCCATTGCCTCAGCGAGCACGGAGCGGCGCGGCATCGGAGGTAGCCACACATCCGCGCCATACTCGGTTTGCAACTCCCTCAGGCGCATCGCTGCCTCACGGCCACGCGCGGGCACCTCGTTCGCGATGATCCCGGCCAGCTTCAAACCAGGATTGTGATACTTGCGGACCGTGTCCATTGACTCCCTCATCCGGGCAACACCGTCTAGGCCAGCCTTCGAGGGTTCCGTCACGATCAACACCTGTTGCGCGGCGATCAACCCGTTAACCGTCAACCGACCAATGCTTGGCGGGCAGTCGATCAGCACGATGTCGTAGCCATCCAGGTCGGCCATCGCCTCGCGCAGCCGGAACTCTGAACCGATCGAGGTGTCCTCGCCACGCTCGGACAACGCGACGTCAGCTGCCACCGCGTCGACACCTTGCCACGTTGTGGCGACCGCTGCCTGCGCGACAGCCCCGGCCTGACCGTGATGCAACACGTCCGTCGTCGTGTACTGCGGGTCCACGACTCCTAGAGCGTCGCTGGCATTCGCTTGCGGGTCCAAGTCGACCACTAGCGCCTTACGGCCAGCCTTCGCCGCTGCAGCCGCGAGCCCTAACGCCATCGTCGTCTTACCAACGCCACCCTTTTGATTCACCACTGCAACTGTCAACATGCTGGCAAGTCAACAAGTAAACAAGTCACCATGTCAACACGAACGCGGCAACCTTTCACTATTAGTGGCCATATGAAAGGTTAGAGAGTTTGCTGAGCACTCAGCAGTAGCGCAATTTGGAGACATGCCCACGAATGAGCCGCAGCTACTGCGTTCGATAGCTCAAAGGACCAGGTCGAACGCGCAGTCGTTCGTTTCCATTCCGATACGTGGGCCGACAACGGCGGGCAATGCTTGCCCCGTGATCTCTGCGATGGGGATCGCCAACGCCTCGCCTGGGTTGTGGCACCTGAATCCGAGGTTGCGATAGAAGTCCTGTGCGGTCGTCCCGTTAACGTACTGACCGTAGATCCACCGATAGTCCCGCGATCGATAAAAGTTGAGAACCTCAGCAATCATCGCTCGGCCGATACCTTGCCGCTGCCATGCCGGATCGACAGTGATCGCCATCAGCTTCGCGATCACACAGGCAAACGCGTACCGACTCTCTGGGGACAGCGGCGTCTTCTTGAGGTAGCTGATCGGCGGAGACGCCGCGGCCGCACCCACGATCCGGCCACCGTCGGCCACTGCAACAAGCGCGACCTCACTTGCGCCTCCTGGTTCGTCTATCAGAACCCCGCGATCGATCCCTGCGACGAACTCGCGCATCGGTAAACCCAGGGTCTGATTAAACAACGTCGAAATCGTTAGGCCCTCGCCTGCCCGCGCTGGCCGTACTACCACTCCCATGAATCCCGCCTAGCTGTTCGCATCTAAACAAAACGATCTTGGATGCTCAACAGGATGCCATGAAGCCACCGTGGTCGCATGTATCACTAGCCGCCTACTGCAATGTAGGACGGTGGCGGCTGGCGACAGCTCCTGCACTGTTCAGCGTCACCACGTGACACGCCCCTTCCACGGTTTGCCAGTGTTCTGAACTGCCTTCAGACAGGTGACGGCGCGCACACCAGGCGACAGCATCCGGCAGCCACAACAACTGCTCCCATTTATCGGCTCGATGTTGTAGCTCCATATCTCTATGAACCCTGCCGGCTTCCCTTAGTTTCCGGATCGTCGCGAGGTCGTTGGTATTCGGCCGCATTCGGTCACGGCGATCGCCAGCGAACGGCAACTGCCGATCATCAGCAGTCATATGTAATACGCCCAGGGCGTTGAGTTCGATCGCCAGCGTTTCCAAACAACTTTGCCTTGCCGCTTCGGTCGCACGCTGGTAGGGAACATGCGCGACAACAACAGATGTTTCATGCAATGCCAGCACAGAACCCAACATTGCTGTAATCGCCTCGTGCTGACCGGATCGGTATAGTTCCGTGGTGTGGTATTCGGTGGCCGTGGTGGCTTCTAATAGCGATCTGCGGGCCACCTGAACTGGCCCGGTAACCACTACCGCAGCAAGAACATACACCGGTGCTTCGCGGTTCGCCCCGTCGTAGCTTTCGTCAATGAACGCCGCCAACTTTGGCTTCGTCGGATTACTTGGCTTTGACATGAGACCCAACCCAGCCCATACTTGATGTGCAACGAGCACGAGCTGGGGCTACGGCGTCAGACGTGCGGCGAAAGCCAGGGCCGACAGGTGTACCCCACGGGGAGCCGGGCCCTCGTTGCATTTCTAGGCCAGTTCTGGTCACTGAGCCATCGTCTCATCCATCCCATCACCACCGTCGCCTCGTGGATCTGCGAGCACCGCCCAAAGCGGTGCCCCTACCGTCACGGCCTACGTGAACGGCTGGGGCACCTTCTGGCCGCCTCGACGTTAGCCAGCATCGGGCGCCCGCCCCGGCCCTGGTAACCACGCATAGGCCCGTGGTCATAGCAAGTTCCGGGCGCAAAAGTGACGCCATGACAACAACGCTAGCGCGAACCTCCGACAACGGTGGTGTCCAGGAACCGCCTAGCTAGCGATCGGTGGCGGTTGGTTCCCCGAGAAAATCCGTCACGGGTGATCGCATGCCGGTACTCAAGTACGTGGCAATACGAATGGCTCACAGCCGGAAGTAATCTGCGAACTCTTCGGAATAGATCAATACCTCGTCACATCGTTCTTGCGCCCATCTGATTGCTGATTCCCGGTCACCTTCATAACTGTCTATCGGGGCGTCGGGCCGGTCGCCCTGCCAAAGCGCTCTCCAAGTATCGCGATCGCGCACTGGCGCAATCAGTACCAATCCCAAGTGATCGCCGTGCGCTGGACTCCGACCTGAAGCCCTCACTTGCTCATCGGGATCAATGGGACTCACGCCTCCCGTTAGGTAATCCCGGTACGGAGGGCCGCTAGCTGTTCCGATAGCCAGCTCCTTCGGCTTGTGCGGGTAACTGGTGGGCAGGCCGCAGTCGATACGTAGCGCCTGAACCGAGTTTGTCGGCATGTGAACTGATGCTTTTAACATAAAAGAACCACCGTCCGGGATAGCCAGACTTCTTCCAGGTCACCTGCCCGACTGTGCTGTGGTCCCACATAGTGTTGTTGTAGTTCTTATACCCATTCGGCTGCCATTGGGCTGACCCTCCTGCGGGAACGTGTCCAGCATCATGATGCGCGTACGTACCCTCGACGGGCGTGCCTGCAGCGCCAGGCGCAGCGTTAAGCAGTTCACCTTCAAACGTGACATCGTCTGTCGCTCCCGAGTTCTCATACCGCACTGGCTTTGCTACGGCTTCCGCTCCTTGTTGCTGAATGTTGATATAGAAATCCATTTGGCCGAGAGTCGTTTTCCCATAACCCCAAGACCACTTATGGGATTTGAAATCAGAGTGGAAGTCGTCGAATCGCCAATAGCAACCTAGGTTGATGCAGAATTCGGTAGATCCAATTTGCTTGCCGCGCCCCACTACCTCACCTGGACAGAACCACCCGCCCGTCCGCTGCCCTGCAGGTTCGTTGCATTGAGCATCTGCCGCTGCTGCGCTGCCAACCAGGTAATCGCGATAACCAATGCGCTGCGGAGTAGCAGCGGTAGATGCGGGACCGGACTTAGACGTCTGAGTCCCGGAGGACGCTTCTTTGCTCACCGAAGGCGAGGGGGACGCTGTCAGATCGGCTTTGTCTGAGGCCGCACCAGTCGCGTTACCTTTGCCCGGATCCCCAACCACAGAATCGGATGTGGCGCTGCTAGACCCGCACGCACTCACAATCCCGGTCACGAGAACTCCCGCGCCGACAGTCATCAAGAAACGTTTCATCAGATGAGCTCCCCTTCGTTTTGAAGATCCATTGAAGAGGCTCGCGGCAGGAGGTTCACCTCTGGCTAGCCTGATTGGCCCTTTATATCGCCGACATAGCTGGGACACCGTCAATCGGAACTAATACGTCTACCACCGAGCCCGCGACGCAAAGGTCGCGAATGACCAACAGGGGCGTAACGGCGGCATGTGGACGTTTTGAGTGCCTCAGGCTCGTGATACTCCGACTCTTCAGAGGCAGCCACCCCAGCTGATGCAGCGTTAACTAGGCATGTGATTGCTATCTCTTGGCGCTGATCGGTGTGGGTGACGGCGACAGCAGCAAGCCGTCGTCGGTGGGGGTGACTTTCACTGACGGGTAGACCAATTTGACCTTGGCCAACGCCTTTAACAGTTCCGCCTTGAACTGTCGTTCGAGTTTGTATTGAGATCCGAACTGGACCGCCAGCAGGTTCCAGGGCACAAGTGTCGACGACCGCAAATAGCTCATGCGGTGCGCCAGCCAGGTGTAAACGTCGATGGGTAGACCACCACCACCGTGTGCCCGTAGTGCTGCAAGCGCACGCAAGTCGATCGGGATCGGTGCTGCCTTTATGGAGTCGAAATAGCGCTGAGACAGCGTGATGGTGGACGGCCATAACATCTCGTTGGGGCCATCCTTCGGGGTCCACCACAGCGACCATGCATCAGCGAACTGGAAATTCTCACCAACCAGGACGTTGGGGCGGGAATCTTCAACGGTCATCGAACACTTAGCGAGGCGTTGGACCTGTTGGTTGAATGCTTTGACGTCTTTGCCACCGCGTGGCTGCATTCCCACCGATCGCATAAACGACGCCAACGACGGACCGAGAGCCAACTCCCGGTCACCTTGCCGAACGGCTTCCGTTGCCATCCACGTCAGCAAGAGCCGAGGGACGACGCCATACGGGAATGCGTCGTAGTGCTCACCGGTGGATGTGGTGACCTCACCAGGTCTAACGACCAGGCGCATGCTGCCGTTTTGACGGACCCACTTAGGTACATCGCCGGGGTTGCGGTAGGGGAGGCTGACTTGCGCCCAGAGGCGGGCTTGGTAGCCGACCATGCCGACTGCTTTGGCGTCGGTTTGTTCGATTTCGACGGCCTTCTTGAGTAGCTCCAGCTGCTTGCCGGTGATGAGCGGCTGCGGTTCCTTGTCGTCCATGCCAGGACGCTACCGCTGCTGACTGACAAACCAGCAGATCAACACAACGCGTTGCGACCGTGGTGCCGCCCCGCTGGATGCGACTGGGGATCTACTGACGCAGTACGGAAGTTCCGCACTTCCGTACTGCGTCACTTCGGAACTTCTGTACTTCCGGAGCACAGCGGCACTTGTGGATTGCCGTAGTTGTCCACGGGGATCTACTGACGCTTAGAGGTGGATGCGACTGGGGATCTACTGACGCCTGGGCCGTTTGCGACTGGGGATCTACTGACGCCTGACCTGGTGTTCTCCCAGGTCAGGCCCAATAAATCGGGGTCCCCCTGTAGTTAAGTACTTTCCTATAGTTAAAACCCTGTAGCTGTCGCGCGTTTGGTTGTGGATTTGTGGAGTCGCGGCGCGGTGTTTGTGGTGTCTGGTGTGCCGCGTTATTGAAATGCTTTGTCGCGATCTCTTTGGCCCATGTGTTGTCCGATCCGCCCTCGTAGCTGCGTCTTTCCTGTGTGCGCCCGTAGGGCGTGCGAGCGTTCTGGCCCGCAAAGCGGGCCGCGCTACTGGAGTTGGTTGGCCTGATCTTTGAATGGGGTTCTGCCCTCTCGGATCGTGTCCCGGTACTCCGTGTCGATCGCCAGATTCCATTCGGCGTTTTCTTCCTCGTTCAGCCGGTTAGTTTCTATGCCCCACTGGTCGGGTTTCAGAGCTGAGCAGTCGCAGGTACAGACATCTTCACAAGCCTCTTCCTCAGGCACTGCGACTCCCATCCATCCACGTGGTTGAGGACGTGACAAGCGTACGACAGTTGCTATGGTTACCTTAGCGATCCTAGCAGGAGCGCTAAGGTATCTCTGATACAGAACGCCCTAGAAGGAGCTGAGATGGCAGGCAACGTCACGACGATCCGTAATGCGGGTCAGGTGACGTATCGGCTTGCTGGGGATGCGGAGGCGTCGGCGGATCAGGTTGCGTATCGGTTGGGTGAGCAGGCGGATTCGCGTGAGGTGTTCTGGATTGGTGATGGGGCTACGGCGTCGGTGTTGGGGGTTGTGCCGGGGGCGTCTGTGACGCCTGGGGATGAGGTTCGGGTGCGGGCGTTGCTGGATGGGGTGAATCCTGCGACGGGTGAGCAGTTGGTGAAGCCGAAGCAGGCGATGGCGGAGTCGGCGAAGTTGGCGGCGGTGCCTGCGTATGACGCGATTGTGACGGCTGCGGCTGAGCGTGGGGTGGATGCGGGGCAGCTTTTTGTGGGTCCGTATGCGCAGAAGCGGTGGGCTGATTTTCAGCGTCAGGTTCAGGCGAAGGGTGATGCGTGGCGGGTTCCGTTGAATCGGTTGGAAGCGATCGCTAGTGATGCCGGGATGGGCAGGCAGGTTGAGGCTGCTTATTCGGGGAAGGTGTGGGCGACGGCGCAGGCCACGAAGGATGTGCGGGTTGATGTGGGTACGAAGGGTTACGACGTCGGGTTGACGTTGTCGAAGCGGGCAAGTCTGGGTTTGGTGATGGAGTCGGACCCGGAGAAGCGTGCACGGCTGGTGGCGATTGCGCAGGAGTGTGCGGCGGCGACGTATCGGGCGTTGGGTGACCGGGTCGCGTATGGGGCGACGGGGCATCACGGGGGCGGGCAGGCCGCGGTGCGGGTGGAGGGCACTGGGTGGGCTGGTACGGCGACGATGGAGGTCACGAGCCGTGATGGTGACCCGCATGTGCATTTTCATTCGATGATCGCGAATTTGACGGTGTGTGAGGACGGGAAAGCTCGCACGATCGGTTCTGGTGGCCGTGATGTGTTGGCTCATGGTGCGTGGGCGTCGGAGTTGTTTCGGTTGTTGTATGCGCAGGAAACCGCCCACGCCGGGTTAGCCGAGTGGGGTTTCAACCCGGTAACGCAGGAGTGGGATCAGCTGGGGGTCAGCGCGGATGCAGCTTCGTTGGCCAGTAAGCGACACCAGGCGATCAAAGCCGAGGCTGAACAGTTCGGGGAGAAACCGTCGAAGGGTGTTGATGCCACAGCTGAACGGATCACCCGGCAAGCCAAGAGTCAGGACACTGAAACGTTGGATCAGGTCGCTGCCCGGTTCGGTGCCGAACTCGATGAGGCGGGCGTGGGTCTGCACGGGGCTGATGGTTTGGAGCCGGTCGATGTCGCGGCAGTAACGCAGGCCGAGTGGAACATTGGGTTGGATCAGGTGTTGACGGCGAACAATGCGGTGTTTACCCGGGTGAAGGCTGAGCAGGCCGTGATGCGGCTCTACCGGTCGAACGATCCAGGCTGGAAAGACGCTGTGGCCGGGATCGTGGATGGCTATCTGGAACGTGGTGACACGGTCGCGGCGGTTGATACCGGGATGAGTGACCGCCTCACTGGTGGGCAGCGGTACACGACGCAGGAGATGCTCGATTGTGAGTCCGTGGCCTACAGGGTGACGGTGAACGGGCTGGGTCGGGGCAATCATGTGGTGGGGTTGGATGCCGCGCAGATGGCGTTGGATGCCTATCAGGTGGGCGAGGGTTTCGAGTTCAACCCGGGTCAGCGGGACATGTTTTTCCGTTGGGTGTGTGGCGGTAACCAGGTCGATTTGGTTGTGGGTGCGGCGGGGACGGGGAAAACGGCGTCAGCTGACGCCGCCCGCTATGTGTGGGAAGCCAACGGGTTGAAAGTGTTAGGAATCTCCACGGCAGGGTTGGCGGCGCAAAACTTGGGGGCAGCGACTGGGGTGCAGGTGCGCACGGCGGCGAGTTTGGTCAACGCAATCGAGAACGATCGCGCACCGGCGGTTGATGTGTTGATTTGGGACGAGATGGGGATGGCCTCGAACCGGGAACAAGGCGTCATCTTGGCGTGGGCCGCCAGCAACGAGGTCGACGTGCGAGGCATGGGAGATCCGAAACAGATGGACTCGGTGGGTGCCGGGTCCACGTTCGCGAAACAGTGCGAACAAGTCAACGCGATCGAACTAACCGAGAACATGCGGCAAAAGGTGGCCGCCGATCGTGAAGCGGTCGCGCAGCTACGGGCAGGTGATGCCGCCGACGCGCTGGCGGTGTTTGGGGGTAACGGTCAGATCACAGTGACGGGCAGCCAAGCGGACAAGGTTGCCGGCATGGCCGCCGCGTGGGCAGTGGCTGGGGAAGAAACCAGCGACCCGATCGACCGGTTGAAAACATCAGTGATGATCACCCCGACGCATGCGGTTGCCGAGCAGCTGCACGCCTACGCCCGCGACCAGGCCCGTGCCCGGGGATGGGTGAAAGGGCCTGACGTTGAATATCGGGGTACTCGAGGTGTGCGGACGTGGGCGGTCGGTGAACCGATCCTGATGCGACGCAACGACTGGGGCAAAAAGGATGAACCGCCGGTGTTCAACGGCCAACGCGGAATCATTCGCGTGATCAACCCTGACCGGTCAGCGATCGTGGAATGGGTTGATGCAGCTGGTGAACGCCAGCTGAGAACGTTCACCCCGGACTACCTCGCCGAGCACACCGCCAGCGGGTGCGCGTTAACGATCCACGCCGCCCAAGGCCAAACAATGCGCCACGTTCAAAAAGACGGCGACGGCGGCAACCTCAACGACACCTACACCGGACTCACGCGTCACACCCACACCGTGCACGTGTGGAACGACCTGGCAAGCCTCGACATCCACGGCAAAGAACGCGCCACCGTCATGGCCATGCCCCTCGAACAACGCACCGCCCACGTCACAGCCCTCGTCGCCCGGCGTCTTGAACAAACCGGGTGGCAGCAAGGCGAAACCGCCCACGACGCCACCGCCATACCTATCCCCATGCCCAAGTCGACCGAGCAAACCCCACAAACAGACACCACAGAATCCGAACCTCCTGATACTCGTTCGAAGTGGGTTCGTGAAGCGTTCCCCCATCCCACCCCAACCATCAACCCGCAGCAGACGGACACGCTGCGTACCCAGCAAGCAGCCGGAACCGAAGCCACGTTCGCCGCTACGCCGGGACGTGACCGACCCGACTGGACAAAAACCGACGCCGAAATCAAAGCCGAAGTCGACCAGCTGCGTGCCACAGTGGCCGACGCTGACACAGCGCCTGCCAAACAAGCGGACCTCGACGCCGTCGCCGACCAGCTGCGCACCATCGTGGCTGAGCAGGAGCGCCTCAAGACCGAGGTTGTGGACCGGGCCAACGACAACGCCCGCGCCATCGCGGCGAACGTGAAAGCGTGGCGAGTTGAGGCCGAAGAATTGGTTACCCAAGCCGAAGCGCCACTACGTGACGCCTGGCGCAATCAACAAGACAGAGCCGGGAAACGCTTCGGTCAGAAAGCAGCAGCCCGCGAAGTGGAAGCCGCCCAACAACACCTAGCAGACACATTCCCAGCTACCGGGCACCCAGGTGACTACCTCCTGTCCCAGGACTGGCACCGAAAAGCCGTCGCCGAAACCATCGAACGCCTCCACGGCCACGAAGCCGAACACTGGCGCGCCAGCCTGGCCACCAACGACCGTGAACTCATCGATGCGATGGCTCAACAGCGCCAGCTGGTCAATGACGAGCTTCTCGCACAACTCCCCCGCGCCGACTACGAACCTGGCACCAACGGCGACTGGCACCACCAAACCCGACGCCCGTCTGGACACCAACAAACCATCGAACCCGCTGACCAACGATGGCAGACAGCTAGCCCCGACGCCCTGGTCCACTCAGCCGAGTCCATGGCAATCGAACTAGAAGCCCGCCACAAAGACACCGCGCAGGCACTCGCCCTAGCCAGCCGCCGCATCGAAACCCAACAAACCAAACTGAACCAAATACCCCAAGCCGCCAGACAGGCCCATCAACGCCTCAGCGCACTAACAGCTGAATCATCAATCCGCGAAGCCCAGACCCAGACCCACCGGCAGATAGAAGAAACCCGCCGCCAAGAAGCGCGGGCCAAAGCCGCCGCACAGCGCAAACAGCTGCGAGAAGCCGAACAGCAACGCCAGCGCGACCACTACCAAGGACCCACACACGGACCCAGCCAGGGGCACGGCCGCAGCATGTAGACACTCGCGAAACCAAGCGGGCGGGCCCGTGTCATGGCAGCCGCACAGCGCTTCTCCAAGAAGCTCAGGACCATCCTCGCTTTAGGATTTGGGTTCCTGGGTTACGACGTATTCCATGACTCCCGGCGCGGGGTGCCCGCTTACTCGACGGTCAATGAGCCATAGAACGACCAGTAGTCCTGCTACTACGATTGTCAGTGACTCTCCTAGCAGGGAGAGCCACTCGTTGGTAGGCAACCCTGACATCCACAGCGGTAGTCGCAGTAAGGAGATACCGAATAGAACACAAATGGAGATCTTCTCCAGGTGTAGTTCGGCGTATGAGTAGGCCAGGATGGCCGCAGGGATTATCCAGACTGCGTGGTGCTGCCAAGACACCGGCGACACCAGCACTGACGTGAGCCCGACAACGACAGCGCCGCCGACAAGTGATCCCTTCAGATACCACTTCCGTGCGAGCCATAGCCCGACTGTGATCACAGTACATGCCATAAGTGCCCAGACAAACTGGTTGTCAATCCCGAAGCGCCGCAGCGCCCCACCGATACTCTGATTGGCATAGAAAGCTTGGTCCCCGACTCGATCGGGGCTGGTTCCAAGATTTGCGAAGTACGTGGTCGACTCGGTAGGCATCAGAAGGAAGCCAACAAGCGTCAAGCCGGTAACTGCACCACTTGCCCACGCCAACCGACGCCATTGGCCCGTAATTGCAAAGTAGGCAAGAAACAGCAGCGGGGTTAGTTTTATCGCTGCGAACAGCCCTATCAGCATGGCCACGGCAGCATGGCGGGATGTGCACCCGGCTATACATCCCAGAGTCAAGAGGATGCCTAGTTGACCGAGAGCAAGAGTGTCTGTCACAGGCAATGTCCACAGACATGCCGCGACTATGAAAGTTAGACCTGCGCCGCGCGCAACGTCGAGGTGACCTGCATGACGAGATATATAAGCAACCAACAGCCCGACACCTAACATTGTCCAAATCACGTAGTCCGCCGCCAACGGAAGTAGGACAAGCGGGGTCGCTAGAACTGCCGCGATCGGTGGGTAAGTGAAGGGAAGCAGGGTTCCTGTCAGTTCTCCGAAATAGGGCGAATACAGGGATGGGGAGCCCTCGATGATTGCGCCACCCGCTGCGCGGTAGACAGCCAGATCTATAGGTCCGGGTGGTAGCACCAGCCGCCATGCCAGAACAGCACACAGAACCAATCCACTTGCGGTGAGGAACCAAAAAGTCGAGGAACGATGCCGAAAGTATCTAGCGGCAGTTTCACGGAAGTTGATCACCCGCTTGCCCACATCCTGAGATTAGTAGCAGCGGCTGACGTTAGGTTCGCGAAATGGATCTTACACGAATTACCCCACGCCATCGTTCTACGGTCACGTTTGCGGTCGCTGCGGCTGCATCAATCGTTGTGCTCGCCGGATGCAGCTCCACAAGTGAATCAGTCACTCAACAGCCGACGGACTCCGCCACGACTACCCAGAAGTTGACCCTGTCTGATGGAACGGTAATAACAGCCGCGCCAGGAACCACGCTTCAACTTGATGAGCTCGGGAATGCAAGTGGGAGAAATGGTCAAGAGGAGATTCTTATCCACGGCACCGGGACTCATGTCGACAATATCGTGGCGAGAATCTACCAAGGCAATACCTTCAATGGTCACCATCACATCTACACCAACACTGGGTCTATCAAAGCAAACCAGGCAAACCACAGCCCGATTGTCACTTACACCGTGGGAGTGGGCGCGAAGATGACTAATAAGACTCAGGTTTGTGCTGAAGCATGGAGAGAAAACGGTGGCGGCAACTACACCCTCATGGGTCGTCCCTGCTTGATAGTCGAAAACTAAGTGATCGCGACGCTCGCCTGTAGATTCCTGTTCACGGGTATCCCGGAGCCTGATGTTTCGTAACGGTGGGGACTGCTGAAGGTCACCTTGCTCACTGCGTGCAGTAGGTACCGGGCTTGATGGCGCGCTAAGTGTCCGGGGCACTCATCCAACTAAGTAAACATGTCTACATGTTGACTTGTTTACTTAGTTGGATGCCCACTTGGTCATCGCCTCGGTCAGCGCTGCTTGGACCTTCACCCCACGTTGCGCGGCTGCCACCTTGAAGGCCCGCACCACCTCCGGGTCCACCCGCGACGAAAATGTGGGAAAGGTGGCCTCATCAACCACTCTCGGCGCCGGGGTGGCGATCGAGGTCACTGACGCCGCATCTGGCTCATACGGATGCTCCTTGCGTGGTGCCCGCGT
>Ga0075160_10001922_pt1 | contig 12581 bp, 13 predicted proteins | sample JI91814C2DNA_FD_70969 | JGI IMG/M metagenome (GOLD analysis project Ga0075160, IMG submission 70969) | Wastewater effluent complex algal communities from Wisconsin, to seasonally profile nutrient transformation and Carbon sequestration -... | ecosystem: Engineered > WWTP > Effluent > Algae...
GTAAAGGGGCACATCTACTCCGGGTTCGGCGGCTCAACGGACTTCATTGTGGGTGCGCTGCACTCGTCGGGCGGTCGTTCGTTTATGGCATTGCCGTCGTGGCATCCCAAAGCAAATGCATCAACGATCGTGCCCGAGCTTGATGGCCCGGCGACCAGCTTCCAGCAGTCAGCGGTTGTCACAGAGCAGGGGATCGCGTGGTTGTTTGGCGGAAGTGAGCGTGAGCAGGCCGAACAACTCATCGAAAGTGCTGCTCACCCTCGGGCGAGAGAGTCACTTCGTGAAGCGCTCAAGGAGATGCAGCTGAACTAGGTGGGGAGACTGTCGCCTGCCCTTGTGATCCAGTGCAGAAAACGTGTCTCGGTATGTCGGGCCGAAGTTCCGAAGGGTCCTCGGCTTAGTGCCAAGGGTCACCGCGACAGGGGCTATCGCGGTGCGGTTCACGTATGGCATCGTCAGATGTATGACATCTGATCGGACACTCGTCCGGGAATTCGACCTCATCGTTTACGGCGCCACGGGTTTTGTTGGTCGGCTGCTGTCAGACTACCTTGCCCGGTATGCCCCGGCGGGAACCCGAATCGCCCTGGCCGGCCGCTCTGAGTCGAAACTGACCGAGCTCAGCGGGTACCTGCCCGGACCCGGTGGTAGCTGGCCCCTGATCGTTGCCGATGCTAACGACGACGCGGCACTTGATGCGCTGGCGTCACGAGCCACAGCGGTTGTGTCCACCGTTGGGCCCTACCTCAAGTACGGACTGGGCCTCGTCGCAGCGTGTGCAAAGAACGGCACTCACTACGCCGACCTGACTGGCGAGACGCTCTTCGTTCGCCAGATCATCGATGACTACGACGAACTCGCGCAAAGCACTGGCGCCCGGATCGTCAATTCCTGTGGCTTCGACTCCATCCCGAGCGACCTCGGTGTTCTTCTGGCGTTTGAACACGCCCGTGATCATGGATTGGGCCACCTAACGGACACGACCCTCGTGGTGCGGGCGATGAAAGGTGGGTTCAGCGGGGGAACCATCGATTCGATGCGGACCACAGTCGACGTTGTGAAGGCCGATCCGAAGCTCAAGGCAATCGTCAACGACAAGTTCGCGCTGAGTCCTGATCGATCCAATGAACCAACTCGACCCCAGCCGAAAGACACTGCACTGGTCGCTCGCTCGAGTGATGTGGGCGGGTGGGTCGGCCCGTTCGTGATGGCCGACTACAACACGAAGATCGTTCGTCGATCCAATGCCCTGCAGAACTGGGCATATGGCCCCGAATTCACCTACCGCGAAGTCTCATCCTTCGGCAAGGGGCCGCTGGCGCCGCTGTTAGCCGTTGGTATGGGCGCGGGCATGTGGGCCGCATGGGTTGGCATGGGGATCAAGCCGATGCGGGCAGTCCTGGACCGAACCCTGCCGGATCCGGGCGAGGGTCCGTCTGAGGAGCAGCGGCGAGCTGGTCGATTCCTCATCGAGGTTCATGCCAACACCAGCAGCGGTTCAGAAGTGGTCACGCGAATTGGGGCGAGCGGCGATCCGGGCTACCAGGCAACCTCAGTCATGCTGGCGGAGAGTGCATTGAGCCTGGCACTGGACGGAGATCGGCTTCCGGATCGTGCGGGCGTCTTGACGCCTGCGACGGCATTAGGCGATGTGCTGGTTGAGCGTCTGCGAAAGGCTGACTTCGTCGCTACCGCCAAGACGCTCTAGGCCGGTGGCGCTTGGCTAGAGGATGCCGCGCCGGAAGATCTTCACATGGCTCGTCGGCCAGTCATCGTGATCGTTGAACCAACCCAGGCGGTCGTAGAAGAACCGTGACTTGTTCGCCATCGCATGGCCGATCACATCCCGCTTGGCGATGCCGTACTCGCTCTGCAGCCAACGGACCAGCGCCCTTCCTGCTGCGACCTGCTTCTTGCGTCGCAGGATGTTGCGGGCGCTCTTCATCTCAACGAACTCAATGCCAATGGCCTGGTTATTCAACCCGACGACGTGCCGACACATAACGTCCAATGGCGCGAGCTGGTAGATCGTTCCGTTCTTGGCGATCACGAAATGGGTGCAAGCGCCGGGCTTCTCTTTCTTGGTTCCGGCGTTTCCGCCCGCGGCAGCATTCGCGGCCATCCAGTTCCACGTTGAGGAGTAGGTCGGCGACACGGTGTAGTGCAGGATCACCTGCTTAGGGATCCCGAAACTCGATGTGTAGATGCCGTAGTGGCGCTGGGCATATGCAGCCATCTGGTTCTTGCGCTTCGCACCGAACGGGATCGGGTCGTAGACGATTGGCGGGCGGGCGGCAGATGCTCGTTCCGCCGCAACAGCAACGGTGGCGCCAATGGCAGCTGGGGCCTCGGCACTCGCTGAGGCGCTCGTGGCGACGCTGCCAGCTGCGACCGCGAGCGCGATCAAGGCGGCGGTTCCAGCGGCGGTCTTTGGATAATTCACAACCTCAGACTATGCCCAATTCCACGCCCTGTTCAGCAAATCGTTCCAGGGTGGTTTCGACTTGCGCTCGCCGTGCGACAGGGGGAGGCTGGAGGTGGAGCGACTTTCCTTGGAGGCTTAGCGGTGTCAATCCCGATGACGAGCCAGGATGCGTTGTGGCTGACGATGGATCGGCCCAACAACCTCATGGTGATCGACACCGTGATGTGGTTTCGTACAGTCCCAGACTGGGCGCAAGTGGCCAACGTCATTCAAACTCGGCTCGTCGACCAGTTCCCGGTCTTTCGCTCGCGTGCCATGAAGAAAGGCACGGGTTGGGTGTGGATGGAAGTTCCAGACTTCAGCCTCGACGATCAGATCACCCGGGTGAAACTCGATGAGCCGGGCGACTTCAAGGAACTGCGCAAGTTTGTCGCGTCCCAACGAAGTGTTGCCTTCGCCAAATCGCGCCCAGTGTGGGCGTTGTACTTCATCGAGAACGTGCACTTCGAAGATGGTTCAGTGGGAGCAGCGGTGCTCGCGCGCTTCCATCACGCAATCGCAGATGGCATCCGGTTGACGCAGGCTGTCATGGGTTTGTGTGACCTCGACCCGTCAGATGTGACGGCGGTCGGCCGCCCGTTCTCGCATCCCAGCACGCCTGTTCAGGTGGCAACTTCTGTCGCCAAGGAGACGTTGTCTGATCTCGCGGACTTCGGTACCGCCGCTGTTCGCACGGTGGGTGGCGTTGCTTCCTCGGCGCGAGACGTCGTGGTGCGCGCTGTCACTGGCGATCCTGTCCAAGCCGCTTCCGAAGTTGTCGACGACGGCAAGAACATCTTCACCCTCGGCACTCAGGCCCTCAGGTTCCCTGAGCGACTGATGGACGTCAACCAACTAGTGAGTTCATCGGATAACCGAGTGGCCAATGACGCCACGATCCCCGGCAAGTACCTGTTGTCGGGCACCAGCGTCAAGACGGTGTGGAGCGGGACGCCCAAGCGCCAAAAGGATGCCGACTGGGCTCCGATCCTCGAACTCGAAGATGTGAAGGCGGTCGGTAGGGCGACGGGAACCACCGTGAATGACGTGATGATCAGCGCTGTGGCCATCGGTCTGACTCGGTACCTCAATGAAAACGGTGACCACAAGACCGACGAATTGATCTGGATGGTTCCAGTCAGCATTCAGCCGGTGGAACCCGGTGTTCCAAAGGAACTGGGCAACCACTTTGCGCTCGTGGTGTTGCGGATGCCGATTGGAATTACCGACTTCCGTGAGTGCCTGGCGAACATGCATGAGCGGATGGAAAGGATCAAGAGCAGCGACGAAGCGCTCGTCACTTTTGGCTTGCAGCGTGGCATCGCCAATGCGCCAAGTCCGCTGGCCGTTGGACTTACCAACTACTTCGCGAACAAGGCGGTCGGCGTGCTGACGAATGTTCCAGGGCCACGAGCGCCGATGACGCTCGCCGGCACGGAAGTCGACGGTGTTCTTGGTTGGGCTCCTTGCTCGGGGGATCAGCCAATGACGATCTGCATCTTCAGCTACAACGGGAAGGTCACCGTCGGGTTCGGAGCCGACAAGGCCCTCGTACCTGATCTCAATCGGCTGAGTGAGCTCTTCTATCAAGGATTCCAAGACATGTACGCCGAGATCGTCGAGGGCGCTTCTCCCCGCTAGCCGCACCGTCAGCCCGAAGCTTCACCCAACATGGAGGATGAGATGAGCAAGAAGTTCAACAACGTCGATTCGTACGCAGGTTCACCGGATCAGGTATGGGCGATGCTGTCCGAGCAGGGGTACTGGGAGGGCAAGTACGAAGCCTTGGGTGCGTCGAACCTGCAGTGGAAGACGTTTAACGTCAGCGACGATTCACTCACGGTGTCCTCCGTGCGCGAGGTGGCGGCCAATCTTCCGTCAGCTGCAAAGAAGATCATCGGCGAGACCGCTGAGGTCACCCAGACCGAAAACTGGACTAAGTCCGGCGACGATCTGACCTGTCAGATTTCGATCACCACCAAGGGCGCGCCTGGTGGAACTGACGGGACGATGACAGTCACGCCCGCTGCGGGCGGTTGCACGTGGACGTCTGATTTCGACATCAAGGTGTCGATTCCGCTGCTCGGCAAGAAGCTCGAGGGAATCATGTTCGACGAGACCGGTGAGAACTTCGTCAAGGAGAAGGCCTTCAACGACGAGTGGCTCGCCAACCACTAACCTGCACGTTTCAGCAAACCCCCGTCGTGTTGGGGTTACTTGGCCGAAATCGGCCTAGGTAACCCCAACACGACGGGGGTTTGCGCGTACCGAAGGTGCGCGAGGGTGGGTTCCAAGGCACCTTCGCCGGGGAAATCTTGGATGGTCGTGGGGAACTTGTGCACTCACCATCTGTAATGACCAAATGTGACGCTCGCCATAAAGTGCAGCGGAATGTCCGTTTTCGCCCGAGTTTCTCGCCACTTATCCACAGGGTCTACCTGTGGATAGTCGGTTCGCCTTGAAGATCGCTGCGGAATCTCGACAGTCTGAGTGGTGACCGAGTCGGTGGGCTCTGCCAAACACCTCAGATCCCACGGGCAGCAAAGCGCCAGGAACGTCGCGCTACTGCTCCCGCCAGTTGACACCCGCTGGTGCGACACCGCCAAACATAGGATTTGCATGAAGAAGCTCGCGCTGATATTCGTTGCGTTGACGATTGCTGCATTGACCGCTGGATTGATCAGCGCGGCACCTGCCACTGCAGCAACTCCGAGCGCCGCAGGCTCATCGTCGGTCCTGGCTGCCCGCGTCGACGCGATTCCGGTTGCCCGCAAACTGAAGGCCAAGGCGCTAACAACGCAAGAGCGCAGGCTGATTCGCGCACGCGCTAAGGAGCTAAGCAAGCCGTCGTCGTGGCGAGGGATCGAACTTGTGCATCCCGCAGGGCGCAAGTTTCCGAAGTCCGTCATGCGGTGGGCGAACTTGGTGTCGGCCGTCATGGCCGAGCAGAAGGTCCCGGCGAAGTACCTAGTCGGCATCCTCGCTCAGATTCAACAGGAGTCCTGGGGGGATCCCACGTCGGTCAACCTGTGGGACAGCAACTACAGGCGCGGCACTCCCTCGATGGGGCTGTTGCAGATGATCGCCCCCACCTACCTGTCGTACGCCAAACGCGGGCTGGGCAACCCAAAGTACTTATTGGTGCCCTACGCCAACGTGTGGGCTGCTCTGAAGTACGTGAAGTCCCGATACGGTATGTCCAAATTCGCTAAATGGAATTTGGGACAAAACCAGGGCTACTAGCTAAGCGGCCCAGACGAAGGGACTGACCATGGCCACAGGAAACGACGGATCGACCCAACCTCCCCTTCCACCACCCCCGCCGCCTGGAGGAGCCGCACCGCCACCACCGCCGCCACCTGGAGGGGCCGCACCGCCCCCACCACCGGTCGGTCAGCCCGCTGCCCAGACGACCAAGTTGCCTGTCTGGTCGTTCATCTTCGGACTCGCCTCCTTCATTCAGTGTCTGCCACTGATCGGCGGCATCGTCGCGATCGTCACTGGTGTCATGGGTCGCAAGCGTGCCAAGCAGCTGAATCAGAGCTCTGGACTCGCCACCGCTGGCATTGTGCTCGGCATCCTGGGCTTGATCATTAGCTTGATCGTGACGATCATCTTGATCAGCACGGGCTTTGCTCTGTTCGGTGCCGTTGTAAATCAGACGAATGCTGCGAAGGAACTTAAGCCCGCTGAGGTCGCGGCCCAAGCGTATGGCGCCGCCAATGGCACGTATGCAGGCCTGAGCATTGACGCGCTGTCCACGTATGGCTTCACGCCGTCTAGTGACGTGATCATGAAGGCTGTGCCGACCAACAAGGGGACCGCCTTCTGTATCCAGAGTGCAACCACGGCCAACCCGGACAGCATCATTCACGCCCCACCGGTCGCCGGCGACACCACTGTCAACATCGACCTCAATGGCGTCACGTACCGGTACGGGCTTGGTGAATGCCCGGCAGCATCAGGCTGACCAAACGACGAAACGAAGGTGCCCGCGTTGGCTTATCCACGCGGGCACCTTCGTTTTTCAACCCGCAAGTGCGGGAAGTTTGAAAATTCTTCGAATTTGTGAATCCAAAGTGTTCGCGGCAAACGAATAACCACGTGAAGGCTCCAACAAGGGAGTCACCGTCACGAGGGAGTTCCAATGAAGAAGTCGAAGCTCGTCGCCGCGACGGCGATGGTCAGCATCACGGGCCTGGCAGGATCCGCCCTTGCCGCACTTCCGGCTAACGCGGCAACACACTCAAGCCCGCGAAGCCTGGCAACAGTGCTCACGAGCGATGGCAACAAGTTCGACAAGAACGGCAAGGACTTCGACGTCGTCACCGAAGCTGTGCTGGCAGTCTTGGCGGCCAAGCCCGACTCGGCAGTCAAGGTTCTCGCGGATCCTTCGGTGAAGCTGACCGCGTTCATTCCAACGGACAAAGCGTTCCTGAAGCTGGCAAGTGACCTGACAGGCAAGAAGGTCACCAGCGAGAAGAAGGCCTTCACCACCGTGGCAGGCCTCGGCATCGACACCGTCGAGACTGTGCTGCTGTACCACGTTGTCGCTGGGTCCAAGATCAACGCCAAGGCGGCGCTCAAGGCCAACGGCGCAACCCTGACCACGGCTCAAGGTGGCACGTTCACAGTCAAGGTTTCGAAGCGCCCGTCAATCCAGTTGCGGGATAACGATCCGAACTCGCGCAACCCACGGGTTGTACTCGCGCTGACGGACATCAACAAGGGCAAGCAGAACCAGCAGATTGCCCACGGAATTGATCGCGTCCTGCGTCCGGTTGATCTCTAGCCAGCCGTCGAACTGACTTCGATCAGCATGAGACTTGCGCAACAGCCGACACACCGTTCTTCGGCCACATGTGACACTTCTTCAGTGAGCGAGCAACTAACGACCGATCTAGGTCGCCGCCTTGCCGCCGGGGATGAGTCAGCATTGGCGGAGGCTTACCAGCGGTGGTCCGCGCTTGTCTACACCATTGCATTGAAGTCAGTCGGCAACGCCGAAGATGCCGCAGACATCACCCAAGCGGTTTTTGTTTCGGCATGGCGTGGCCGCGCCAGCTTCAATCCTGAGGCTGGCGCGGTTCCGTCATGGCTCGTCGGAATCACGCGGCGACGGGTTGTCGATCATTTTCGTGCACGGTCGCGGGTGCGCGAAATCTCTGTTGAATACACGCCAGAATCGCCCGACAAGACATCGGTTTCCCAACGAACGGATCAAGTGATTGACCGAGTTGTCTTGGCCGATGAGATAGCTGAACTGGGGCCACCGGCAGATCAGATCATCAGGTTGGCGTTCTATTCCGACCTCACCCATCAGCAGATTTCAGCACAGCTGAATATGCCGCTAGGAACCGTGAAGACGCACATCCGGCGAGCACTCGTACGGATGCGAACTCGACTGGAGGTGACCCATGCAGCACTGTGATCCCGAGGACCTCGCACTTGTTGCACTTGGCGAAGCCCCTATCGATACAGACGTTGCGGCACACATCGCCGCATGTGCTCAGTGTCGAGGCGAGCTTGAGTCGTTGACCTCGATTGTTTCCGTCGGCAGATCCATCAAGCTCGACGATCAACCGATCGAACCTCCTAGCCAGGTCTGGGAGTCTGTCCAGGCCGAGATCAGTCGTGACGCCTCTGAAGCGGACGCAGCCAAGCGCAACGATGCCGGGTTCGTTGATCTTCAAGAGCAGCGGGAGCGGCGCAAGAATCGGCGCTGGGTTCCTATCGCGGTTGCCGCGGCGAGTTGCCTCGTCCTAGGCGGGGTCGTCGGAGGTTTGGTTGTCGGCGGAGCCAGCATCGGTACTTCCAAGGAGGACGTGCCCGTTACGGTTGCGTCCGGAACGCTTGAGCCAGTGCCGGGGGGACCTGATCCGAAGACGACGGGCACCGCGCGGTTGGAGCGGACAAATGGCCAGTATGTGCTCGAAGTGGATGCCAAGGGCCTGCGGAATCCTGATGGGTTCTACGAGGTCTGGATGATGAATCCGACCACATCGGGGTTAGTCGCGATTGGAACGTTTAACGCGAACCAGTCCAAGGCGACGTTCCCGGTCCCGTCCGGGCTGCCGTTGACGTCGTACACCAGCGTTGACATCTCCGATGAACCATTTGATGGGGTTCCGGGGCATTCGGCCGTCAGTGTGCTTCGGGGTAATCTCGCAACCTGATTGGGTGGAGTAACCGGCACCAGCGAACGCAATACGCCAGGATGAGTGCCATGTCTGCTGCCACCGAAAACTCCGATTCCGTCGTCTCCCTTGAACTGCAAGGCAACGTTGCCGTGCTGACACTCAACGACGGCAACGTCAACGCAATGAGTTACGGATTGCTGAGCACGGCGAGGGCCGCCTTCGCTGACGCTGTTGAGCAGGCTGACGCGGTAGTGATCGCCGGAAACCACAAGTGTCTGTCGGCGGGCTTCGACCTGACTGAGGTCATGCAGGGCCCAGAGCAACGCGACGCGATCATCTCTGCCGGGGGCGATTGGTTCTATGAGATCTTCACTTGTCCCAAGCCAGTTGTGATTGCCTGCACTGGTCACGCGGTTGCCGGGGGCATGGTGTTCCTCCTGGTCGGCGATGCCCGGATTGGGCGCGCAGGTTCGCACAAGTACGGCTTCAACGAAGTCCTCATCGGTGTCCCGATGCCAGCGTTCGGGATCGCCTTGACGCAGTACCGCGTGCACCCGCCGATGGCCGAGGAGATCCTGCTCGGCCAGATGTACGGGCCGGATGACGCGTTACGCGCTGGACTCGTCGACACCCTGGTCGAAGGCGACGCCTCGGCAGTTGTCGACGCCGCCGTTGCCCGAGCAACTGAGCTCGCGGGACGTTCAGCCGATGCCTACGCCGCAACAAAGCTCGCCGCACGCGCAGCCCTCATCGAACGGTTCGCAACGGAAGCGCGTTTGTCCCTCGGATAGCAGCAAGTCCCACCTCAGGTGCCGCGGTCAGGCCGCAGACTTGGACTTTGCTTCGCCTTCGGCGCGGTGCATTTTTGCTTCGCCTTCGGCGTGGTGCATCTTTGCTTCGCCTTCGGCGAAATGCCGCTTCGGAACGTGCTGCTTTGTCACCTTCGGCGGCTTGGCGCCGAGCTTCGCGTCACGCTCACGTTCGAGGCGATCCACGGGATCGTGTTCCGAGTCGAGTTGGGCAGGGCCCATGATCCCCAACATTGCTTTGCGGGTGTAGTACTTCATTCGATAGAAGATGTCCATGACGGTCTCCTTCACAAGTGGCGAAGACGATTGGAGAGTTCCTCGCCTCTTGATTCGACTGTACGTCCGATGTGAGGGTGGACCATCCCCTGTTTGGCTCATTTACTGCCTAGTTTGATCTTTGGTGTTAGAGCCAACTGGGAGGGTCGGTGGCATCGCGATGCCGAGTCTGGTGAGTGATACAGCGCACCCTTCGGTGCCCGGGGTAGTGCGTTCCGATTCCCTACCCGTAAGGTCGGGTTTAGGCGATCCGCCGCCACGGAAATACCTGGAGATGTTCAGATGACCATGCAACGAATGCGATGTTGCGAGATCTAGCCGCTCGCGAGTTTGACGGTACGTCGAGCTCAACCAGCTGTTGCACAGCGTCCATCCTCGATGCCTACGCACCCGCCAGCCTCAATCGATCGTTCTGAAACCTCGCTCGATTCAGGGATTGGGACTCGAGACAGTGAGCGCCCTGCCGCAGCAACTTCCGAACCCCACCTCCCATAAAAGCCTTCATCACAACTGACACCTTGGAGAAAACAAAGATGAGTAACGACTGGGCATTCGAAACGAAGCAGATTCACGCAGGCCAGAGCGTGGACGAGACGACAAGTTCTCGTGCACTCCCGATCTACCAGACAACGTCCTACACGTTCGCCAGTACGGCTCATGCCTCTGACCTGTTCGCGCTGCGCGAGCTCGGCAACATCTACACGCGGATCATGAACCCAACGCAGGCGGCGGTTGAAGACCGCGTCGCTGCGCTGGAAGGCGGCGTTGGTGCACTGTTGGTGTCCAGCGGTCAGGCAGCCGAGACTCTCGCGATCCTCAACGTCGCAGAGGCGGGCGACCACATTGTGTCGAGTCCACGCCTCTACGGCGGAACTTACAACCTGTTCCACTACACGCTGCCGAAACTCGGGATCCAGGTCAGTTTCGTGGAGAACCCCGATGATCCCGCGTCATGGGCGGCGGCTGTTCAGCCGAACACGAAGGCATTTTTTGCGGAGTCGATCAGCAACCCATCCAACGACATTCTCGACATCGAAGCTGTTGCGAGGGTCGCTCACGACAATGAAGTCCCGTTGATCATCGACAACACCGTCGCGACGCCCTACTTGATTAACCCGCTTGCGTGGGGTGCTGACATCGTCGTCCATTCAGCGACGAAGTACCTCGGCGGTCATGGCACTGCAATCGCCGGTGTCATCGTTGACGGTGGATCATTTGACTACGCCCGGTACCCAGAGCGCTTCAAGAACTTCAACGAGCCAGACCCGAGTTACCACGGGCTCGTGTACGCCCGCGATCTTGGTGTTGGTTCACCCTTCGGTGCAAACGTGTCGTTCATCTTGAAGGCTCGAGTGCAATTGCTCCGTGATCTTGGGTCCGCGGTTGCGCCGTTCAACGCATGGCTGATCGCGCAGGGACTCGAGACACTGAGCTTGCGGATCGAACGGCACGTGCAGAACGCCGAAGCCGTTGCAGCGTTCCTTGAGGCTCACCCCCAGGTCAAGTCCGTGAACTATGCGGGCTTGGCTAGCAGCCCGTGGCACGAATTGGCGACCAAATACGCACCCAAGGGAACCGGGGCAGTGTTGGCGTTTGAAATCGAAGGCGGCAAGGAAGCTGGAACCACCTTTGTTGAAGCGTTGGAACTGCACAGTCACGTCGCCAACATCGGTGATGTTCGGAGTCTGGTGATCCACCCAGCTTCGACCACCCACTCTCAGCTGACAGAGGACGAGCAGGCAGGAGCAGGTGTCACTCCTGGCCTCGTGCGCCTCGCCGTCGGCCTTGAGAACATCGCCGACATTCTGGCGGATCTCGAGATCGGCTTCGCTGCCGCGAAGTCATGACCGTGCCCACGCCGCCAGTGCACCCACGGGTGTACTGGCGGCCGGGCGACGATCTCGGCGCACGAAGACTCGCCGAGATCGGGGCGGTCAACCTTGAGCTCGGTGGCGTGCTCCCAGAAGTCACGGTGGCGTTCGAAACGTGGGGAACCCTGAACGCCGCACGCGACAACGCGATTCTTGTGCTTCACGCGCTGACCGGCGATTCGCATGTTTCCGGCCCGGCGGATGCCGCCCACCCAAGTGCTGGTTGGTGGCCGGGGATAGTTGGATCCGGCGCCGCTATCGATACCGACGAATGGTTCGTGGTGGCGAGCAACGTTCTTGGTGGCTGCCAAGGGACGACTGGCCCCTCCTCGTTGGCGCCCGATGGCCTCGCTTGGGGATCTCGCTGGCCAAGAATCACCGTCCGAGATCAAGTGGCTGTTGAGGTTGCACTGGCCGACCAGCTTGGTATCGAGACGTTCGCAGCCGTCATTGGCGGATCGATGGGCGGATTGCGGGCTTTGGAATGGCTTGTCGGCTATCCCGAACGAGTCGCGTCAGCAGCGCTGCTTGCCTGTTGCGCAGCTGCGAGCGCAGATCAAATCGGCACCCAAACAGTTCAGATCCAAGCAATCACCGCCGATCCCCAATGGAATGCTGGTGACTACTACGACTCACCTGAAGGTCCTCCGCTGGCGGGCATGGGAGTCGCTCGCAGGATCGCTCACCTCACCTATCGGACGGAAAACGAACTAGCGGTTCGATTCGGCAACTCACCGCAGCAGGGTGAGGACGCGTTGACGCCCGAAATACCCGGCGTCGACGTTGGCGCCGGGCGCTTTGCGGTCACGTCCTATCTGGACCATCAGGCGGCCCGGTTGGCTCATCGCTTTGACGCGGGGACTTACGTGACGCTGACGGATGCGATGTCCACCCACGACGTTGGCAGGGGTAGGGGCGGAGTAGCTCAGGCGCTGTCTTCGATTGAGGTGCCCGTGTTCGTGGCGGGGGTTACGTCGGATCGGTTGTACCCGCTGCACTTGCAGCAGCAACTTGCCGATCT
>Ga0075160_10001925_pt1 | contig 12574 bp, 9 predicted proteins | sample JI91814C2DNA_FD_70969 | JGI IMG/M metagenome (GOLD analysis project Ga0075160, IMG submission 70969) | Wastewater effluent complex algal communities from Wisconsin, to seasonally profile nutrient transformation and Carbon sequestration -... | ecosystem: Engineered > WWTP > Effluent > Algae...
GTGCCGGGGGGTACGCGAGGTCAACAGGTATAAACGAAAAACCCCGCGGAACATGGCGTTCAGCGGGGTGTTCGTTTTTTGTCGCAGAGCTTTGCTGCGACGTTCCTGGCGGAGACGAAGTCCGCCATAGTGCTGTCTCATACGGCATCACCGTTTGTCATGGAAGCATACGCAGCAAGGCATACAGCCTTTGTGTACGTGGTACATTGACTCGCGACGTATCAAGGCGTAGCATCCTACCCCATCAACGAAGAAGGGGTAGATGATGGGGCGAAAGATTGAGCCATTGACGGCTATCGAGGTGAAGAGGCTGGTCAAGCCGGGCATGAACTTCGTGGGCGAGGTCGCGGGGCTGGCGCTGCTGGTCTCCGACACCGGCGCGCGTTCTTGGATACTGCGCACCATGATTGCCGGCAAGCGGCGCGACATGGGCTTGGGCGGATTCCCTGACGTGACACTGGCGGATGCGCGCAGGCGGGCGCGGGAACTGCGCGAACAGATAGACGGGGGTATTGACCCGATCGGGCAACGCCGAGAAACGCGCGCTGCGCTGGCCGCGAAGAATGCAAAGGCGATGACGTTCAACCAGTGCGTCGACGGATATCTCGCCGCCTATGCGGACGAGTGGAGCAATTCAAAGCATCGGCAACAGTGGCGCAGCACGCTTGCTAGCTACGCCGGGCCTGTCATTGGCGATATGGATGTGGCACTGATCGAAACCGGACATGTGTTCAAGGTGCTCGAACCGATCTGGAAAACGAAGACCGAGACAGCAAGCCGATTGCGCGGCCGAATTGAAAAAGTGCTGTCTTGGGCGACGACGGCAAAGCACCGGACCGGAGAGAATCCGGCACGCTGGAAAGACCACTTGCAGAACTTGCTCGCCAAGCCAACGAAGATTGCCAAGGTCGAGCACCATGCTGCCCTTGACTACCGCGAGCTTGGCGCTTTCATGGCTGACCTGTCGCATCGTGAAGGCATCGGCGCCCGTGCGCTTGAATTCGCTATCTTGACGGCTGCAAGGTCCGGCGAGGTCCGCGGCGCGACGTGGGCGGAAATCGACATGGATGCCGCGCTGTGGACTGTTCCGGGCGCGCGCATGAAGGTCGGGAATGAGCACACCGTACCGCTTTCAGACAGTGCGCTGGCGCTGCTGCGCGCCATGCCGCGCGAGGGTGATTTGGTCTTTCCTGGCGCGAAGACCGGTCGCCCACTATCCGACATGACCCTGACCGCAGTTCTGCGGCGCATGGGCTGCGGCCATCTAACCGCACATGGCTTCCGCGCGACATTCAGCAGTTGGGCGCACAGTCAAACCGCATACCCATCTGACGTAATTGAAATGGCGCTGGCGCATACCATCGCCGACAAAGTGAAAGCCGCCTATCAGCGTGACGACCTGATCGCGAAGCGCACCAGGATGATGGATGAATGGGCAAGCTACTGCCGGATGGTAGTGGCGACTACCGGCAAGGTGCTGTCGATGACGGCCGCGAAAGCGTCGTGCTGAAACGGGTTGACACGGTCACCAAAGTATGAAATGATTTGGGCCGTCGGGGAAGTTGCGCCCAAAGGTAATGTACGAAAAGCAGTAGTAGCGTAGCACGCCCGCCGCAAGCGGGTTTTTTTTCGACTAAAGGCCGGAGTTTCCAGCAATGGAGATCCGGCCTTTAGTCGTTTACGGCCCGCCTTGAGCGGGTTTTTCATTTGTGACAGCCAGTCGACAATTTGAGAAGCCCGCCCTGTGCGGGCTTCTTGCGTTTACGGCCGGCATTCTTCGAAACGGAAAAGAAATGCAAAACGAAATCAAAGAAGCATCAGTGACAGTTCAGCAGTTTGATAGCCTTCCCAACTCTGCAGCGATCGACATTCCAGACGCCAGCGCTGTGTCTGGCCGAAGCCGAGCCAGCATTTATCGCCACTTCGAAGCCGGGGAACTTACGAAGATCAAGGTCGGCAATTCGACACGGGTTCGTGTCGGCGAGTTGCGCAAGCTGATCGGGGTGAGCATATGAATGCCACCACTCACATCGTAAGCGTTGCCGGTGGCCGGCCAAGCACTACATCTCTTCTAATCGCCGAGGCGTTCGACAGATCACACAAGAACGTCCTGCAGTCGCTAGATCGTCTGATCCAAGACGACAGGATAGATCGGCTAGAGTTCAAGCCGATCTTCTACACCGACGAGATGAACCGCGAACAGCGCGCGTATCAGTTAAGCGAGCGCGGCGCACTGATTTCCATGCCGTTCATTGGCGGCAATAGGTCACGGGAAGGCCAACGCCGCCTGGTCGACGCATTCTTCGCCGCCCGCGACGAAATCAGTCGCTTGCACCAGATGCACGCATCGGCAGACTGGCACCAAGCCCGCATCGAAGGCAAGACAGCGAGGCGCAATGAGACCGTGATAGCCGCATTCGTGGAGTACGCGACCAATCAGGGCAGCAGGAACGCACGCCGGTATTACATCAGCCTGACGAAAGAAACGAATCGCGCTTTGTTCATGGTCACGTCCGCTGTCGGCAAGAACCTCAGGCAAAAACTTTCCGCGCAGCAGTTGGCATCGGTGGCGATGGCTGAGCACATCGTTGAACGCTCGCTGCTGGAATCGATGGCGGAAAAGACCTTCTACAAGGACGCCTACCGCACGACCGCTGAGCGCGTCCGCCAATTTGCTGCGCTGATCGGGCAGTCAGTACCGGGCAGGATTTCGGCCATGCTGGAGGGCAAAAAATGAGCCAGCCCAAGAAACGAGAAGCCCCGGCAGCGATGGTGCGCAGCGGGGCTCAGGAAAACAACAACGACAGCAACATTATCGCCTCATTGACGGATTCGATCAAGGCGAAAGTTATCGCCACCGAGTACCCCGAAGGCGAAAGGCCATTGTTCTGGGGCGCATTCGCGCGTGGTCGCGGCGGCATGCCATGCCTGAAGCCTATTCGGCGCACCAGCGCTGAACAACACGTCAGCGGCATACGCACGCGGCAGAAGGTGTTCCGGATTTTCCATCGTCAAAGAGGATCTATCGATCCGGCTCTGCTGGTCTTCGTAGGCGTTTTTCTCTTGGTTGGGGGGCTCGCAGCATGATAAGGGAGAACGTGATCTTCTGTCCGTCGCTGCCGGAAGCCTTCGCCACAGCCGGGATGAAATACCCAGAAAAGGATATTGAGCCTGGAAAATTTGCCCGATTCCCGACCAGCGAGAAGGCCGGCGACCAGGCTGGGTTCTGCAAGCTGTTTCCCGATGGTGTCGGCGCATCGTTTGGATGCAACCGGGAAGGCACCAAGTTTACCTGGCAACTACGCGACAGCGACTCGCCGAAGCCCACCGGAGCTCAACTGCAGGCGGCTAAGGCCAAATCAATACTGGCGAACAAGCAGGCGGCAGAAGACCTCGCCACACAGCACGAGAAAGCTGCAGCGGCAGCCGGCCGCATCATGAGCCAGACCGTCGATCTTGATCCGGGAAATGCTTACGTCGTGCGCAAAGGTGTCATCCCCTACGGTGCACGACAAGACCTTGACGGCTCGATTGTTCTTCCGGTGCAAGGGCCAGATGGCGCAGTTCAAAGCGTCCAGTTCATCCGGTGTGATGGCGTCAAGAAGTTTCTGAAGTTCGCCAGGATGAAAGGTGGCCGAATGTTCGTTGGCCAGCCTGAAAACGGGGACCCGATTAATCTTGTCGAAGGTTGGGCGACTGCTTGCAGCATTCACGAGGCGACCGGCGAAGTGGTTGTCGTCGGATTCTCCGGGGCCAATCTGGCTGTCGTTGCTGGCGATCTGCGTCGAAAGTATCCGGGCTCGTCTCTACGCATCGCTGGCGACCTTGATAACCATGGCAAGGGGCTTGATTACGCTCAGGCCGCCGCTGATACCGGAGCGCCTGCCGTCATCGTCCTGCCGAAGTTTAGCGATAGTCGCATCAAAGGCGACTTCAACGATCTGCATCAGACCGAAGGGCTCGACGCAGTTCGGCAACAACTACACTCGATGCCAAGGACATCCGCCCACGAAACAGTGCCCTTCCTAGCGCCCCCATTGGCGAAGTGCGACGCGCGAGACGGCACGCGAGACACGCGCCCGCTGACGGAGTACGGAAATGCCCTGCGCCTGCACGATGACAATGGCGAGAATCTCAGGTTCGTACGCGATGTGAAGATGTGGATGATCTGGCGCGAAAAGTCCTGGCAATGGGATGCCGATGGCGCCGCCGTCCGATCAATGGCCGCTCAACTGCATAGAACGATTTACGCTGAGGGCTTGGGACACCCCAACGACGTTGAGCACTTCGCAAGGTTTGCGCGCAAAAGCTCAGAGCAAAAGACAATCGCCGCTGCAGTCAAGCTGCTATCAGATTTCGACCAGCTGCGCTTGCCGATGACGCACATTGACGCGGACAAGCTTGTCGTCGGGTTTGATCACGCACGACAGGTTGTCGATCTTTGCACGGGCACGGCGCGCGCCGCCACACGTGGTGATTGCGTAACCAAGAGCTTGTCGCCAGACTCGGTTGGCAGCGAGTCAAGGGCTGTGCGATGGCGCCAGTTCTTGCATGAAGTGTTCAACGGCGACCAAGAGATTGTCGATTGGCTGCAGCGCTTTTGCGGCTACCTTTTAACGGGTTCAACGCAGGAGCATTTGTTCCTTTTTCTCTACGGGCACGGTGCCAACGGCAAATCTGTCTTCATAGAGTTGCTGAAGCACATCATGGGCGACTATGCCCGCGCCATCGCCTCGGAAACGCTCAGCGAGGCCAAGCGCAATGCAGGAGGCGCTTCGCCAGACCTCGCCGACCTCGTAGGCGCGCGGTTAGTTCTGTGCGCTGAAACCGAAGACAACACCGCCCTCGCGGAATCTTTGGTCAAGGGCATGGTGTCCGGGGATAGCATGACCGCGCGGAGACTCTACTGCGATCCTATCCAGTTCACGCCCAACTTGAAACTAATCATGGCCGGTAACCATAAGCCGATTGTGCGTGGCAACGATCACGGAATATGGCGACGGGTTCGACTGGTGCCCTTCGATCGGACCTTCACGGCGGACGAGCGCGATCCGAAGCTGCTCGCCAAGTTGAAGGCTGAAGGGCCCCACATCCTTGCATGGATGATTCAAGGTTGCGTCGCGTGGCAATGTAAAGGGCTTACCGACACGCCGAAGAGAATCCGCGAAGCTACAGACGCCTACCAAAGCGATCAGGACTTGACGGGCGCCTGGCTCAGCGAATGCACTGAGCGCGATACGCGGTGCGAGACCGCTAGTCGAGACCTCTACGATAGCTATAAAGCGTGGAGCCTCGACAACGGTCATAAGCCAGCGAGCAACGCCGTACTTGGTCGCCGGCTGGGTGAGCGGGGATACGTTTCACGAAAATCAAACGGCAGCCGTCTCTGGTGCGGTTTGACCTTGAAAAATTCTTGTCACCAGGGTTATGCGCAACGGAAAGAGGGCTATCGATGACGCAGATAAACGTCAATCAACGACCGACAGGGCGGATGGGGCGGATAAACGGCATTTTCGGTAAACTCCCCCATGCAGCCGTTACTAGAAAAAGCTTTGGAAATGAGCGTTTTGCCGCCCTATCCGCCCTGGTCTGCTTCTCGACTTGGCGAAAGGCACGACCATGAGTGCCGATCTATTAGTGTTCGAGTCGCCAACGACCTATCACACCAACGATTGTCCCGAAGCCGTTGCCTTGGCGGAAGCTCTCAAGGCGCTGCGGCATCAGTCAGCTTTCGCGTGGATTGAGCGCCAGAATTCCGGGATGGCGAAAATTGGTGGGCAATTTGTCCGCTTCGGCTGGAAAGGCTGCTCGGACCTTCTCGGAATGATTCGGGATGGCCGCTAGCTGGCGGTGCAGTGCAAAGCGACCAAGGGCATATAAGCGGTTAACAGGAAGTCTTTCGTGTTTCAAGGCCGGTTTTTGCAAGGCGAGAAGGCTCTGAAGATCGGACAACTTATCTGAGAGCGCTTACGAGCAGAGCAAGCCGAGATCCTTTTTCTGGTAGGCAGGTTCGGTGGCGTGGATTTCGTGGCGCACGACTGCCGCGATGTGCTGCGCGAACTGTCCGCCATTAATCGGATGCGACATGGTAACGCTACAGCGTAACGCCTAGGGATTTAGGCAATGCCAACAACACGGTAGTGCGCCGCCACAGCCTCTTTACGGTCGAATCCGCAGGGAACTATCAGCAAAGCGCCGACAGCTCGTCTTGGCGCGATTCTGTGGCCTTAGCGGGCAGTTCTATCAACCTTGAAAACGCCTTTGATTCAAAGCATAATGCCGCTGGAAAGTCCGCCGACTCTAACTAAATGTCTTTCCCACAAATGGCAGATTTTTAAGTTTCTTTAGCGTTTCCTCCAAGAGACTTCCAAGCCCTTGCACTATTCCCTCCTGCAGACGCCGAGCTCGCGCCTCTTCCTGAAGCCCGACTTGAATCTCGTTGGTTGAACGACGCATTTCTGAAACCTCGTTCCGGCTTTTTTCAAACTGGTCGGCCGCCGTTTCTTGGCAGCGTCGAAGCGCGATAGAAAGATCAGACATCTTCAATTGAACCTCACGCAAAGTCGCGGAATTCACTGATGCGGCGCGCTGGAAAGCGTCAATCTGTTGGGAGAGGTTCTGGACCAGCGCGTTTTGCTTGTTGAGGAAGTCCGTGACTTGCCGGCTCATTGATTCGTGCTCCTCGCGCAAAGATGCGGCGACCTCATCCTTGAATGAAGCCATTTCTCCATTTGAATCCCTAGAAAAATTTGAGAACCGCTGTGCCATCGATTCCACGGCCGCCCCCACGAAATCCTCCATCTTCGAACGAAACAGCTGTTGCTCATCCCTCAGCGCAGATGCCTCCTCATGCAAAAACTTATCGTTGCTTGCGGCGGCAGCCTCCAGCAACTGGAAATTGGATTGGGCTGTGGCCTCAAAATCGCCCTGCAGCTTCTTGAACTTGCTTCCCAGGAGTTGCTCAATCCGAAGAGCCTCATTAGCTGAGTCCCTCTGCAGATCAGTACGTAACGACTGCAAGAGCTCTTGCAACTGATCGGCGTGTTTGCCTGCACTCCCGGCTGCTTTTGCAGCCAGCTCGGCATTAGTACGCGTACCCGCCTCAAGGCGCGCTAAAACGTGTTCCTGGTTTGCAAAACTAACTCGGCTGGCGGACAGTACGCGATCCTCCGCTTGGGCTAATTTCGTATCAATGGACCGCAGTGCAGATGAGCGAGAATTCTCCAACTTTGCGCGAGCGTCTATTGACTCGGCGAGGGACTGCGTTAGATCCTTAATAAGTGACAACCACTCATTTCGGGCATTTTTTAACGCAGCCTTTATCCCACTCAGCTGCTGCACCTCGCCTTGTGTGGCAGACGTAAGATTGATTAAGTCGTCCTGCATCTTGCCAGCGTCCGCCCTTATCTTCGCAAGAGATCGTGCGGCGGAGATAGCTTCATTCATCTGATCGTCAAATTCGCGAAGCTTCTCGCGGACAGCATCAACACTATTTATCTCAGGCATAAAACGCTTTCTCCAACTCAACAACTCGGTTTTTTATCACAGGTATTTCCCGAGGAAGAATTTTGGCCACGACAAGAAAAAACGCTAGGCACTCTCTCATTGTCGCCGCCGACGCGGCTTGACCATCACTTAATCTTGACACCTCCCGAACCAAGAATTCCCATCCTTCAACAGTGTCACAGTTGGAATTAGCGCTATTGAGTATCGACAAGAGCATCTCTTCTTTTAGCGAATCTTCCGATGTCGTGTACAAATCTTCCACACAGGAAAAACTAATACGGGCTTCGTTCGCAGTTCGCAATAGCCGTCTGGAATTGCCTGCGAGCTCTTCCAGCGGGGAGAACTCGCGCGCGACGAAGAGGGCAGATAGGTTCTTAGGGCTTCCTTCTACTACAGTTCTCGCCTGCGTGTATTTGGCTGTTGGGTAATCCTTAAACTTGTACACCAGCTTTCTTAGCACAGCCAAATCAAAAGAATCGGGATCGTTCGCAAATATGCTCTCCAATTGACGCTCCAGCTCTTCATCGGTGGAGCTACCAGGAAGTGGATTGCGGCTGTCGGGAAAAACAAGATTTGGCGAACATACATCGCAGAGGCCGCAGCGATAGCTTTCTTCTATTGAGCTACCCAGTCGCGCGAGCAGTGGGATTCGTCGGCAGGTCGGAACTCCCGCTGAGTTCTGGCTCCGAACCACGGTGAGAAGATTCCATAACATGTCATACCGCATCGTGACGACATGTTCATATGTGTATTTGAGTAGAAGAATCAGATAACCATAAACTATTGGCAAAAACTGTGATTCCGTCTGATCGAACAAGGGAGAGCATTGGTTTAGAACCCGAAGTTTTCCTAGCTTGTCCGGAAAATTGTAGGGCTCGCCAAACTCCTTCAGGCACTCCTCAACTTCTTGTGAGACCTTCGATCTGGCTGGACGCTCTCCGTGAAAAGGAGAAAGGTAGTTCATCAATTGCTTTTGCATTGCCTTTCGGAATCTCGTCAGATCTTCCTGATTGTCCGGAATGCTAGGAAAATTGGAATTAACCACAAAGTGCGAGTGAGGTTCGTAGGCGATGACGTAGTCGTCACGAACAAGCCCCAGGACTGCCAGCCGGTAAATGGTAATCTCGTCTGAGGAGATGCGATCATGGCGCGAGTTAACCGTGACAGGCCCGTCTGGTTGGGCCTGCTGAGCGGCAAAAATCTTATCCAACATGGTTAGTGAAGCGAAGGCATCACTCACAACACCAGGGTAGCTCCTAGTTATGAACATATGCTGCTTCCCATAGTCGCATAAACCAGGTTTGCCATGCGGACAGCCAGAAATGTAGGAATTACAGTCTGGGACTTTCTTTTCTCTGGCCATTAACACGGTCATGCACGCACTGTTCGGCGGCTCCGTTAATAGCGCGATGTGAGCACGTTCGTTATCACGGCCAGCTCGCCCAACTTCCTGATACCAGGATTCAAGACCGGCCGATAATGCCGTGTGCACCACAAAGCGAACGCTAGGCTGATCAACTCCCATGCCGAAGCCTTTTGTGGCCACAAGAATGTCGAAGTCTCTTGCTTTGAAGTGTTCTTGATTTTCTTTGATAACTTTGTCCCACGTTTTTGGGGAGATTTCTTCCCCGTCCACAAACGTGTGCTTGCAATGCCCACAGAGTTTTTGGCCGGTTTCTTTTCCGGCGGTGAAATCATAAGAGTTACAACGTGGGCAAAGAGTAGGCTTCGTGCTTGAGAAGGCGCGAACTCGACCTGTAGAATAAGCGCTTAGTCGATACTTCCGGGGACGACGACCGGACTCAAAAATCTCGCCTGGCTCCACAACGCTCATCGTCTCATAAAGATGATGTGCCGTACCTTCCCGGGTGGAGTGTCGTCCGTGGGGATTGGCGTAGATGCAAAACACAATTCCCAGCGATTTTTCGTGATTCTTGTTAACTGTCTTGAGAAGAGTTGTGAGCGAGTCTGCTCTAAGCGATTTGGGGGTGTGGTCGGTGAGGATTTTGTGAAACAGCCCAGTTTTGTTTTCGCTATTTTCAGCAACAACAACCTGATAACTGAATCGGAGCCGATCCGCGGCGGCATCCCGAATGACGTCGCCTTCATCGCCGTCACCCTTTTTCAGTTGGAGGACACGGAGCATGTCGGCAGCAACTATTAAGCTAGCTGTTGCAGTGAGGGCGATTAGCTGTAAAGGAAACTCTCCGTTTGAGAGGCGTTTGCAGACCCATGGCAGTTTCAAATACGAAGGACGAAAATCATGCCCCCATTCTGATATGCAGTGTGCCTCATCAATAGCCAGCAACTTGATTGGAACAGATCTATTTAGTTGCGCCAATTGGTCAACGAACTTCTTAATGCGGAGCCGTTCAGGCGCAACGTACAAGATTCGGATGAAGCCGAGCCGTGCTTCTGCCATTATTCGCTGTCGGCTTGCTTCGGGAACATCGACATTTATAAAGTCAGCGACTCCGATGCCATTTGTGCGAAGCGACAGTATCTGGTCACGCATCAGAGCACGCAACGGCGCGACCACAATCGTCAATCCCGGTCGGAGGAGCGATGGCAGCCAAAAACAAAAGGATTTCCCACTGCCAGTTGTCGATATGCCGAGAACATTTCTCTCGTCAAAAATTCGCTTGAGGATGCGATCCTGAAATGCCTTCGTTCCGTCGATATAGTCAAAAATATTCTCTGTGAAGTAAGTTAGCCGTTGGTGGATTTCATCCAGTGTGAGGCCTTGGCGGTAGCGGATGCGCTGCGCGTCTGCGTCGGGTGGCACAGGGATTCGCGCCGCACCATAAAGTATCGTTGCTTCATTAATTTCAAGATCCCAAAGGCCGGTTTCCGCCTCGATTGAAACTTTTGCATGCAAGTAAGGCCCCAATCTGGGTGGCTGAGTGGGGCTGCATATCCGGACCCTAGGGAGATCAAAGTCGACGTCGACGACACCAGAGACAGCATCGAGCCACTCATACAGTGCAGTAATCGCAACAGCCACGAACGAGCAGCTAGGTTTCAAGCTGTCTCTAACCGTAAGAGAAACATCGTTGGGCCGATGGGTCGCGCAGAAATCGGCAAAGCAATCCTGTGCCCGATGAAAGTCGTTGACTCGATCAATCATATGGCCATCGCATGCTCCCTCGGTGCCGACGAACAATTCGGTTTGATCAATTGTCAAATCTGGGTTCAAGAGTCGTTCGAGCTCCGAATCTGATTTTAGTATGGCGCAGAAATCCCGGAGGGTCGCTTGGGTCGTATGCATGATCTGGCTGTAGGAGTAGCGGATGATCGTCCATCCAGCCTTAGCAATATCGTTCTGTCGCTTAAGGAAATTGTCAAGAGCAGCTCGGTTCTGGAATTTTCCGAAGCCGTCTATTTCCAGTGCAAATTTCTTGGTGCCGCATAAAGCGAAATCAATGAAGTATCGCCCGACCTGCTCCTGTGGCCGGGCCCGCAGGAGTCCAGACTCGTTCAATGCAGGGGCTAGAATTTTCTTTACGAACTGAACTTCCAGAAAATTTTGCGCGCCTTCTAGTTCTTTTTCACCGACCAGACTTGTACCTCTGACAGCATTAGAGAAATATGAATTGGCGCAAAAAAACCCAGCCGCACGCTGTTTTGTCTGCGCGCGCCCGGGTGACGTCATCTCACGAATCTTTGGCCGTTGAAGTTCCTTAAAATTGGGAAAAGATTTAATTGCATCTGCCAGACGTCGTGGTACTAGCTTCATTTTTGCTGTGACGAATTGGGGGTAGGAATCTGTCCCAAAATCGGATGCTAGAGCGTCGTCAAGGCGATACACGCCACGCATAACGGAGGGTAAGAAGTGTCGGACGATTGGATTCAAGAAAATAGGCCTGTTCTAGAGTCTGAATCGGGTGAGGGATCGCGTGCTAGTAGAGCTGAGTAAGCTGGCTGGTCTTTTGGTTTCTTCGATGCGTCCTGGATTACTCTAGCGAGCGTCTGTTTGTTGTTCTGCGTTCTGGCGGGGCCGTGATCAACCCCGACCGTTTCGTCGATCGTAACCGCCAACTGCTTCTGAGTCATCAGCGTTCGTCTTTGCGCCAATCCCACGGCGGTATCGGGCCAACATCGGCCCAGAGGCCGGCCCGCTTGGCTCGGGCCTCTTGCTGGGCAAAGCCATACCGCCCGGCATCCGATGCCGATTGATCCTTTTCGTATTTCTGATACCACTACGCTAGCCCTGTCGTGATCTGTGCAAGACCAGCATCCAGAGTCTTGGGGCAGCGATTTGTGCGACAGCTCGCCGCGGCGACCATCACCTTGCCAATGATACGGCGATAACGATCGCGCTTGCTCCACGGTACCTCCACCTGTTTGCCGAACACGAGCATCGACATGCCCTGCTTTGATCGCTGTCCGAACGGCTGAGATTTCTCGGGAGCGTCGATGCCAGAGACCCGAATCTTGTGCTGTTGATGGTCGGCATCCAACACGATGACCGTGCCACCGTCCGCTACGCTTACCACTCTCCCCGAAAGCGTATCACTCCATGCAAAATGGGCTACGATCCACAGGGGAACAAGCAGGAAACGAAGCCATGACCGCTGATTTCGTGCCTGAGACATTTCGACTCTCCTAAATTGCGTGTACGCCATCTCAAGACATGAGCGACGACCGGGCATATGGTACTGCTCAGTGACGTTCTCGCGCCAAGGGAAGCCACACTACAAATCGTTTTCTGACATTCGCCGTGGTGATGCGGAGAACGCCTTCGCTGCGGCAATGGCATGGCGTGACGATCAGTTGGCGGCGATCAGCACGGTGACAAAGCGGGACTTCTGCCAGATCAAGAGAAGATCGAACTGGAGCGGTGTACCTGGCGTGCTTTTCATCACGCCGAAGGGCGAGCCGCAAGGCGCATGGGCAGCGAGGATCAAGCTGGCCGATGGTCACGAGCGGACCAAGATGTTTTCAGTCAAGAAGTATGGCGAAGTGCAGACGTTCGAGCTTACCCGTCGAGGCTCACTACCGTGGCCAGCGGGGTGAAATTTACGGCGACTTGCTCATCGAGGACGAAAATGAGATACGGGAAAACGGA
>Ga0075160_10001931_pt1 | contig 12553 bp, 12 predicted proteins | sample JI91814C2DNA_FD_70969 | JGI IMG/M metagenome (GOLD analysis project Ga0075160, IMG submission 70969) | Wastewater effluent complex algal communities from Wisconsin, to seasonally profile nutrient transformation and Carbon sequestration -... | ecosystem: Engineered > WWTP > Effluent > Algae...
CCGCATCGTTTTCCAGCACCTGCACTGGCAGGCGGATCAAATCATCGAAATCCACTGCGTTGAAGGTGGACAACCGTGCCTGGTAACGCGCGTACAGTTTCGCCGCGTCCTGCTCGCGCGCCGTCTTCGAAGCGGCTAGCGCTTCCTCCGGCGAAAGTCCCGCGTTCTTCGCACGCGAAATCAGGTTTTTCGCCATCTCCACGGCATCCGGCTTGGCGCCCGGCATCAGGTCCTTGATCTGCGCGTTGCTGTCATCGGCATCGAAGATGGAAAAGCCGCGCTTCAAGCCCACCGAAGCATGTTCGATCTGCAGGAACTTCAAGCCCAGCGCGTGGAACGTGCACAGCGTCAGTCCTTCCGCCGCATCGCCCTTGAGGCGTTTGCCCAGGCGCTCGCGCATCTCCTTGGCGGCCTTGTTGGTGAAGGTGATCGCGGCGATGCGCTTGGCCGGCATGCGCCCCGACGTGACCAGGTGGGCGATCTTCTCGATGATCACGCGCGTCTTGCCGCTGCCGGCGCCGGCCAAGACCAGCAAGGGACCGTCGCAGTGCTTGACCGCGTTGCGTTGGGGAAGGTTGAGGGAGTTCATCGGGATGCGGATTGTAGCCGCTGCGCCCGTGGATAGACGCTAAAATGCGGCCATGGCCAAGCTCTATTTCTATTATTCGGCGATGAACGCCGGCAAGACCACGACCCTGCTGCAATCGGCGCACAACTACCGCGAGCGCGGCATGCGGGTGGCGATCCTGACCCCGCGCCTGGATCACCGCGCCGGCAGCGGCGTGGTCGCGTCGCGCATCGGACTGAGTGCCGACGGCATGGCGTTCGATCGCGATGCGGACCTGGAGCTGATGATCCACGACGATATCGCCCGCAACGGCCCACTCAATTGCGTACTGGTGGACGAAGCCCAGTTCCTCTCGCGTGCGCAGGTCTGGCAATTGAGCGAAGTGGTCGACCGCTTGCGCATCCCGGTGCTGTGCTACGGGCTGCGCACGGATTTCCGCGGCGAGCTGTTCGAAGGCAGCCAGTACCTGCTGGCCTGGGCCGATGAACTGACCGAGATCAAGACCATCTGCCACAGCGGCAAGAAGGCGACGATGACGGTGCGCGTGGATGACAGCGGCCATGCCGTGCACGACGGTCCGCAGGTGGAGATAGGCGGCAACGAGCGCTATGTGTCGGTCAGCCGCGCGGAGTTCAAGAAGATCGTGCGTGGCGAAGGCAACATCGATCCCGTGCAGGCACCGCTGCCATTCAAGGCAACGTAGGCATGCGCACGCTTATCCGCAAGCCTCGCGGATGGCGTGGGCCTCGCGGGTGATCACGCCGCCTTCGGGCCGCGCCGCATGCAGTTCGTGGACCAGGCCATCCAGGTCGCGGCGTGCGCGGGCCTGCTGTCCTGCGCGGCAGCGCACTTCCGCGGCGTAGGCGCGCGCGCGCCAGCGTAGCTTGGGGATCTCGCTACCGGTGCCGGCGTGGGCGGACAAGGCATCGAGCTGCTTCAGGGCCAAAGCGACCTGGCCGATGCGCGCCTGTTGGCGCGCCATCGACAGGCGCGCGAACAACGCGCGTGGATCCGACTCGCCATAACCGACGCGCGTGAGTTTCACCGCGCGGTCGAAGTAGGCCGTGGCCTCGTCGACCTTTCCCAGTGAGGCCATCACTTCGCCGATCATGCGGTCGGTCTCGCCGACCGCCGCGTTGCTGGCGCCGTACAGCGCCGCGCGCAGTTCGCGCGATTCGTGCAGCGCCTTCAATGCCTGCTGCTCGCGCCCTGCATCGTGCAGGACCATGCCATAGACGAACAATCCGCCCGGCAGGTTTTGCGATCCGTCCGGTCCGCGCCAGATGGTGACGGCGTGGCCTACGTCGGCGATGGCCTGGTCCATGTGCCCGCGTTCCCACGCGATGACCCCGCGCGTGTTGAACGCCAGTCCTGCGCGGCGGTGGTTCGGCCCCAGCGCGGCAACCACCAGGTCGAGCATCGGGCCGATCTGCCGCTCCGCCTCGGCATAGTTTTCCAGGTCCACCTGGATGGCGACCAGCTGGCCCAGGATGCCCAACGTCACCGGGTGTTGTTCGCCGTGGATTTCCCTGGCGATGGCCAGCGCCTCGCGGAACGTGGCCTGTGCCGCCTCGGTATCGCCACGTACGCGGAACAGGCGCGCGCGACTGGATTCGATCTCCGCGGCCAGTGCGTTCTGCTTTCCCACGTACTTGTGCACGTGGGCAAGGGCCTCGTCGTAACCCGCAAGCGCACGGTCCGACTGGCCCATGTCGTTGTCCAGCAGCGCGAGGTCATACAGGTTCTGGGCGACGCCGGCCTGGTCCTTGATCGTGCGTCGCAGCGTCAGCGAACGTTCGTAGAACTGGCGTGCCGCCTGCCGCTGGCCCAGCTGGCGGTGGCAGCGGCCGTACTGCGAAAGGAAATCGGCTTCGGGCAGTGGCTGCGCCGCCCGCAATCCGGAGATCATGGACTCGCCCGTGGCCATGACCTGCAGGCACTCGCGCGAACGGTCCAGCAGGTCCAGGGCACGACCGCGCTGCGTCACCGCCTCCAGCCTCACCCCGGGGGGCACCGAATCGAGCTGCGACAACAAGGCGTCCTGGCGTTCAATCATGGCCAGCGCGTCCTGGTAGTCGCCCAGCCCCAGGCGCAGGCGTGCCACCACGCCCAGCAACTCGGCATGTGCCAGCGGTTGCTCGGCAAGTTCGCGCTCGCCGCGGCGTTCGCCGGCGATCAGCAATTTGCGGGCATCGAAGATGTTGCCCTGCTGGGCAACACCGGCATTGTCGAACAGGCCGATCACGAAATCCTGCATGGCCTGCGCGCGTGCGGTTTCACGCATGGCCTGGCGGCTTTGCCATGCACTGGCCGCCAGGGCCGCCATGAGCAACGAGGTGACCACGGTGCTGGCGGCCAACGCCCAGCGATGGCGCCAGACATACTTGCGCACGCGGTACAGCCAGCTTTGTGGCCGCGCCTGCACCGGGCGACCCTCCATGTGCCGCTGCAGGTCCTGCGACAGTGCTTCGATCGAGGCATAGCGGTGCTCAGGCACCTTCGCCAGCGCCTTCAACACGATGTTGTCGATGTCGCCACTGAGCTGGCGCGCCTGTCGCCGCGCCTCCACGCCCTGCCTGCGTGCGCCATCGGTGGAACGTTGCGCGGCGACCGAAGGTTTCAATGGCTCGACGGCGAGGATGGCCTGTTCCCATTCCGCATCGGTTTGCCGGCGCAGGCGATAGGGCTTGGTGCCGGCGAGCACTTCGTACAGCACCACGCCCAGCGAATACACGTCGGTCATGGTGGTGACCGGTTCGCCACGTATCTGTTCCGGTGCCGCGTAGTGCAGGGTGAAGGCGCGCACTTCGGTGCGTGGATGCAGCGGCGCGGGTTCGGAATCGTCCAGCAGTTTGGCGATGCCGAAATCCAGCAGGCGCACTTCGCCGGTGGGCGTGACCAGGATGTTGGAGGGTTTCAGGTCGCGGTGCACGATCAGGTTGGCGTGTGCGTGGCTGACCGCTTCGCAGACCTGCAGGAACAGCTTGATGCGGGTGTCCACCGACAGGCCGTGCAGCTGGCAGTAGTCGGTGATGGCAATGCCTTCCACGTATTCCAGCGCGAGGTAGGGCTGGCCTTCGCTGCCCACGCCGGCATCCAGCAGGCGGGCGATGTTGGGGTGCTCAAGCCGCGCCAGGATTTCACGTTCGCGGCTGAAGCGCAGGCGCAGGTTGGGGTCAGCCAGCCCCGGCCGCAGCAGTTTCAGCGCGACGTTGCGCTGGTACAGGCCATCCGCGCGCGAGGCCAGCCAGACCATGCCCATGCCGCCTTCGCCGAGCAGCAGTTCCATGCGGTAGGGACCGACCAGGGTGCCGGCCTGGGTCTGGGCCGGTTTGTCGAGGAAAGGTTTGTCGAGGAAGTTGCCTTCGTCGTCCTCGAGGACGAGCAGGGCTTCCAGCTCATCCGCCAGTGCAGGTTCCTGTTCGCGTATCAGCTGCAGGCGCGCGGCGCGCGCATCGGCTTCCAGCTCGAGCAACACATCGAGCAGCGGGGACAGGCGTTGCCAGCGCTCGGCATCCATGGTCGGCGGTCGGCAGGGCCGGGATCAGGGTTCGGACATGACCGAGAGCAGGAACAGCCGCGCCTTCTGCCAGTCGCGGCGGATGCTGCGCTCGGAGCGTTGCAGCAGTTCGGCGATTTCAAGTTCCGACAGTCCGGCGAAGTAACGCATCTCCACCACCTGGGCCAGGCGCTCATCGGCAGCAGCCAGCTTGTCCAGCGCGTCGTTCAACGACAGCATGTCTTCGTCCAGGCGCAACGGACCTTCGACGTCTTCGGGAATTTCCGCCACGCGCTTGAGGTCGCCGCCGCGCTTGCGGGCCAGGCGGTTGCGCGCGTAGTCCACCACCACGCTGCGCATCGACGAAGCGGCGTAGGCGAAGAAGTGCGCGAGATCATCGAACTTGGCGTTGCCGCTGCTGCCGATGAGCTTGAGGTAGGACTCGTGCACCAGCGCGGTCGCATCCAGGGTGTAGCCGTGCTGGCCGGACAGCTGCCGCCGCGCCATGGTGTGCAGCTCCTGGTACAGCGTGGAGAGCACGTGGTCCAGCGCGGCGCGGTCGCCCTTGCGCGCCGAATCCAGCCACACGGTGATGTCTGCTGCGTCCGCCATCGGTGTCCCCCGCCAAATCAGGGGTGGAATATAGCCTTATTCGGCTTGCCGGATGTGAGCGGGCCTCACGGAAATCCGGCCCATCCATCATCGCTGGCAGTGGCCACACCACACGCTGGCGCGCTGGCCGATGTTGGCGGACTTCAGTGCACGCCCGCAGCGTGGGCACGGTTCACCGCCGCGCCCATACGCCAGCAGTTCCTGTTCGAAGTACCCGGGCGCGCCGTCCGGGCTGATGAAATCGCGCAAGGTGGTGCCGCCACGGGTAATCGCATACGCAAGGATGTCCTTCACTGCCGCGGCCAGCGCCGCGTAGCGCTCGCGCGACACCGTGCCGGCGGCGCGCAGCGGCGAAATGCCGGCGCGGAACAGGCTTTCCGCCGCGTAGATATTGCCCACGCCCACCACGACGCCCTGGTCCATCAGGAAGGTCTTGACCGGCGCCTTGCGGCCACGGCTGCGTGCGTAGAGGTAGTCGCCATCGAAGTCATCCGACAGGGGTTCCGGCCCCAGTGCCTGCAGCAGTTCATGGGTTTCACCGCTGGGCTGCCACAGCAGGCAACCGAAACGGCGCGGGTCGTTGAAGCGCAGCACCTTGCCCGAACTCAGCTGCAGGTCGACGTGGTCGTGCGTGGTCACCGGCGTGCAGGCAGGCAGCACGCGCAGGCTGCCGGTCATGCCCAGGTGCAGCACGGCGCTGCCGGCGGCGGTGTCCAGCAGCAGGTATTTGGCGCGACGGCGCACGGCGTCGATGCGCTGGCCGGGGAGCGCGTTTTGTATTTCCGCCGGGATTGGCCAACGCAGGTCTGGCCGCCGCAACACCACGCCCTTGACGCGCTTGCCTTCCACGTGCGGCGCCAGGCCACGACGGGTGGTTTCTACTTCGGGGAGTTCGGGCATGGGGGGTTGGATAGGAGTGAGTGGAGAGGAGTGAGGAGTGAGTTTTTTGGTTCGTCATCCCAGCGAACGCTGGGATCCATCTTGATCTTGATCTTGCTCTTGGTTTGAGCGTTAAGCAAAAAAGCAAATTCAAAATAGATCCCAGCGTTCGCTGGGATGACGGTTCATTGTGATGAATGATGAGCACTTACTGCGCACCCACTACGTTAGCGAAATAGCACCCGTCCTCCCGCCTTACCTCCAACACACCACCAAACACCGCCGACAAATTTTCGGAAGTCAGCGCAGTCGCACGATCCGCATCCGCATGCACTGTCCCGGCACGCAGCAGTATGACCCGGTCGATCTCCGGAATGATTTCCTCCAGGTGATGCGTCACCAGCACCAGGGTGATGCCTTGGCGTGCCAATCCGCGCAGCAGCTGCAGGAAGGCATGCTGAGCGACTACGTCCAGACCTGCGGTCGGCTCGTCCAGCAACAGCGCTTGCGGACGATGCACCAGTGCGCGGGCAATCAATACGCGGCGCAGTTCGCCGGTGGACAGTTCGGCCACGTTGCGCGTGGCCAATGCCGAGGCGCCGACCAGTGCGAGTGCTTCAACCACCCGCTCGCGCATGTCGTCGGTCACGTCGGCTGCTTCCGGCACCACCAGGCTGGCGAAGAACCCGGTCATCACCGCGTCCGCTACGCCAAGTTCCGGCATGTCCAGCAGGTCGCGGGTCAGGTCGCCGGTGACGATGCCCAGCTGCGTGCGCAGGGCGTTGATGTTCCAGCGGTCCTGGCCCAGCACTTTCATCGGGGACTCGCCTTCGCGCGCCAGCGGATACAGCTCGCGCGTGATCAGCTTGATGAAGCTGGACTTGCCGCAGCCGTTCGGCCCCAGGATCGCGGTGTGCTGTCCAGCGACGATGCGCAGGGACAAGGCATGCAGCACGGTGTTGGCGCCACGCACGACGCTGGCGCGGTCGAGTTCGATCAAGGGCGGTGGCGAGGAATCCGTAGCGGTCGGTCTGGAAAGGGAAGGCATCGGCTCGGGCATGTAGGGGAAGTGTGGGCGCGAAGTGCGCCGGCCAAGTGGGTGCCTGATTATGCGGGCAGGGCATTCATGCCGTTGGGCAGGCATCGTCCTACAATGCGGGCATGACGCGCTTCCATCCCCTCCTGCTTGCACTTGGACTGTCGGTCCCGGCCGCCGCAAACGCCCAGGTCAACGCCACCAGCGATTACCTGCTGCGCATGGACACGGATGGCGACGGCCGTGTCAGTCCGGCCGAATACCAGGCGTGGATGGGGTATGCCTTCGATGCACGCGACCTGGATCGCGATGGCGTGCTCAGCGCCACCGAGCTGCCCGGCGGCCGCGGCCAGCCCATCACCCGCGAACAGCATCGCGAACGCCTGGCGGCTACTTTCAAGAAGCAGGACACCAGCGGTGATGGGTATCTAAGCGCGCGTGAATTGGCTGCGCCGCCGCAGTGATTTTTATTGGGGAAAGGTACTCTGGAGCGATCTTGTTTTCTTTTCCTGTTTCCTTGATGCAGTTACTTATTGAACGATGTGCTGTGAGAGGCGAGTGCGGACGAACTGCGCTAATTCGTTGGCGTGAACCAGTTGCTCCATACGCAAACTCGTAGATGCTTGCCTCCCCTTTATCTGGAGATACATTTGACAAGATCCAGAAATGCACCTGATGTCAATTCCTTGCTCGCCCAGGTCTTGTTGCATGGAGTTGCTCAAGTAAGCACTAGACCGATTCACCCAACACCCCGTCGGGCTTGAGTCGTCTTTGGGTTTCTTGCGCAAGCTTTCCCGGACAACAGGATCGGCCTCGCTTATTGCAGGCCCCAAGCAATATCTTTTCGAATAGCGCGATAAGCCGTTTACTTCGCCATCGGCAACGCATCCATCACAATCATTCCCGCCCCATAAATCGTAGTTGAGTAAACGCATACTCGCGTCATTCGGAGTTCGTCTGAGCTCTACGATCTTTTTATAAGTGCGCCCTGGCAACGTCGGCCGTGAATGCTGCCGCGTGCCATTGCTCGCTGCCCAGAGCTTCCCGCCCAGAGATTCAGGCATTGTGAACTCCAGAAATATCCAGTCCACTTCCCCCGGCTTATCGCCTCTGATACGTGATACATCCAAATCCTCGCGGGGGATTCGGAAATGCACTGCCGGCGTCTCATCACGGATAGCGGGCCATCGTAAATCGAGGTGCGTGGCCTCTTTCGGCAATTGCATATTGAATCTAGGCTTAGATTCCTGCCGCTCACGCCACTCGCACGCCGTTAACAGCATCAGCGACAGCATACATAACCAAAGCGAGGTCAAGCACTGCAAATTCTGGCGCGTACATTGTCCATAAAGAACTAATGATTTTCCATCTTCATTGGGCATACTTCATCTTTGTTTTGGCGGCTCACTCGCATGCTGCTTGAACCGACTTATCGGATAGTAAATCACACTTTTCTCTCCAGACTAGTCGCCCCGCTTAGCACCAAGCCAAGCGAGAATTTTGAGAGAAGGGTTCCGAGTACGTTTCAGGCCGCGCTTCCCACCCCATCTTGCTTTGTAAATGTGCCAGATGGATGCTTAGTGCTCCTCCACCCCGAAGGAAGTTCCATGAGACTCGCTTCCGCGCTCCTGAGCCTGCTGGTGTTCTCCAGCCTGCCTGCACTGGCCGAACCCGCCGCAGACGACACGCCTGCCACCTCCGTCCAGCGCATCCTGCAGCGCATGGACCAGGACAACGACGGCAAGGTATCGTTCGAGGAATACCGCAACGCCATGACCCGACGCTTCCACGTCGTGGACAAGAACACGGATGGCACGTTGCAGGCCGATGAAATTCCCAAGGAGTGGGTCGTAGTGCCGGCCGCCGACCTGTCTGACGCGCAAGTCACGCTGGAAGAATTCTCCACCGAACTGCGCCCCGGATTCGCCCGCTTCGACGTCAACAGCGATGGCCTGCTGGATGACGCCGAACTCACCGCATTCGCCGCCGCCCGCGCGGCCAAACTGGAGGCAAGCCCATGAACACGACACGCATGCTCGTCGCCAGCCTGTCCGTCGGCATGGCAGCCTGGTTGGCCGTTGTTCCCGTCGCGAAGGCGGACACCATCACCTGCGAATCGCGCAACGGCGGCTACAACACCTGTGCCGTCAACACCGCCGGCGGCGTCACCCTGTCGCGCCAGCTCAGCTCGCAGGGCTGCTGGGAGGGCGACACCTGGGGCTACGACCGCAACCGCATCTGGGTCAACAACGGCTGCCGCGCCCAGTTCCGCGTCGGCGACAACCACTCCTCGTCCGGCAGCAGCAGCAACGGCGCGGCCGCCGCCGTGGCCATCGGCCTGATCGGTGCGGCCATCATCGCCGCCAACAGGAACAAGGACAGGAACGACCGCGACGACGACTACCAGGACAACAACTGGGGCGGTCCGCGCAACACCTTCGAATGCGAATCACGCAACAACAGCTTCACCTACTGCAACAGCGGGCGCGTGCGCGGCCAGGTCGAGGTCTACCGGCAGCTCAGCAAGACCCGTTGCGTGTACGGGCAATCGTGGGGCAACGACAACGGCCGCGTCTGGGTGGACAACGGCTGCCGCGCGGAGTTTGCGGTGTATTGAATCTCGTTGCAGGCAAGACGTGTACTTGGCGAAACAATGTGGGAGCGACTTCAGTCGCGACGGGGCTTTCCCTGTAAAGCTTCGTCGCGACTGAAGTCGCTCCCACAAAAACAAAAAACAAAAACGCCGGCCTTGGTGGGCCGGCGCGTGAGTCCGGATGCAGCCGCATCCGGTAACAGTCGTAGAAGCAAGCGCCGGGCCTCCCTGCCCGGCGTTGGGTTGCAGCGGCTCAGTGACCCGACGACTTGGACGAACCGAAGCCGGTTTCCGCACGCACCTGCTGGGCCTTGAACGCACCGCGTTCCTTGGCCGCCTGCGCGCTGCGGTCGGTGATGGAGAAGAACCAGATGCCGACAAAACCAATCGTGATGGAGAACAGCGCCGGCGAGGTGTAGGGGAACCAGGCCGATCCCGCCGGGTTGCCCAGCGTGGCTTCCCACACCGACGGCGACACCACGGTCAGCGCAACCGACGAGATCAGGCCGAGGAAACCGCCGATCACCGCGCCACGCGTGGTGCAGTCCTTCCACAGCACCGACAGGAACAGCACCGGGAAGTTGGCCGACGCGGCGATGGCGAAGGCCAGCGACACCATGAAGGCCACGTTCTGCTTTTCGAACGCAATGCCCAGCAACACCGCGACCACGCCCAGGGCGACGGTGGTGATGCGCGACACCTTCAACTCCGACGCGCTGTCGGCTTTGCCCTTCTTCAACACCGTGGCGTAGAGGTCGTGCGACACCGCCGACGCACCCGACAGCGTCAAGCCCGCGACCACCGCCAGGATGGTGGCGAAGGCCACCGCCGAGATGAAGCCGAAGAACACGTTGCCGCCCACCGCCTTGGCCACCAGCACCGCCGCCATGTTGGCCGCGCCCGCACCGCCGTGGATGACGCCCGTGGCGACATCGGCGTATTCGGGATTGGTCAGCACCAGGGCGATCGCGCCGAAGCCGATGATGAAGATCAGCACGTAGAAGTAGCCGATCCAGGTGGTCGCCCAGAACACCGACTTGCGCGCTTCCTTGGCATCGGGAACGGTGAAGAAGCGCATCAGGATATGCGGCAGGCCGGCGGTGCCGAACATCAGCGCCATGCCGAAGGAAATGGCGCTGATCGGGTCTTTCACGAAGCCGCCCGGCCCCATGATCGACAGCCCGGCCGCCGCTGCTTCTTCCGGCGATTTGCCAGCGCTTGCGGCGATCTGCGTCTTCACCTCCACGCCCTTGGCGAACAGCGCCTCCGGGCTGAAGCCGAACTGCGACAGCACCGCGATGGCCATGAAGGTCACGCCGGACAACAACAGCACCGCCTTGATGATCTGCACCCACGTGGTCGCGGTCATGCCGCCGAACAGCACGTACACCATCATCAACACGCCCACGATGACCACCGCCACCCAGTATTCCAGGCCGAACAGCAGCTTGATCAGTGCGCCCGCGCCGACCATCTGCGCGATCAGGTAGAACGCCACCACCACCAGCGTGCCGGAGGCGGCGAAGGCGCGGATGGGTGTCTGCTGGAAGCGGTAGCCGGCCACGTCGGCGAAGGTGAACTTGCCAAGGTTGCGCAGCCGCTCGGCCATCAGGAAGGTGATGATGGGCCAACCGACCAGGAAGCCGATGGAATAGATCAGGCCATCGAAGCCCGACGCCATCACCGCTGCGGAAATACCCAGGAACGACGCCGCCGACATGTAGTCGCCGGCAATGGCCAGGCCATTCTGGAAGCCGGTGATGCCACCGCCCGCAGTGTAGAAATCGGACGCCGACTTGGTCTTGCTCGCGGCCCACTTGGTGATCCACAGCGTACCGATGACGAACACGGCGAACATGCTGATCGCCGTCCAGTTGGTCGGTTGCTTGGCCACCTGGCCCAGGTCGCCACCGGCGGCCAAGGCGACATTCGCCGACAGCAGCGCGGCCAACGCGACGAAATACTTGAAGGAAGATTTCATGCGTCGGCATCCTTCAGGATTTCAGCGGTCAGGCGGTCGTACTCGCTGTTGGCGCGGTACACGTAGATGCCGGTGATGAGGACCGTGAACACGATCACCCCGAATGCGATCGGGATGCCGATGCTGGTCACGCCGTCGCCGATAGGCTGGGCAAGGAAGGCCTTGTCGAACGCGATCAGGCCGATGAAGCCGTAGTAGACCAGCAGCATCAGCACGGTCAGCGTCCAGCCCAGCCGGTTCCGCTTGCGCCGGAGTTCGTGGTACTTGGGATTGGCCTCGATGCGGGCCACGATGGCATCCGCGGCGGTCTGCTCGTCACTCATTGGGGCGGTCTCCGGTTTGCACAGGCAGGATGAGATGCGCGCGGCAGGCAATCATGCCCGCGCACGGTTCGATGGAGCGGCTAACGAGGCTGGACATGCGTGTTTCCCTCCCAGGAATGGCGCTTACAGCAGTCAGTGGCAGATAGGTGCAACGCTAAGGTTAGCGGATGCCGTGGCAAGCGGATGCCGCCGACACCGTGGTGGGATCAGAAGCTGTACTTGGTGGTGAATTGCAGGCGGGTGATGTCGCCCTTTGCACCACTTTCGATCTCACGCTGGCCGAACATCAGTTCCGCGCCCACGTCGACCTTCGGCAACGGCGAGTAGAACACGTTCGCGCGCACGCTCTGCACGCTGCGGGTCGCGGCCAACCCGGTGAGTGCCGCATCGTTGTCGTAGTCGCTGCGCGCGAAAATCACGTTGCTGCGCAACTTCGGGCTGAAGGCATGGCGCCAGCCCACGTAGCCGGCCAGCACGCCGGTGGTGTCCAGGCTGCCGTCGCTGGCATCCAGCACGCCATCGCCGGTGATGCCCAGGCCGATGTAGCGGGCGATGCCTTCGCCACCGGTCAGCTGGTAGTGCAGGGTGTCGTTGCTGCCCATCGACCACTTGCCGCCCACGGTCAGGCCGCCGGCGAAACTGCTGTCGTCATAGCCGGGGCGATCCACTTTCAACTGGCGCGCCAGCGCGCCGATGCCGAACGTGCCCCAGTCACCCTTCCAGCCGTAACGCAGGGTCAGGTCAGGCAGGGCGCCACGGTCGGAAGACGTGCTGCCGACCAGGGTGGTCTCGGGATTTTCCAGCGCCACGCTGAAGCCGCCCTGGGTGTAGCGGATCTGCGCCTGGCGCACGAAGATCACGCCGTCGGTCGGGCCGACGAAATCCGCTGCTTCCGGAATCGAACCCGGGTCCATGAAGTTGGACCAGGTTTGTCCGGCCAGCCAGTGGTTCCAGTACATGTAGGCGTGGCGCAAGGTGACGCCGTAGGTATTGGTGGCGGCCTGGTTGCCCAGCGCGCCGCCGAAGAAATCCATTTCCACGAACGCGCCCATCTTGTCGCCG
>Ga0075160_10001935_pt1 | contig 12547 bp, 7 predicted proteins | sample JI91814C2DNA_FD_70969 | JGI IMG/M metagenome (GOLD analysis project Ga0075160, IMG submission 70969) | Wastewater effluent complex algal communities from Wisconsin, to seasonally profile nutrient transformation and Carbon sequestration -... | ecosystem: Engineered > WWTP > Effluent > Algae...
AAAAATCAGGGGCAATGTAATGGACCAAAAAACTTGAAGGGGGCGGGCGCCTAAATCTAGGGCTGCTTCTTCGAGAGATTGATCAAACTCCAGAAGTCTGGCGCGCACGATCAGAATGACATATGCAATCGCCAGGGTCGTGTGTCCAATAGTGATGGTCACAAATCCCCGATCTTCGGGCCACCCGAAGGTTTTCTGAAGAAAGATAAAGAGCAGCAAAAGGGATAAACCCGTCATCACATCGGGCATGACCAGAGGGGCTGTGACCAGGTTATTGAAAAACCCGCGACCCTTAAAGGTCTTGTATCTCACGATAACGATCGAGGCAATGGTGCCTACTAAAACAGCAATGGTCGCTGTGGCCATGGCTATTTTCAGGCTTAACAAAGTTGCTGTGATGAGACGTTCATTATGAAACAACGCGTGATACCACTTGGTGGAAAAGCCCGTCCAGTGGGTGAGGTTTTCTGATTCATTAAATGAAAATAAAATCAGCATGCAAATGGGAAGGTACATAAAGGCATACACAAAAATCATATAGGCGGAAAGGGATTTACCCCGCTTAAAGGTCATGCTTCCTCTCCTTGAATACGGGATAAACTCTTTTGAAGTAAGATGAGGGGGATCACGAGAAATGAAAACAGTGTCATGACAAGGGCTGCAGCCAGCGGCCAATCATGGTTGACGAAAAACTCGTTCCACAAAACCTTACCGATCATCAAAGAATCAGATCCACCCAAGAGCGCAGGGATCACGTATTCTCCCACTCCAGGAATGAAAACCAACATAGATCCCCCCACAATACCTCGATAGGAGAGAGGCACAACGATTTTAAAAAAGGCCGTAAAGGGTTTACATCCCAGATCATAGGCGGCTTCTAAGAGCGTGCGATCAATCTTTTCTAATGAGGCATAAAGGGGCAAGACCATAAAGGGGAGATAGGAATAAATGAGCCCTAAAATGACTGCAAAGTTCGTATTCAAAATGGCGATAGGTTCCGAGATAATACCTAGGTTCATCAGCAAAGAATTGACTGGGCCACCGCTTCCAAGAATACCCATCCAGGCATAAACGCGCACCAGAAAAGACGTCCAAAAGGGGAGGATGACCAGCATCAAAAATATGGTCCGCGCAATGGGCGTAGATTGGGTAATGCCGTATGCAAGAGGGTATCCTAAAAGGAGGCATCCCAGGGTTGCGATCAAGGCTGTTCGAATGGACTCAATATAGGAATTGATATAAATGGAGTCATGCCAAAGAGCTTTATAATTCCCAATATTCAGACGAATGTTGATAAAGCTTTCGTCCAAAAATTCCATGATGGGTAAATACGGAGGCGACTGTAAAACGCTCTGGGAAAACGAGAGGAAAAAAACGATAGCAAAGGGGATGAGAAAGAACAGAATATGCCAGCCATAGGGAATGCTGATAATCAGAATTTTTGAAAAGAGGTTTTGAAAAGTCCTCACGAGGCGACTTTCTTGGGCACCTTGAAAAAAATTCTGAACCATTCTCAGCTTGGACATTTTTGGATTTCCTATGCTGTTAAGATCACGCCGCTTTCAGGGCGCCATGAAATCCAGACCTCGTCATCCCAGTTAATGGGACGCTCAGCCAAACGAAACTGATTGGACATACTGGCCAGCACTTTTTGGCCAGAGGGCAGAATCACGTGGTAAATGGAGACATCCCCAAGATACGCAATTTCTCGGACAATCCCCTTCGTCACGTTTCGACCCAGGGGCATTTCTTCCGTTGTAATGCGCACTTTTTCGGGGCGAATAGCCACACTCACAGAAGCCCCAACGGGCGCGGAGGCTGCGTGGGAAATGTAAATATCGCACGCGGCTTGTTCGCAATGAACCAGGATATGATCGGATTCTTCTTCGGTGACGATTCCTTCAAAGATGTTCATTTCTCCAATAAAATCAGCTACATATAAGGAGTTGGGATATTCATAAACTTCCGTCGGTTTACCCACTTGGCGCAAACGGCCTTCTTCCATAACCCCAATACGGGTGGCCATGGTCATGGCTTCTTCTTGGTCGTGGGTGACCATCACAAAGGTCACGCCCAACTTTTCTTGAATGTTCACAAGCTCGAACTGGGTTTGTTCCCGCAGTTGCTTATCCAAAGCGCCTAAAGGTTCATCTAACAATACGAGCTTTGGTTTTTTCACAAGACAGCGGGCCAAGGCAACACGTTGCCTTTGTCCACCGGAAAGCTGATGGGGTTTTCGCGCAGCATAAGAGCTCATCTGAACCAGCTGGAGAATTTCTTGCACTTTGTCCCGAATGAGATTTTTAGCCATGCCTTCTTGCTTAAGGCCAAAGGCCACATTTTGTTCCACACTCATATGGGGGAACAAGGCATAGGATTGGAACATCATGTTAACAGGGCGTTCATAGGCGGGCACTTTTGTATAATCTACGCCATCAATATAGATGCGCCCTGAGGTTGGAATTTCAAATCCCCCTAAGATTCTCAGCAGGGTTGTTTTGCCGCAGCCGGATGGACCCAATAAACAAAAGAGCTCACCCTTGTAAATAGAAAGAGAAACGTTGTTCACCGCCATGACACCACCATAGGAGATGGAGACATTTTCCATTTCGATATAAGGGATCGCTTTGGGATCTTGCCAAGGTTCTAAAATAGATGAAGGGCGATCAGCCAGTGCCATAGTTTTTAACCCAGTAAAGTTTATGTCAAACAATGAACTTTCTTCTTAATCCAATTTGATTCAGAAGACCAGTCCATTCTAGATCATTATGCGCCCCGACGCGATGAGATAATGGTGTCACTGGGGTACTTGTTGTTGCACTTTCTTTTGAGCATCTCGAATACACTGGATAATCGTTTTCCGCCTGACTGCGACATCTGCAGGCATGCCCTTATAATATCTCTGGTGCCAGAATTGAAGGAAGGTATCCATATCATAACCGTCTGATCCTTTGATTAAGACGAGCTCTGGGCGTTTTATGAGTAAATTTTTTACAGGGATAAAGGCATTATCATCAGTGATCGACTCATCAATAATATTGAACAAGATAGGACCCATAGAGTATCTGTCTTCGGAAACATCTCCGAGCCGTTCCTGATGAGTTTGAATGAAGGAGGCCTTTTCCTCAGGATAAGAATCCAAGTATTTTAAACGCACCGTATCACAAAAATACCCAAACTCATTAAATTGCCCTGAGTTACCTCGTAAGAGTTCCGGGAATTCTGAATCGATTGCCCCTAAAGATTCAGGAAATCTGTATTGACCATGGTCTCGGACTTCTTTTTCCATCATGAAAATTTGCAGGGGCAAACCTGAGCGCTGATAAATATGGCGTGCTACTTTTATATTTTTGGGAAAATGTTGCATCATCCAAGAGCCTCTGCATTCATATAAATAATGCCTAAAGCTGGGATAAAGGATATCAATGACTTGATCTAGGATGGGTAAATACTGTTCTTGAAGGAAACGTCCCACAACTGACGATCTATCATCTGGCTTCAGGGGCGGATGCTTTTTCAGTTTTCTTAAGAGACGTTTATGATCGTCGGGATGATTTTTCATAAGAGTTTCCAACTCTTTTTCCCATTGCGTTTTTTTTAAATAGTCATCGAAGAAATCTTTGCCGTTTATGCGTTCTGTCCAGAATTTATTCATATCAACACCCGCAATTTCTGCAGAGTCATCTAAGAAATGATAAAGTTCACCATTTGGGATTTGCCAAAAATGCCTCTCGAGTTCCTTCGTGGGAGCGTCATCGGTGACGAGTTTCACCCATTTTTGGAACCAGGTCCTTACACCTGGAGGGGAGAAAACAGGAATGGAACAACCAAAGTATTCCTTTTTTAAAGGGAAGAATTTTAAAAATACAGGTAATGAAAGCGCTTCTTTCAGCTCGAGAGGTTTCATTTTAAACCAATAATCTGAGACGATCCAATGGACCTGTCCATCAGTCAGAAACTGTCTTTGATGGTGTTGGATGACATTATCGCCTTGCGCATTTGTAACACGTACTGGGGATGAAAGTTTTTTCTCTTCTCGTTCTTGAGCGGTCGCATTTGCCCAGGCATTGTGTTGCGTATTCAAAACCTCAGGATTTTTTAAGACACCAAGTCGCGTCAGACCAAAAACAAGGGGTTCAGACGTGCCGGGGACAATTTTGGCTAATTGAATGTGCTCTTTATATTTCTCGAAAAAATTGTCTAAACTAACGTAACAAAATTTATTATAAGAATTAAAAATAACATCATAACCAAAAACATCACCATGCAGTACGACCATCTCTAAATACTCTTGGGGGCTGACAGGGCCCTCATCAAAAACGGCTAAGTCTTTACCGGCGCTCCCGCTAAATGGATCACGGGAGGGTTCAGTCTTTCTGAGGGCTAGAGCCGTTGAGAAAGAATCAAAGAAGCGCTTTTTAATTTTGGGCAGAGCTCCCTCAAAACGCTTTAGAATATGTCCGGGGGCATTTTCCTGGATAAGCCGATGAAACCAATAGCGACGTGTTTTAATGGGAAGCTGATCTAAACGTGTATATTGAGCCGTCACCCCTCTATCTAGATGAAAAACACCCTTTAACTCTTGGGGTGTAAAATAGTCATTAAGGGTCTTGTCGGGGTGTTGATCAAAAAATTCCGTGACCAGTTTGCGGTCTTCTTTAAGCCCTGTTAATAAGTATCCTCTATGATGATCTCGATCTTGGGCAAGAGGTAACAGTCCCCGTGCCACGGGTGCACTATGCTCATAATTGGCGACAAGATTCCAAAGCGTAGGGAGTACACTAGGGTTATGACGTGCAAATTCTGTCAAAAGTTGCACATGATTTTGTCTGACTAGAAAATCCATACACAAGGGAATATCAACAGTGCGCGTTGGGGGTTGTTGACCCGCTGAACCAACGATCACACGATCATATAAATTAAGGATTTTTGCTTGCTCTATGTGTCCAGACACAGGTTTTCGGTTGCTTAAGAGAAAATCACTGGTCACAGCCACAGCTTCCCGCGTTAGTTCTGTTTCCATCCTTTTTGTGAGGCGGGGGGATAGGGGAGACATTGGAAAGGATTTCATGCGCATTTGGGCGACATACTGAGGATGTAAAAAAACCCAGATCTCAGGAAAATGGTTAGAATCATATCGATAAGATTCCACATTTGTAGTCATCAAATTTCGATAAAGTGTCCCGTAACTTTTACCTGAATGCGTGTGAAATATAGTTTTTTCTAAGGAATCGGGTGGGATGTGTATCACGACAAGTGAGCCTGTAATGTTGATGTTACCACGCGTCATGGAATCCCGACGGACGTACTGAGAAAACAAGGACCAGAAAGGCCCCCAGGAAGGATTAATGCCCAGAGGTCCAACACATTCAGAGAAATACTGGCTGAACAATTGATTATTCGTGGCATCACCTTCAAGACAAAAAAATGGCGAAAAACTATGACTTTTGGTTGAATTTACCCCAGCTGATAACAGTGAGTTGTTCGTAAAAATTATTTGGACTTTTTGACTGCTGCCTTCATCCTTAAATTCAGGTGATCCGAAATAAAGATTGGTGCCCCGCATTTGGATACCCCTGGGATTGTGCTCTAAACCTATGAGTTCATTCATCACAGCAAATGTACGCCAGAGATGATGGGTAGATCCTTTAACGCCATGAACGAATGTTGGTTCATGGGAATTCTCGCGCATATATTGATAAGACTCCCTTAGGCAATTGTCTTGTGTTTCCGATGTTTGATCCAGTTTTGCTAAAATTTTATCAAAAGCTTGCCCCTTTTGATCATTTGGAGAGGGCGGCGTGTTGGGGTCTTTGAGATGTTTGTAAAGACCTAAATGTAAGTCAGTATGGGTGGTTTTCTCTGGAAGTTGCACAGGATCTTTTGGTGCAAACCGCTTTTTGATTTCGATCGTAGCTGCCGCATGGGCAGCTACGGATTGCGCTAAAATTCTCTGTTGTAGATCAATAGTAAAGGGTTGAGCTTTAGAAGCAATCAACTGTTCTTGCTCTTCCTCAAGATCTTTGAGGCCAGGGAATTTTTTAAAAAATATATCTTTCTGATAAATAGGGCTGGCCAATGTTTCAAAACTTACTGCCTGATGCGTGAGTGTTTTTTCCCCATTTTTGAGACTCCAACGCACTTGAAATCGTCCCTGAGATTCTTTGGTTTTGTTGGTGTATAGACAATTTCGAAGGGGACTTTTTTTGATTGAGTGCGGTTTTTTTTCTGCAAGATGTCTTAGAAAAGTTTTTCCTGCATGAGTTCTCAAGACATTATCAAAAGGTTTATAAAGGTTCTTTTGCTCAACAATATTCTCCACGGACACCCACTGATAAGCTTTATATTCTTGGTGGGTATGAGAATTTTGAGGGTCTTTTATTTTTGCATTGAGATACTGTGCTGGAATATACCGAAATTGTCGCCAGTACATTCTAAAGATTTTGCTTTCGTGTAGATAATCAACAAAAGGTTCTTGGGATAAATTTCTTGGATGGGTCGCATAAAATGAAAAAGTTTCTTCGCTCATTTCTCGTGCGGCTATGGTGGACAAATCCTCTCCGTCGCAATCACTGCTTCCACCAGGAGAGCACCAACCTAGACCATCATTTCTTGCACCCAACAAAATCTTATACCCATATGCTTGATCATCCCATGCATAGACGAGAACCCCAGCTGTAGCTTTGGCGCTGGGTAAATTTAAATAGAGGGATGACGGAAGGGATCCATAGGTATCCAATGTCTTTTCAGAATTATTCACATCTTCCCATGTTGTTATTGATGCTTGGAGTGATCCGCTGGTCAGAAAAAATGTTGTTAAAATATAAGCCCAAAGAGGAAGAATTTTTTGCATGGTCACCCTGTTTTTTTGAAATTATGATGCTCAGCCTATGAATATTTGAAAAGAGATGCAAGAGACTTTCCTGATGCCCTTCAAAAAGAGTGTGACGGCATGCTCTCGGCAAAAGGCGTTACTCACCCCCACTTAAATAAAATGAATTCGAACCCTCATAATAAGCATTCCCAATATTATAAGAATCCGCATAGGACGCATCCGAAACAGACTCATTAGAACCTGAAGACTCTGGGGAGGAATCAGAAGATTCCGTTGTATTCATGACGACCTTCAGGGGCATTTTAAGGGTGATGCCCTTTTGAGCTTTCGGCGTTTTAGCGGACGATCCCCGTTGATTTTTCCCAGGTTGCGTTTTGTGAGAACTTTTCTCTGGAGTGGCTGCTGTAAGGGGCGCCGGCTCCTTTTCTGAGCCCGGAGGGAGAACCCGGACATCATTAAATTTCATGAGATAGGAATAATCACTAATCGAGTTTCCCTCAACGTGGAGTTTCTGGAATTTCTTTAATCCGATGAGGGGAGCTGTTACTTCATCCCAGTTCGTCCCTTTGGGGAGGTCCATCTCACACATTTCAAGGGTTTCTAGCTGGGAGCAAAACCTTAAGGCTGACAAGTTACGAATAGGATTTCTCGAGATAAAAAGGAATTTCAGATGACGCAAGGTTCTCACAGGTTCTAGGTCTGAAACTTTATTGTCGCAAATTCTGAGCGTTCTGAGTTGGGGCATATCTGATACATAATCCAGGGATCTCAGGGAATTATCGTCCAGATCTAAGGTCCGGACATTCCGCCAGGGTGTCATATCCGGCAAGAATCGGATGAGGTTCTGGGAAAGGTCTAGGTGAATGACTTCCTCACTTTTAGGGATTCGTCTTGGAACAAAAGCCAAGCACCTATTATCAAATGAGGCTTTCCCTCCCTTGATATTCTCCTCAAGCTTGTAAAAAAGGCCGCCATAGGCTGTACTTAAGCTCAGGAAATATCTATTACTTTTAATGCGTTTTAGATAGCCTTTCGCCGTTAAGCTGTGTGGCCAGTAAGGCAGGACATCAAATTTAAAACTTTCATAATCGCCGACATGAAGTCCAAAAATCATCTCTAGAAACACATAGCCTTTTTTACTATTAAGAGGCGCTTTATAAATGATGTTTTCAAATAGCTCACATGATTCTTCCAGATCCATAAAATCCTGATTGGTGAGGGAGCGCATGGAATTCATTTTCACGCTTCGATAAAGATCTAAAAGCGTCTCTTGAGTTAGGGGCGATTTTTTTGTTTCGCTTTTATCGAGGCTTGAGTCTGTGCTTTCTTCCGATAATTCAGGGGAGCGGGCTGCCGCTGTTGTGTTCGGAGGTCGTGGCACATCAGCATCTGTAGTGCTTAAAGAGGTGGCGTGCATGAATTGGGGGGATAGGAGGTAGAGAAAAAATATAACGCTAATAGACCAAGTTCTTTTCATGACCTGTTACCTAAATGAATGCATATTCATCAAAGGTATCATGGAGCATGGGTCAGTAAAAGTTTTACTTATTCGCCACAACTTTTGTAAAGGTGCGGGTCATGGCGTTTTGTATCTCCAGGGATTTGACTTCGGCCATCACAACATTTTTCATATAAGATTTCGGTGGGAAAATCAGTGGGTCTTTCTTGATTGCAGGCTCCAGATATTTATCGTTCTTGACGGTGGTTGCCAGGAAAAGGGAGTTTGTGATTTCCGCAGAAATATCGGGCCTGAGAAGAAAATCAATAAACTTATAAGCATTCTCAAGATTGGGAGCGCTTTTGGGAATGGCCATGCAATCAAGCCACATGATGGTTCCTTCTTTAGGCAAGACAATACGGTAGGGATGGTCTTTACCAAGAAGGTTATGCTTTTTCAGGGTTTGATACATGGTGTCACGCCAACATTGCACAATGCTGAGTTCCCCGGATATCAAATGCTCCGTTGATAACGTGCTGTCGAATTTTTTGATAAAGGGTCGAATTTTGAGAAGGTCTTCCTTCAGGTCTTTTAAAATTTTTGGATTCAGATTTTGAGGTTTTGTCTGACCCAAATAAAGCATGAGGGAGAGAAAAACTTCCCCCGCATCATCCACAAGACTGACCCCGAGGGGGGCGAGCTTTGCAACAAAAACAGGATCAAAAAGAAGGGCCCAACTTTGGTCATAAGTTCCAGGAATCCCTTTGGAGAGAATTTTTTCATGATAAGCAATGGCAACCAGCCCCCATGTATAGGGAACAAGGTGCTTGTTGCCGTGATCCCCCGAGGCGCACCGCTGCAAGTAAGTCGGGAGGATATTGGGATAGTTTTTTAGCTTGCTGAGATCAAGTTCTTGGTAAAGATTGGCGGAAATTTGTCGGGCAGCAAAAGGCCAGAGACTGGGGAATACAACATCATACCCCGAGCTTCCCACCAAGAGTTTGGCTTCGAGCATCTCGTTGCTGTCCATGGCATCGAACTGAACTTTGATGCCCGTTTCTTTTTCAAATTGGGTGATAACTTTTTGCGGAATAGATCCATACCAGCCTAATACGTGAACAGATCCCTGCCCCCAGGAAAGTGTCTGTAAAGACATAAAAATCAATAAGATGAAAGATCTTTTCACAGCGCTTATTCCAATAATTTTATGATATAGTTATAGGGTCATTTGCCCAAAGGATTCAAGTTTAAAGCAGCAAATCGTTTACAAGCGTCATTAAACAGCGTACATTTTCAAAAATTATTAAAGGTTTGTTTTTATGCTTCAGACAATTAAAACGCCTATCCACAAAGATGGATGGGTCTTTATTGGTGTGTTTTTATTCGTTTCAGCGCTGTTGTCGCTGGCATCGGAATTTCTAGGTTGGGTTGGATTAGTCATGACCGTTTGGTGTGCCTACTTTTTTAGAAATCCAGACCGCGTCGTCCCCTTGAGTGAAGGCTTTGTTGTGAGTCCCGCTGATGGGGTTGTCTGCGGCATTAATACTTGCCCTCTCCCTGCGGAAATTGGCGCTACTGATGGTAAAGAGTATACCCGTATCAGCATTTTCCTGAATGTCTTTAACGTCCATGTCAATCGCGTCCCTCTGGGCGGTACTGTTGTGCGGTCCATCTATCATCCTGGGAAGTTCTTTAATGCGAGCCTGGATAAAGCCAGCGAACACAACGAACGCCAAACCCTTGTTGTTGAAACCTCAGATAAGGTCCAAGTGACATTTACCCAAATCGCCGGCCTTATTGCTCGCCGTATTCGGTGTGATGTGCGTGAAGGCGACGGTGTTCTCACTGGTCAGAGATTTGGACTGATTCGCTTTGGAAGCCGCATGGATGTGTATCTGCCCAAAGGTGTAACATCTCTCGTGGGTATGGGACAAAAAATGATTGCTGGCGAAACTGTTCTGGCTGATTTAAAATCGAAAGAAAAAGACAGACAGTTTGAGGTTCGTTGATCATGCCTATTCGGCCAAAGAAGACTTTGAAATCTAGCATTCGTTCGAATATTAGGGCGAATTTATCCAAAAATGGATTGAATGAGTTTTCCATCAGTCGATTGATTCCCAACATTGCGACAGTGGCTGCCCTTTGTACAGGACTGTCTGCAATTCGATTTGCCCTTCTAGAACATTATGAAATAGCCGCCATTGCCATTATCGTTGCAGCTCTCCTCGATAGCATTGATGGTCGTTTGGCGCGGTTGCTTAAGGCCACCAGCCAGTTTGGCGCCGAGCTTGATTCTCTGGCTGATTTTATCAACTTTGGTGTCGCCCCCCCGGTGGTTTTGTACATTCTCACCCTCCACCAGTTGCAAGGCCTTGGTTGGGGGATTGTCCTGTTTTTCTCCGTATGTATGGGTTTAAGATTGGCGCGTTTTAATGTTATGAACACCAATAGCTTAAAACAAAATAAAACCGCTAGCGCTTATTTTGTGGGCGTTCCCGCCCCTGCAGGAGCTTTTATAGCGCTTTTGCCTTTGATGTTGACGCTGGCGACTAAAAGTGATGTGTTTATTAGTCCCTATATCACAGGGCCCATTGTAATTGTTGCTGGCTTGCTTTTGATTAGCCGACTCCCGACGTACTCTTTCAAGACCTTGAAAATCCAGAGGGATTACGTTTTGCCCACCATGGTTCTTGCAGGTCTTTTGGTAGCCAGTATTGCAAGTATTCCCTGGATCACGGCGAGCGCTATTATCCTGGCTTATATTGTAACATTGCCGTTTTCCTATCGCTCAGCCAAAAATTATCAACAAGAAGTTTAAACGTCTCGGCCGAAAAGTTTTTCTAAATCTTTTTTCTTCAGCTCAATAAATGTGGGACGGCCGTGGTTGCACTGACCCGAGTGCGGGGTGCTCTCCATCTCCCGCAACATGGCATTCATTTCAGGCAAGGTTAACTTACGGCCGGCACGAATGCTGCCGTGACAGGCCATAGTTGAAAGAATTTCATGCAAACGCTTTTCAAGATTTTCAGTACTGTTGAGGGTGTCGATATTTTCCAACAGATCAAAGACAATTTTACGGGCATCACACAGGCCTAGAACCGATGGAACTTCCCGAACTAGAATGTCACTTGCGCCAAATGGCTCCAGGCAAAGCCCCAGCTTTTCAAGTTCACCCGTCAGGGTTAGAAGTTGATCCCGTTGATGTTCTTTCAGGGTAATAACCTCAGGAATTAATAGGGGTTGCCGCAGGACGCCTTTTTCATTGAACTGGTGTTTTAGCTTTTCATAGACAAGTCGTTCGTGGGCGGCGTGTTGATCCACCATCACAAAACCCTCTTGAGTTTCGCATAAAATATAGGTGTTATGAATTTGAGCAATGGCATAGCCTAAGGGCCTGGGTTCAAAATCATTGGCAGCTTGAGTTGCCTCCTGGGGCAATATCATGCTTTGCCTCAATGGGGAGGCCACGCTGGCTTGAGATGAGAAACTCCGTGCCTCATTAAAGCCTGTGGATCGAGCCGTACTCGGTTGAGCCATGTGAGAAAACGTTTTCATACCTTGGGCAAAAGAGGGGGCTTGAAACGTATTGCTGGCTGTTAAATAAGGTTGATGAATCGCGCCGTCAGTTCTAGCAAGGTTCAAAGCCCTTGTTGCGATAGAGGAATTACCTTTGGCTGTGGTTTGACTCAACGCATCCCGAATAGTGCGAATGATGGCACTCTTGATGGCTTGCAAATCGCGAAAGCGAACTTCTATCTTGGCAGGATGAACGTTCATATCAACGTCACGTCCTTCAAGCGTCATATAGAGAACCACACAGGGAAAACGATCTCGGGCCATAAAGTCTTGATAAGCTACTCGAACCACGGAGATTAAGGCGCGATCTTTGATGGGGCGGCCATTGACGAAAAACAAAATAGAATTGCCATTGGCCTTGTTAAAGCTGGGGCTGCCCACATAACCCATTATTTTTAATTCTTCAGAAGTAGCCTCCACAGGCAGGCTATTGTCGATAAACTCTGCGCCGAGAATTTGACCAATGCGCTGACCATAAGCGTCTTCGGTGTCATGACATTTTTCAAAATGACATAAGGTGCGTTTTTCATCCTTCAGGGTAAAGGCCACAAAAGGATAGACATAGGCTAAGCGTTCCACAACCTCCACGCAGGCGGTTGTTTCAGACACGGTAGACTTTAAGAATTTCAGCCGCGCCGGGGTTGCGTAGAAAAGATCTTGAACTTCAATACGGGTTCCGTGCTGAAGTTTTGCGGGTT
>Ga0075160_10001940_pt1 | contig 12538 bp, 6 predicted proteins | sample JI91814C2DNA_FD_70969 | JGI IMG/M metagenome (GOLD analysis project Ga0075160, IMG submission 70969) | Wastewater effluent complex algal communities from Wisconsin, to seasonally profile nutrient transformation and Carbon sequestration -... | ecosystem: Engineered > WWTP > Effluent > Algae...
GCGGTATTCAGCAGGTACATAGAAAAATCGGGGGCATTGGTTACCGTGGTTTGTCCGTCTGACTTACCATAATAACTGCTTACATCCGGGAAAATATAGAAAGCGCCATCCGGCTCCGGGCATTCGATACCGGGAATATCCCTGACGAGTTCGAGCACTCTTTTTCTGCGACGGGTAAATTCTTCTGCCATCTCATGGGTCGGACGCAGATCAGTTGTCAATGCAGTAACCCCTGCTTTCTGTGCAATGGAACAGGTACCACTGGTAAATTGTCCCTGTACTTTTTCACAGGCTTTGGCAATATCGGCATGGGCGGCAATATAACCGATCCTCCATCCTGTCATGGCAAATCCTTTGCTTAGTCCGTTGATCAGCACCACGCGGTCTTTGATATCATCAAACTGCGCAATGCTTTCATGTGCCCCAACAAAATTGATATACTCATAAATTTCATCAGAGAGAATGGTGATGTCAGGATATTTTCTGAAAACCTCTGCAAATGCAGCGAGCTCGTCTTTTGAATACACGGTGCCACTGGGATTACAGGGAGATGAAAACATAAATACTTTTGTCTTCGGAGTAATGGCGGCTTCCAGTTCAGCGGCACTGCTCTTGAACTGATTCGCGGCTTTACTCTTGATCTCTACTACTTTCCCGCGGGCAATTTTAACCAGTTCACTATACGTTACCCAATAAGGAGTGGGAATGATCACTTCATCGCCTTCATCTACCAGGGCCAAAATGGCATTGGCCAGACTTTGCTTGGCTCCGGTTGATACGACAATCTGTTCGGGTTTATAATCGAGGTTATTATCTCTTTTCAGTTTGGTACATACTGCTTCGCGCAGGTCGAGAAAACCGGGTACCGGTGTGTAATGGCTCCAGTTATCATGGATGGCTTTAACAGCCGCGTCCTTGATATGCTGCGGGGTATCAAAATCGGGTTCACCCAGACTAAGATCAATCACATCAATTCCTTTGGCTCTGAGTTCGCGGCCCAGCTTGGCCATTTTTAAAGTCTCGGGTTCGTTGAATCGCTGTAAGAAAGAAGATAATTGCATAATCATTTCTGTTTGCCGGATGGTTAGTAATAGGCAGGCAATCGCTTTTTAAAACGGCCACGAAGATAAGTCATCTGATTTCTACATCACTGTAGTTAACCAAAAAAGAACGAAGATCAGGCTGCTTCTTTCTAACTCTCGTTTGTTCATATGTCATGATGAGTTGTCCCAAAGCTTTCATAAAGGGCAGGCCGATCGTTTTGTATTCATAGCGGTCGTCATTGTAAATACCATCGCTATTGCAATGGATCACCGCACTGATGAAACAGTCGGTCTTGTTATTGAAATTGACGATATAGGCTGCATCAATCATGAACCCATAGGCATCGCCGGGTTTGTTGAAAATCCGGATACCGGGTTCGGACTTATTTTTTTCCGCCCCGTAATAGAGAAACTTCACATAGGTATCCCAGGCATTCGTAGAATCATAGGCCGGTCTTTTGGATTCGCCGGGCATCATGGACATATATTTCCGGAGAAATAAATAATCATCAGGGGCCAAGCGGAAACGCTGACTGGCATTCATGGCTTCGGGGAAAATAATGGAACGGAGGATATTGTGAAGGGCGCTGAGGGTCATCCGGTTCTTTGCTGAAAAATCAAAGGGTTCATTCACTAACTGTCCCTCCCGCATGAATCCTTTTCCCATCTTGGTCTGCCGGTTCGCGTAAATCATTTTGCTTTTCACCGCAGGTTGTTCATACAACAGTTTTCCGGTACTGTCATAAAACCGAAGGGGGTTAGTCCAGCGGTTCTCTGCTTCCGGCAAACTGATATCCAGGCGATGCAGGATTTGAATATCGGTATAGCCCATGGCATGTAAACGGTTGTTGATATATTCCTGTCCGAGGAATTCATACAAACGGTTGAAGGCATCGTTATCGCTGACCAGTAAAATCTTTTTGATATAATGTGCAATGCTTGGGCGGCCATCGGCGGAGCTGGGATCATTAAACACTTCGGTTTGTCGCTCTCCTGCTGCGCCGGTGATCATCGTGCTGTTGCGGTCGAGGCCGGGAATGGCCAGCTCTCTTATTTTCTCCAAAGCCAGGATCGCGATGGGCAATTTAACGGTGGAGGCGGGATAGAAATAACGCTGATCATCCACATTATAAAAATGATCGCGGAACTGAACCTTGTTTTTTTTATCGCGGTTGATTTCAGAATAAATAATCTGTACCTGTAATCCGGACTGATCATTCAAAATATGACTAAACTGCTTTGGGTTTGATTCCATTAATGTTTTGAGCAGTTCATCCCGGCTTTGATTTTGTGCAGTACTACTGATCGCAATACAGCATGTCCATGCGGCTACAATCAGTTTTTTGCTGTTACCAGTTTTTGAAAATAGAAAGGCTTTATTCACGGTGAAAGCTAATTTATACCAAAGGGGCCGTAAAAAATCAAATGAAACCAGTTGTATAAATCAGGCTCCCGGAAGGCTCCCGGAAGCCGGAAGGGTTCCCGGGATCTGTCATGATGAAAAGACAAACAATTAAATTATTGATTATCAGAAAGATACATTCAGATAAAGTTTGAAAATTAGCCCGGCATCGCATTTCGCTTTCCCGCCTAAAACCCTATCTTTGCCGTCCTTAAAAATTCGTATAAAACCCTTGTACTGTTCAGGATAGAACGCAAGGCAAATCTGTAAATCACCCATTGTATGCAACTGAAAGGTTTGGTCCGCTTCTTTACAGTTCTTCTGATCATTTACTCATTGTACCAGCTTTCGTTTACCTGGTTTGTAAGAAGCCATGAAAAGAAAATGGAAGCAAAGGCAAGAGCCTATGTAAAAAAGGCTTATCCTGATGCAACAGTAAAGTATCCCGGCAACAAAGATTCCCAGGTTATCTACCAGGAAATGGTTGAAAAGGAATACCAGAAGAGACTGCAGAGATTACTGGACAGCACCAAGGACAAAACTGTTACCTATGGTATCAACGGTGCAGTAAGTTATAAAAAAGCAAAGGCAGAAGAATTGAACCTGGGTCTTGACCTGCAGGGAGGGATGAACGTGACCCTTGAAGTAGAGATGACCGGCCTGCTGCGCTCTTTGACCAATGATTCCAAGGATCCTAATTTCTTATTAGCGATTCAGAATGCCAATAACCGGAAACTGAACAGTGGTGCTGACTTCGTGACTCTCTTTATTGAAGAGTACCGTAAACTGGAAAAAACCAGACCCCTGGCTTCACTGTTTGCTGGTGGTGCTTCCGGAAAGATTGATATCAACTCTTCCGATAGCAAAGTAGAAAGCTATATCCGTAAAGAAGCTAATGACGCGTTTGACCGGACTTACAATAAACTCACTAAGCGGATTGACCAGTTTGGGGTAGCCCAGCCTGCGATCAACCCGATCAAGGAAAAAAACAGGATCAACGTAGAGTTGCCTGGTGTAAAAGACAAGGACCGTGTTAGAAAACTTTTACAAACAACAGCCAACCTGCAATTCTGGGAAACATATCGTTTGCAGGATCTGCAACAGGCATTTATCAATGTTGAAAATGACTTTGACGGATTCCTGAAAGGAACTTTAAAAGACACGGCTGCTGCTCCTGCTCCGGATACAACTGGTGCCATCGCATCTGCAGATACAACTGGCAAAAATGATACTTCTAAAGGCAAACTGTCAAACGTTATTGATACCGCCAAGGACAAAAAGATTGACAATGCTGCCGCCCAGAAAAAATCAATCGGTTCCATCATCCAGTTAGGTGCCGGTGAAGGGGTTGGTCTGGTTGAACTGAAAGATACTGCTACCCTGCTGCAATACCTGATGACTCCGCAGCTGCGTAAATACTTCCCTGCTGATGCCATATTTGCGTATGGTGATGCCAGCCGTGCAGGAAGCAAATTATACCCGCTTTATGTTTTGCGCACTTACAACAGAGAGAAAGCCCCACTGGAAGGTGATGCGATTTCCAAAGCCGAGCCGCAGTATGATAATGCCGGCCGCCCGATCGTTTCTATTGAAATGACCGGTCCTGGTGCAGTAGAATGGGGTAAGATCACAGAAAAAAGTGCCCGTGATAAAATTCCTATCGCCATTGTACTGGACGGTACGGTTTACTCTGCTCCTATTGCAGAAGGCAAACTGGGTAACCGCTCTCAGATCACCGGAAACTTTACCATTGAAACAGCGACTGACCTCGCCAATATTCTGAAGATCGGTAAGCTGGATGCTCCGGCCAAGATTGTACAGGATCAGCAGGTAGGTCCTACCCTTGGTAAACAAGCTATCCTGGGTGGTTCAAGAGCTTTCTTTATCTCCTTTATCGTGATCTTCCTCCTGATGCTGGTATATTATAATACCAGTGGATGGGTTGCGAATATTGCCTTAATCCTGAACCTCCTCTTTACCATTGGTATCCTGGCAGGTTTTGGTGCCACCCTTACTGCCCCCGGTATTGCGGGTCTGGTACTGACCATTGGTATGGCGGTGGATACGAACGTAATCATCTATGAACGGATCAAGGAAGAGCTATCGAAAGGAAAAGGATATATACCGGCCATCAACGAAGGGTACAAGCGTTCACTGCCACCGGTATTGGATGCCCACGTCACTACTTTGTTAACAGCCATCATCCTGTTCTATTTCGGATTAGGTCCGGTTAAAGGTTTTGCCACTACCCAGATCATTGGTATCCTCTTATCGCTGTTCTGCGGTATCCTGGTGAGCCGTTGGGTGAGTGATATCTTTACGACTAAGAAAAAGCACCTCGAATACTTTACTTCTCTTTCCCGCAGGGTGTTCAAGCATGCCAAATTCAAGTTCATTGAATACCGCAAAGTGGCTTATGTGATCTCTATGATCGTACTGGCACTGGGTATTGCATCTTATTTCAACGGCTTTGATTATGGTGTGGAATTTAAGGGTGGCCGTAGCTACCAGGTTAAATTCGACAAACCAGTTGATGTTGAAAAAGTAAGGGATGAACTGCGTGTTGCTTTTGGTGGTGAGAACCCGGTTATCAAAACCATTGGTGATAATGCTACCCTGGATATCACAACTTCTTACGAAATCAATAACACCAATCTTACTGCTGACTCAATCGTGGAAAGCAAACTGATGCAAGGATTGAAAAATCACTTGCCACCTGGTATTTCTTACGACAAATTTGACAGTCAGTACAAGCAGGGATCCAATAAAGTGTTACCTACGATTTCCGATGACCTGAAATCAGGTGCGGTGAAGGCGACCATCTTTGCGATGCTGATCATCTTCCTGTATATCTTTGTCCGTTTCCGCGACTGGAGGTATTCACTCGGTACCATTGTAGCCTTGCTGCATGACGTACTGGTAACCCTGGCCGTATTCAGCTTCGCCCGCACGATTGTTCCTTTCCCGCTGGAAATTGACCAGCACTTCATTGCGGCGGTACTAACGGTAATCGGTTTCTCCATGAACGATACGGTGATTGTATTTGACCGTATTCGTGAAGACAGCCGGTTGATGCCGAATGCGCCCAAGACGGAAGTGATTAACCGCGCGATTAACGAAACACTGAGTCGTACCATCATGACATCACTCACCGTATTCCTGACCATCCTGATCCTGTTTATCGTAGGTGGTGAGGTAACGAGAGGTTTCGCCTTTGCGATGCTGATTGGTGTGATCACCGGTACTTACTCTTCTATCTTTGTGGCCGCACCGATCCTGGTTGACCTGGGTGGAAAACGTGGTCTGGGTCAGAAAGCTGTACCAGAAAAGAAGCCCGCAGCAACAAAAGCATAATTTAATAGATTAGTGATAATGAAAAAGCCTCCTTTGCAGGAGGCTTTTTTTATGCTTTACTGTTCCAAATAATTAAACGGCGAAACTGGTTCCGCAACCACAGGTAGAACTGGCATTCGGATTTCTGAAAGTAAACCCGCGGTTATTCAAACCATCCTGCCAGTCAACTTCCATCCCGAACAGGTACAACTCATGTGCCTGGTCCATCACACAGGAAATACCATCGATCTCAAACGATTTATCATTAGCACCCGGTTGATCAAAACCCAGTACATAGGTCATCCCGGAGCAGCCGCCTCCTTTTACTCCCACGCGTAATTTTTGGGAATGATCAAAATCTGCTGCTGCCATCAGTTTCCGGATGGCAGTAATAGCACCGGCCGTGAGACTTACCGGAGTGGTGATTGTGTTTTCCATACTGCAAAAATAAACCAATCCGGGGATGCCGGCCCTACCCTGCTTTTCGCAAGCCGGAAATTTAACAGGTTGCAGACTGAGGAAAAGCAAGATTTAACCAGCCTTCCTTTCCTATTTTTGTAGTGGAACCGGCCCTTTCCGGAACAATAAACTAATACAATGGATACCACCACTTTCAGCCTGATTATTTCGATTGTTGCCCTGCTTGTTGCGATTGCAGCATTACTTAAAAAACCGGCGAAACAGGAGGCACCCGCCGCTACCATTTCAAAGGAGTCCGCCACACTGAAACTCCAGGCATATGAAAGACTGGTGCTGTTAACAGAAAGAGTGGCCCTGCCCAATCTGGTGAGCCGGCTGAACCAGCCGGGTATTTCGGCTTATGAAATGAAGCTGATGCTGATTGAAAATATCAAAGCAGAATTTGATTACAATAGTACCCAGCAATTGTATGTAACACCGGTATGCTGGGATGCGGTTCGTAACCTGAAAGAACAAAATATCATGATCATTAATAAGGTGGCAGCGATGCTCCCTCCTACTGCATCTGCGCAGGACCTGAATAAACAATTGCTGGAATTATTAATGGCCCAGCCCAACAGTTCCCTGCATGAAATGGTTTTGCAGGCCCTCAATTATGAAGCACAAAAACTCATGCAATGAGTGACTCAACTACACGCAGCACAGACAGTGGTATTCCCATCAAACCGGTTTATGTTGCCACTGACCTGCCCGGTGCTGATACCGGTACCCCGGGGCAGTTTCCTTTTACCAGAGGGATTCAGCCGGATATGTATCGTGGAAAATTATGGACCATGCGGCAGTATGCCGGGTTCTCTACAGCAGAAGAAAGCAATAAACGATATCATTACCTTTTATCACAGGGAGTAAGTGGTTTAAGTGTTGCATTTGATCTGCCCACGCAAATCGGGTACGACAGTGATCACCCCCTGGCAGAAGGGGAAGTGGGAAAAACAGGTGTAGCGATTGACAGCATTGAAGACATGGCATTGCTGTTCAAAGGAATCAAACTGGAAGAAGTCAGTACTTCCATGACCATTAACGCCACCGGGTATATCCTGCTTGCATTTTATACTGCACTGGCCAGGCAACAGGGAGCAGACCTGAGCAAAATAAATGGAACCATCCAGAATGATATTTTAAAAGAATATGCGGCAAGGGGCACTTATATCTATCCGCCCAAGCCTTCCATGCGGATCATTACTGATATATTTGAATGGTGCAGTCATGAATTACCCAAGTGGAATACTATCTCTATTTCAGGTTATCATATTCGTGAAGCCGGTAGTACAGCCGTTCAGGAAATTGCTTTTACGCTCAGCAATGGAAAAGCCTATGTACAGGCTGCTTTGCAAAAAGGGCTTGATATCAATGTGCTGGGGAAAAGGTTATCTTTTTTCTTTAATGCCCATAATAATCTCTTTGAAGAAGTTGCCAAGTTCCGGGCGGCCCGGACTTTATGGGCGAAAATTATGAAGGATCTGGGAGCCACGGATCCCAAGGCCATGATGCTGCGTTTTCATACCCAGACCGGAGGCAGCACTTTAACGGCACAGCAGGCGCATAATAATATTACCAGGGTTACGCTTCAATCACTGGCTGCTGTATTGGGTGGCACACAGTCGCTGCATACCAATGGGTTTGATGAGGCCTTGAGTCTGCCTACAGAAGAAGCCGCCGGCATTGCGCTTCGTACTCAGCAGATTGTGGCTTATGAGAGTGGTGTTACTGATACAGCAGATCCTCTGGCAGGTTCCTATTTTATTGAAGCACTGACCCATGAAGTGGAAACCGCTGCCCGTCAGCTTATGGATAAAATAGATGCGATGGGGGGAAGTGTAACGGCTATTGAAGAAGGATTTATTCAGGATGAAATTGCCCGTAGTGCCTATGCCTACCAGCAACAGATTGAAAGAAATGAGAAAATTATTGTAGGCGTCAATAAATTCCAGCAGGAGGAAGCCAATAAAATCCCCATCTTCAGGGTGGATGATAGTATCCGCCAGGTACAGTCCGACCGCCTGGCCCGCCTCCGGAAAGAAAGGGATCAATCCCGCTGTGGTCATTTACTCGCCCAGTTAAAGGATAAAGCCGTGTCCGGAGAAAATATTATGCCGGTGGTTTTGGAAGCCGTGGAAAGCAAATGCACGCTGGGGGAAATTTCCGATACCCTTCGTGCGGTTTTCGGGGAGTTTAAATAAGTATCCCCGGTATTTTAATCCAGGAATCAGCCCGATTTCTAATGGTATCCCCTAAAAGTGGTATAGGCCAGGAATATGAAAAGTATACCTTTCTGATCCAAAACCTTCTTTTATGAGACCATTGAACTATTCCAGGATCCTCCCGCTGATCCTTTTTTCATTGTTAAGTTTCTATAGCCAGGCCCAGGTTAAGATTGGGGGTAATCCAAAAGAAAACCCGCATCCATCCGCTGTGCTTGAACTGCAAAGTGCGGATAAAGGGTTGCTTTTCCCCAGGCTATCCCAGCTGCAGATGGAAGCTATTAAGGCTCCTGCAGATGCCCTTATCGTTTATAATACTGATGCAAAAGCTGTATGGATATACAGTCTGGAGCAAAAGCTATGGATGCCCCTGCTGCAGCAAAACTACCGGGCAGCGGCCACTCCTGCTGATTCCAGTGAATGGGTCTATGACTCCACCACCCTGCGGGTATTTCTCCGTCGTGGTTATGAATTGGGAGATTCCATTTATTATAACCTGGCCAGAAGGAAATTTATTTTCGCGGATAAAATCAATGTTGATGGTGTCAACAGTCCCGCAGATATATTCTATCCGGGTAAATATATTTTCAAAGGGAATGCCTCAACGGTTTTCAATGATTCCGCATCTTTGAATTTTCCCAGTATCACACTTAGTAATTTTCTTTTCTCGGTCGACAATGATTCTTTTGCCCTTGCGAATCCGGGGTTGGCTTTCTACAATGGTATGCGTATATCTACACAGATGCAACCTGGTGCTACCCAGCAAGCTGCCACGGTTCGCTCTTTGCTCTTACAGGTAAACCATACCGGTGCAGATACGGTGCAGGCGGTTACCGCTATGGCCAGTAATGCTTTTGTGGATGGTCAGGGTTTCACGGGTTCTTTCAATGGTATACAGAATAATTTATCCATCAGCAGTACGGCCGCCAATAATATTGGATCTGTAACCGGTTACCGGAATGCCATCTCAATGGCTCCCGGAGCTGCCGGCAGAGTGCTCACGAATGTATTCGGTTATCAGGGAAGTATCAGTGGTTTCCGGGATTCAGCTAATAACAGTACCATCAATGGCAATGCTTACGGTATTTTTTTGAATACAATTAATGCTGCTCAGCCCCGCCGGAACTATGCTTTTTACAGTAACAAAGGACATAATCGTTTAGGAGATTCCACACTCATCACTGATGGGTTTACTGTTTCTCCACGTGCCGTACTGGATATCAACAGCAGCAGTGCCATGATTATTCCTTCGGGAACCACGGCGCAACGCCCGGCCACTGGAGTTACTGCGATGTTCAGGAATAATACAGATCTCGCGGCTCCGGAATACTTTAATGGCAGCAGCTGGCAAACACTGGGAGCCGGAAGCAATGAGTGGGTATTTGATGCGGGTACTAACCGTGTTAATTTACAGCGTGGTCTTAGTCTGGGGGATTCTATTTATTATAATACCCTCAGAAAGAAATTTGTATTTGCCGACAAAGTATTTTCCAATGAACTGGGAACAACAGTGGATGTTTTCTATCCCGGAAAATTTATTTTTAAAGGAACGGCTTCATCCGTTTATCATGATGCGGCTTCCCTTAATTTCCCCAGTATTACCCTGAGCAATAACCTGCTGGATATAGATAATGATTCATTCGCCCTTGCTAATCCCGGAGCGGCCTTTTATAATGGCATGCGGGTGGCAACAAGGTTATTGCCTTCGGCTACTCAGCAATCTGCTACCATTCGTTCCTTATTATTACAACTGAATCATGGTGGTGCTGATACGGTAACTGCCGTAACAGCTCTGGCCAGTAACAGTTTTATTGAAGGACAGGGCTTTACCGGAACTTTCAATGGCTTCCAGAATAATATGTCTATTACTGACAGTGCCCGGAATAATATTGGCAGCATGACTGGTTACCGGAATCAGATGTCGATGTCACCTGGTGCCGGCGGCCGCATATTGAGTAATGTATATGGCTACTTTGGTTCAATGACAGGTTTTACAGACAATAGCAGCAATACCCTTATAAACGGAAATGCTTATGGTATTTTCCTGAACACAATTAATGTGGCCGGTCCAAGAAGAAATTTTGCTTTCTATTCCAATAAAGGCCTGAACAGACTGGGTGATTCAACCCTGATTACGGATCAGTTCTTTACTACTGCCAGGGCTGTTTTGGATGTTAACAGCCCCAGTGCCATGATCATTCCTTCCGGAACAACCGCTCAACGCCCTGCTACTGGTATTACGGCGATGTTCAGGAATAATACGGATCTGCAGACTCCTGAATACTTCAATGGCAGTAGCTGGAAGTCTTTATCTACCGGTGTTAATGAATGGACTTTCGACGGACTCAATAAGGTTTATCTCAATCGCGGACTGCCATTGGGTGATACGATCTACTATCAATCGCAACGGAAGCAATTTGTATTCAGCGACCGTGCCACCAATACCAATAGTCTGGGACAGGATTTCCCTGTTGAAAACTTTGGAGGCAAATACACTTTCAAAGCCACTGCTTCCAAAAGAGATTCCACGCAGTTTGACGGGCCGAATATGAATATTGTTTACGAGGTGGATAATACGCCAAACGGCACCGTTTATAATGCATTGACTATTGCCAGTGTCATGAACCCGAAAGCCTTTCAGAAAGGTGATCTGCTTTCCGGCATTTCCAATACCATTATCCATGCAGGAAATGATTCTGTACAACAGGTTGTCGGCTTACAGAATACTGCCCGTAACAGTGGCAATGGTAAATCCGGCAGTCTGATTGGTATACAGAATGCAGTCAGAATTCAGAATGGCATAGCGGATAATTCCGGTGAAATGGTGGGTATCCGGAATATTCTTTCCCGAAGCGGTGCCGGTGCTGGAAGGGTAACCGGAAATGTGTATGGTTTACAACAGAATTTTTCCGGGCTCAATAATAACGTGGATGGCACCATGTATGGTATTTTTATGAACAATGTAAATGGCGCAGGTCCACGGAAAAACTATGCCATTTATACCAGCAAGGGTTTGAACAGGCTGGGTGACTCTGTGCTGATCACAGATGGCGGCAGCATTACACCCCGTGCCGTACTGGATGTAAATGCCAGCAGTGCCATGATTGTACCTACAGGAACCAGCGCACAAAGACCAGCCGCAGCTGCATCTGTAGCCGGTATGGTGCGATACAATACGGAAAATGGCGGGAGGCTGGAATCATACAATGGTTCTGCATGGAGCGGCATCCTGAGTGGTGGAATTGGTATTGATCCCCCTAATATTGTTGCCAATGGTGGTATTACGGTCAGTTTTGCGTTTACAGGCGCCACCGTTGGGGCTACGGTCACTATTTCCCCCTCCACTGCCCCACCCAATGGAATCGTTATTGCCTGGGCCAGGGTGAGTGCCGCAAATACGATTGAAGTCAGGTTCCAGAACTGTACCGGAGCTGGCATCAATCCACCCTCTTTAGGTTATAATATCCGGGTTATTCAATAAAATATGTAAAGATTTGAAAGCCGGTCAGCTGACCGGCTTTTTTTTTGCTATGATGTCCCTGTTGCCACAGTTCCTGTTTATTGAATTATATATGCCATAGCTTAGTTTTTACCACTCAGCTGAAACTCTCCAAAAACTTGCCAATTTATCGGTATTTTCATCGCCAAAAAGCTACAGTATGAAGATGGTGAAACGGAACCCTGCTACCTGGTTGAGATTAATTCTACCGATTATTTTACTGACAGGGGCAATCGCCACTGCACAGCCTCCTACGGTTGGGAATGTGTCAGGTACCCGCAAAGATTCCACCGGGGTACCTGTAAACGATCCGGCAGCAGACAGATTAAAGGCGGATCGTGCAGCGAAAGAAAAAAAGATCAAAGAAGCCGAGGATCAGTCGAGGGCCATCAGTGAGGGAATCTCTAAGACATCCACCCTTGATTTACCATCCGGCACACCCCCATTTATTACTGATAGCCTTGACGCCTATGTAAGGCGCGGCATGAAACAATGGGAAATCCCAGGGCTGGCCATTGTGATTGTAAAAGATGGAAAGGTGATCCTGAGCAAAGGCTTTGGACAAAGATCCATGAATAGC
>Ga0075160_10001946_pt1 | contig 12529 bp, 12 predicted proteins | sample JI91814C2DNA_FD_70969 | JGI IMG/M metagenome (GOLD analysis project Ga0075160, IMG submission 70969) | Wastewater effluent complex algal communities from Wisconsin, to seasonally profile nutrient transformation and Carbon sequestration -... | ecosystem: Engineered > WWTP > Effluent > Algae...
TTGATTGTTTTTCAATACCGCACACCTAACTCATTGATAACTGTCAGATTCTTATATGAGATTTGTCATATAAGACAATATTTTGATGTCTCATTTTGCCAGTACAAACAGACTGCAAAGATGACAGACGCAAAATTTTTAATCGCACTGGGAAGAAAAATAAAGGAAATACGCACCAAAAAGGGGTTGAGCCAAACATTTTTGGCCTCCAAATGCAACTTTGAAAAAGCAAGTATGTCCCGGATAGAATCGGGTAAAACCAATGTCACTGTTCTAACACTGAAAAAAATATGCAGCGCCCTGGATATTGAAGTGATTGACCTTTTTAAAATCTAGCCCCTTTCTTTGTTACATTTTATCCTGCTACCAGTTGTAAACACATATCTGTGATTCCGGATTATACACAATCAATGCATATGCTTAAAATAATCAACATCCGGATCAGAATAAGTAGTTGAACTGAACCGGGCCTTTTTACACCGCAGCGATGCAGAGGACGCAGAGAAATACACGCAGAGAGATTTATTCGATCTACAAACTTCTGCTGTCCTGATTTCCGGTTCCGATTGCTCCACTCCTATTGGTAGGCAGGTCGATTTCAACCGTTCACCTAAATCATGTTTCGACAAGCTCAACATGACAAACCTGAGGCCCGTTATCCCACTAGCCACTCGCCACTAGTCACTCGCCACTCGCCACTAGCCACTAGCCACTAGCCAAATGCCTTCTTTCTTCTACAAAAATTACCTAACTTCCCTCCATAAAATCATCATCATGCCAACCCAACCAACCAAACCCTCTACTTTCCTGCTTTTCCCCTGGGGATTGATGTCTATTGTGATCATCCTGGTTTTAAACCTGACCCTTCGGGATGAATGGTTCAGCAAGAACTGGAGCTGGATCGCACTGGTACTGATCATTCCTGCAGCCATATTGGAAAATTTTAAAGTCGGCTACTCCACTATGCGGATCATGTTCCTCAAAGTGGTGTTCTCCCTGTTGTCTTTCCTGCTGGTAGGAATGGCATTTGGCTCCGCACTGACCCAATATTATAATAAGAAATTTGTAACCGATGGTACCATGATCAAAGCGATTAACCTGCCCTGGTATGTATTGCTGGCATTGGTGGTACTCCTGATGATCCAGGTAGCCCAGTTATTCAGTATGCTGAAAGCAGTGAAGAGAGAGTTCATGCAAATGGACCCCGACCAGTAATTACCGTTGCCGGATGGCGGCTTTCAGAAAAGGCCAGGTGGGCAGGGAAGAAATAATCTTCAACTCATCACCCAAAGAACTTTCATTATCTAAAAACCTCAGCACCCGCTGGGGTTTATTTTTTTTGAAGAGGTCGGTAAAGACTTTATCGCCGGGTACCAGTCCGTTTTTTAATACATGCAGTAACACACTATCATAAAACCGGAAACGGACAGGTCCGCCGGGCCTTGATACAAAAGGATTCCCCTTTTTGATCAGGCTCTGTACCAGTCTGGCAGCATGCTTCTGTATAAACTGAAAAGTATACCCACTGGAAGCCTTTGTTTGTCCGCCCGCTGTTCCGAGAAAAATAATCCGCCCATCCACGGAAGGGAAACGGTAATTGGTCATGGGAATGATCCCGTTCTCTACTTCAGTAATAGTATAGTCTTCCGTACCAATAAACTGCCGGATATAATTTTTTAACCCTTCATCATAAGCATCTGATGCCAGCAGCTGTTCTGTAAATAAAGTATATTCTACCAGTGCACGGTTGGCCGAAAAGGGTTTCACATAAACAAAAGTGGTTCCGGCTTCCTGCCCGGTCCTGAAATCCATCAGTGTGGCTTCTTCGGGATTGAACAAGTCCGCCCTGGTATCAATGATCCATCCCCTGAAATGCTGCTGCAGGTAATGATCCTTTTTACCCATGACCGGTTTTTCCAATAGTATACTGCTGAAAATAAAATCAGCGGTGTATATGTTGCCACCACAATGCAATACACCCTTCCCGTCTTCATTGCTGATTTGACTGATCTCTCCGTGAATGATCGTGAAATTGGGTTGCTGGCGGATCAGGTCCAGACAATACGCATAGAAATCAACACCCCTGATCATTTTGTATGTATAGGGAGACAGATCCAGTAGTCTTGAAAACTGTTTGCTATGAAACCAGGTCTTGCTCCAGCTGCGGTAAACAATCGGTTCAAATATGCCGGTCTTCGTTTCCCAGAATGACCAGGTGCGATCGTTTTGTTCTTTCCGGTCGCGGTCAGCAATCAGGATTTTTTTATCACTGAATTGTCCGGATTGGATGAGGTGTACAGCAAGGCTGAGTCCGGCACAGCCAGCCCCTGCAATAATATAATCGTATTGTTGAGATGAATTCAGGTGGAGTGTTTGAACACTTACATTGATCTTCAGTTGGCAGTTGCCGTATCTTTTTCCGGTGCATATTCTACCCGGGCATTACCGGCCATCAGTTTTTTATCGCGGCGCACTTTATCCCAGTACTTCTTACTTACCAGCAGGAAGCCAAAGCTTTCGCCGGGAAATTTACCCAGGTGTTTATGGTGCATTTTATGGGCCCATCGGATAGCGCGAACATAGGTATGATTACTCCGGGAGAACCATTTGAAGCGCTGGTGAATGATCACATCGTGAACCATGAAATAGGCAAAGCCGTACAACATGATGCCGAAGCCGATTGACTGCAGCCACCAGATATGATCATAAGTGCCAAAATAAATCATCAGGAAACTGGGGACGGCAAAAATGAAAGCAAAGAGATCATTTTTTTCAAAGACACCCGGTCTGACCTGGTGGTGATCTTTGTGCAATATCCATAAAAATCCATGCATCACAAAACGATGAGTGAGCCAGGTGATCCCTTCCATGACCAGGAAGGTGCCCAATAAAATCAGTATGTAATAAACGACCATCATGATTGCAAAATTAGTCCGCTTTTGAATTAAAATGTTTTTTATACCACTCTTCGATACGGGGAAAAGCGATCCGGAACCAGGCCGTATAAATTTCCGGCTCCTTTTCCATCGATTCCCTCAGCGATTCCATGGATAGATACCTGATTGCCATCACTTCATCGGGATTAAACTGAATCGGTCCTTCCCAACTACCGGTAAAAACATGATCAAACTCATGTTCCGTCAGCCCGTTGTCGAATTCAGCACGGTAAACAAAATCAAAGACCTTGTTTACTTCCAGATCAAGTCCCAGTTCTTCTCCCAGTCTTCTTCTGGCAGCAGTTGCTGTTTCCTCGCCGGGGGCAGGGTGACTGCAACAGGCATTGGTCCATAAACCGCCACTATGGTATTTGGTGACTGCTCTTTGCTGTAACAGCATTTCTCCCTTTAAGTTGAATAGAAAAACACTAAAAGCCCGGTGCAATACCGCTTTTTCATGTGCTTCCATTTTTTCCATCGTTCCGGTGACCCTGTCCCGGGTATCCACCAGTATAACCTTCGAATAATCCATATTAAATCAACCGTAACTGGTTTTTAACCCCCGCCCGGATAATGATCATGGCTTTGTGGTAATTGGGGATCCTGATCCTTTGTTCAAGCACCCTGGCAGGTTGCAGTTTCCGGATCTTTTTAAATAAAGAGAGATAGTATTTATAGGCAACGTAAACGCCAAATCGGGCTTTGAAAGGCAGTCCGCAGATGCCTTCATAAGCATGTTTAAAATCGGCTTCAATATCGGCTTCAATCTTCAGTTTATCTTCTTTTGTGAAATTATTGAAATCGCAACCGGGGAAATAAACCCTTGACATGCCATTAAAATCTGCTTTGATATCCCGGAGGAAATTGACTTTCTGAAATGCAGCACCCAGGGAACGGGCGGGTGCTTCCAGATGATCAAAAAGTTCCTGCTTGCCTTCACAAAAAACATAGAGACACATCAGGCCTACCACTTCGGCAGAGCCATAGATATATTCTTTATAACCGGCACAGTGGTAGTTTTTTTTCTCCAGATCCATTTCCATGCTGCGAAAAAATGCATCCACCAGTTTCAGATCAATATTGAATTCATTGACCGTGAGCTGAAAACTATTCAGGACCGGATTTAAACTGATACCCCGGTCAATGGCATCATAGGTTTCCTTTTTGAATTGGGTTAATAACGCAACCTTATCATGATCGTGAAAAGTATCTACGATCTCATCGGCGAAACGTACAAAACCATAAATATTGAAAATGGGCGTGCGCAGGTCTTTATGCAGCATCTTGATAGCGGAAGAAAAAGATGTGCTGTAACGCTGTGTGATAATGCGGCTGCAACTTTCGCTGGTGGTATGGAACAGTTCTACCATTGTCTCAATATAGATAATTTATCTCATTTTCCTGATTAAATATTGGGCAGCTACTTCCCCGCTGATCAAACTGGGCGGAACACCCGGTCCCGGTACGGTTAACTGACCTGTATAAAAAAGATTTTTAACTTTTTTACTTTGGCAGGCCGGTCTGAAAATAGCTGTTTGCATCAGGGTATTGGCCAATCCGTAGGCATTCCCCCTGAACGAATGGTAGTCTGTAATAAAATCAGAAACCGCATAGGTCCTTTTATAAATCACAGCATCCAGGATGGACTCCCCGGTATGTTTTTCCATTCTTTTAGCAATAATATGAAAATATTTTTCTCTTAACTCTTCCGAATCATTTTCAAGTCCGGATGCCACTGGTATCAGGAATACAATGCTCTCGCAACCTTCAGGGGCCGTTTCCGGTTCGGTGAGTGATGAAACGCTTACATAAAACAAAGGATCAGTTGGCCATTTCGGATCGCTGTATATTTCTTTCCCATGCTTATCGAATGGCACATCAAAAAACAGGGAGTGATGTTGAAGGTTTTTCAGTTTTTTATTTAAACCCACATAATACAGAAGACAGGAAGGCGCCATTACTTTCTTCTTCCAGTAACGCTCAGAATAACTGCGGCATTCTTCGGGCAGCAGCCTGGTTTCTGTAAAATGATAATCGGCTCCGCTGATCACAGCATCGGCCCGGTAATAATCTTTTTCGGTGGCTACGGTCTTCGCCCTGTCGCCTTTGATCATCAGACTATTGACACTCTCGCCAAATTTGAATTCCACTCCCAGCTCAAGAGCCAGTTTATACATGGCCTGTACTACCGCATACATACCTCCCTGCGGATACCAGGTTCCTCCCTTGATATCAGCATAATTCATGAGGCTGTACAGGGCAGGAGTATCCTGCGGCAATGCCCCCAGGAAAAGCACGGGAAATTCCATGATCTGCCTGAGCTTGGGATGCTGAAAATATTTGGCAATATGTTTACTGATGGAAGAAAAAACCTGCAACTTAAAAACGCCGCTCATGGTTGGCCAGTCCATGAATTCAGTGATAGAACGACTGGGTTTGTACACCAGTTTATTCACGCCCACTTCGTATTTATAAGCGGCACCTGCAAGGTATTTATCGAGTTTAGCGGCACTACCCGGTTCAATGGATTCAAAAACCTGTTGCAGGGCCTCGTAACTGGCCGGCAGATCGGTATAGCCCTGGTCCCAGTAAATACGGTAAGAAGGATCCAGGCGGTGCAGGGTATAATAATCGGATACTTTTTTTCCAAACTGGTTGAAGTAGCGTTCGAAGACATCCGGCATCCAGTAAAAGCTGGGGCCCATATCAAAAGTGAAACCGTTTTCTTTGAGTTGCCGGGCCCGACCACCAGGGGTATCATTCTTTTCGATAACAGTAACCTTCCATCCTTCCTTTGCCATAAAGGAAGCCGCGGACAATCCGGCAAATCCGCTGCCGATCACAATAACTGAACGTTGTTCCAACAGGTGTGTTTTAAAAACGGCTGATCTGTTCTTTCAGGAGTTTACGGGCAAAATGGATCCTGCTTTTGATGGTACCCAGTGGCTCATGGAGCGCATCAGCTATTTCGTTATACTTATACCCGTCAAAATACAATAAAAATGGGGTTTTGAATATTTCGGGGAGCTCATCGATGGCTTTTTTTATTTCTTTGATCCGCATGCCTGATTCTGCGGCATTGCTCACGGTTACCTGTTTGTTATCGAGCAGGTAATCTGTTCCACTATTATCAAAGATGGTTTTCTGCTTGGCTTTGCGGCGATAATTATTGATAAAAATATTCCGCATGATGGTAAACAGCCAGGCTTTGATATTGGTCCCGGTATTGTACTTCTCCTGATTCGCCAGTGCTTTGTACAGGGTTTCCTGAAACAAATCATTGGCGGCTTCTGTATCCCTGGTAAGGTTAATAGCAAAGGGCTTCAAAAAATCGGCCTGACTAACCAACAGCTGACTGAATTCCGGGTTTGACATATTGTTTAATTTTTGACTTAGTAAAGTTAAACAATAAAAACATGCGCAGAGAGCTTTTTGTTTAAATTTTACAATTAAATGATTAAACAAAATATTTTAAGATAACTGGGTGAAATACAGCGCTTAAAGCATAGATAAGAATTCCATTACTTCGGAAAGGGAGCGTTTAAACTGTACATTGGGGGGGATGGACTTCCGGTAACTGAGGGTAATATGGCCGGAAACAACCAGGTTGATGCCCTGGAGACGGGCACTGGCATTATGCAGAAATTTTTCAAAATTGAAATTGGTAGCGGTACTGGTCAGGTGGATATAGGCCAGGTTGGGCTTTTTAAGGTTCGCCACAAAAGCCATATCGTTGATGGGCACATTTGTCCCGAGGTAAATCACTTTGATTCCCCTGCTCTTCAGCATGAAGTACATATACAACAATCCCAGCTCATGGTGCTCCCCTTCGGGCAGGAAGAGGAGGAAGGTTTTATCAATACCAATGGAAGAGGAACAATTTTCAATCCCTGCAATCAGCTTCTGCCGGATGGCATTAGTGACCAGGTGTTCCTGGGCAGGATTAATATGACCGGTTTGCCAAAGGATACCGATCTTTTCCAGGAAAGGAAAAATGATCAGGCTGATCGTTCTCTCCATCCCTTTTGTTGTAATGTATCCGGTCAGAATTTTTTCAAACCGCTCCATATCCATATCCACCATCACCTGTACCAGTTCATTGATCACTCTTTCCTGTACGGCACGTGGATCGGTAAGAGATAAAATCCGGTTGCTGATTTCATCGGGTGGCATCCGGTCAATATGGGAAATCTTATACCCGTATTTATTCAAGAGGGCAATATTGAGAACAGCTTTCAGCTCATCATTACTGTAATAGCGGATATTGGTAGAAGTACGTTGAGGTTTCAGAAAACCATAGCGCTGCTCCCAGATTCGGATGGTATGTGCCTTGATGCCCGACAGGTTCTCCAGATCCTTGATAGTAAAAGCGTTCATATGCTATAGCTACAACTTAAAATAAAAAAAGTTTGGCAGTACTGCCAAACTTTTTCAGTGAATGGGGTGGGAAGGTCAAAGTCCGCTATTCCGGAACCTGCCACTTTCCATCAGTTTTTTTACCTGTTGCAGAACGGATTGTTGCCGCAAAGCCTCCAGATGACCGCTATGGTGCAGGTCTGTACCCAAGAGGTCGTAATAATCCTTTTTAAGCAGGTACTGCGCCAGCTCGAGTACGGTTTTTCCATACCCACCTCCCAGCGATAAAATATTCAACTGAAAAAGGCATCCGATATCTTTCAACTCATCATAAAACCCTTTGTTCTGTATCAGGTAGGAATACCTTTCAGGGTGGGCAATCACCGGCTGGTAACCCTGCATCTGCATATCAAATATGATCTCCTTAATACCATGGGGCTGATATGCCATGGAAAATTCAGTCAACACCATATTGCCGCTGATCTTCAGGAGCGGTTGATTATTGCTGAGCAGTTCCGCCACATGATCATCCAGGAAATATTCTGCCCCTGCCTGAATCTCAACAGGAATACCTTCCTGCTGAACAGCCTCTCTGAGCAGGCCGAGTTTTTCAGTGATCTTCCCAGCACTGTTTTTATAAATATCCCACATGATATGCGGGGTGGTGATCAGTTTGGTATAACCCAGTTCGTGTAATCCCCTGATCAGTTTCAGGGAATTGGCCAAATCAGGTGACCCGTCATCCACTCCCGGAATCAGATGGGAATGCATATCGGTTTTCAGCAAGCCGTACACTTCCGCCGAATCGACCTTTTTGGATTTTGAAAAAATACTCAACATCACTGATTGGTTTAACTGATCGTTGCCGGCTTTTTATCCTGTTCTCTTTCCGGTAAACCAGGAAATATTTTATATACCAGTTTGCTCGAAGGAAAAAAAACATACCAGGCTGTGAGAAAAAGGATCATGAAATCTGTATAAAAATTCCGGTGTTGCTGGTACCAGATTTCCAGCGCTCCTTTATAAGGCAATATCACATCCCGGTAACATTCCTCCGGTGTCAGATTACTCTGGGTAATAATCAGCTCTTCATCTCTGAAAACTATGGATCCGATTCCGGTCAGCCCCGGCTGCACATTGTATACTTTGGCCTTCATCTCATCTGAATACCTGTCGAACCCGCTTTTCATCAGGGGCCTGGGGCCGGTGAATGACATATCCCCTGTCAAAATATTGATCAGCTGCGGCAGTTCATTAATCTTCGACTTCCTCAGAAACCTACCCACACTGGTCACCCTTGGGTCATTGCGCATGGTAAGGTCTTTTGAACCCATGTTCGGACTATTCTTGAGCATGGTGGCAAATTTCAAAATGCCGAATATGCGGTTTTTGTACCCCACCCGATCCTGCCTGTAGAACACTTCATGTTCACCGGTAAGCAATAGCAGGATAATAATGGGAATGAAAACAGGTGACAACAATAAGAGTGCTATCAGCGAAAACAGAATATCAAAAAACCTTTTGATGAAGGGATACATGCAACAGGATTAATGATGATAGGATTTATTGAAAAACAATTTGATGGGGCACGGTTTTACCAGCATCGAAATAGGCATTGTACCAGTCTACTGTTTCTTTCAGTCCCTCTTTCCAGTTCACTTTGGCCGTAAAGCCCAGTTCTTTTTTGGATTTCGTGATATCCGGACTTCTCCTCGATACAGAACCGGGATAAGTTGGGGCATTGGTATACTCCCCTGCAAAATCCATGATTTCGCCGGTAGCCCTGGTGAGTTCCTCAATCGTGATCTCCACTCCCGTACCCAGGTGATAAATTTGTCCGTTGGTACCTGCTGTTTCCATGGCCAGTACGGTTCCTTCCACCGCATCAGTGATATAACAGAAATCGCGGGTTTGATCGTGGCCATATATTTTATAAGGATTCTCTTTATTCCGGAACCGGATGACCAGGTGAGGGATCACGTGGTTAAAACCCATACGCGGGCCAAACACATTATGATAACGGATAATGGTGGTTTCGAAACCCAGCATTTTGGCATAGTTCAGAAAGCCGGATTCGCCCAGGATCTTTGTAACGGCATAGGTAAACCGGGGATGAGCGATATCCTTTATCGTCAGTGGCACTTCTTCGGGGGTAGGGATGGCATAGCCGAATGTATCTACTGTTCCTGCATAATTTTCGCTGGTAGAAGCAAAGACAACCTTCCCGATTTTGGATCGGCGAATCCATTCCAACGTAAACAAGGTAAGGGCGGTGTTGATACGAATGACTTCATGTGGCATGCTGTTGGCGTTATCTACTCCAACCAGTGCAGCCATCATGTATACCTGATCATAGGCATTGTCCAGCAAATCATATGCTTCCGCCTGTGAAAAATCCGCTTCGATCAGCCGGATATGGTAATCCTTCACCAGGGCATCAAATTCATCGTCCCTGTTTTTTTTCATGAAATTATCGGCGATGGTGATTTCGTAATCGCGGTTTTTCGCCAGGTATTTGGCCACATTGAAACCGATGAATCCGGCACCACCTAAAATCAACACTTTTTTTGACATACTTGTAAAATTATATTCCCGCCAAGGGGCAAATTAAACGATAATGGGAACAAATGAATTTTGATATTGTTTTGCCCCGCCGGGGCAATGTTAAATCTGGGGCCTTTTTTGCTACCGGGACTGGGTCCCTCCGGGACCAGCGTAGCATAGCAATCCAGACAAAATCAAATAAATAAACAGCCACATTCTAAAATTCTGGCAGAAAAATGTTTTTGAATTTGTTTTGCCCCGCTGGGGCAATGTTCAATGTGGGAACTTATTTGCTACCAGGATCAGGTCCCTCCGGGACTATTGCATCCTAACAGTCTTTGTTAAACAAAAAATACACTGGCTATTCAGTAATCTGCTCCGGAGGAGCATAATGTCGGTAACTTACGCCACTTACTTTCGAGGTATCCTGCCCCAGCGGGGCAGAACATCGGCGACAACTCTGGCTACTCAGCAACATGCTCCACAGGAACATAGTGCCAGCAACTGCTCATAACAGTCGGGCGCCTGCCCCAGAGGAGCATCATCTCGGTAACCACCGCCATTTAGTTCCGAGGACTCCTGCCCCAGCGGGGCAGAACAGCTATCTATTTCGGTTCATGGAAGAGATACTCCTTTTTAAAACTCACATCAAACTCATTGAGTAACTCCTGATACTCCTGCATAAAATTTTTTACCCGGTGATGCTCTTTCTGCTTTGCGATATACCCGCATATCATCGGTACATCAGACTTTTTATAAGAAAATGCACCAAAGCCCTCCTGCCACTTAAAACGTCCCCCCGCCAGCCCCTGTTTATTAATCCATAAAGATGAGTCTCCTTTGATCTCTCGCATCAGGTCTGATACTGCTTGTACAGGCCTTAAACCAAGGAACAGGTGTATATGATCCGGCATTCCGTTAATCGCAAGTAATTTATGCCCCTGATTCCTGACGATCCCTGCGATATATTTATAAAGTAGCTCTTCCCAAAGAGGATGGATCAGGGCTAACCGGTATTTCACGGCGAAGACACATTGCAGATGAATTTGAGTATAGGTATCAGGCATGGGCACCGTCATTAAAGTGACGGAACCAAAACTGAAGGCTTTTCTGAAATCAGTAATGAGAAAAAAACCGCTTTTGCCCGTTTTTATTCACGGAAAAACCGGGTTAAAACTACTGCTGCAAATCTCCCCTGCCCAACACTCTTACCTTATGTTTACCAGACAGTGTACCGATTTCTTCATTGGTCAGCACCCCGATGGTATCATAGATAAATGCTTCCTGTTTCTCCAGCATTTTGGCCAGTAAAGCAGGATTAGACCGGTATTCCTTATGACCGGTTGTTATCGTAATGATATCGTAGTCCTGTTCCAGTAGTTTGGTTAAATCCTGGGTAATCCAGGTATCCTTCTCTTCCCAGTACAGCACATGCGGATCATGCAGGGTGATGATGGCACCGGCTGCTTCGAGCTGATTGTAAAAACCTTCCACCGGGGTATAGCGCGTATCCCCCACATCGTTGAGATAACTTACACCGAGCAGTAGTACTTTCTTTCCGCTCAGTGAACCCTGATACTGTGACTGCAGGTATTCAAAAGCATAGAGCGGCATTTTATCATTGATCCTTACTCCCTTTTCACTTTGCAGGAGCGGATCACTGCTGTTAAACAGATTCATTCTTGCCCAGCTGGCCAGTAAGGGATCCTTGGTGAGGCAATATCCACCTACACCCAAACCGGGTAACATGATGTTTTTATGGGTCGGCCGCATCCGGATCGCATTCACTACTTCATAAATATCTACTGATGCTTCTTCTGCAAAGCGGCTCCATTCTACCATAAAGGCAATGTTCATGGCCCGGAAAGAATTCTCCAGCACTTTGGCCATTTCAGTTGCGTTGGTATGGCCTAAACGGGTCAATGGAAATTCATCCGTGCGGATCACCGTGCGGAGAAACTTTTCAACAGCTTCCGTACTCACATCATCTGTACCGGCAAAGACCCGGTAAAAATTCTGGATAGAGTCAATGTATTTAGGACCAGGCATCACTCTTTCATAAGAGTGACCCACTTTCAGCTGATCGATAGATAATCCTCTTTTTTGGAGGCATTCCTGCAGTAAAGGTTTTACTACTTTTTCGGTGGTTCCCGGAGGCACGGTTGTCTCCACCAGCACCAGTACATCGGGACGGCAATGATTGCCGATACTTTCCACTGCTTTTTTAAATGGTGTCAGGTCCACAGTATAATCAAGCAGTTCATGGCCCGGACCCGTTTGCTTTTTAACATCCAGGTTGATATCAACGATCACCACATCCGCCTTGCTATAAGCATAAGGATCACAGGTTGCGTAGTAATTTTTTTTCTCCCGGCTCTTGGCGTAGTACTCACTGATCTTGGGATCGCTGGCCAGTACCGGAAATACACCTTCATTGATCGAACATATTTTCCAGTAGGAAGAGGGAGTAGGCAGATCAATACCGATCACAGCATATTCTTCGGTTAAGGCATTGGCCACCACCAGCCCCATCACAGATCCAACAAAACCCATCCCCTGCACGACTACCACTTTTTTTCCGGGATGGACTGATAAAAACTGATCAATACCAGCCTGGTCATTGACGGTTGCCGGTATTGGATAATCTTTGTTGGTGATCGGACTGCGGGAGACAGCCTGTAAAATGGTTTCCA
>Ga0075160_10001948_pt1 | contig 12522 bp, 17 predicted proteins | sample JI91814C2DNA_FD_70969 | JGI IMG/M metagenome (GOLD analysis project Ga0075160, IMG submission 70969) | Wastewater effluent complex algal communities from Wisconsin, to seasonally profile nutrient transformation and Carbon sequestration -... | ecosystem: Engineered > WWTP > Effluent > Algae...
GTGATGGGTTGTCATGAGTAACCCAACCCACGTCACCGTCTGCGACGGCAAGTACACGGTGATCTACGACTTCGACACCGGCCAGTCCGAGTGCCTCCGCTACGGGGAGCCGTGGCGTGATCTCTGCGGAGACAAGATGGTCCTGGCTCTGTTTGATGAGATCGTCGAGTTGCGGGAGAAGGTCGAGCAACTTGAACGTGCCATTAAGGGGACTGAGAAGTACGCGATCAACGACCCTGAGGAGTACAAACCATGAGCGAAACCATGAGCGAAACCACAATGTGCTGGCGTTGCAACACCACCTACGACATCGCGACGGCCGAGTGCCCCGCGTGTCATGCGACAAACGCCAATGCGGACTTCGACAAGGCGATGGCCGAGATGGAGGTGGCATGAGCACGACACCCACACCAATGACGTTCCATCACTGGTGGATGAACCTCTCGAAGGTGAGCTACATGACCAAGGAGGAGGTCGCCTACACGGCGTGGCGCCACTCTGCTCATGAGCAGTCTAAGGAGATCCTAGCCCTCCAGATCGAGGTGGGTAAATTGAAGTGCGAGATCGAGGAAAGAGACTGGGAACTGGCAGAGGAGATGGCTCGGCGGCTCGATCGCACCCAGCGCGGCAACACGAAGTTGATCGAGGCCCTGATGGGCATGGTCAACCAGAACTTCACTAAAGGCCACAGCGGCGGGCTCGCCCCATCGTTCATGTCGTGCGACGAAGGCGCCATCGAGGTACTGATCGAGGCCGGCTTCGCCGAACAGGTCGAAATGGGCAACTACGTTCTGTTCTGGGACAAACTGGAAGAAAGGAAGAGGGATGAGCAAAAAGTTTGAAGCCTTTATGAAAGGCCTGAAGTACCTGTGCATCAAGCACGACGTCGACATGTGGCCAGATGGACGAGACCTTGTCTGGGTCGTAGACCTGCCACCTGGCAAGCTCCCGTTCTGCTCCAACCATGACGGCTTTGTCGACGATACGAAAGGAGACCACAGTGCGTGAAGACGAGAAACGGGCCATTGCCAACATGGGGCTCAGGTTCAAGTGCGACAAGTTGGAGGCTGACCTCAAAAGGGCTGACCGTATGAAGGCAGCGATTGAGAACTACCTGGAAGCATCAAACCTTGCGGCTCAATTGGAGGATGAGTTGGATGATTCGTGTGAGATGGCAGACGCCATCGGTGCGGCGTGCGAGTCATGTGGAGAAAGTTACGCCCACCTAAAGTCCGCCATCTACGAGTTCGGGAAACACCGTGGCGAAGTCTGAGCCCACCAACATTTACCCGGTCCACGTCATCTGTTGCAACGACGCCATGGTATTCGTCGTCGTTGGCACCTACGAGCAAGCTCTGAAAAGGCTTGAGGCTGAAGCACAGGCAGCGTGGAGCGGTTGCCACAAATACCACTACCCAGACAAGAAAACATACAGGAAGCTGGTGCACTGGGGGATCTACACTGTTCATGGTGAGATGTATGAGCCCCTATGAGTTCGTCCGCTCTCGCTACCTGTTCCCCTACGAGGCCTACCTCTTCCAACAGGAGGGTGTAAATGAACTAGCACCACTCCCGAAGACTGCATGCCTAGATGACCCCGGACTGGGCAAAACAATGACCAGTACCCACTGTTCGCTCTATCATGTTGAACACGGAGTGACGACTGTGCTGGGCATCGTCCCGCCATCACTGGTCACCCAGTGGGGGTGTTGGCTGTCGAAGATAAAGCACGTCAGCGGGGCAGGGCTCGACGTCCTCAAGTACGAGGGCACGCCGGCCAAGCGCCGCCTTATGGACATCAACGTCGGCTGGCTCCTGATGTCCATCCAGATCTTCAAACTCGACTACGAAAGGATAGTCGAAGACCTGGCCGGCGAGCAGGTGCACATCTTCGTCGACGAGGCGCACTGCCTCAAGGATGTGGGCACGCAGAACTACAAACGGGTGCGCGACTTTTCGGCCGAGCACAGCATTCAATTGCTCACCGGCACCCCGTTGAACAACCCGATGGACGCCTATGCCTACACCAAGTTCACGGCGCCAACCATCTATCGGAACCTGATGACCTTCGAGCAGATTCACGTGGCCAAAAGGGACTTCTTCGACAAGCCGATCGAGTACCAGAACCTGGACCTGCTCACCAGCAACCTCCTGGTCAATGCCGTGCGCCACACCAAGGAGCAAGTGCTTACCGAGTTGCCCGAGTGCATCATCACCGAGATCGAATACTCGCTGCACAAGGATCACCAACGGTTGTACCGGGAGATCGCCGAGGACCAACTACTCAAACTGCCAGACGGCGACAAACTGGACTTCACTCACGCCTCGGCCCTCTACCACGCCATGGGTCAGGTGGTCTGCCAGTGGCACCACTTCGCCCAGAACCCGAAGCTCAAGTCAGCCTGCTACGGGCTGATTGAGGACATCCTCGACGAGCTCGGCAGCAAGAAGCTGATCGTGTTTGCTCACTACACCCGGACCAACCAGGAGATGGTCCGCCGCTTCAATTGCCCGGGTATCTGGGGCGAGATCACAAAGAGCAAAAGGGAAAAGGCGCTTCGCCAGTTCATCGACGATGACAAATGTCGACTGATAACCCTGCAGCCGAAGTCGGCCGGCGAGGGAACGGATGGCCTACAGCATGTCTGCACAGACGTGCTGTACATCGAGCAGCCAGGCTCTGTCACGCAACTAACCCAGTCCCTGTCGCGGGTTCACCGCAATGGCCAGAAGGAGGTGTGCAACATCCGCCTCGGATCTGCCCTGCAAACCCTGCAGCCCATGCGATGGGCACAACTCACCGCCAAGGAGGCGCTGGTCAACCCGCTGCAATTGTCGAGGGCCATGCTCAGGGACGCACTGCTCGGCAACATGCCCCGCGCCAACTCAGATCAACGGCGATCAACTAGCCAATTGCTCACAGTGTAAGCAGTGTTTGCGATCAAGGTCAAAAACCTTGACGCCCTCACGGCAACAGCGTAGCCTCTGGCGTTCTGACCAGAAATAATCACCGGGAAAGAATAAAAATGACAATCCCAAACGCCCCAGAAGGGGGCGCCTAGCATGCTGTACATGCTCTACCAGGAAACTGAGAAGTCCCGGTGGCTACCCGCTCTAGCGACTGAGAGGGACGGCATCGCAAAAACACGTAAGCCCGCACTCGTCAGCGTCCTCAACGTCGACAACAGCTTTGACACAGACCTAACCAAAGAGGAGACCTTCGCCCTTCGCTACGACGGGCCGTTCTACGTAGACTTCGATGCTGAGGACATCGAAGAGGCCACGACCCAGTTCAAGGTATTCCTCGTGAACCTGCAGGCCAAGGGTGTCAATCTCGACATGCTGCGCTTGTTCGCCACGGGTAAGAAAGGCTACCACGTGGAGGTTCCGGCCCAGATATTCATGGGTAAGGTGCCGCCAGTTGGCACACTCAGCCTCCCATCAATATATCGGGAAATGGCCAAACATCTGTTCGTGGACTGTATGGACCTCCGAGTGTATTCATCCAGCCGCGGCCGGATGTGGAGATGTCCCAACGTAAAACGTACGGACAATGGCCAGTACAAGGTTCAGATCAGTGCAGAAGAAGCCCTGGACATGGACCCGGACACGTACAAGCAACTGTGCTCATCCCCACGTAACACCCTGCCGATCGAAGACCCGACCCTGAACCCGGACCTGGCCCTGATCTACTTCCAGAGCAAGGACAAGGTCGGCAAGGCCATCACCAAGATCAGGAACAAGAAGCACGTCACCGGACAATTGCTCAAGTTCAAAGGCGAGTGGCCGGCCACCTTTGAGGGGATCCTGGCAGGCGTCACGATCAAGCCGGGTGTTGGCTGGAACCTTCTGTCAATGCAACTGGCCATCGCCGCCGCAGAGCTCGGACGCACCGAGGAGCAGTTGCTGGCCGATGCAGAAGGCCTGCTGAACACCCACGAAAGCGACTCATCCCGCTACGACTCGCCAAGCAAACGGCGCAAAGACCTGCGGGACATGTTCCGCTACATGTCCGGCAACCCATGCTTCGAATACTCGGCCGGCGCCATCATGGCGCTGCTGATACCCGAGGTCAGGGCCAACGCCGACATCGCGCTCGGTGAGTTCGTACCTGACACCCCCCTTAAGCAGTCAAGTTCAACGGCTAAAAGGGGGTCTCCAGACGCCGAATCAGAGGATGCTGTCGAGGACCTCGGCGACGATACCAGTGTCGTCCGGGTCAGTCGGGCAGGCATCTTCGTCCGCGGTGACGAAGGTTACCGCAGCGTCTGCGACCTGGGCCTGAGTGGCGGCGTCAAGATGTTCGGCGCCGATGGCAACCTCATGGGCTATGAGCTCGAAGTCTTCCTCGACGGCAGGGACAAGGGTAAGCGCTTCCTGCCTATGTCGGCGCTCACGTCACGTGGGCAATTCACCAACTGGTCACTACTACTCGGAGCCTCCATGAGAGCATCGGATTCACACACAGGGAACCTGGCGGACATCCTCCGCAAAGGCTCAGCCAAAGAAGTTCACGCCGTGCAGCGCGAGGGCATTGACGTCGTCAGTTACCGGGGTGGGAAAGGCCCCGAGGTTATCTGGGCATCGCCCGAGGTGGTACTGAGCAACAACAAGGAGGTCTGTTACCGCTACCACGGGCTGCACCAGGAAGGTGGCACTTACAACTCGGACCTCATGGATGCCCCGGAACTCAGCCTGGACGACGCCCAGTACATCGAGCAATTGCTGACGATCAACACCGCCCCGAACATCGCCAAGCTTCTCGGCTGGTTCAGTGCCGCCTTCCTCACCCAGCTTATCCGCAAGCAGTTCAAACGCTTCCCGATCCTGCAAGTGTTCGGCCAGGCAGGCGCGGGCAAGTCCATGACCATCATCCTGCTCAACCACTTGCACTACTGGGAGAACGAGCCCAAGCAACTCTCAGCGTCCGGGCAAACCAAGTTTCCCATCCTGTCGGCATTGGCCACGTCCGCATCCATCCCGGTCGTTTTCGAGGAGGTCAAGGCGAGGCAGATGAACAAGGCGTCGCTGGATTTTCTGCAGACGGTATTGCGGGGGAACTACACCGGCGACGACTACGCTCGAGGAACCATCGATCGGACCAAGTCCCAGAGCTCGTTGGGGGTGGCCACCTACGCCAACGCCGCACCGATAACCTTTGTCGGGGAAGCCATTGAGGACCAGGCGGCCATCCTCGAGCGATGCGTTGTCGTGGCCCTGTCCGTGGCCGACCGCACCGGCCGCTCCAAGCAGTTCAGTGCCTGCCTGGCCGATGCGCCGCGCATGGGGCGACTGGGCAAGGCACTGAGCATGGCAGCGATGACCATCGACATGGAGACCCTACAAGACATCGTCGCCGGCAACTTCCAGGACGTCTCTGACCAGATCGAGGCCGCCCAGGTTGATGCGGCCAACCGCCCAGCCTTCAACTTGGCAGTCACCCTCACGGGCCTGGACCTGCTCAAGAACACTCTGCAAGGCGTGTTCGGATCCAGGTTCGATGCGAAGCTTGACCATCTGAAGCACGCCATCCTCAGTGATGTCAGCGCCTGCATCCCCAAGAACATGAGTGAAGTGGGGCGTGTGCTTGACACCATGGCTCAACTCACCCGTAACATGGACCCGCAATACCAGATGGTTGAAGGCAGGGACTTCACCGTCAACGAGGGCAACACCATCGACATCAAAGTGCGAACGGCCTACGACAAGTACGTGCGGTACCAGCGATCGTTGGGTATGGAGGTGTTGTTCGACACCCATGCCACCTTCCAGGTGGCCCTGGCCAACTATGGTGGCACCACCCAGCGGGCCTGCCCCGGTAGCCCACTGTTCGACTCGGTCAAGGCTGTGGTCTTCAAGCTGGACCTTGACTACCTCGACCGTGAGGGCGTGGATTCTTTTGAGAGCATCACATGAACCTGGAAACACTCGGAATGGTGGCCTTGATACTGGCATGGTTGTTCCTCCTCATGAGTGACAACTGGCCTCATTAACATGACAAAACAGAAAGGAGTGCGTAATGAAGAAATAGTTTGACACTGCATACTGGGCTGCGTAAAATTCAGCCTTGCTTCAACAAACCACAACGACGACACATAGGAACCGAGACCATGAGTATCAAAAACCAACCCGAATTCGAAGCCGAGACCGAGACCATGACCAAGGAAGACACCATGACATCTACCGTCAAAGACACCGACGCCGCCGCCATTGCCAAGGCCACCGCCATTGCCAAGGAAGACACCATGACATCTACCGTCAAAGACACCGACGCCGCCGCCATTGCCAAGGCCACCGCCATTGCCAAGGCCGCCACCGGTGCTGTTGCCGCACCCCGGGCTGCTAGCAAATTCAAGATCGCCTTCGCCGACAAGGATGGTGTCTTCGACACGCAGACCGTCGAGGGCCTGGCTCTCGCTGCACCCCGCATCAAGGGTGAGCAAGGCTCACTGTTCCTGGGTCAGGCCGACCTCGGAGCCGAGGTCCATTTCGAACTGATCTCCTTCAACCATCGCTGGGCCATCGGCACCGGTAGCGACGACAAGGAGGCGAAAGACTACTTCCGTGTCTCTTACGACAACAAGACGCTCTCATCTGATGGCACGGAGATTGGCGCCTACATTGAGTCACTGGTGGCCCAAGGCTTTGTCAAGGCCCGGAAGTCCCCATACATGGACCTGTGGGGCTTCGTCACCTGGAGTGCCACCAATGGCGACGTCCCGGTCGAGGAGCGCCAACTGGCATGCCTGCAGTGCTCGCAAACCTCACTGGGCGCCTTCACCGCCTTCGCCACCACCCGTGGCCTGCTCGAAAGCTCCGGCCGTGTGCAGCCCTTGGAAGTGATCGGCGTGCGGGCCATGAAGCGAACCTCGGGCAGCAACAAGTACACGAACTTCGAGTTTTTCGCACCCAAAGCAGCCTAAGAACACGCGGCCATCTTGCACATGTGCCCGGTTAATGGCCCGGGACTTACCTTGCTCCGCCACATCTCATCGTGGTCAAAATAACCCGAGCGCCAGGGCAATGTGCTGAGGCGATACGGCAAACCTTGTTAGCGCAGGGCGAGGCTCCCGGATAAACGTAACCGGGACCAATTCAACAACAACAACAAGAGTGGAAAACCACCATGAAAATCTTCTTCGTTGACACCGAGACCACTGGCCTCGGCAAGGATGACAAAATCTGTGAGGTGGCGTACATCCAAGTGGATGATGACCTCAACGTGATCAGCCACAGCACCAGCCTCATCAACCCTGGTCGCCCCATCAGTGCCGGTGCAGGAGCGATCAACGGCATCACCGATGCCATGGTCGCCAAGGCGCAGACGATCGAGGACTACATGGCTGGTGATGGCTCGGCCATGGTTGACGACGACGTCCTGATCATCGGGCACAACATCGCCTTTGACATGAAGTACCTTGGCCAACACCTGCCAGAGAGCGTCAAAACTCTCTGCACCGTAAAGTGTGCCCGTCACATCTACCCGGACGCCGAGAACCACAAGCAGGCCACCCTGGCCTACATGTTGGGGCTCACCACCGATCGGTCAAAAGCGCACAGTGCCGACGGCGACATCGAGGTCCTGATTCAGATTGTCGAGCGCATGATGCGTGATGCCGGTGTCGACTTCGCCGGCCTCATCGCTATCCAGGACATCCCGGTCAAGATCACCAAGATGAACTTCGGCATGCACCGCGGCATGAAACTCGAGGACCTGCCAGCGTCGTATGTGCGCTGGTGTCTCGAAGATTACAAGGCGCTGAAGCCTGACATGCGCCAGGCGCTCTTGGATATGAAAGCAGCCAAGCACGCTCACTAGAATTACCCGCACCACCATCCACCAACCACAAGAAGAAAGGATCACCATGGCACAAGCAATCCAGAAATACCGTACCAACGACGGCAAAGAATTTGACACCGAGGCCGCCGCCAACGCTCACGAAGCGGACATCGTCAACGGCGAGGCTGTTCGTGCATTCGTCAATACCCACTTTCCGGTAAAGGAAGGAAGCACGCGTGGCAACCCGCACGCCGGCACGGCCATCAAAGCCATCCTGACCTGGATTGGCAGTGGCAATCGCCCGGTCAGCATCGAAGCGTAAGCAGCACCTACGCAGCAAACCAAACCCCGGACACTGTCCGGGGTTTTCCACAGGAGAATGACAAATAATGGAACTGAAAGAGTACACCCCCAGGGCAATGGCCCTCGCCAGCAACCTCGGTGAACGGGAAGACATGATCCACGCATCACTCGGCATCCCATCGGAAGCGGGGGAGGTTTGTGGCATCATCAAGGATACGGTTGCCTACGGCAAGCCACTCGACACACCCCACCTTGTTGAAGAAATCGGGGGTCTGTGCTGGTTCATGACCTTGATGCTGCGCACTGCCGGGGTTACTTGGGAACACGTCTTCGATGCCAACATCGCCAAGCTCGAAGCGTGGTACCCGAGTGGTAGTTTCAGTCAAGCAGCGGCGCTAAAGCGCGACCTCGACGCCGAGAAGGCGGCCATGGCTGCCGTCTGATGGTGAGGAGCCTCAAACCAACTGCTGACTTGCTCATTGAGAAGGTGACCAAACTCCTGCGCAAACACTCGACACGCACCGGGGGCGCCCGCCTTGTCACCTACAGTACGCTCCCGCTCCTCACGGATGAGGAGTTCGAAGGGACACGTCTGAGGCACTTGATGGTGCCCCGGGTGCCGCAGACAGGCGTCGAGTCCGAGCAGTTGTTCGACGTTTGGATGTGGCCTCACATGTCAGGTGAGGGGGTATCTGTTGACGATCTCAGTGAACACGACAAGGCCCTGGTCGAGCATGTCGGCGACGGGGACTTCGGTGTCCAGACCGTGCGCCTGCTGCACGCCCTGAGCACAGCCAAGGGTGCGCGCCTGGAGTGGGACGACAACGCGATCATGGTCATTCACGGCGACCAGTCTTTCGGCATCATCGACGGGATTGTTCGTAGTCGGTTCTGCACCGGTGCCAAGGTTGTTGTCGATCATCGGGATGTCCTGACTGGCACCCGTGTAGTGCGCACCACAGAACCACATTTCACCTCCCTGTACAAGGAGGCGATGCGGGTTGACAAGGAGATGACCAAGGTGCTGGTCGCACTGACCATGAGGCACGGCTTCTCATTCAAGGAGATGGCCGAGGCTGCCAAGCAGCCACCGAGCGATGCGCAACTCAGGCGCTGGAGTCGCACACTGTGTGAGGTTGAAGACCCGCTCCTCAGACTATACAAGCAACTGGTCCCACGGTGGATGGACGTCAGCGAATTCGCTAAGGTGTTCAACAACCTGGGCACACGCTCCACTCGCCTCACCACTGCCACACAACAGGTGTATATCAATCGCCTGTACATGCACTTTTCATAGGGATGAACATGAGCATTAAAGAAAAAATGAAACTGATTGGATCACTGGCAGTCGTCTTCATTGTGATGCCAATGTGGTTTACACTGTTGTACCAGATCCTCAATAAGGTTGATGCAGACAGCTTCACATGGGGGGTATACTGGGCATACGTCCCCATATCTATACTCGCAACCACCATCATGAAGCTCAACGAAGACTAAACCACATCCCATAAATAAGAAGAACAACAATATGAAACTGATTGGCATCACGGGCAAAGCCCGTAGCGGCAAAGACACCATTGCCAGACACCTCTGGGTGCAACATGCGTTCACCAGAATCGCCTTCGCCGACCCGCTGAAGCTGGCCGCCCAGAGCATCTTCGGGCTGACTCATGATCAGACATGGAATGATGACATGAAGGAAGCGGTTATCGAGTTCTGGGGCATGTCTCCGCGGGAGATCTTCCAGAAGCTGGGCACCGAAGCGGTCAAGGGCACCTTCGGCCCAGACGCTTGGGTCAAGCGCTGGTCCCTCTCTTATGGTCCGCTCATGGACACAGATGACGTCATCGTCCCCGACGTTCGCGTCGACGAGGAAGCCAACTACATCCGCAGCCTGGGCGGCACCATCATCGAGGTTCGTCGCGGCCCCGGGCTCATCGGCTCGACCGGCAATCACGTGTCCGAACTCGGGCTGAGCACCTTGCCCGAGCACACCATCGAGAACTACGGCACGTTCGAAGAACTCTACGCAGAAGTTGACAAAATCATCGGAGGTATGCAGTGAGCAAACAAGCAGAAGCAAAGACCAGGCAGGTCTATCGGGCGAAGCCAGTAAACCGGATGTGTAGCAACTGTCGGCACTTCGCCTCGGAGGAGGTGCGGAAGCCCGGGTATGGTGAGTCCTTCTACACCGAAGAGAGAAACCTCCGATGCAGCATCGGCGAGTTCAAGGTCATGAAGACGGCCACATGCGACGAGCACGACTGGATCGAGAAAGAGTGAGCAGACACGTTGAAGAGGCTGAGCACCTCAGTGACCCGCTCGACGTGGCCAGTCGCAACGCCGACCTGCACAACCAGCGCAACGTGGCTGGCGTGCGGTCGGCGGCGGCACCAGAGCAGGTCCCGGACGAGGATGGTAACTACGTCATCACTGAGTGCCGGGACTGCGGCGACGAGTTGTCGCTAGCTCGACTCAAGACCGGGCGCACTCGTTGCGTACCTTGTGTTGACGCTGAGGAGCGGCGAAACAAATCGATGTGGCGCCGATGAGCTACCGGGAGGAGAAGGCCGGGGCTATCAATGCGCTGCGGGCCTTTGTCGATGCGGCGAGCGTCAACTGCGCCCCAGGCTGGTTGGCCTTCCCCCTCGCCGGCATTGCGGCCGTGCTGCTGTGCCCTGTGGTGCTACTCTTCGCAGTGGTGTGGTGTTTTTGGCGCTGGGGACTGCTGGTTTTAGTCGCTGTCGCCACCCCCTTTGCTGCTCTGCGTGTCTGGCTCGATACCTGCGTAATCGGCATCTGGTTCCTTAACGCCATCACAACCAAATGGACGGAGAAGAATGAAACTACTGATTGATGTGAGCTCTGTACTGAAAACTGGCCTGTTCGTCGGCGTCGACAAGGAGTTCGGCCGGGTCATCGCCCACGAAGGCAAAGAGGTCCAGGTCAACGGTTGGATGTACGGCTACGACAACGCCGTCAAGTACATCCTGGAGGTGATGGAAACCCTGAAGCTGGCCCCGATCGATCTCATCTTCGTGACCGAGAAGAAGGACGCCATCGCCCGCCGACGGGCCATCTACGCCGGCTACAAGCTGGGCCGCGAGAGCCGCCCAGCCGAGTACAAGGTCGAGATCGACCGGGCCATTACCGAGTTGACTTCAGCCTTTCGCAACGTCGGATCCCAGGTTGTCACCCAGGGTGGCGCCGAGGCGGACGATGTCCTGGCCTACCTCGCCCGCAAGCTCAGCGGCGAGATCGTGATCCTGACCAGCGACGGCGACATGACCACGCTGATCAACGATCGCGTCAGCCTGTGGCAGGGCAACAGGCTGACCAAGGAGAACAAGTACGGACCGTTCCCATGCAAATACACGCCAGTGTACAAGGCCCTGGTTGGTGATGGCAAGGAGTACAAGGGTGCGGTCGGTTTTGGTGATGGGGCCTTCCTCGACATGCTGGTCGCTTTTGGTGACGGAGGGCTGGCAGCGATCGAAGGGATGATGAAGCGGCGGACGTTGGGTGAGTTGAAGGATGACGTGGCAGATTTCAAGCCCTTTCAGAAGGTCATTGACGGAGCCACGCACGTCTACCAGAGCTACGCCTGTGCCCTGTTGCACGACGAGTGGGTTGATACGTTGCGGGTGCCGTTGGCGTGGGAAGCCGGCATGGTCCGGGGCAAGGACGTGGTCACTGATATCCGGCTGCGTCCTTTTGCCCAGAAAGTGTACCTCTGCACGGCAGCGACCTACGACCACATCAGGGAGTGCTTCCTGCAGGACCTCGATGTGTCACCATGTGTCGGCCTCGACATCGAGACCAGCACCCCCGAAGAGTCGGATGACTGGCTGCGTGAAGGTGGCCGTGACAACAAGGTTGATGTCCTGGGCTCCAAGATCACTGGCCTCAGTTTGACCGTGGGGCGTAACAACAACCACACCATCTACTTCCCGATCGACCACGCGGAAACTGACAATGTCACCAGCGAGCAAGTCCGGGACTTAGTTGGGGCTATTCCCCAGACTACGCCTATCATTGTCCAGAACTTTGGCGGCTTCGAAGCCCCGATCCTCTACCTGGAATGGGGCCAGGCACTGAAAGACAATGGCTGGCACGGGTTCCTGCCGAACGTCGTCGACTCAGCAATCTGCGCCTCGTACGTTAACGAGAACGTGCCGATGGGCCTGAAGCAGGGCTCGAAAATGTACCTCGACTACGACCAGGTGACCTACGACCAGGTCACCAAGGCGACCATGCCAGAGGCAGACTGGAATGGCCGGGGGAAGATCGTACGGCGCCACTACGATGAGCCACTCCCTACGTGTTACGTTGAGGCTGGTGAGGGAGACCAAGGGGAGACTACCGACTATCCCACGGGGGTGTGGATGTTTGAGGACTACCACGACACCCCACCGGAGGCTACCTATGCGCCTGCCCCA
>Ga0075160_10001949_pt1 | contig 12520 bp, 10 predicted proteins | sample JI91814C2DNA_FD_70969 | JGI IMG/M metagenome (GOLD analysis project Ga0075160, IMG submission 70969) | Wastewater effluent complex algal communities from Wisconsin, to seasonally profile nutrient transformation and Carbon sequestration -... | ecosystem: Engineered > WWTP > Effluent > Algae...
CCGACCAGCGCGCCGGCGAGTCGATCCGCGCCGCCGCGCAGGGGCTGATCAACTTCCTCACCAACGGCCTCGGCTACATCGTCGGGGCGTACGCGTCGGGACGTGTCGTTGACATGTACGCGAGCACCGAGGCCGCCACCGGCCTCGTGCGGCATGACTGGGCGCGCATCTGGCCCATCCCCGCGTACATGGCGCTCGTCGTCTTCGTGCTCTTCCTGCTGACGTTCAAGACCGACTCGAAGGTTCCCACCCCCGCCGCCTGAGGACCCGTTCATGTCCGGAAAGGATCTCGATCGCCGCACCTTCGTCGGAGGGCTCGCCGCCGCCGGCGCGCTCGCGGCGATCCCCAGCCCGCTCCACGCGCTCGGCGGCCAGCAGCCGAGCCAGAAGATCCGCATCGCCTGCATCGGCGTGGGGGGCATGGGCTTCAACGACGTGCGCGGCGCGTCGCAGGAACAGCTGGTCGCCTTCGCCGATGTCGACTGGCGCTCGGCGGAGCGCGCCTTCCGCACCTGGCCCACCGTGCGGCGCTACAAGGACTACCGCGAGATGCTCGAGAAGGAGAAGGACAACATCGACGCGGTGACGGTCTCGACGCCCGACCATGTGCACGGCGCCGCGGCGATGATGGCGCTCAAGATGGGGAAGCACGTCTACTGCCAGAAGCCGCTCGCCCGCACCATCGGCGAGGTGCGCGCGCTGCAGAGCGAGGCGACCAAGCGGCCCAAGCAGGTGACGCAGATGGGGAACCAGGGCCACGCCGCCGAGGGGATCCGGCAGATCCGCGAGTGGGTCGAGGCGGGGCTCATCGGACCGGTGCGGCGCGTGGAGTACTGGACCAACCGTCCCATCTGGCCGCAGGCGATCAACCGCCAGACGACGGCGCACAACACGCCCGAGACGCTCGACTGGAACCTCTGGCTCGGCCCCGCCGCGCAGCGGCCGTACAACCCGGCGTACGCGCCGTTCAACTGGCGCGGGTGGTGGGACTTCGGCACCGGCGCGATGGGCGACATGGCCTGCCACCTGATGGACGCCGCCTACTGGACGCTCGGCCTCAAGTATCCGTCGCGCATCACGCCCGAGAGCACGCTGCTCTTCTCGGAGACGGCGCCGGCCTCGGAGCGGATCACGTACGAGTTCCCGGCGATCGGGAACCGGCCGGCGGTCACGCTCACGTGGCGCGACGGCTCGCTCTTCCCGCCGCGTCCGGAGGGCTGGCCGGAGGCCGATGAGTGGCCCTTCGACCGTGAGGGTGGCCAGATCTGGTACGGCGACAAGGGGATGATCCTCGCCGGGACCTACGCGGAGAATCCGCGCCTGCTCGACCCGAAGGTCGCCGCCGAGGTCGCGGCGAACCCGACGCCGAAGAAGTACCCGCGCACGGAAGGCGTCTACCGCGAGTGGTTCGACGCGATCCGCCAGGGCAAGAAGGCTGGCAGCGACTTCGCCGGCTACGCCGCGCCGATGACGGAGATGATCCTCATCGGGTGCCTCGCGGTGCGGATGGGGCGCACGCTCGAGATGGACCCGGATACGGGGATGATCAAGAACGCGACGCCGCCGAGCGAGTGGGTGAATCCGACGTTCCGGGCAGGGTGGACTCTCTGAGGCAGAACCGATGAAGGATGAAGGGTGAAGGGGGGCGGGCCGTACGGCCCGCCCTCTTTCATCCTTGAGCCCTCATCCCACGGAGGACGGATGCTCGTCGAAGCGTACGTCGATCAACTCGCCACTGCCCTCGCCGCCGAGCGCAATGGCGCGGGGCGCCTCGAACTCTGCGGCCCGGGCGAGGGCGGGCTCACGCCGTCGCCGGAGCTACTCGCCTCGGTGATGAAGTCCGTTCGGATCCCCGTGCACGCGATGACGCGGCCGAGGACCGGCGATTTCGTCTACACCGATGCCGAGTTCGCCGCGATGCGCGACGAGGTCGCGATGATCAAGGCCGCGGGGTGCGCGGGGGTGGTGCTCGGGATCTCCAGACCCGACGGCACGCTCGACGTCCCGCGCATGGCGGAGCTGATCGCGATCGCCCGGCCGATGCGCGTCGGGGTGCATCGCGCGTTCGACCGCACGCCCGATGCGGACGTGGCGCTCGACCAGCTCATCGCGCTTGGCGTGGACGTGGTGCTCGCCGCGGGGCACGCGCCCACGGCGGAGGAGGGGATCGCCACCCTCGCGCGGCTGCACCGTCGGGCCGCGGGGCGCCCGACGATCATGCCCGGTGGGGGCGTGCGCGCGCACAACGTGCAGCGGATCATACGCGAAACGGGCGTGCACGAAGTGCACGCCCGCGCGTCGGAGCCGGAGGTGTTCGCGGCGCTCGTCAGGGCGTCAGCGACGTAGGAAACGGACGTACTTCGCGACGAGGGCGCTGCGCAACGGGCGGTCCCAGGGGATCCCGCGGTCCAGGCCGGTCGGCCAGGTCGAGTTCCAGACCACGTAGAGATCGCTGCCGGGAGAGGTCGTCCACCGGATGCGCGCATTGGTCGCGACGCGCCGCGACTGGTCGTCGTGCTGGACGAAGACCGTGGCGGTCAGCCTCGGAGAGACCGCGTAGTCGCCGCGGAACCTGAGGGTGTTGACCGCGAGGTCGCCGACGGGGAGCCGCACGTCGTTGCGTGCGAGCTCGCCCGACAGCTCGACATGCGGCTGGAGTCGCAGCACCACTGCGGCGGACAGGTCGACACGGTCGCCGTCGTAGAACTTGCCCGCGGAGGCGGAGGCGTTGAGGGTCCAGGGCCTCACGTTCGAACCGGAGTAGCGCGCCTCGACGCGGTCGAACCAGTACTCGCCGGGCGCGATGGTCAGACCCGGAACGAGGTTGAACGGATCGGTCGGCGCATCGTAGCGGCGGATCACGTTGAGCTCGACGCGGTCCCCGGTCTGGAACTGCGCGCCGAACGGCCGCACCGTGAAGTTCGCGTTGTCGAGGCGGTGCTGGAGATCCCACACGGCCTCGTACCCGAGCAGGTTGAACTCCCAGCGTCGGATCGCCGAACGGCGGCGTGGGCGCGGCGTGATCGCCATGTTGCCGCCCCAGCGGTAGATGCCACGTTGTGAGACGAACCCGAGCGCCGGGTCATACGCGGCGTCGATCCGGTCGAAGCGCGTGACGAGGTCGGCGTGGTCGTTCGGATAGTCGATGACGAGCCGGTAGTGGGTCCCCGACGCTCCGGAGATGCTGTCGCGACTCCAGGCGGCATTGCCGAGGATGACGAGATTGTCTCGACCGCGAATGATGAAAGGCAGGTCGAAATCCACGCCGGCGGCGAGTGCGCCCCGGCGGACGTCCTGATCGCTGTAGGTCGCCATCGCACCGACGAAGCCGCGGCCGAGGACGTCGCGCTTCACTCGCGCGACGAGATTCGTCGAAGCCGCGGCGCCTCCGGTCCTCGCGGCCAGGAGCCCGATCCGCTGGCGACCGGCGCGTCCTTGGAGACGCGCGCCCCAGGGGATGTCGACGGGTGTCCCGTCGCTCCCGAGCCCGATCCGGCGTGAATAGAACAGTTGTGACTGCTGCTGTCGACCGAAGGCGAAGTTCGCGGCGCCCTCGGTGAAGAACGGTCGCTGCTCCGGGAAGAAGAGCGGGAAACGCGTGAGATTCACCACCTGCCGGTCGACCTCGGCCTGGGCGAAGTCCGGGAGGACCGTGAGATCGGCCGTGAGGGTGTTCGTGACGGGCACCTTGACGTCGAGGCCGATCGCGGCGTCGCTCGCCGCCGGCGCGGTGACCTGCTCGAGGCCGTTCGCGTCGTAGCTGCGCTCCGCCAGAGTGCCCTCGGCGAGCACGAAGGGTCGGAACTCGGCCCGCGCCCTCGGGGGCAGCTCGGCGAATCCCTCGATGGTGCCTTCCTCCTCGAGGAACCGGATGCCTTGGCCTCGCTTCCATGCGCGCCAGAGCAGCTCCTCGTTGGTGCGCGGCAGGAAGCGCCGGAAGTTCATGCCCATCGACTCGACGTCCTGCGGATAGCGGAGCGTCGGCCAGGGGATGAGCATCTCGACCGTCCAGCCCTCGTCGGTCACGCGCGTCCGGGCATCCCACACGCCGTCCCACTCGTCGTTGCCCGATTCGAACGTGACGTGCTCCCCATCCCAGAGCGCGCCGTTGACGTTGACCCGGAAGAAGAAGCCGCTGCGCCGATCGGAGAGGCCGTCGATGACGACCGCCACGTGATCATCCGAGCGCTGGTCGGCATCGCGCCGCAGCTGCGATCGGCGAAGCGCCGCCGGCTCCCGATCGTGCAGCCACCACCCGATCGCGAGTCCGGCCGGCGTGGCGAGCAGGCGGACGACGGTCCGCTCGCTGGGCGGCCCGCCCTCGGTCGGCTCCTTCTGCCGGAAGTCGGTGATCGAGTCGGCGAGCATCCAGACGGCCTCGTCGAGTGCGCCGTCCAGTCGGAGGTTCGCGCGCGTCACGTGCACCCTCGGCGCCGTCCGCTCGCCGCCTCCGCCCTGCGGCCGGGACGCCTCCTGCGTGAGCAGGAGGGCGGGTGCGCACCAGAGCGCTCCGAGCGCCATCGCCTGGCGCGCGCGCCCCCCGAGGGCGTATGCCCGCGGGTGCCTCACCACGCTAGCCCCGAGCGACACGCTGCCAGCGTCGCTCGGCCTCGACCCAATCGACATGGGCGAGGAAGCGGTCCACATACTCGTTCTTGCGATTCTGGTAGTCGATGTAGTACGCGTGCTCATAGGTGTCGATGACGATGAGTGGCTCGGCGAACCACAGCGTGCCCTGCGCGTGCTCGTCGCTGACCACATTGTAGAGTCGGCCATTCACCGGATGCGCCACGAGCATCGCCCATCCGGCGGCGGATCGTGCACTTGCGGTGAAATCGGCCGCCCAGCGATCGATCGTCCCGAAGCGGCGCTGGATCGCTGCGCGGATCCCGGGGGCCGGATCGTTCGCCTTGAGCGCGAGACCGTCGAAGTAGAGTTCGTGCAGGATCACGGAGTTCCCGCGACTCGACTGGATCTGACGGAGGCGCTCGGCGCCCATCGGATCGACCGTGGCGCCGCCGCCGAACTGCGCGTCGAATGCGCGCTCGGCGCCGACGAAGGCTCGCAGGGCCCCTCCGTAGTGCGCGGTGTGGTGCGGCGCGATCTGCGCGGCGCTGAGGAACCCCGGAACCTCGAGATGCCGCAGCGGTCTCGGCTCGCCGGTGAGGAGCCCGCTGGCGGGGCGCGGCTGCTCCGCGGCGTCGTGCTCGTCGACCGTCCCGCGGACGAGGAACGACCCGACGGATGCGCCGGTCGACGTGAACATGAACGTGCGGCGGTCCATTCGGGTGCCTCCGGAGTGGGTGACGAAAGCTACGTCATGGTGGACCGGCCCGCCGCTGACCGACCACGACGTTCCCGTGATCCGCAGCGTGCCGCCCGACGGCATGGAATGGATGAATCGTGCTCGCCGGCCGCGACCGGGCCTTACAGGGACGACGCGCTCGTGGCGTCGTCTGCGGTTCTCCGTTGCGCTACGGCATCAGGGCTTCCACGTCCCCTTGGCGACCGCCGGCACGAACTTGTCCACTCCCTTCGCCGGATAGGCTAGCGTCCGCCCGCTCTCCGCGCTCGCGTACGCCGTCATGAGCATCTTCACCACCTCGACGCCATCGTCGAAGGTGAGCATCGGCTCCTCCTTCCCGAGGAAGGCGCGCACGAAGTGGCGGTCCTCGCCGGTGTAGCCGTAGGCGAGGTACTCCTCGGGCACCACCGGCATCACGCCCTGCTCGGCGTTCTGCTTCTCCACGAGGTCCTCGCCCGCGCGGCCGGTCACCTCGCGCGAGAAGAACAGCTGCAATCCGGAATCGAGCGAGTTCCACTTCATCGAGTACTCGGGGCCGAGGAGCTCGGCCGAGAGCCGCAGCCCCGCGCCGACGAAGCTCCAGCTCGTCGTCGCCTCACCGATCACCGTGTGGCCCTCGGGCGTCTCGAACTCGATGTTGAGGCTCGCGAAGTCCTCGCTCGGGCGCTTGGCGTAGTCGATCGACGGGCCCATCATGCCCCTGAGCTTCTTCACGTAGGCAGGGCGTGACCACTTGAGCGACGCGATGTGGCCGGTCATGCGCACCGGCTTCACCGTGCTCAACGGCTTCCCCGGTTCCGTGAGCAGGTAGCGGACGAGCAGCGCCGAGTGGCACATCATGTCGTTCAGCACGCCGCCGCCCTGCAGCGAACCGTTCCAGAACCAGGGCATGTGCGGACCCGAGTGCTCCTCGCCGGCGCGGGCGAGGTACGGGCGGCCGGTCGTGGCGGCGCCGCGCGCCCAGATGAGCTTCTTCCCCGCCTCGACGTGCGGCGCGAAGAGCTGGTTCTCGAGGTAGCCGGTCTTGAGGCCGACGCTCTTCACCAGCTTCGCGACCTCCTTCGCCTCGGCGACGTTGCGGGCGAGCGGCTTCTCGCACGCGATGCCCTTGAGGGTGCCCTTGCCGCTCTTGATGGCGTGGACGATCTCCTCGATGTTCTCGATGCGCGCCTGGTTGGGGCCGCAGAGCCAGAGGGCGTCGATCGCCGGGTCCGCGACCATCGCGGTGATGCTCTTGTAGGCCTTGGCCGGGCCGGCATCGAGCGTGCGCGCGAGCTGCGCGGCCGAGGCCGCGTTCTTCGCGTTGGGGGACCAGACGCCGAGCACGTCGGCGTCACGGACGCCCTGCCAGGCCATGATGTGGAAGCGCGTGTTGAAGCCGGAACCGATGAAGCCGACGCCGAGACGCTGCATGGGAGCGGGTGCGGTGGGGGGAACGGGGGAACCTGCGCGGGACCGACCGGGGAGAGATAGCGCTCCGCGGCTCCCCTCACCAGCACCCCGGGCTCAGTGCAAGGGCGATCCCATGAGGTAGTCGAGCACGTCGCGCGCCGTGTACGATTCGCGCCCGCGCGCGAGCGCCCCGAGCTCGAGGAGCGCGTCGCCGCTGGTGATGAGCGGTGGCTCGACCGCGCCCTGTTCGCGGGGTTGCCCCATGCCGATCGCGGCCGCCAGCCCGTTGCAGAGGCAGAGTCGCCCGGTGGTCGCCTCGGCCTGGCCACCGGCGGCGACGAACTCGTCCACCGGGGCGGCGGCGCAACGATAGACCACGCGCCCATCCTCGCGCCGTGCCGCGCTGCGGAGATAGCCGAGGTCGCAGTTGCGCTCGCGCGGCGCGTCCGGCTGCAGCTCCCCGAGCGACGGCGACGCGACGAGCTTGAACGGGAATCCGGTGGGCGACGCGAGGGGATCGGTGCGGATGGTGAGCGTGCCGTTCGCGAGATCCCGCAGGACCCGTCGCTTGATGTCGTCGGTGAAGCCGGATTCGTCGGCGAACGCGAAGGCGGTGCCGACCTGGATCCCTGCCGCGCCGACGGCGCGTGCCTCCTCGAGGGCCTGTGGCGTGCCTGCACGGCCGGCGAGCCAGAAGGGAAGTCCGAGGTCGCGCATCGCGCCGAGGTCGGCGGCGTCGCGCGGACCGTAGATGGGCTCGCCGTTGGCGTCGAGCTGCATCGCCCCGCGTGGCGGGGCATTGTGGCCGCCAGCGGTGTTGGCCTCGACCACGAAGCCGTCCACAGTGCCGTTCGCCTTGCGCGCGAGGGTCGTGGCCAGCGTGTGCGCCGAGACGATCGCGTAGAAGTGCGGTCGCCGCAGGGTGCCGGTCGCCCCGTGCGCCGCCGCATCGAACTGCAGCGCCATCGGATCGTCGCTCGGTTGTCCCTCGACCTCGAAGCGCAGCGAGGCCGGCGTGCCGGCGGCGAGCGCGTCGAGCGCGCCGGGGATCTCGCGTGGGATGCCCGCGCCCATCAGCACGACGTCCACACCGGCGAGCATCGCGCCGTACAGCGACGGGAGCGTGGGCATCTGCACCTTCGTCAGGAGATTGATCCCGACGCGCCCCCCATGTCCCTCCTTCGCGAGGAAGACCTCGACGAAGTTCGCGGCGATCGTCACCTGATCGCGCATGGTGCTCACGGCGCGCCGGTACATCGGCAGGAGCTGGTAGGGCTCGCCGTCGGCGCGTCCCTCGGGCTTGAACCAGCGCTCGAGGACGCCGGCCGCGACACCCGGCAACGGCAGGTGTGCCAGCGCGCGCCGTACATGTCCGCCCTCGTCGCCATCCTGCAGTCGGCGCACGAGCACCGTGTCGAGCGCCGTCCCGGAGACGACGCCGAGCTGTCCGGCCGATGCGACCGCACGTGCGAGGCGCCAGTTGGAGACGGCCACTCCCATGCCGCCCTGGATGATCCGAGGGAGAGTCGCGGAGGACATCGGGGGCACCTGGTCTGGAGGGAGGAGATCGGCCAAGCTCGATCGAACCCGACAACAGTGCGCCGCCCCGGTCGGCGCCTCAGTCGGGATTCTGCCGCGACCATGCCGGGGAAATCCTTATGCGACTCGCGGTGCCGCGGGCGTGCGCTCCCTCCGGCGCGGTCAACGCGCGAGCCGCCCCACGAGCGCGCGCGTGAAGACGACCATCTGGTCGTATGCCGCGGCCGGGAGGCGCTCGTCGTTGCCGTGCAGGGTGCGCAGGTACTGGTCCTCGACGAAGAGGCCGATGATGCCGATGACCTGCTGTCCCGCATTGCGGAGGTAGACGCCGTCGGTCGCGCCCATCTCCATGTACGGGATCACCGGCAGCGGCCCATAGACCTCGGCGAGCGTCTCGTCGAGCGCGCGCGCGAGCGGAGCGGGCATCACCGAGGGCGGGCTCGGCATCATCGGGTACGGGATCGTGATCTCGATGTCGGGCGCGTCGATCACGCGGCGCAGTCGCGCGAGCACGGTGTCGGGCGATTCGCCGGGGATCACGCGGCAATTCACGTTCGCCGAGGCTTCGGCGGGGATCGCGTTGGGCGCGGTCCCGGCCTTGAGGATGGTCGCGATGCAGGTCGTGCGGAGCAGCGCGTTCATGCCCGGATCGGCGCTGAGGGTCCGCGCCGCGGCGACGTCACCCGGGTCGCGCGCGAGTGCGGCCATCGCCGTGCCCTGCGCGCCGGGCGTGAGCGGCGCGCGGCGCGCGAGGAACTCGCGCACCACCGGGTTCACGTTCGTGGGGAAGGTGTGGCGCGAGAGCCGGTCGATCGCCGTCGCGAGGCGATCGATCGGCGAGCGGCCGCTCGGGACGGAGCTGTGCCCGCCCGGCCCGCGCGCGGTGAGCGTGAAGTCGGTGTAGACCTTCTCCGCGCCCTGCACGCCGAACGCGATGCGCTTGCCATCGGCGATCTCGCCACCGCCCGCGTCGGCCACCACGATGAACTCGCCCGCGATGAGGTCGCGGCGGTTGCCGACGAGCCACTCGATGCCGTTGTCCTTCCCACTTTCCTCGCCGGCCGTCAGGAGCAGCAGGAGGTCGCGCGCGGGCACGACGCTGCGGCGCCGCAGGTCGAGGAAGCTCGCGGCGAGCGCCGCGGCCGGTCCCTTGTCATCCATCACGCCGCGGCCGTAGAGCAGGCCGTCCTTCTCGACGAGCTGCCAGGGATCGGTCGTCCACAGCGGGGGCTCGGCGCCGACCACGTCGAGATGCGCCGCGAAGATTCGGGGTGGGAGGGTGCGATCGCCGCCGCGGAGTCGCACCACGAGGTTGCGATTCCGCGCTCCGGCGCCGAGGACCATCACGTCCTCGGTGGCGAATCCCGCGGCGCGGAAACGCGCGGCGAGCGACTCCGAGAGCGGGGTGAGGTCCCCCTCCTCGGTGGTGCGCGCACGGACCATCTCGGCTAGGATCTCGCGAGCGAGCGGCGCGATCTGCGCAGTTCCGGAGGGCTGCGCACCGGCAGGGGTCGCGATCGCCGTGACGCCGGCGACGAGGAGCAGGGCGAGGGTCGCGAGGCGAGGACGAAGCTGAAGGAGTCTCATCGCGTGAAGATGCTCGCCCTCGGGGGAATCCGTCAGGGTTCACCGCAGGTGAACCCCGCAGGAGAACCCCGCAATGGATTCGCGCACGACGAACCCGCACACCGGTTCATGCCTCCGCCCGACTGCGCGCCGCGCGGGCGGATCGCATCGTGGAGGTGCACCCCCACAGCAGGAGGGAACGATGTCACTGCTCAAGCAGGACCTCCCCGTCATCTTCGAGCGCGATCTGGGCCGGATGCGCAATCGGCTGCAGCGGTTCTTCGAGGAACCGTTCGGGCTCGACCTCCGTCTCCCGGCGATCGACGAGAAGCGGATGGAGAAGATGGTGTGGACGCCGAACGTCGAGGCGACCGAGACGCCGGCGGAGTACGTCCTCACCGCGGAGCTCCCGGGGATCTCCCCCGAGAACGTCGAGGTGGCGGTGGCCGAGGGAATGATCACCCTCAAGGGCCACAAGCTCGAGGAGAAGAAGGAGGGCGAGAAGGACCGCACCTTCCATCTCTGGGAGCGCACCTACGGCGAGTTCGCGCGGTCCTTCCGCTTCCCGGTCCCGGTGAACGAGGCCAAGGTCGCGGCGGAGTTCACCAACGGCATCCTGAAGGTCACGGTGCCCAAGCTCGAGGTCACGCCGCCGCAGACGCGGACGGTCCCGATCGCGAAGAAGTAGGATCGGGCGTGGCGCGACCGCGCGAGCGGTCGCGCCACGGTGACCGGCTCAGTAGCCGAGGCCGCGGAGGTAGCTGCGGCACGATCCCGCCGACGCCCACGCATCGGCGGGATCGTCCATGTCGAGCGTCACGGTGACGACGCGCTGCGCGAGTCCCGTGGAGATGAGCCCCTTCCAGTCGATCACGCCCTTGCCGAGGTCGACCTGCGCGTGCGGCGCGGCCGCGGCGGCATCCTTGAGGTGCAGGTGCGCGATGCGATCCTTGTGCGCCTTGAGGAACGCCAGCGGGTCGGCGCCGCCCTTGAACGCCCAATAGCAGTCGAGCTGGAAGTCGACCGACGCGGCGTCGGATTCCGTGATGAGGATCTCGAGCGCGCTCATCGCGCCGTGCTTGCGGAACTCGCGATCATGGTTGTGGTAGCCGATGCGGATGCCGAGCGGCGCGGCCTTGGCGCCGGCCGTGCTGAGGAGCTGCGCCGCGCGCTTCCAGCCATCGGCGTCGTCCGCGTAGCCGCGCCCCATGCCGGCGACGATCACGGTGTGGATGCCCATCGTCGCGGCGCTGTCGACCGTCGCGTCGAGCGCGGCCGGCTCGAGCGCGTCGGAGCCCACATGCGACGTCGGCACGCGGAGGCCGATGCCGTCGAGCAGCGTCCGGAGCTGCGCCGGCGTCCGCCCCCAGGTCCCCCACCACTCGACCTCCTCATAGCCGAGTCGCGCCACCCGCGCGAGCGACGCGTCGAGGTCGGCGCGCATCTCGTCGCGCATCATGTACATCTGGATGCCCACGCCGCGGAGGTGCATCGCGCTCGATCCCGGATTGGCGCAGCCGGCGGCGCGCTGGTGGGCGCGCTCGGCGGCGCGGACGACGGAGGGCGCGAGGGCGGAGGCGCCCAGCGCGAGGAGGAAGTCGCGGCGGTTGGTCATCGGGAGAACATACGGGTCGGGGGCCGGTCGGGGAACTTCTGCCTTCTCCCTTCTCCCGTCTACTCCACGTACTTCGCCGGATCGTACGCCATCCCCGCCCGGAACAGCGTGCGCAGGTAGCCCAGATCCCGCTCCTGGTCCCCGGTGGGCTCGAATGGCGGGTACACGTGGATCGCCTTCTTCGAGAAGTCGAAGGCCACCGGCACGATCGGCATCTTCGCTTTCACCGCGATCCAGTAGAAGCCGCTCCGCCAGCGCTCGGTGCGCTTCCGCGTCCCCTCGGGCGAGAGGACGATGATCACCTTCTCCATCCCCTCGGCGAGCTCGGCCGTCTGCGTCACCACGTCGCTGCTCTTGGAGCGGTCGACCGGGAAACCGCCGAGGAAGCGCATGACGATGCCGAGCGGGAACTTGAAGAGCGTGTCCTTGCCGAGGAACGTGCCGCGGATCCCGAGCGCGTACATCGCACGGATGCCGACGATGAAGTCCCAGTTGGACGTGTGCGGCGCGACGATGAGCACGAACTTGCGCGCGTCGGGGAAGCCGGCGCCCGTGAAGCGCCAGCCGCTCAGGCGCATGAGGCCGATCATCAGCCAGCGCATGAGGACGTTGCCGCGCTGCGCCACATTGTCGGTCACGACCGGCACGTTCACCACACCGCCGCGCCGTGCCACCTGGGGGGAGGACATGGGGGTGGAACGTAGAGGGCCGTTGGCGGGGGTCAAGAGCGCGGCTAGACTCCAATGAGACCGTTGGCCCACTCGAACCGACCACCCGCCATGTCCTCGCCCCATCGTCGCCTGCTCCTGCCCTGCGCCGCGTTCGCGACCGCCGCGCTCCTCGCCTCGCCGGCCTCGTTGCAGGCGCAGCGCCCGAGCACCGCGGCCGATGCCGGCCGGTTGATCGGGGCGCTCTCGCACGATTCGCTGCAGGGGCGCGCGATGGGAACGCCGGGGAACGACAAGGCGGCACGCGTGATCGCGAACGAGATGCGTCGCCTCGGCCTCGTCCCCGGTGGCGATGACGGCTACCTGCAGCGCATCCCGCTCAAGCTGATGCCGAGCCGGCGGCCCGGCGGCCCGATGCGGCTCGCGCCCGCCGAG
>Ga0075160_10001950_pt1 | contig 12508 bp, 7 predicted proteins | sample JI91814C2DNA_FD_70969 | JGI IMG/M metagenome (GOLD analysis project Ga0075160, IMG submission 70969) | Wastewater effluent complex algal communities from Wisconsin, to seasonally profile nutrient transformation and Carbon sequestration -... | ecosystem: Engineered > WWTP > Effluent > Algae...
GCTTTGGCCGATGCTGGCCGCTCGGGGCCGGAGCACGAGCACACACGCGGAAAAATAGGCCCTGCAGGATTCGAACCTGCCGTCACCGAGTCATAAGGTGCGCGTGGTGCGTTGGTTACGTGCCACCGCCACCGGCACCAAAGTACGTGTGCCAGTACGGTGTGGGCCGGACGGTCCGAAGGCCCCAACTCGTTCAGCAGCAAGGGCTACCGACTCGCCACGCCACGCGGGCCACGACGCGGCCCGCAGAGGCCCCCAGCGCGCCGCCAGGTGCCGCCACCGGCAACCCGCCGAGCTACGCAGCCACTCCGCCATCGAGCCCGCAGCGGGGCCGCCAGAGCCTCGCAGGAAGCCGCCCCAGCCCGGCTGGATCGCCTTGATGTTCGCCCCGAAACGAGGACTCATGGCCCCCGACCGCACCCCGACGTTCGGGGCACGGAACACGACCTGGAGAACACGATGACCACGACCGAGACCACCGCGACCGACACTTGGGCCGACGAACTCGCCGCCCTCAAGACCCGCTACCCGCACGTGCGCGAGCCCATCCTCGCCGCCCTGAACCTGCTGCTCACCGACCCCAACATCACCGACGACGACGCCAAGGCACGGGCTGCCATGCGCGGGGTGCGGATCACGGCGGCCTCGATCAACGGCGCCCGGAACCTGATGGCGAAGCGCGAGACGGTGGTGCCGACCGAACCGGCGGCTGCACCGGCAACGGAACGCCCGGCCCGCTTGCGTCGCGAACGCGCTCCCGAACCCGCCGTCGATGCCGAGGCGCTCATCAAGCAGGTCGTCGGCAAGCTGCAGGCGCAGGGCAACGCCGAAGCCGAACGTTTGCGGGAGGCCATGCGGAAGGCGATGGCGGTGCTCGCGGGCGCAGTCGGCGAGCCGTAGCGACAACGAACGGTCGGGGAGTCCCTGCGCGGCAGTCGGGAAAGGGTGATCGACCTTCGTTTCGCCGCGGCTACCAAGCTACCGGTCCGCGAGCGGCCAGCTTCGACGGCTGAGCCGGCATCCGGAATGGACCTCGAACTCGGCATCTGTTCCTGGGAATGCGCGCGTTCCAGTTCTCGGACGGCACGAGCACGAGCACGAGCACGAATGCGCGCGTTCGAGTCTCGGACACCACGCTCCCCGCGATTACGAGCGACTATCGATTAGTACGAAGCCAATCTTCGAAATCGCGCTCGCCCAAGAGCGGACCAACTTCCATTGCAGCAACTTGGCGAATGATGTCGCCAATCGTCATCAGCCGCCACAGGTCTCCGTGGACCTCAATCACGTATCGAGTCATCAACTCGGAATCCCAATACTTACACAGCCACTCGCAGCCCCTTCTTGCAGCCTGTCGCAACGCCCATGCGCCGGAATAGAAACCATCAACTTTATGCAATTGCCGATCTCGCACAAACCCATCGCCAGCATTAATCTCAGCGACAACAATCGCCAACTCTTCCGAATAGCGCCCGCCAACGAAGGCCGCATCCGCCGCCCCTACGAAATCAATTGTCCTGAGCATATCATTGCAACTCACCACGATCTCCGAGACGCCATACTCTTGTCCGAGTTTCGCTAAACTCAAAGCTCTCTCTTGCACAGCACGCCACGACACCCACGGCCTCAGCAGATCTCGCAAGAGGCGATTGTGCTCAATAGCAATAACCTCGCTCACATAGTCGTCGATAGTAGAGCTCTCCGCCCCCTCCCCAAGAACCCAAGCGTACACACCACGAGCCCCAGAACTAACGGTCATGTAGCTCCACTCTTGACGCCAGTATTTTACCAAATGATCGGGCGGCGGCCTCAAGCTTTGCGGGGAACGAATCTCGACCGCCGCCGACCATGCATGAATAATCTCTCCGTCGACTGTAACAGGCACACCTTCAGCAACATAGCAGTCAACAACGTCATCAGCCCCAAGGTCTTGCGCAACTGAAAGACGACATAGCTCGAAAGCGTCTTGTATCGTCCGGGACGGAGGGGAAACCTTGATTCTCGCGGAAACAATGCTCCTTAGCACCGCGCGAGTAGACCTATATCCATCCTTGTAGACGAATAACCCCCACGCCAACACAGAGCACGACATGCAGGCGAAGGCAATGCCAACAATCTTACTTCGACGGAGGGACGAGCTTGCCATTTGTTATCACTCCAGTAACTTTCACCACAGCCTTTGAAAGAACGACCTCACTCCCGTCACACCTGTGAATTGCCACCATGCGGAAGAGCAAGTCGATATCTACGGAGTCGCCCTCGTGGTAGTTTGTCACCACCGAGTCGAGGTATGTATACTCCAGTCCATTCGCATTCCCAGAAGCTTTATCCAAAACTCTATCGTATAGCTCTCTGTTCGACATTTTGAGCTTTCCACCGAAGTCCCTGAAGGCCCAGTTGGACCTAATGGCGGCCTCGCGATTATTCCCTCCAGCCTGTAGAGCGCCCCGCACGCCATTATCCTCAGCGAGGAGCGATCCTCCGTATGTATCCATTGCCCAGTCCGTATCAGATTTCGTATCCGGATTTGGCATTCTATGAGTCGACTTCGCGCCCCTGCGATGGCGCTCCTCATCTGAGGGAATCTCACTAGCGCCATTTGTTTCATCTATTGGCGCGCCGCTAGCAGTCTTGCCGCCCTTCTTGCCACGGATATCAATGCGTATCTCCCAGCAGTTTGCCGGTAGAACTGCGCGCCACAGCACGTGCACAACAATCTTATAGTCCCTGGGGCCATAACGGGTGGGGACGATTTGATGATCTAGAACCAAAGACTGCCCCGTCGGGGCTTCAGGGGCCTCAGCTTGGGGAGCCTGCAGCCCTAGCGGATCCCCCACCACCAACGGTCGGTTCCACCCATAGGCATATTCATTGCCCATGTTCCCGAAATCCGTGTGCACACCCAGCGGGTCGCGCGTCATGAACCGCCCCGTCACCGGGTCATAGAAGCGGTTGCGCATGTAGATCTTGCCGATCGGCGCGTCCCACCGCAGGCCCTTCCACAGGTGCGTGAAGCTCTTGCTGGAGTAGCCCTGCGGCGTCGTGCTCGACCCGACAAACACCTTCGGCATCCCGTACGGGTCGTACTCGTACGTCTCGACCACGTTGCCGTTCTGGTCGACCAGCTTCGCGGCCGTGTCCTGGCCGCCGTGCAGCACATGGTAGTCCTCCCACGTCCCGCCGTTGTTCAACCGGTAGGCCAGCATCTCGTCGAGGCTCTCGCCATGGACGAACTGCTTCCACGGCTCGAACCGCACGCCGTAGGGCAACCCCGTGTAGGGCATCAGGACGTACTCGCCGACCTCGCGCCAGCCATCGTAGGTAGACGCCGTCACCGCGACATCGGTGTAGACCTGCGCCACCCGGCGGTTGTAGGCGTCGTAGGCGAAGGCCGCGCCCAGCTCCTGGAGCTCGACCGTCACGAACAGGCTCGGCATGCCGCCGCCGCTCGTGGAGCTGGCTGCCGGCGCCGGCACCTGGATCGCGCCACCTGGGATGGTCGCACGCAGGCGTGCCCGGAACGCTGGATCCCTGTGTTCGAACGGCAGCCGGCGCATCAGGTTGTTCACCTCGTCCTGCACCTGCTTCCGCGCTTCCCGCAGCCCGTCGAGGCCATCGAGAACGAGGATCGTGTCGCCCGACCCGGTGGCGGTTGCTCGCGCGCTCGCTTCCAGCATCAGCTGCTGCGGGCTCGGCGTGGCCTCCGCTTCCACAGAGTCGCCTTGCAGCGACTCGCTCTGCATCGACTCACCCTGCATCGAGCTCTGCTGCATCGACTCTTCCACGCTGACGAGCCAGACCTCCTGAAGGCGGTTCAGGAAGTCGTAGACGTAGAAGAAGCGTCCATCGAAGGCGAGGTTGCCGCGTTCGTCGTAGAGGTGGGACGACCCGTGCGCCGTCTCGTAGCGGTTCGACGAGAAGCCCGAGGCCGGCGTCTCGAGGTCGTAGTTGTGTGTCACCGAACCGCTTGAGTCCACCTGCTCGACGACGGACGTGCGGTTTTGCGCCTCATCGAGGTTGTACGCGATGCTCTGGTCCATCGCCGACGTGTAGCCAGTCGGGTCGCTCGACGCGGTCATCGTCGTGGAGTCGACGCCCATGTAGGCCGCCTTTAGCCGGTGGTAGGCGTCGTAGGTGAAGCGGTCGCCGACCTTGCCCCCCACCTTGGCGTACTCCTCCTTCACGAGGTTGCTTGCCAAGTTGTACGTGTAGTCGAACTTGCTCTTCTCGACCGCCGAGCCGCCGGTCGGCGTCACCACGTCCTTCATCTGCGTCATGCGCCCGTACTGGTCGTACGTGTAGCTCTCCACCGCCGTCGCCAGCGTCGTGGTGCCACCGTAGGTCGACGTGCGTTGCTGCCGCATGCTGCCGAGCCAACTGTAGCTAGCGAGTTGGTGGGTAGTAGTCCCCACGCTCTGGCGCTGCCAGGAAACCGTCCCGAGCTGCTGCAACGTGCTAGGCGTGAAGCTCAGGTCGAGGTTCTGGAGGTTGTCGGCCTCCTCGTAGCGCAGCCCCGTGCGGAACCGGCTCGCGCCCGAGTAGCTACTCTTCGTCTTCAGCACCTGCGGGCTGGTGATGTACGTCTCCAGCGACTCCTCGGTCACCCGTGAGAGGCTGTCGAACTTCGAATCGGACCGAACGATGATCCCGAAGGTGAGCGGGTCTCCCGGCGCAGGGCTGGAATTCGTCATGCCGAGCGAGTCCGCAACTCCGATCCGCCCGAACACGTCGCGGTTCAGAACGTCCCCCGCGTTGTAGCCAGCCGCGATGTGAGTGCGGTACTTCGTCAGCCAGCGCGCGATCAGCCGGCCCGCGCCGTCGTACACCATCGCGGTCTCGCCGCCTTCGCCGTCGAAGCGTTGCTGGATCTGCGACAGCGCGTCGTAGACGAACAGCTCCGTGTTCGACTTCGGCACGCTGGCCGTCGGCATCGTCGTCAGGTCGGCACCGGGGTACTGAATCGCGAACTTGCGCCCCGCGAAGTCGAAGTGCGTGCGCGTCTCGCTGCCGAGGCCGTCGAACTGCCGCAGGTAGCTCTTGCTGTTGGCGAGGCCGCTGTCGACGAACTCGGCGGAGTTGCGGATGAACGCGCTGGAATCACCAAGGCGCACGTGGTCCACGCGGCGCCCGAGCGCGTCGTGGAGCATCTTCTGCACGCGGCTCGCCGGGTCGGTCACTTGCTCGACGTGGCCGAGCGACGTGTACGCATAGGTCGTCTCCAGCGGGCTCGACGCGCCGACGGAGGTCTTCGTCTGCCGACCTTGGTTGTCGTACGTGTAGCTGGTCACGAACGTCTGCCCTGGCGAGCCGGTCATCACCTGCGTGACGCTGGCCACCAGATCCGTGTCGGACAGGTAGGTGTACGTCGTCACGTTGCCGGCTGCGTCGGTGACCGTCGACAGCCTGCCGTTGCCATCGTAGGTCCGCGTCACCAACGGCACGTCGGTCGCCTTGTTCGACTCGACCTGGCTCAGCTTGCCAGCCTTGTAGGTCACGATCGCCTGGTGCGTGCTCGGGGTGGTCCCGAACAGCGAAGTCTCGGTGCGGATCGTGCGCCCGAGCTGGTCGTAGGCGTAGGCCCACTGACCCTCCAGCGTCGACCCGTTCTTCAGCCGCCGCGCGATCGTGCGCCCCATCGTGTCGATGTCGAACTCGTGCACGGCCCCGCCGAGCGAACCTGTGTACGAGAAGTTGGCCGGCATCGCCGGCGTCGGAGCCGACGGCTCCGTCAGACCGACGACGGCACCGGCGGCGTTGCGCGTGATGCGCGTCACCCGCATCGCGGCCGTCGATGCGAGCGAGCCCTTCACGAGCACGACCGGGCGCAGGTACTCGTCGTTGTAGATGCGCGATGATTCGAGCACCGTGGAGCCGCCGCTGCCTTCGAGCACGCTGGTCTTGAACGGGGTGCCGAAGCCGTCGAATTGCTCCCGGACAACAGCGCCGTTCGGCATCGTCGCTTGGCGCGCAGGCACAAGGTTGATGATCGAGGAGGCGTACTCTGGCTCGTAGCGCGTCACCAGGAACAGCGGGTTGCTCGTGCTGAACGGGGTGCTGTCGCCCTCGTCGACCGGACGGCGATCAACGCGCGTCTCGGTCAGCCAGGTGTCGGTGTAGTGGTACTCCTCGCGGATCCACGAACGGGCCGTCGTCGAACCACCGTGGCGCACCGGGCTGCCGCCGCTGGCAGCCGCGTTCTTGCGCAGCACGACCGCGAGGTTGCCCCACCGGTCGTAGTGGTAATGCGTCTCGACGTTGCCACCCGACAGGGACTCCGTAAGCGTCTGGAACTGCTTCCCCTGCGTGATCGTCCACGTGGCAGAGATCGCGCTGCCGACGTACGTCTGGATCGTCTGGAGCCTGCCCCACCAGTCGTGCACGAAGATGGTGGTGGTGCCACCGCCGGAGACGCTGTTCAGGCGACCATGCGTCGTGTCGTACTGTAGGTTCTCCTCGACGCCATCGCCGTTGGTCGAGAAGCGAGCCTGGCCGCGCGGGAACTGGCCCTGCGGGGCACTGGAGGGTGGACCCGAGTAGGAAATCCCGGACGGAAAGGCTGGGTTGCCGGGGATGTTGTGCACCACCGTCTGCACGATGTCGGTGGTCGCCTGCGTGTTGAAGTCGGTCTGGCGACGCACCGCCGTGAACGTCTGCACCACCTTCCCCTGCATCGATCCGTTGAGCGGCGAAGAGCGCGCCATCGGGTTCGGATAGGTGAACGTGGTGGTGCCGTCCGGGGTCTGGTGCTGGCTGATCCAACGCGGGCTCCAGGTCGCCGTCGCGTCGAACGTGTAGCTGGTCGTCTCGACGACTTCGGCAGGCTGGCCCGAGCCCGTGGCCGGGTTGGTCGTGTAGACCTCGGTGACCCACTTCGTGATGGGGTCGTAGGCGAACCGCGTCGTGACGAGACCCTCGGGCGTGCCGCCACGCACCGCGAAACGCTCGACCTTGATCGGCTTCTGGCAGACGCACGTCGCGTCGTAGGTGTAGTCGGTCACGACCTCGTCGGGCTCGACCAGAGCACCCGTCAAGGCGCCGAGGCCCTCGCTCGCACGCGGGCGACCGCTGTGACCAGGCAGGCGACGCTCGCGGTAGACGCGATGGTTGGTCGAGTCGAACTCGATGATCGTCTCGGTCAGGTCCGGGTTGGTCACGTGCTGCGTGGCGAGCGTGACGCCAGCCGGGGGCGTGACGGTCGGGGTCGTGCTGTACGAGAACTGGGTCAGGATTCCGATCTTGCCTAGGTGCGGTTGGAGCTGCGCGATCACCTGGCCCGACGAGTACGTGTTCTCAAGCACGGTGACGCGACCGTCGCCCGTCCCGACCGCGCGCGGCGCGATCGGCGTGCCCTTCTCATGCCAGTACTGGCGGATCTCGCTGATCTGGCCGCTGGTGGCCCCACCGGTGCCGTAGACGAGTTCCGTCACTTTGTGACCGTCGACTTCGGCGCCCTCGTTGAACACCTGGTTCACGGCCGGCGTCGGCACGTACGAGCTCCGCTCCCCGAAGCTCGCGATCAACATCCCGGCGAAGTGCGTACTGCCAGAGACATTCTCGAACACCAGATACGTCGAGTCCTCGTGCGGACCCGCGTTCTGCGCATCCCACGTCGGCGGCGTGCTGCTCGTGGTGTGACGGATCTCGATGCCCGAGCAGCCCGACCAGTTCGCAACCCACGCGGGGTTCCAGTTCCAGTGCGCGTGAATGCCGTTGGGGTACGAGACCTTCACCAGCTGGCGCCGCTGGTCGTACGTGTACTGCGTGACGTTGTCGAACGGGTCGGTGGTCTTGTCCAGCTTCCACACGTCGCCCTCACGAGTAGCGCTACCGCTGGAGTCGAGCCGCTGCACGCGAACATTCGGCAACCGCTTGTACGTCGCAACCGTGCCATCCCAGTGCCGGACCTCGATCACCGACAGGGGAGCGTTCTGGGTGATCGGGTAGTGCCACCAGAGCTGCGCTCCCGAACGGTTGCTGCTGGCAACGATCGGGCGGCCAGGGAGGGCCGAGTTCGAGCCGCTCGGGTTCAGTTGGCTGTTCGGCGTGAACTGAGCGTCCGTGGGGCTTGGCTCGTCCCCGCTGCTGCCTCCGCCACCACCGCTCTGCGTGATCCCGCAGCAGTCTTCGCAGGTGCACAGCAGGTAGCCTGGATCGACCCAGGTGGGAGGCTCCGAAGTATCGGGCTTGGTGAAGACGATGTCGTCACTGGTCGACTCCTCACACGCCTCGTTCAGCCCATCCCATGTGAAGATGTAGAAGCCTGGGCCGGGCACGAAGCCGCCGGGGTTGAAATCGGTCGACGGGGTTGGGTCGAAGACCCGGTAGCGTCGATCGTCGAAGTTCGGGAAACGGAACTCGCTGAGATAGGACTGCGCCAGGTCACGCCCAGCGTTCAAGAGCCCGACCTGGTCCAGAACCAACGTGAAAACCCCGTCGGCCATGACTTGGGCATCCACGGACGAGTCGATGACCACGGCACGCGGCGGACAGCACTCGCCTGTGGCTGTCGGATTCTGCTGCGCTCGCAGCCCGGAACCGAGCCAAGCACTCAGGCAGAGAAGGATAGACACGAGCCTTGCGACGATGGTCATGAGGGTCCTTGGCGAGTGGTCTCCGTCTTCCCGGAGATCGGGAGCCTCTATCCCACAGCCACGGACACGCTGTCAAACCAAGACTCGACAATTCGCTGCAGTCGCGCAGGGAACTTTGCCCTCCGGAAATCGTCTGTCACCGGTATGCGACACTCACGCAAGGGATATGGGCATAGCGACACCCGTACCGCGCTCTCTATGAGGACGCGGCCAAGACAGGCCGATGGCTTCACGCCTGGACGCCGACTTCTTGGCGAGGGAGAGGAACCTGCGGAGGCGCCCACGGGTCGCGACGGACTCGGGGTTCTCCGAGTGTTACTGCCCAGGAACGGCCCCTATCTGTGGGCGATTTTCGCGGATTTCTTGGGGCCCAGCCTGCCCACCACGGGCGAAGTTCCCGCCTGGCTACCAAGTCGCATTCGGCAGCCAATGCGACGTTCTCCACATCCCCGGCCGCCATCACCACCATCTATTGTGGTTGAACGCGTGACCGAGCGGGCAAACCCTCCGATACTTGGGATCCATGGCCAACTCATCCTCTAGACCGACTCGCGGCCGACCCGTCGACCCGAACTCCACCTCCGGCAAGATCCGCGCACTGCTCGGCACGGGCATGGCGCTTGGAGACATCGCCAAGAAGCTCGGCTGCCCGCCGACGCTCGTCTACGCCGTGAAGGCGCGCGAGGCCGGCGGCGGCAAGCGCAAGAGGTCGGGGCGCGGACCGGGCCGGCCACCGAAGGCGAAGGCCACGTCGACCGGCACGATGGACAACCTGTCCGGCATCCTCGACATGGTGAAGCGGAACGAGGCCGAGCGCACCCGGCTGCTCGGGGCGCTGGAGAAGGTCGCCGCCGCAGTGCGCGAGGCGTTGGCGTAGGCACCGGCGATTGTCACCGTGGACGACGTGGTGGCGTTCCTGCTCGATCAGGAGCAGTCGATCCGCAGGCTGCGGGAGGCGGTGCGGGCGGTCCAGCGCGAAGTGGAGACGGTGCTGGCCTGAGCGAACGGAGGTCAGTGCCGAGACGGCGGGAGCTCGTGCCCTATCTCCTCGATGCAGCAAGCGAGCTACACGGCGATTAACACTCCATCAGCGCCTTCGACGGCTCAAGCTTCGTGCGGCGCGGAACAACACTCCAACTGCGAGGCCAATCGCCGAACCACAGGCCGCGTCGCTCAGCCAGGGTGCCTTCTTGGCCCACGGCTCCACAAGTAGTTCGGCCCCCGAGCAGTACGCAATCCCGCCGCACGCAGCCGCCCCGGCCAAAGCCCAGCACCAGGCTGCGCAGCTCTCTGCAATGACCCAGCCCACCAGCAGGAATGTCGCGCGAATCGCATGCAGGATGCACGCAAGCGCGATCAGTCCCAAGCACAGCGCGAGCGTGCCACCCGAGCCGAGTAGAGCGGACTCCCCAACCTCAGACTTGAACGCCAGCGCCCCACCTGCGAACAGAGCGCCAACCACGATTGGCGCCACGAGGGTGAAACGCAGAAAAGCCCCCCAGCGGACCTCGACCGATCCGCCGCCATGTCCAGGAGACGACCAAGACTCCTTCGACGCTTCGATCGCGCGACGCCGATCGTGCTCTCCAACCATGTGCCCGGCGAACGCCTCCGCAGAGTTGTCGGCGGGGAACATGTCCCCGGCGCGACCACCGTCATACCCTTGCTGGTAGCTCATGGAGTTCGCCTTTTGGTGGCCTGCCGACCCGAGCGCCGAGCCCAAGAGCACCGTTGCCAACTCAGGCTGAACGCAACTCAGCCCAGCCTACGGCCCCTCCCGAACCCGGCAAGCCGGGTGGGCCTCGTCTTCGAAAGCAGTCGACGCCAACGAAGTGCGCAGCGCCGCCTACGCCACGGCAAAACTCCGGACCCCGAGGCAGCGGCGACAAGAACGACGCATCCACCCCGTTGCCGAGGCACTGAGGAAGCCTACCGTGCAGGCAGCATCGAGAAGCCACGGGGGAAGCGCCCCGGCCTGCCACGTGCACACCGCGCCGGGGTCGTCCAGCGACGGACGTAAAGCTTGACTCTCCTTCTTCCCATTTCCCCAGCTCCCCCGGCGCATCCTTCTTCTCGACGCTGAGGCACCCGTGGACCCACTCGACGGCTTCTTCCAGGCGCTCGACAGCGAGCAGTTGCTCAAGGAACACGGCCCCAGCCTCGCGGCCGAAGCCCGCGAGCTGTTGCAGCAGGAACCGCACACCAAGGTCGCCGGCATGATCACGATGCCGGACTCACCCGACGCGCCGGCCATCCGCGAGTTCTTGGCGAAGCTCACCGGCCAGCAGCAGCCGCAGGGGCTACTCGTTGGAACCGTGCCGCGCGAGGCCGTCGAACCGATGCTTCGTGCTCGCACCTGGACGGAGCACTGGCTCGAACAGGGGCAGCGGGTGCTGCCGGTCGTCGTCTCGACGCGCGATGGGCACCGGTTCGGGTTCTTCCCGCTGGGCAAGGAAGCTGCGCTGGCTAGGATCCTGCTTGCGAACGCCCCCCGACTGGCGAATCCACGCCAGGGCCTGGATCGCTAGCCATGCCGCTCAGTTTGCAGATCTCGGCGAGAATCCTCACCTGGCCTCATGAGTGTGCTTGCTGCGGTGCCGAACCCAATGGTCATCTGAAGGCTACAGCGTCGCGAGTCATCGGGACTCGCACCGAACGTACTACGTACCAGTGGTGGGACGTTCCCTACTGTGATCAATGCCTAGGCCATGTCCGTGCGTATGAGCGCCCGAGCATGTGGGCCTCGGCTGGTCTTGTTGCATCCACTGTGGTGGCAATCGCAGTCGGCATGTATGCGCACGCAGGCTTCGCCGCTGCAAGTTTCGCCGTGATCATGGCTGTAGCCGTCAGTCTTCACTTCTCCGCCCAACAGCAGTCGCGTTATGAAGCAGCGGCTCGGATGGGCAAGACTTGCGCCGCAGCACATCGATCCGTGCTGTACACGGAATGGTACGGCACCATGCACACCCTGATATTCGTGAGGGAGCACTACCTTGATGCCTTTCTCTCCATGAACGCCGAGAAGGCGCGGTCGGCGATAACCAACACCGAAACTAATGAAACTCTTAGAGATCCGCCTCCGCAACCGAAGCGGAACGCATCACGGGTGAGGAGATCCCGCCACTAGGCTTTGAATAGTAGCCGGAGCATTCTCTACAGCATACAACACATACCACACATACCACAGTGGCAACATCCTGGCGCAGTTATCACGGAACTTCGTCCGCAGTGGCAACAGACCTCGCCGCCGGCCGCGTCAAAGTTGATCAAGGCGGCGGAGAGCTTGGGCGCGGCTTCTACACCGGGGAGCACCTCTATGAAGCCAAGGCATGGGCCTTCAGCAGGACGGGTGACAAGCAGAACAACGTAGTTGAGTTCGTGACTCCCGAAGACCAAATCGAGTCTCTTAGCATACTACCTCTTGACCGTGGGACCGCCGCCCTGCACCGCGCTCGCATCAAGCAACTCTCGGAAACCCGCACCTACAAGTTCTCCTTCGACTTGGTATGGGCCCCCATAGTCGGAAGCGAACGAGTAACCGGCGACCAGTTCAAGTGGGAGTCGTCGCAGGCAGGCGCTCTACTCAACGGAAACGACAGTTTTCGCAATGTGCTATGAATCCCAATGTTTGCTACCTTGTCCCCACAAGCGGTGGCGGTCTAGTGTTCCCCACAGAATTGCCGGAATACGAGTACAGCCTTGGGGCATTCTACCTATTTGGCACGCCACGTAATAAGCTGCTAGACAATTTCACGTTTCACGCAGTCCACAACGACAAGGTGTTATCCACGGACCTTCAGCGATACAGAGATTCTAAGTCGTTCTACGAGGTCTCGGTTGCTGACGTTGGGCGTTTCGTCTTCCACGCCGAACCACTGCCTTCAAAGCGCATCTATGCGGGCACCGTCGCGCAGTTC
>Ga0075160_10001953_pt1 | contig 12502 bp, 9 predicted proteins | sample JI91814C2DNA_FD_70969 | JGI IMG/M metagenome (GOLD analysis project Ga0075160, IMG submission 70969) | Wastewater effluent complex algal communities from Wisconsin, to seasonally profile nutrient transformation and Carbon sequestration -... | ecosystem: Engineered > WWTP > Effluent > Algae...
CAGCAGCACGCCACCGGGAGCCAGGCTGGCCAGAAGCTTGGGCAGCAAGGGGCGCCAGAGGTAGTGGGTGACGACCACTGCGTCAAATACCTGCGGCTCGCCACCGGACTCCAGCGGCCAGGAGCCATTCTCAATGTCGGCGCAATGCAGCGTCGCCCGGTCGCCGAGATCCCGGCAGCCGGAAAGGTCACGGTCCACCCCGGTGACCGGGTGCCCCCGACCAGCAAACCAAGACAGATGGCGCCCCGATCCGCAGGCCACGTCCAGCACGGTCCCCCCAGGCTGGAACAGATGACTCCAGCGCACGATCCAGGCCGATGGGGCACCCCGTGCACCGTGGGTTGGCAGCGCTGTGGTCATGCGCTGATCAGAAGCAGGACCACAGCTGGTTGGCCATCTGCACCAGAAAGTCCGGCTGGGTGTACATCGCAAAGACTGCCATCAGCACGGCCAGGGCAATGGTGGCCAAGAGGATATTGCGTCGTGTCGGCATGGCTCAATGTGCGGCTGCAGCGCCGGTGCGCTGGATGGCCACTTCTTTCACCGGCAGGTTGATGAGTGCGGCAAACACGCCCAGCGCAATCGCGATGTACCAGACCACGTCGTAACTGCCGGTGCGGTCGTACAGGAAGCCGCCGAGCCAGACGCCCATGAACGAGCCGATCTGGTGGCTGAAGAAGACGAAGCCGCCGAGCATGGACAGATGCGCCACACCGAAGATCTGCGCCACCGTGGCATTGGTCGGTGGTACGGTCGACAGCCACAGCAGCCCCATCACGGCGGAGAATACGTACACGCTCATGGGCGTGAGGGGCGCCAGCAGGAACAGGCTGATGGCGATAGCGCGCGAAAAGTAGATGAAGGCCAGAATGTTTTTCTTCTGCATGCGTTGCCCCAGGACGCCAGCGGCGTAGGTGCCAAACACATTGAACAGGCCAATCAGCGCCAGCGCGTAGCTGGCCACCTGGGGCGACAAGCCCTTGTCCTTGAGGTAGCTGGGCATGTGGACACCAATGAAGACCACCTGAAAGCCACACACAAAGTAGCCCGCCATCAGCAACTGGAAGCTGGGGTACTTGAAGGCCTCTTTCAATGCCTGCAGGATGGTCTGTTCGCGGCGTGCCGGGCCGGAGCCAGCAAAACCGGGTTCACGCAGTCCCCAGGCCAGTGGCATGATCAAAATGGCCGCCAGACCCAGCAGCACCAGTGCCTGCTGCCAGCCAAACTGCATGATCAGAAAACCTTCGGTCGGCACCATCAGGAACTGGCCGAACGAGCCTGCCGCGGCGGCAACGCCCATGGCCCAGGACCGCTTCTCAGCGCTCACATTGCGCCCGATCACGCCGTAGATCACGGCATAGGTGGTACCTGCCTGCGCCATGCCAATGAGCACGCCGCTGGACAGGGAGAATAGCAACGGCGTGTCCGCATGGGCCATCCCAATCAGGCCCAGTGCATACAGGACGGCACCGACCAGAATCACCCGGAAGGCGCCAAAGCGGTCGGCTGCCATGCCCGCGAAAATACCGGAAAAGCCCCACACCAGGTTCTGGATGGCGATGGCGAATGCAAAGGTTTCGCGGCTCCAGTCCCGCGCTTGCGTAATAGGCTGCAACCACAGCCCGAAGCCGTGGCGGATGCCCATGGACAGGGTCACAATGGCGGCGCCGCAGAACAGTAACTGGGGTATGGAGAGGCGTGGCGTGGAATTCGGCATGGCCTCAAATGTAGCCAGTTTGTACAGCCGGGATGGTCGCCCGGCAGGAATGCCCCCGGTTGCGGGTTGCCAGGAAGATCCTTGAATATGTATGGACATACAGTTATTTCAAGCCAGCCGTTTACAATGGCGGTCTATGGCAACCAAACCCACTCCCGAATATTCTGAAGGTTCGATTCGCGTTCTCAAGGGCCTGGAGCCCGTCAAGCAGCGCCCGGGCATGTACACCCGCACCGACAACCCGCTGCACGTGATTCAGGAAGTGCTGGACAACGCCGCTGATGAGGCGCTGGCCGGCCATGGCAAAAAAATCAAGGTGACCTTGCACACCGACGGTTCGGTGTCGATCGAGGACGATGGCCGGGGCATTCCATTCGGACTGCATCCGGAAGAAAAGGCGCCTGTGATTGAACTGGTATTTACCCGTCTGCATGCCGGTGGCAAGTTCGACAAGGGCAAGGGCGGCGCCTACAGCTTCTCCGGTGGTCTGCACGGCGTGGGCGTGAGCGTCACCAACGCACTGGGCAAACGGCTGGAAGCCACCAGTTACCGTGAAGGTTCGGTGGCGCGCATTGTGTTTGAGGGCGGTGACGTCACCGAAGCGCTGGAGGTCCGCAAGGCAGGCGAGGGTGACCGCAAATCCGGCACCACGGTGCGCGTCTGGCCGGACGCCAAATACTTTGAATCTTCCGCCCTGCCCATGGGTGAGCTGGTCCACCTGCTGCGCAGCAAGGCGGTGCTCATGCCTGGCGTCAGCGTGACGCTGGTCCAGGAAAAAACCAAGGAAACTCAGAACTGGCTCTACAAGGCGGGTCTGCGCGATTACCTGATGCAGACGCTCCATGGCGACCCTGTGATTCCGCTGTTTGAAGGTGAAGGTTTTGCGGACAGCCAGAGCGACAACTTTGCCGAAGGCGAAGGTGCTGCGTGGTGTGTGGCGTTTACCGAAGACGGCCAGCCGGTGCGCGAGAGCTACGTCAATCTGATTCCCACCAGTGCCGGTGGCACGCACGAGAGCGGCCTGCGCGATGGCCTGTTCACGGCAGTCAAGAGCTTCATTGAACTGCACTCGCTGCTGCCCAAGGGCGTGAAGTTGATGCCGGAAGACGTGTTTGCGCGTGCCAGCTATGTGCTGTCCACCAAGGTGCTGGACCCGCAGTTCCAGGGCCAGATCAAGGAGCGCCTGAATTCCCGCGACGCGGTGCGGCTGGTGTCGAGCTTTGTACGTCCGGCGCTGGAGTTGTGGCTCAACCAGCACGTCGAATACGGCAAGAAGCTGGCCGAGCTGGCGATCAGAGCCGCGCAGACGCGCCAGAAGGCCGGCCAGAAGGTGGAGAAGCGCAAGAGCTCAGGCGTGGCCGTGCTGCCGGGCAAGCTCACCGATTGCGAAAGCCGCGACATCCTCTACAACGAAGTGTTTCTGGTCGAGGGCGACTCCGCTGGCGGTAGCGCCAAGATGGGCCGCGACAAGGAAAACCAGGCCATCCTGCCGTTGCGTGGCAAGGTGCTCAACACCTGGGAAGTGGACCGCGACCGGCTGTTTGCCAACACCGAAATCCACGACATTTCCGTCGCTATCGGTGTGGACCCCCACGGCCCCAACGACACGCCCGATATGAGCGGCCTGCGCTATGGCAAGGTCTGCATCCTGTCCGATGCGGATGTGGATGGCTCGCACATCCAGGTGCTGCTGCTGACGCTGTTTTTCCGCCATTTCCCCAAGCTGATCGAGACCGGGCATGTGTTCGTGGCCCGTCCGCCGCTGTTCCGCGTCGATGCGCCTGCACGTGGCAAAAAGCCGGCCAGCAAGGCCTATGCGCTGGACGAAGGCGAGCTCACCGCCATCTTGGACAAGCTGCGCAAAGAGGGTGTGCGTGAAGGCGCTTGGGCCATCAGCCGCTTCAAAGGCCTGGGCGAGATGAATGCCGAGCAGTTGTGGGACACCACGCTGAATCCTGACACCCGCCGTCTGTTGCCGGTGGAACTGGGTGCTATCGACTTTGGCGCCACCGAGGCGCTGATCACCAAGCTCATGGGCAAAGGTGAAGCCGCTGCCCGGCGGGAGTTGATGGAGTTGCATGGCGACTCGGTGGAGATTGACGTCTGATGTCTGCCTGGCGTATTTTGTCGCTCAATGCTATAAAAAGCATAGCTACCTGCGCACTATTGGCGGGGGGTATGGCCACATTTCATGCCAAAGCCGATGTCTGGGTGCATGTGGACGCCCAGGGTGAAGCCCATTTCGCACCCCAACGCGTGGACGACCGGTATGAGCTGTTTTACCGCGGGCCCGCGCCTGCACAGAGCAGCGACGCGGCGGCGGAGGATGCACCCGCCCGTCCACCGGAACTCAAGGACCTGCGCCCCAAGCTGGCGGCGTTTTTTGAGTCGTCGCCACGCTACCGCCAGTTGCAGCCGCTGATTCACGAAGCCGCGCGCATCTACCGCATCGACTACGAACTGCTGCAGGGTGTGATCGCGGTGGAGTCGGCTTTTGATCCCGAGATCGTGTCCAGCAAAGGCGCCATTGGCCTCATGCAGGTGCTGCCCGATACCGCGCGGCGTTTTGGCGTGGACAGCGACCGCTGGTCTTCGGTGGAATCCAAGCTGAAGAACCCGCGCATGAATTTGCAGCTGGGCGCGCGCTACCTGCGGTTCCTGATCGATCTGTTCCCCGGCCGGCTCGATCTGGCATTGGCGTCCTACAACGCCGGTGAGGGTGCGGTGCAGAAGGCCGGCAACGCCATCCCCAATTACCGTGAAACGCAGGATTACGTGGCCATGGTCACGCAGCTCTACACCGTGCTCAAACCTCCACCGGCGCCGGTGGCTCCCAAGTCCGCACGCACCGAGCCGTATGGCCCCGGCTTTGTGCTGACCGCGCCGCGCGAACCCTACGCACTGGTGCAGTCGGGCCGCGGCAACATGGTGCCGCCCATCCGCATCGGCGCTCCTTCTGATTCTTCTATTGCAGTTGACTAGTTTTCATGACCGACCAACCCATTCTTGACTTTGCTGCGTCTGCGCCCGAGGGCGATGACCAGCTCAACCTGGCCACCTACGCCCAGCGGGCCTACCTGGAATATGCGCTGAGCGTGGTCAAGGGCCGCGCCTTGCCCGATGTCTGTGATGGCCTCAAGCCGGTGCAGCGGCGCATTCTGTATTCCATGTCCCGCATGGGGCTGGGTTTTGGTGGCCCCAATGGCAACACCGGTGCCAAGCCGGTCAAGAGCGCCCGCGTGGTGGGCGATGTACTGGGCCGTTTCCACCCGCACGGCGACCAGTCGGCCTACGACGCGCTGGTGCGCATGGCGCAGGATTTTTCGCAGCGCTATCCATTGGTGGACGGCCAGGGAAACTTCGGCTCCAGAGACGGGGATGGCGCGGCCGCCATGCGCTATACCGAAGCACGCCTGTCCAAAATTACCAGCCTGCTGCTCGACGAGATCGACCAGGGCACCGTGGACTTCCAGCCCAACTACGATGGCTCTACCGAAGAGCCCAAGCAGCTCCCTGCGCGCCTGCCGTTCTCGCTGCTCAACGGGGCCAGCGGTATCGCCGTGGGCCTGGCCACCGAAATCCCCAGCCACAACCTGCGCGAAATTGCCGATGCCTGCGTGGCGCTCATCAAGTCGCCCACACTTTCGGACGACGATCTGTTTGCGCTGGTACCCGGCCCCGACTTTCCCGGTGGTGGCCAGATCATCAGCCCGGCTGGCGACATTGCCGATGCCTACCGCAGCGGTCGCGGTTCGCTCAAAGTGCGGGCACGCTGGAAGATTGAGGACCTGGCGCGTGGTCAATGGCAACTGGTGGTGACTGAGTTGCCACCTGGCGTGAGCAGCCAGCGCGTGCTCGAAGAAATTGAGGAGCTGACCAATCCCAAGGTCAAGGCCGGCAAGAAGGCACTAAGCCAGGACCAGACCCAGCTCAAGGCCAGCATTCTCAGCGTGCTCGATGTCGTGCGCGATGAGTCGAACAAGGACGCCATGGTGCGCCTGGTGTTCGAACCCAAGACCAGCCGCATTGAGCAGCAGGAGCTGATCACCGCACTGCTGGCGCACACCAGCCTGGAAACCTCCTCGCCCATCAATCTCACCATGGTGGGGCTGGATGGCCGGCCCACGCAAAAGTCGTTCCGCCAGATGCTGAGCGAGTGGATTGCGTTCCGCCAGGGCACCATCGAGCGCCGCAGTCGCCACCGCCTGGGCAAGGTGCTGGACCGCATCCATATTCTGGAAGGTCGCCAGCTCGTTCTGCTCAATATCGACGAAGTGATTGCCATCATCCGCCAGTCGGACGAACCGAAGGCAGCGCTGATGGAGCGCTTCCGCCTCTCTGACCGCCAGGCTGAAGACATCCTGGAAATTCGCCTGCGCCAACTGGCGCGGCTTGAAGCCATCAAGATCGAGCAGGAGCTCTCCGAGCTGCGCACGGAACAAGGCAAGCTGGAAGAAATTCTGGGCAGCCCCGCCGCGCTGCGCCGCCTGATGGTCAAGGAGATTGAGGCCGATGCCAAGGTGTTTGCCGACCCGCGCCGCACGCTGATCCAGACCGAGAAGAAAGCCGTGGCCGAAGTCAAGGTGGTGGACGAGCCCGTCACCGTGGTTGTCAGCCAGAAAGGCTGGGTGCGTGCACGTACCGGGCATGGGCATGAAGCGTCCACGTTTGCCTTCAAGGCGGGCGATGGCCTGTATGGCACCTTCGAGTGCCGCACGGTGGATACGCTGCTGGTGTTTGGTTCCAATGGGCGCGTGTACTCGGTAGCGGTGTCGCTGCTGCCGGGGGGGCGTGGCGATGGCCAGCCCGTCACCACACTGATCGAGCTGGAGGCCGGTACGCAACTGCTGTACTACTTTGCCGGCCCGGCTGCTGCCACGCTGCTGCTCAGCAGCACCGGCGGCTATGGCTTCATGGCCACGGTGGAGAACATGGTGTCGCGCCAGAAGGCTGGCAAGGCATTTGTGTCCATTGGTGATGGCGAGACGTTGTGCTGCCCGTCCCTGGTGTCCGGCGCACAAGGCAAGGTGGTTACGCCCGGTACACCGGGCGCACTGGTGACGCCGGCCACCCATGTGGCCTGTGCATCCACTGGCGGGCGCATCCTGACCTTCGAGATCAGCGAACTCAAATCCATGGACAAGGGTGGCCGTGGCCTGATGCTGATCGATCTGGAAGCCAAAGACACGCTGGCTGGTGCCGCGGCCTACACCCGCAGCATCCGCATCGACGGCATTGGCCGCGGTGGCAAGGAGCGTGACGAGACGCTGGAAATCCGCAGTCTCAACAACGCCCGTGCGGCGCGTGGCCGCAAGGGCAAGGCGGCGGACCTGGGCTTCAAGCCCAACGCGATTACCCGCGTGGAGTAGTTCCGGGGTTGACCTCTCTGGAGACGTCGGCATCAAAGTCGGCGCTCTGGAGCGCACTGGACAGATGGCCCATGCCGGGGTAGTACTTGGCGAAGTCCGCGATCATGGGCTCCAGCGGCACGTCGTCAAAACTGCCGTGCTGGCGCAGGTACTCCATGTGGCGTTGGCCGCTGCGGTCAAACGGGTGGTAAATCGAATCGTCCACGCCGTTGAATTCCAGCGGCAGAAAACCAAACTTTTCGCACAGGCTGAGGTTGAACGCCGGCGTAGCCTTGCGCCACGCGCCGTCGAGCCAGATATCGGAGAAGCCATGCCACACAAACACGTCAGTCTGCATCGACTGGCGCATGCGTTCGGTGGACAGGTGGTTGCGCACATCGGCGTAACCCAGCCGGGCCGGAATGCCGGCGGCGCGGCACACCGCTGTCAGCAGCGTGGCCTTGGGCACACACCAGCCCAGGCCGGTTTCCAGCACCGTGCTGGCCTGCATGCCCTTGGGGGTCAGGTCCAGGCTGTAGGGGTCGTAGCGGAAACCATCGCGCACGGCGTAGTACAGAGCTACAGCGCGCTCACGGTCCGTGGCGCCTTGCGCATGTTCGCGCGCAAACGCCACCACGGCTGGGTGGTCTGAGTTCACCATGGCAGTCGGTTGCAGGGACGCTGGCCCAGGTTGCACAGGCGCCGTCATAGCCACACCCCGCTGCGCGGCATCTGGACCGGGTGGGCCGGACTGCCACCCAGCAGAAAGGCGCTCAGTACAAAACTGAACACCGACAGGAAGATGGCGGCAAAGAAGGCGGTCCAGAAGCCCGACACGCTAAACCCGCTGACCAGGCGCGACACCAGCTGGATCATCAGCGCGTTGATCACCAGCAGAAAAAATCCCAGGGTCAGCACCGTCAGTGGCAGGGTCAGCACGATGAGCAGGGGTTTGACAATGGCGTTGGCCAGGCCCAGCAGCAGCGCGGCAATCACCAGGGACGAGGTGTCTGCAAACCGGATGCCACGGAACAGGTAACTGGCCACCCACAGGGAGACCGAAGTGATCAGCCAGTGGATCAGAAACGGGGGGAGTTCGTCGAGCATGTGCGTTGGGGATGAATCGATGGGATGTGACTCAATGTACTACAGGCCCTTGTGGCCCTGGGAGTAGGGCAATAGCGCCTCGGCCGCTGCAATGCGATGGCTGAGTTCAATGGCCGGATTGTTCATGACGTCTTGCAGAAATTGAAACGGGTCCAGCCCGCCCTCCTGGGGAGGCGATGCAGGCGCAACCCCTGTAGGCGCCGCACTGACAGACGGACTGATCTGCTTCAGTACGGCTTGGAAAATCGCGGGTTTGATGCTCTCAAGGTGCGACAGGACATTGGCCTGCGCATCCGGATTGGGAGGCAGGTCGAGCCAGGGTTCGTCAGAGAAGATGGACGCCAGGTCCGGGGTCACAAACGCGGACCACATGCCGGTTTCCTTTTGCAGCGCGGGGATCAGTCTGGCATGCAGGGTTTCCGTTGGCTCCGCTATATCGGTGGCGGGCAAGAGGCTGATGCGTGCTGGCGCAACCGTGCTCAGGTAACGCACACGCAACGCCTCCAGGAAGGCGTGCGCCTGGGGGGCGGGCACAGGGACAGACAGCGAGAACCACAGCTGATAAGCATCCACTCCAGAGACAGCGATCGCGGGCGCGGGCAGCTCCAGATCGGTCTGGACCCCACGCCATACTGCAGACAGGATGCCCCATTCGGCGGGCCGGGCCAACTCCAGAACCATGGCCCGCACGGTCCCATCAGAAGCCACCAGACAGGGCTCTGCAGTATCCGGGGCGCTGCCGGGTGCGTCCAAGAGGTAGAGGCGGTGTAATTCAGCGTGTAATGTACTCATGGCGAAATATACGAAGTTGTGCAGAGTATCGGTCTTGCACCGAGGTGGTCCAACTACCCGGTGTGTCACGGGTTGACCGGCCCTACTTCGTTGGAACCGTGACTTCGATGGTCTACCAATACGCCCCTTGAATATTCGACTTACCATCGCCGGATCATTCCGCTTCATCCAATGAACCCATCCCGCACCCTGAAGGTCTTCGCCATCCTCCTCGGCGTGTACGGGCTGGCCGTGCTGCCCGGTCTCTTCGTGCCGGGCTACCTGGATTCGCCCATAGGCGTTGTGGTGGCGATTCCGTACATCTCGATTTACCTGTTCGACATGGTCGGTATCCCGGGCCTGCTCCAGCATGGCGGCATGTGCGGCTGGGGCTGGTGCGCTCCGACGGTATTCGGTTGGATTTTTCTTGGAGTGGTCTGGCTGGGCCTCGCCTGGCTGATGGCAAAAGCCATTGCCGCATTCGGCCCCAGCGAGCAATGAAGTGAACCGGCTGCAACCCGGCGCCAACGCTGGGGAGCGCGACGGGTCGCGCAAGTGCTATCTTTTATATAGCTGCTTGCGCATATTCCACGAGGGCTAGAGGCCTATTTCATTCAGATTTCTGCGCGCTACCCTCGGTCCAGCCACCGCCGAGCACCTTGTACAGCGTCACCAGGTTCTGTACCTGCAGTGTCTGCACCTGCACCACGGCCTGCTGCGCTGCAAACAGCGAGCGCTGCGCATCCAGTACTTCGAAAGAACTGGCAGCGCCATGCTTGAAACGCATGTCGGTCAGCATCATGCGCGACTGTTCCGCGGCCAGTTGGGCGGTCTGGGCGCGCAGCTGCTCGGTCAGCGTGGCACGGCCCGCCAGTGCATCGGACACTTCCCGGAAGCCGGTCTGGATCGCCTTTTCATACTGGGCCACTGCAATGTCGCGGCTGACCTTGGCAGACTCCAGGTTGGCCTTGTTGCGTCCGGCATCGAAGATCGGCTGTAGCAACTGGGGTACGAAGGTCCAGGCCGAGGTGCCGTTGCTGAACAGCTTGTCCAGTTCGCTGCTGGTCACACCGGCGCTGGCGGTGAGCGTGATGCGCGGAAAGAACGCGGCACGCGCGGCGCCGATGTTGGCGTTGTTGGCCAGCAGTACCTGTTCGGCCTGGCGCACATCGGGGCGGCGTGTCAGCAACTCGGACGGGACGCCCGTGGGCAGATCGGGAACCAGGCTCTGCGCGGTGAGGGGCAAGCCTGCTGGCAGGTCCGCAGGCAGGGTCTGGCCCACCAGCAGTACCAGTGCGTTTTCATCCAGAGCACGTTGCCGGGTCTGCTGGGCCAGCGACGCCTTGGCGCCTTCCAGGGCGGACTGGGCCTGGCTCAGGTCCAGCTGCGAAGCGGCCTCGTTGTCAAACTTCAGGCGCGTCAGCCGCAGTGACTCTTCGCGCGTGGCCAGCGTATCGCGGGTGACCTTGAGCAGTTCATCGTCTGCCAGCAGGTTCAAGTAGGTGTTGGCTAGCGAGGCAATCAGGGCCATCTGCACCGTCTTGCGCGCTTCTTCGGTCCCGAGCAACTGGGCCTGCGCCGCCTGGCTCAGTGCGCGCACGCGGCCGAAAAAGTCCAGTTCGTAGGCCGTCACGCTCAGGCCTGCGGTGTAGGTGCTGGTGATCGCACCGGTAGTGGTAGGGCCACGCGAACCGGCAATGCCGGCATTGACTGTGGGCAACTCGTCGGCCTTGCGGACCTGGAATTGCGCGCGGGTCTGCTCGATGTTGAGCACCGCTACCCGAAGGTCCCGATTGTTCTGCAACGCCAGTTCGATCAGGCGCTTGAGGCGCGCATCCTTGAAGAAGGTCTGCCACTCCATGTCTGCCGCCTGGCGTACCGGTGTGGATGCCGCAGCGGCGGGGGCCTGGCTGGCCACTGCGGAGAACTTCGGTGCGACAGGAGCCGCGGGGCGCTCGTAGGTGGGGATGAAGCTGCATCCGCCCAGTGCCAGTGCGGCAACCAGGGGTACAAGCCGCAGGAGGGCAGGGTGTTGCATGCGGGATTTACTCATGTTTTTCCACTCCGATCTGGTGGCCATGTTCCATGTCGAACTGGTGCTGGCGCTCGCTGCCTTTGAAGACGCTGCGCACCACCACAAAGAAGATAGGCACGAACAGCACCGCGAGCATCGTTCCCAGCAGGCTGCCGCCCATCACGCCGGTGCCGATGGCCCGCTGGCTGGCCGAGCCCGCACCACTGGCAATGGCCAGTGGCAGCACGCCCAGCACGAAGGCCATGGAGGTCATGACGATGGGGCGGAATCGCAGGTGCGCTGCGGCCAGGGCGGCTTCCACCGCGCTCTTGCCCTGGGCCTGCAGGTCCTTGGCAAACTCGATGATCAGAATGGCGTTCTTGGCCGACAGACCGATGATGGTGATCAGGCCGACCTGGAAGTACACATCGTTGGCGTAGCCGCGCATCAGCGTGGCCAGCACCACGCCCAGTACACCCAGCGGCACCACCAGAATCACCGCCAGCGGAATGGACCAGCTCTCGTACAGCGCGGCCAGGCACAGGAACACAGCCAGAATGGCAAAGCCATAGAGCACCATGGCCTGCGAGCCCGCCAGCTTTTCCTGGCGCGATTGACCGGTCCACTCGAAGCCAAAGCCGGCAGGCAGCTGGGCGGCGAGTTTTTCCATCTCGTTCATCGCCGCACCGGTGCTGAAGCCGGGGGCGGCAGCACCGCTGATGCGCACGGCAGGGTAGCCGTTGTAGCGCACGGTTTGCATGGCGCCCTTGATCCAGCGCGTGCTGGCAAAGGCAGACAGCGGTACGGCTTTGCCCTGGCTGTTCATGGCATTGAGCTTCAACACGTCCTCGGGCTGCATACGCGCTGTGGCATCGGCTTGCACCACCACACGCTGCAGACGGCCGGCGTTGGGAAAGTCGTTGATGTAGCTCGAACCCAGCGCCGTGGAGATGGTGCTGTTGATCGCATCAAAGCTCACGCCCAGTGCGCTGGCCTTGTCGCGGTCAATGTCGATCTGCAACTGCGGCGCGTCTTCCAGGCCGTCGGGGCGTACCTGGGCCAGTACCTTGCTTTGCGAGGCCATGCCCAGCAGCTGGTTGCGCGCGCCAATCAGCGCATCGTGTCCCTTGCCGGCGCGGTCCTGCAGACGGAAGGTGAAGCCTGATGCCGAGCCCAGCTCAGGGATGGGGGGCGGGCTCAGCGGGAAGATGAATGCATCACGGATGCCCATGAGCGCACCAAAGGCACGACCCGCCAGCGCTTCGGCCGACTGACCCGGTCCGGGGCGGTCCGCCCAGTCTTTGAGCGTCACAAACGCCAGCGCCGCATTCTGGCCCTGGCCAGAGAAGCTGAAGCCCAGCACGCCCACCATGCTTTGCACTTCGGGTTGCTTGAGAATGAAGCCTTCCACCTGCTGCATCACGCTGAGTGTGCGCTCCTGCGTGGCACCCGGGGGCAGTTGCACGTTCACGATGATGCTGCCCTGGTCTTCTCCGGGCAAAAACGACGTGGGTAGACGCATGTACACCACGGCGACCGCGCCGA
>Ga0075160_10001954_pt1 | contig 12498 bp, 9 predicted proteins | sample JI91814C2DNA_FD_70969 | JGI IMG/M metagenome (GOLD analysis project Ga0075160, IMG submission 70969) | Wastewater effluent complex algal communities from Wisconsin, to seasonally profile nutrient transformation and Carbon sequestration -... | ecosystem: Engineered > WWTP > Effluent > Algae...
CAGGCCGGCTATTCGGCGGCCATGTTCTATGCCATCAGCTACGCGGTGATGTCGGCGGCGGCGTTCGGCGCCATCATCCTGCTGTCGCGCAAGGGATTCGAGGCCGAGGACATCGGCGATTTCCGCGGGCTGTGGTCGCGCAACCCGGTGCAGGCCATGCTGGTGCTGTTCGTGATGGCGTCGCTGGCCGGCGTGCCGCCGTTCCTGGGCTTCTGGGCCAAGCTCGAGGTGCTGCGTGCGGCGCTCGACGCGGGCCTGATGTGGCTGGCGGTGGTGGGCGTGGTGTGCGCGGTGATCGGCGCGTTCTACTACCTGCGCGTGATCAAGGTGATGTTCTTCGACGAGCCGGAAGGCGAGGGCGCGAAGATCCATCCCGACGGCCACCTGCGCCTGCTGTTCGCGGTGAACGCTTCGGCGCTGCTGGTGCTGGGCCTGTTCGCCGAATGGATCATGGGCTGGTGCCGCCTCGCGTTCCCGGCCTGACCCGGCGATTGCAAATCGGGCTTGCGCCGGCCGGGGGATGGCCCCTATAATGCGCGTCTACTGCTGCGGGGTGGAGCAGTCTGGCAGCTCGTCGGGCTCATAACCCGAAGGTCGCAGGTTCAAATCCTGCCCCCGCTACCACGTTAATCGGACACGGCGCCAACTCGGCAACGAGCGCGCCGTTTTCGTTTCTGATGATCGCCTCGCCGATCAGATCTCTCTCGCCTTTAACTTCGGCACCAGCCGCGTCAGCGTCGACGCTCGCGAGCGCTCGAGGTCGCCGCGGGCCGTGGCCACATCGGCTTCCGCCTGCAGGAGCCGGCCTTCGTGTCGAAGTGATGATCCCCGCGCGCAGGGCCACCATCAGGTTGGCCACCCCTCAACTTTGTATATTCGGACTAACGTCGTTTGCAGTGAAAGTCATGCCGTCCATGTCCGTTCAGATTGCCTGGATTATCGCAAAATGCGTGCTTCAAACCTGTCCTGTCACGGTTACAGATCGCGTTTGTGCGACATTATTGCTTTTGCACCGCGGATCGAGACTGGAATAGGCTTGCATGTGTTTCCGGATGATGGTTGCCTCTCGTCCTGCGGCCACCTTACAAAGTAGCTGGTTCATGGTTTCCGACAATCACCTGTACGGGTCGATGTGCGAGCAGGAAGAGTAGTCGGCCTGATCTAAAGGAAGTCTGACGGCAACAATAGGCGTATCAACGACACTAGCGTCCCCATCATCTCTGCCTGAAAAGGATCACCCATGAAGAAGTGCTCGTTGCTTGCTATCGCCCTGTCGCTCGCATGCTGCGCCGCGGTCGCGGCAGATACGCAAGCTAACTTCGCGTTCGAGGCAGAGAGTTTCGCGGTTGACGATGCTTCGGAGGTGGTAGCTGTTACCGGCATGACGGTACAGCTTGGCAATTCGACCCAGCTCGTTGCCGATGAGGCCAATTACCGGCTCGGCGCGAGCCCCGTGCCGCGGAGTGTGGAACTCAATAGCGTGTACATACGCTCAGGGCAGCAAGTAGCGGCTACTGCGGAAAGCGCCGTTTTCTATCCTGAACTTGGGATTATGACTACGGAGGCTTATCACGTGAGTCGTGCGACCGCCGCCTCTGTGAGGGGGCATGGCCAGCGCAAGGCGGCGGACGGGCGGGATTTCTCAGGTGGTCGTCTGATGGACCTCCATACCTACACTTGCAGGGGTGGTGTTTTGTATGACAACGACGAGCCGGCTGGATCAAGCACTTGCATTAACATTTATGGCGGCGGTAGCCACAGCCTTACCTGCAGTGAAGGCGGCAACCAGGTCAAAGTCGTTTGGAGCGACCAGGCCTGTCCGGTTGAGTGACGGCAGGTAGGGAACTCGCCTCAGATCAACCCGGACGCTGACCTGCGTACGGATCTTGTAGCGAATCAGCGAAAGATTGTCGGGGGTATGCCAGCCTGCCCGCGTCCCGGCGGCCACAATGCGGCCTAGGGGCGCCCGGGCGGGCATCGGGACGGCCGCCGGAAGGGGCGGCGGCAGGCCCCGAAACGGCTCCGCGAGAGGCCTGCCCGCCGCATGGTTCCGTGGCGCCGGCCCTGCTTCGGGTTGCGTCCGAGGGGGCGGGAAGGTATCATTCGCGACCTCTGCAGACGGGATTGCTTGAGGACCAGGCCAGCGCCTGGGTACCGAGTCCGGTCGACAGTTCTGACACCGGCGTCCGGAAGGATCTTGTGCACAGGCTTTTTCCCGGGTCGACCTGTTGGGTCGAGGGCGGGAAACCGGAACCTGGATGTACCGGAAAAGGGCCTCACGGCCCTTTTTTGTTTTCCGGAGTTCGGGATGGCAAGCGACTCCAACAAGGCGGCAGGACGATACGAATGAGTGGCAAGGCGACCGAAATCAGCGAACTGCTCGCGCCCACCGTGGTGGCGCTCGGGCTGGAATTGCTCGGCATCGAGTTTGCCGCCACCGGCAACGACGCGCTGCTGCGCCTGTACATCGACGCGCCGGGCCGCCTCGTCGGCATCGAAGACTGCGAAGCGGTCAGCCGCGAAGTCGCCGCGGTGCTCGACGTCGAGGATCCGATCACGTCGCATTACACGCTGGAAGTCTCGTCGCCCGGCATCGACCGCCCGCTGTTCACCGCGGAACAGTTCGGCCGTTTCATCGGTGACCAGGCCAAGCTGACGCTGCGCATGGCGCAGGATGGCCGCCGCCGCTTCATCGCCCGCATCACCGGCGTGGAAGGCAACGTGGTGCTGCTGTCGCACGAAGCCGGCGACATGCGCGTCGAGCACGACAACATCGAGAAGGCGCGCCTGGTCCCCGACCTGGTCGCGCTGGGCCTCGCGGCCCAACCCAAGCCCACCGGTCCGGGCGGCTCGCGCCGCAAGGCACCGAAGTAAGAATCCTGATCAACCCCGAGGCGGCCAGGCCGCCTTTGACGGAGCTGTAGACGATGAGCAAGGAACTGTTGCTGGTGATGGAAGCGGTGGCCAATGAAAAGGGCGTGCCGCGCGCCGTGATCATCGAAGCGATGGAGGCCGCCCTGGCGTCCGCCGCCAAGAAGCGCTACCACGAGCAGGACGTGTCCATGCGCGTGTCCATCGACCCCAAGGACGGCAGCTACGAAACCTTCCGCCGCTGGGAAGTGGTGGCCGACGACGTCGTGATGGAGTCGCCCGAGCGCCAGATCCGCCTGATGGACGCGGTGGACGAGAAGGAAGGCGCCCAGATCGGCGACTTCGTCGAGGAACAGGTCGAGAACGCCGAGTTCGGTCGCATCGCCGCCCAGGCCGCCAAGCAGGTGATCGTGCAGCGCGTGCGCGAAGCCGAGCGCACCCAGGTGCTGGACGCCTGGCGCGACCGCGTGGGCGAACTGGTGAACGGCATCGTCAAGCGCGTCGAGCGCGGCAATGTGTTCGTGGACCTCGGCGGCAACGCCGAAGCCTTCATCCCCAAGGACAAGGCCATCCCGCGCGACGTGCTGCGCCCGGGCGACCGCGTGCGCGGCTACCTGCTGGACGTGCGCGCCGAGCAGCGCGGCCCGCAGCTGTTCATCAGCCGCACCGCGCCGGAGTTCATGATCGAACTGTTCAAGCTCGAAGTGCCGGAAGTCGGCCAGGGCCTGGTGGAAATCAAGGCCGCCGCGCGCGACCCCGGTGACCGCGCCAAGATCGCCGTGCTGGCGCACGACCACCGCACCGATCCGATCGGCGCCTGCATCGGCATGCGCGGTTCGCGCGTGCAGGCCGTCAGCAACGAACTCAACGGCGAGCGCATTGACATCGTGCTGTGGTCGGACAACCCGGCGCAGTTCGTCATCAACGCCATGGCGCCGGCCGAAGTGCAGTCCATCATCGTGGACGAGGAAAAGCACTCCATGGACCTCGCCGTGGCCGAGGACAAGCTGGCCCAGGCCATCGGCAAGGGCGGCCAGAACGTGCGCCTGGCCAGCCGCCTGACGGGCTGGCAGCTCAACGTGATGACCCAGGACCAGGTGACCGCCAAGTCCGAGGGCGAGCAGATGGCCGCGCGCCAGCTGTTCATGGACAAGCTCGAAGTGGACGAGGAAATCGCCGGCATCCTGGTGGCCGAGGGCTTCAGCACCGTCGAGGAAATCGCCTACGTGCCGGCCGCCGAGCTGCTGGCGGTGGAAGGCTTCGACGACGACATCGTCGAGGAGCTGCGCGCCCGCGCCCGCGACGCCCTGCTCACCGCCGCGCTGGCGGTGGAAGAGGAAATCGAGGACCACAAGCCGGCCGAAGACTTGCTGTCGCTCGACGGCATGGACGAAGGCCTGGCCTACACCCTGGCCGGCCGCGGCATCGTGACCCGCGACGACCTGGCCGACCTGGCCACCGACGACATCACCGACATCGAAGGCATGGATGCCGACCGCGCCGCCAAGCTGATCATGGCCGCGCGCCAGCACTGGTTCGAATAAAGCGGTCGCTACAAGCCGTTACAAGACACACCATCGCGCGCCGCCCGGCGCGCAGCCCCAAGGAATCACCTACCAATGTCTGAAGTCACCGTTGCTTCGCTGGCCAAAGTGCTGGGTATGCCCACCGAGAAGCTGCTCGAGCAGCTGGCCGGTGCCGGCATGGCCTTCAGCGGGCCGGACCAGGTGGTCAGCAGCACCGAGAAGATGAAGCTTCTCGGCTTCCTCCGCCGCACCCACGGCAAGGAAGAGTCGCCGGCGGAAACCGCCGTGCCCAAGAAGATCACCCTGCAGCGCCGCAAGCAGGAGGAACTGACGGTCAACACCACGGGCAAGGCGAAGGCCACCGTCACCGTCGAAGTGCGCCAGAAGCGCACCTACGTCAAGCGCGACGATGCCGATGCGCCCGTGGTCACCGACGAGCGCCAGGACGCCCTGCGCAAGCTCGAGGAGTCGCGCGCGCGCAACGAGGCCGAACTGGCCGCGCTGAGCGAAGCCGACCGCAAGCGCAAGATCGAGCGCGACGCCGCCGAACAGGCGCGCCTGGACGCCGAGAACCCGCCGCCGCCGCCGGTCGAGGAAATGGTGGAGGAAGTGGCCGCGCCTGCGCCGACGCCCCCGCCGGCCCGCCCGCGCGTGCAGGAAGTCGAGCGCGCCGCGCCCGGCGCCATCGTCATCCACGAGCCGCGCAAGGCCCGCATGGAGCCCAAGGCCCCCGAGCGCAAGCCCGGTCCGATGGCCCGTCCGACCCCGGGCGGCCCGCGTCCGCCGCCGGCCGGCGCCGCCAAGGTGCCGCCGAAGAAGAACGTCATCCGTGGCTCCAACTCCATGGTGGACAACGAAGGCGAAGAGGGCCAGGCGCAGCGTTTCGCCGCCGGCCAGCTGCACCTGACCGACTCCGAGCGCGCGCGTCGCGGCGCCGCGGGCAACCGCAAGAAGCCCAAGATGCGCACGTCCGAGCCCTCGCGCACGGCCAGCGGCCAGCACGGCTTCTCGCGCCCCACCGCGCCGATCGTGCGCGACGTCTACATCGGTGAGTCCATCACCGTCGCCGACCTGGCCGCCAAGCTGGCCATGAAGGGCGGCGAAGTGGTGCGCTCGCTGTTCAAGATGGGCGTGATGGCCACCATCAACCAGGTGATCGACCACGACACCGCCGTGCTGGTGGTGGAAGAGCTCGGCCACCGCGCCAGCAAGGCCAACGACGACGACGCCGAGATCGCACTGGTCGCACACCAGGACGAACTGCAGGGCGAGCGCCGCACGCGCCCGCCGGTGGTCACCATCATGGGCCACGTGGACCACGGCAAGACCTCGCTGCTCGACTACATCCGCCGCACCAAGGTGGCCACCGGCGAAGCCGGCGGCATCACCCAGCACATCGGTGCCTACCACGTCGAAACCGACAAGGGCGTCATCAGCTTCCTCGACACCCCGGGCCACTCGGCGTTCTCGGCCATGCGCGCCCGCGGCGCCAAGCTGACCGACATCGTGGTGCTGGTGGTGGCGGCCGACGACGGCGTGATGCCGCAGACGGTCGAGGCGGTGAACCACGCGCGCGCCGCCAAGGTGCCGCTGCTGATCGCCGTGAACAAGATGGACAAGCCCGAAGCCAACCCCGACAACGTCAAGCAGGGCCTGGTGAAGCTTGAAGTGGTGCCGGAAGAGTGGGGCGGCGACGTGCAGTTCGTGCCCATCTCGGCCAAGACCGGCATGGGCGTGGACGCCCTGCTGGACGCCATCGCGGTGCAGGCCGAAGTGATGGAGCTCACCGCCGTGTACGACGCCCGCGCCACCGGCGTGGTGATCGAATCGGCGCTCGACAAGGGCCGCGGCCCGGTCGCCACGGTGCTGGTGCAGCAGGGCACCCTGAAGAAGGGTGACTACCTGGTGTGCGGCGTGCACTACGGCCGCGTCCGCGCCCTGTTCGACGAGAACGGCAAGCAGACCGACCAGGCCGAGCCGTCCATCCCGGTGCAGGTGCTGGGCCTGTCGGGCGTGCCCGACGCCGGCGACGACTTCGTGGTCGTGGCCGACGAGCGCCTGGCCAAGGAAGTGGCCCAGCAGCGCGACACCAAGCGCCGCGAGTCGCGCCTGGTGGCCACCGCCGGTTCGCGCATGGAGGACATCATGGCCTCCATGGGCCAGAACCTGGGCCAGGCCAACCTCAACCTGCTGGTGAAGGCCGACGTGCAGGGTTCGGTGGAGGCGCTGCGCCAGTCGCTGGTGGCGCTGTCCAACGACCTGATCAAGATCAACGTCATCAGCTCCGGCGTGGGCGGCATCACCGAATCCGACGCCACCCTGGCCGCCACGTCCAAGGCCGTCATCATCGGCTTCAACGTGCGCGCCGACGCCAGCGCCCGCCGCATCATCGAGAACAACGGCCTGGACCTGCGCTACTTCTCGATCATCTACGACGTCATCGACCAGGTGAAGCAGGTGGCTTCCGGCCTGCTGGGCGTGGAGATCCGCGAGGAAATCCTCGGCATCGCCGAAGTGCGCGACGTGTTCCGCAGCTCCAAGTTCGGCGCGGTGGCCGGCTCGCTGGTCATCGAGGGCACGGTCAAGAAGTCCAAGCCCATCCGCGTGCTGCGCAACTCCGTGGTGGTGTTCGAGGGCGAGCTGGAGTCGCTGCGTCGCTTCAAGGACAACGTCGAGGAAGTCCGCTCGGGTACCGAGTGCGGCATCGCGGTGAAGGCCTACAACGACGTGCAGCCGGGCGACCAGATCGAATGCTTCGAGCGCATCGAGGTCCAGCGCACGCTGTAAGGCGCGCGCGAACCCATGGCGAACAAGAGCTTCCATCGCACCGACCGCGTCGCGGCCCAGCTGCGGCGCGACATCGGCCTGATCGTGCACCAGGCGGTGCGCGAGTACGGCCTGCCTTCGGTCAGCGTGTCCGACGTCGAGGTCACGCGTGACCTGGCGCACGCGAAGGTGTTCGTCACCGCGCTGCTGGCCGAACAGGGCCCGGCCGCGGTGAAGGCGCTCAAGGAAATCGCGCCCGAGCTGCGCTACCGCCTGGGCCAGGCGGTGCGCATGCGGCACGTGCCCGAGATCCACTTCCACTACGACGACTCGGTCGACAAGGGCGAGCGCATCGACAAGCTGCTGCGCGACAACCCGCCCAGCGAAGCCAACGACTGAGCCACGGCCTGCCCGTGGCCAAGACCGTGTTCCGGCCGCTCGACGGCATCCTGCTGCTCGACAAGCCCGCCGGCTACAGCTCCAACCAGGCCCTGCAGGACGTGCGGCGGCTGTTCCGCGCCGACAAGGGCGGCCACACCGGCGCGCTCGATCCCCTGGCCACCGGCCTGCTGCCGCTGTGTTTCGGTGAAGCCACCAAGATTGCCGGCCTGCTGCTGGGCGGCCGCAAGGCCTACCGGGCCCGCATCCGCCTGGGCAGCACCACCGACACCGACGACGCCGACGGCCTGGTGCTGCGCGAGCGGCCCGTGCCTGCGCTGGACCGCGCGGCCGTGGAGGCGGCGCTGGCGCCGCTCACGGGGCGCATCCGCCAGCGCCCGCCCATCTACTCCGCCCTCAAGCAGGGCGGCGAAGCGCTGTACGTGAAGGCCCGCCGCGGCGAGGCCATCGACGTGCCCGAGCGCGAAGTGGACGTGCACGCCGTCCATCTGGTCGACCTCGACGGCGGCCAGCTCACCCTGGACGTGACCTGCGGCTCGGGCACCTACATCCGCAGCCTGGCCCGCGACCTGGGCGAGGCGCTGGGCTGCGGCGGCCACATCACCGCGCTGCGGCGCACCTGGGTGGATCCGTTCCGCGACGCCCGCGCCTGGACCCTGGGCGAACTCCAGACCGCGGCCGACACCGCCGGCGAGGCGGGGCTCGAGGCCCTGCTGCTGCCGGTGGAGCGGGGGCTGGCGCACTGGCCTGCGGTCACCGTGGACTGGGACGAGGGCCGGCGCCTGGGCATGGGGCAGGGGGTGAAACTGGGGGAGTCGGGCCTGAAGGCCCTCCCACAGGGGGTGGCCAGCGAAAGCGGACCCTCCGGCCCCCTCCTCACCTCGGCTCCCCGGGTGGGAGGGCCTTCAGGCCCGACCCCGCTGGCCGTGAACGTCCTCAACGCCGAAGGCCGATCGCTGGGCCTGGGCGAACTGTCCGCGGACGGCCAACTGCGCGCCAAGCGCCTTTTCCGCTGGGCCAGCGCCTGCTGACGAGCCGCCGGCGCGCATAACGCCTTGTCCGGAAAGGCGCGCCCGGCTATAATTCCGCGGCTTTCACAAGCACCTCCCAACCGGCGAGCCACGCGGTGCGGCGTCAATCCTGGCGACGTTCCTGCAGGCTGCGCATCACAGAGAAGAAAACACCATGTCCGTCGATTCCGCCAAGATCATCGAAGAGTTCAAGCGCGTCCCCAACGACACCGGTTCCCCGGAAGTCCAGGTGGCCCTGCTCTCCGCCCGCATCGACCACCTCACCGACCACTTCAAGACCCACAAGCAGGACCACCACTCCCGCCGCGGCCTCCTGAAGATGGTCAACCAGCGCCGCAGCCTGCTTGGCTACCTCAAGAAGAAGGACGCCAAGCGTTACCAGACCCTGATCGAGCGCCTGGGCCTGCGTCGCTAAGACAAGTAAACCAACGCGGCGCAGAGATGCGCCGCGTTGCATTTGGGGCCCCGGAACGCACGGGGCCAAACCGCCGGGCAGGGTGCCCGACGGATCGAATCCGAAGATGAGGAATAAACATCGTGGCGAAAGTAACCAAGACGTTCCAGTACGGTCAGCACCAGGTCACCCTCGAGACGGGTGAGATCGCCCGCCAGGCCGGTGGCGCAGTCGTCGTGAAGTTCGGCGACACGGTCGTGCTGGTGACGGCAGTCGGCAACAAGAATGCGCGCGAAGGCATGGACTTCTTCCCGCTCACCGTCGACTACATCGAGAAGTTCTACGCCGGCGGCCGCATCCCGGGTGGCTTCTTCAAGCGTGAAGGCCGCCAGACCGAGCGCGAGACGCTGGTGTCGCGCCTGATCGATCGCCCGATCCGCCCGCTGTTCCCCGAGCACTTCCGCAACGAAGTGCAGGTCATCGCCACCGTGATGTCCATGAACCCGGAAATCCACGGCGACATCCCGGCCCTGATCGGCGCGTCCGCCGCGCTGGCCCTGTCGGGCATCCCGTTCGCGGGCCCGATCGGCGCCGCCAAGGTCGGCTACGCCAACGGCAAGTACCTGCTCAACCCCACCACCACCGAACTCAAGACCTCCGACCTTGAACTGGTCGTCGCCGGTACCGCCAACGCGGTGCTGATGGTCGAGTCCGAAGCCAAGGAGCTGAGCGAGGACGTGATGCTGGGCGCCGTGATGTTCGGCCACCAGCAGATGCAGGTCGTCATCAACGCCATCAACGAGCTGGTCAAGGAAGTGGGCGTGAAGCACTGGTCCTGGACCGCGCCGGAAAAGGCCCAGGCCCCGGTCGACGCGCTCAAGGCCGCCATCGGCAACAAGCTCGAGGCCGCCTTCCAGGTGCGCGACAAGCTCGAGCGCAAGGAAGCCATCTCGGCGGTGAAGAAGGAAGTCATCGCTTCGCTGGCCCCGCAGATCGAAGCCAACGGCTGGAACGCCGCCGACCTGGCCAAGGAATTCGGCGAGTTCGAGTACTCCACCATGCGCGAGTCGGTGCTCAAGACCCGCACCCGCATCGACGGCCGTGATCTCTCGACCGTGCGCCCGATCACCGTCAAGACCGGCGTGCTGCCGCGCACCCACGGCTCGGCGCTGTTCACCCGCGGCGAAACGCAGGCCATCGTGGTCACCACGCTGGGCACCGCGCGCGACGGCCAGGTCATCGACGCCGTCGAAGGCGAGTCGAAGGACCACTTCCTGTTCCACTACAACTTCCCCCCGTACTCGGTGGGCGAAGCCGGCCGCATGATGGGCCCGAAGCGTCGCGAGATCGGCCACGGCCGCCTTGCCCGCCGCGGCGTCCAGGCCGTGATGCCGACCATGGAATCGTTCCCGTACACCATCCGCGTGGTCTCGGAAATCACCGAGTCCAATGGCTCCTCGTCGATGGCCTCGGTCTGCGGCTCGTCGCTGGCGCTGATGGACGCGGGCGTGCCGATCAAGGCGCCGGTGGCCGGTATCGCCATGGGCCTGATCAAGGAAGGTTCGGACTTCGCCGTGCTGTCGGACATCCTGGGTGACGAAGACCACCTGGGCGACATGGACTTCAAGGTGGCCGGCACCGAGGGCGGCATCTCCGCCCTGCAGATGGACATCAAGATCGACGGCATCACCGAAGAGATCATGAAGGTCGCGCTGGCCCAGGCCAAGCAGGGCCGCCTGTTCATCCTCGGCGAAATGGCCAAGGTCATCTCGACCTCCCGCACGGAGATGTCCGAGTACGCCCCGCGCCTGCTGACCATGAAGATCCACCCGGACAAGATCCGCGAAGTGATCGGCAAGGGTGGCTCGGTCATCCAGGCCATCACCAAGGAAACCGGCACCCAGATCGACATCCAGGACGACGGCACCATCGTCATCGCCTCGGTGAACGCCGCCGCTGCGCAGGCCGCCAAGGAGCGCATCGAGTCCATCACCTCTGACGTGGAGCCGGGCCGCATCTACGAAGGCAAGGTCGCCAAGATCATGGACTTCGGCGCCTTCGTCACGATTGCCCCTGGCAAGGACGGCCTGGTGCACGTGTCGCAGATCTCCAACGAGCGCGTCGAGAAGGTGTCCGACAAGCTCAAGGAAGGCGACATGGTCAAGGTCAAGGTGCTGGAAGTGGACAAGCAGGGCCGCATCCGCCTGTCCATGAAGGCCGTCGAGGAGGGCGAGGGCCTGTAAGCCCCCGCCGCACTTCGCAGCATCCGGAAAAGCGGGCTTCGGCCCGCTTTTTCTTTGTCCCCGATTCCTGTGGGAGGGCCTTCAGGCCCGAAGCTCTGCGGCCGGGAGCGTCGGGCCTGAAGGCCCTCCTACCGGGGCTGGGGCGCTGGTACAGTCGCGGCATGAAGCGACATTTCTCGATGCTCCGCGAGTTCCACCTGGCCGACTGGTTCACGCTGGCCAATGCCTTCTGCGGCACCGGCGCGGTGTTCGCGGCCATGCGCTTCCTGCAGGACGGCCACGCGTCCGACCTGCTGTGGGGCATGGCGCTCATTCCGCTGGCCTTCGTGTTCGATGCGCTGGACGGCAGGATCGCGCGCTGGCGGCACAGTGCGTCCACCCTGGGCCGCGAGCTGGATTCGCTGTCGGACGTGATTTCCTTCGGCGTGGCGCCCGCGGCGCTGGCCTACGCCTGCGGCATGCAGGGCGGCTGGGACTGGCTGGTGCTGTCTTACTTCGTGTGCTGCGGCGTAAGCCGGCTGGCGCGCTACAACGTCACCGCCGAGGCGCTCAGCGGCGAGGAAGGCAAGGTGAAGTATTTCGAAGGCACGCCCATCCCCACCAGCCTGGCGCTGGTGGCGGTGCTGGCCGTGGCCGCGTGGCAGGGCCGCATCGGCGACGCGCTCTGGCTGGGCAGCGTGGACCTGGGCTGGCAGCTGCACCCGCTGGTGCTGATGTTCGCGCTGTCGGGTTCGCTGATGATCAGCAAGACCCTGCACGTGCCCAAGCCCTGAAGCGGTTGCGCGCATGGACCTGATCCTCGTCATCCTCGACCTGGTGGGCACCTTCGTGTTCGCGCTCAGCGGCGCGCTGGTGGGCGTGCGGCACCGGCTCGATTTGTTCGGCGTGCTGGTGCTTTCCTTCGTGGCGGCCAACGGCGGCGGCGTGATGCGCGACACCATGATCGGCGCCACGCCGCCGGCCGCGCTGCAGGACTGGCGCTACGTCGCCATCTCCATCGCCGCCGGGCTGCTGACCTTCTGGCGCGCGGGCGCCATCGAGCGCTGGCGCAACCCGGTGCAGTCGCTGGATGCGGTGGGCCTGGGCGTGTTCGCCGTGGCCGGCGCGCTCAAGGCGCAGGCCTTCGGCCTGGGGCCGGTGGGTGCGATGCTTCTGGGCATGCTCACCGGCATCGGCGGCGGCATGCTGCGCGACGTGCTGGTGGCGCAGGTGCCCACGGTGCTCAAGGCCGAGCTGTACGCCATCGCCGCGCTGGCCGGCGCCGGCGT
>Ga0075160_10001957_pt1 | contig 12491 bp, 9 predicted proteins | sample JI91814C2DNA_FD_70969 | JGI IMG/M metagenome (GOLD analysis project Ga0075160, IMG submission 70969) | Wastewater effluent complex algal communities from Wisconsin, to seasonally profile nutrient transformation and Carbon sequestration -... | ecosystem: Engineered > WWTP > Effluent > Algae...
AGTTCGCCGAGCACGGCGTCGAGCGCGCCGTGCTCCGCCGCCTCGGCCGAGAGAACCACCGCCGGTGCGGTCGACTGCAGAGGGGAGACGAGCACGCGGAGTGCGTACCCGCATGGCGGCACGGCGGAAAGTGCCGAGGCAGCCATCCCACGCGTCCGGATCCGAGACCGCCGGTTGCGCCGCTGCCAGCGGCGGTTCCGCGCGCCTCCACCACCATATCCCTTTGCCCGAACGAGGTTTCCGCTGCAGCGCGCGGGTGAGGGGTATCGTCCCTCACCGGAACGCGCTCGACCGCGTTCGCCTTCCTACCAACCGCACGACCCTGATGCTCCGCACCCAGCTCCTCACCCTCGCCACTGTCGCCGCCCTCACCGCCTCCGTCGCCGCCCAGAACTGCTCCGACAACCTCTTCCCGGTGCAGCTGGTGACCGCGCAGGGCACCGCACTGCCGTACGTCCAGACCGGCGCCGAGCCGCACTTCACCGCTGCCGACGAGAGCGTCTACCTCGCGTTCCCGGCGACCATCCCGTCCGGCACCTACTACGTGTTCGTCGCCGGCTCGCCGGGCGCAGGCCAGCTCGAGATGCTGTCGACCAACGACCCGATGGAACGCTTCGTGTCGGTGCAGAACGACGGCGGCGTGATCTCGCTGTCGCTGCCGTTCGCGAGCAACCCGGCCGCCGACCAGTTCGGCACCGGCCTCGGCGGCCAGGGCATGAGCCTGCGGCTGTCGCCGTTCGCTGCCTCGCAAGGCGCGCCGTGCCGCTTCAAGGTGTTGTTCGGGGACACCTGGGACCTGACCTACGGCTACGACCACCCCTACCTGCTGGTCGGCGGGGTGCAGTCCGACGGCAGCTGTGCCTTGCGCTCCTACGACGCGTTCTGGATCGGCTCGGGCGACGGCAGTGACGTCACCGGCTCGGTGTTCGTCGACGGCGACCACGACGGCGAGCGAGACGCCGGCGAAGGCGGCTTCGCCAACCAGGAAGTGCGCCTCGTCACCGCGACCACGTCGATCGCGACGACCACGAACGCGGCCGGCGAGTTCCGCTTCGAGAACGTCGCCGCCGGCAGCTACACGGTCGAGTACACCGTGCCCGGCACGCACGTCGCCACCACCGCCGCGTCGCGCTCCGTCGAAGTCTGCGCCTGTGCCGACGTCGAGGTCGCCGACTTCGGCGCCGCCGCGATGGCCCTGCCGTGCAACGCACGCACGGTCGGCTACTGGAAGAACCAGCACGGCCTGTGCAAGGTGCAGCAGTTCGGTCTGCTGCCGACGCTGCCGATGCTGCAGATCGTCAACACCTTCGGCTGCCGCGTGGCGCCGGGCTCGCTGTGGCAGTTCCGCTGCTACCTGCAGGGCGCGAACTCCTGGAACATGGCCTACCAGCTGTCGGCGCAGCTCGTCGCGATGCATTGCAACGTCGCGGTCGGCTTCGTGCACCCGAACTGTGTGATCCAGGACCCCTGCCTCGGCCGGATGACGATCGCGCAACTGATGCAGCAGTCGGTCGCCAGCCTGGTCCAGTACCGCTACACGCCGCCGTGCACCTGGGCGCGCCACCACCAGGAGAAGCTGAAGAACGCGCTCGAGCGCGCCAACAACAACTGCATCTGGCGCTGAAGCACGCGTCGCACGATGCGGGACCGACCCGCGTGAGAAGGCCTGCGGCACATGGTGCCGCGGGCCTTCGGCGTTCCTGGGCCGCCGGAACGCGTCCTCGACCGCCCCGAAACCGAGGAACTTCGCCATCGGCCCGCCGACGCCCTGACGACGATCCGCGCGGTGCCACCGGGAGCAGCGCGCGGACGGGCCCAGGACCTCGCGCGCGGCCCGTTGCCCCCCCCCTGACAACGGACGCGGCGGTTCTACGTTGGTCGGCCCGCCGTGGTGCAGATCGCCCCGGCAGCCCCCGATCCTCCCCAGCAACCCATGCTTCGCACCTCGTTCCTCGCCACCGCCGCCGCCGCCCTGTTCGCGACGATGGCGTCCGCCCAGTTCTGCTCCGACAACCTCTATCCGGCGCGCCTCGTCGACCAGAACGGCGTCGAGCTGCCGAAGGTGACGCTCGCCGACGGCGCTCCGCAGTACGTCGCCAGTTCGGAAGCGGTGTACCTCGCCTTCAACCCGACGCTGCCGTCCGGCACGTACTACGTGTTCGTCACCAACGCCCCCGCCGACGGGCTGCTCGAGATGCTGTCGACGAACGACCCGATGGACCGCTTCGTGTCGGTGCAGAACAACGGTGGCGTGCTGACCCTGTCGCTGCCGTTCGCCGACGAGGCGACGCCCGAGCGGTTCGGCGCCGGCCTCGGCGGCCAGGGCATGAGCCTGCGCCTGTCGCCGTTCAGCGCCTCGGCAACCTCGCAGTGCCGCTTCAACGTGCTGTTCGGCGACACGTGGGATCTGACCTACGGCTACGACCACCCGTACCTGCTGGTCGGTGGCCTGCAGCCAAACGGCGTCTGCCCGGTGCGCACCTACCATCAGTTCCGCATCGGCGACGGCGACGGCAGCGACGTGCTCGGCTCGGTGTTCGTCGACCAGGACCACGACGGCCAGCGCGACGGCAACGAAGGTGGCTTCGGCGGCCAGGAAGTGCGGCTCGTCGACGCGAACGGCTCGATCTCGACCACCACGAACGCGGCCGGCGAGTATCGCTTCGCGAACGTCGCGGCCGGCAGCTACACGGTCGAGTTCGTGGTGCCGCCGACGCACGTCGCCGGCAACACCGCCAGCGTCGCGATCGAGGTCTGCGACTGCGCCGACGTGCCGGTGTCGGCGTTCGCCGCCGCCCCGATGGCGCTGCCGTGCAACGCCCGAACCGTCGCCTACTGGTACAACAACAACGGCACCCAGAAGATCCAGCAGTACGGTCTGCTGCCGACGCTGCCGGTGCTGAACATCGTCAACACGTTCGGCTGCTACGTGTCGCCGAACAGTGTGTTCGGCCTGCGCGTCTACCTTCTGTTCGCCAACGGCTGGAACCAAGGCTACGAACTGTCGGCGCAGCTGGTGGCGATGCACTGCAACGTCGCGGTCGGCTTCGTGCACCCGGCGTGCGTGCTGCAGGACCCGCAACTGGGCACGATGACGGTGGCGCAGCTGCTGCAGCAGTCGGCCGCGTTCCTCGACGCGCACCCCTACACGCCGCCGTGCACCTTCCACCGCCTGCAGGCTTCCCGCCTGACGGCCGCCCTCGCGCGCGCCAACAACAACCTGATCTGGCAGTGACCGGCACCGCCCGTACTGCGGGCGCTGCTGCGTGATCCCACCGGCCCGGTGCGCGCCTCGCGGACCGGGCCGGTTCCGTTCCCGCCGGCTCGGGTGGGCCGAGGGCGACTTGCAAGGGGCCCGCGGGTGTGGACCATGCTCGCCCCCACATGGACACCTCCTTCCTGGCGAAACTCGGCATCGGCAAGACCAACAGCGGCGCCTTCGACGGCACCTGGCGCAAGACGAAGGGCGAAGCCCTGGTCGTCCGCTCGCCGATCGACGGCAGCGAGATCGGCACGGTGACGATGGCGACCGCCGCCGACTACGCCGCGGTCAGCAAGGCGGCGCACGCCGCGTTCCTGCGCTGGCGCGAACTGCCGGCCCCGCAGCGCGGCGAGTTCGTGCGGCGGATCGGCAACGCGTTCCGCGAGCAGAAGGAACTGCTCGGCCAGCTGGTCAGCCTCGAGGCCGGCAAGATCGTGCAGGAAGGGCTCGGCGAGGCGCAGGAGTGCGTCGACATCGCCGACTTCGCGGTAGGCCTGTCGCGCCAGATCTACGGGCTGACGATCGCCAGCGAGCGCCCGCAGCACCACATGCGCGAGACGTGGCACCCGCTCGGCACGGTCGGGATCATCACCGCGTTCAACTTCCCGATCGCGGTGTGGGCGTGGAACTCGATGCTGGCGCTGGTCTGCGGCGACAGCTGCCTGTGGAAGCCGTCGCTGAAGACGCCGCTGACGTCGATCGCGATGACGAAGATCGCCGCCGACGTGCTCGGCAAGGAATGGAGTGCCCTGGTCGGCCTCGTGATCGGCCCGGACCTGACCGTCGGCAGTGCGCTGCTCGACGACCCGACGATCCCGTTGGTGTCGGCGACCGGCAGCACGCGCATGGGCCGCATCGTCGGACCGCGCGTGGCGCAGCGCTTCGGCCGGTCGCTGCTCGAGCTCGCCGGCAACAACGCGATCCTCGTGATGGACGACGCCGACCTCGGCCTCGCCGTGCGCGGCATCGTGTTCGGTGCGGTCGGCACCGCCGGCCAGCGTTGCACCACCACGCGCCGCCTGCTGGTGCACAGCAAGGTCGTCGACGAACTGCAGGAGCGCCTGGTCAAGGCGTACGCGCAGTGCAAGATCGGCAACCCGTTCGACAAGAAGACGCTGGTCGGCCCGCTGATCGACGAGGCGGGTGCGAAGGCGTTCGACCACGCGGTGAAGTCGGCGGTCGAACAGGGCGGCAAGATCGTCACCGGCGGCAAGCGCGCCAAGGTGCCGGGCCCGTTGAAGGGCGGCGCCTACGTCGAGCCGACCATCGTGCGCTGCCCGAGCACGTTGCCGATCGTCAAGGAGGAGACGTTCGCGCCGATCCTCTACATCGTCCCGATCGAGTCGGTCGAGGAAGCGATCGCGAGCAACAACGACGTGCCACAGGGCCTCAGCAGCTCGATCTTCACGTTGAACGCACGCAGCGCCGAACGCTTCGTCTCGGCGATCGGCAGCGACTGCGGCATCGCCAACGTCAACATCGGCACCAGCGGGGCCGAGATCGGCGGCGCGTTCGGCGGCGAGAAGGAGACCGGCGGCGGCCGCGAGAGCGGTTCGGACAGCTGGAAGATCTACATGCGCCGCCAGACGTCGACGGTCAACTGGGGCACCAGCCTGCCGCTGGCGCAGGGCATCACGTTCGGCGATTGACCGGCAGCACGGCGCTGGCAAGCCCTGCCGGCGCCGTGGCGTTCGTTCGCGAGCGGTCCCGGAGCGATCCCCGGTCGCCGACAGTCATCGACGAGCGGCCGTTCGGCCGATAGCGCAGCGTGGCCAAGCCCCAGCCGATCACCTTCCACGTGCCCGCGACCGCGGCCAACCTCGGCCCGGGCTACGGCGTGCTGTCGCTGGCGCTCGATCTACCGCTCGGCATCACCGTCGAACACCGCACCGACGGGCAGATCGTGGTCGAGCGTCACGACGATCCGAGTTCGCACCTCGAGGACCCGCGCCACGATCCCGTGCTGCGCGGCCTGCGCCGCGGCGCCGAACTGCTCGACGTGTCGCTGGTGAAGGGGCTGTCGGTGCTGGTCGAGGGCACGATCCCGCGCGGCACCGGCATGGGCACGATCAGTGCCGGCTATGCCGCCGGCCTCGCGATAGCCGCCCGCCTGTCGCGCAAGAAGTGGACGCCGGGCCAACTGCTCGACGCGCTGGTGCCACTCGGTGGCGATCCAGCTCACGGCGCGGCGGCGCTGCTCGGCGGCCTGTGCGCCACCGTGCCGACCTCGCAACCGCAGGAGAGCGAACTGCACCAGCGCATCCTGCCGTTCCTGGTGCACGACGACTGGCACTACGTGATCGCGCTGCCCGATGCGCCGATGGGCACCGCCGAGACGAAGCGCGTGCTGCCGCCGACGCTGCCGCACGCCGCGGCCGCGCGCACCACCGGCCGCACCCTCGGCGTGCTGCATGCGTTGCAGCACGGCGACGAAGACCTGCTGCGCCACTGCCTCGTCGACGAAGTCCATCTGCCCTACCGCCGCCGCCTCGTGCCCGGCCTCAGCGACGCGCTCGACGCCGCTGCCACGGCCGGCGCCGCCGGGGCGACCATCTGCGGCCACGGGCCGGGCCTGATCGCGTTCACGATGAGTGCCGGCCGGACGGCCGAGATCGCGCGCGCGATGGTGGCCGCGTTCGCGAAGGCGGGGAGGGTGGCGACGACGCTGACCCTGCAGACCGCCTTCTACGGAGCCCTGCCGACCACCCCGGCGTGAGCGCCGAAACAGGGCACGGTGGCTGCCGGCCGGCCTGGAAAGTGGGCTTGCAAGAAGTCGGAGCGGTCGCTAGCGTCCTCGACCCTGCATCGCTACGGAGCGGTGCGCCAGCGGGTTCTCGGCACTGCCGGGAGCGCGAACTGGGCCGTTAACTCAGTTGGTAGAGTGCGATTTTCACAGAGTCGAAGTCGCAGGTTCGAGTCCTGCACGGCCCACCATTCTTCTCTTCCCCCGCGAGTTCGGGCGGGAAACCGCGGTTTCGGCGCGATCCCTGATCCGCGCCACGCGAGTGTGCAATCCAGTGTGCAATCGGGCTGGTCAGACGGGGCATGGCACACCGTAACCCGACGTAGCGTAGCGGCCCGCTGACGGGCTGATGGCCCAGGCAGCCCGGCAGCGAGAGTGCTGCGTCGTCGCGCGTTGGCCGCAGGCGCGGGCCCAGTCGCGGGCCCAGCCAAGCGTGCGCCCGCCAGGTTCCTGCGGCGACAGGTCGGGCAACGGTCATGGCAATGCCGACCCGCACCGAGGCAGGCTGCAACGAGATCCTGCCCACACGCCCGCTGTTCGGTGCGGAACGAGGACCCCTTGGCCCTCCACCCGGACCCGGACACCGTCGTTCGTGGCAACTACGCGGAGAACCGTGGCCGGGAACACACGATCCTGACCGCCACCCGGACCGCCAGTGCGCCGCCCTCAAAGACTGTCACCGCACGCCCCTTGGCCATCCCAGGAGCCGTCAGGCACTCGCTCAGGAACCAACACCATGCGTCTCGATTCCCTCTCCATGTGTGTGGCAGCCATGCTGGCCACCACCATCCTGCAGGCCCAGGAAGTCACGAAGGTCCAGTCTCCTCCCGTCGCAGCGAAGGCGACCGCCGCGAACGATGCCATCCTGGCGACGTGGCTGCACGTCGGCAGCACCAATGCGGTCAGCGTGAGCCAGATCGCCCTGAAGCAAGCGCAGCATCCGGAAGTCCGCGCCTTCGCGCAGAAGATGATCGACGACCACAACGCGTGGTCCGCGAAGCTGCAACCGCTCACCACCGGTCCAACCATGGCGGTCGGCCATGACGGCGAAGGCGAGCGCCGCAATCCCGAGCCTGGCGCCACCCCGAAGCCGGACGCGAAGAAGCCGGCCGACGCCAGCTCCCCGCGCACCGACAAGGCTGCATCCGACGGATTCGATCACACAGCATTGATCCGCGACCTCGGCAAGAAGTGCCTGCAGTCCGAGACCAAGATGCTGAGCAGCCTGACCGGCGCCGCGTTCGACCGCGCCTACATGGCGATGCAGGTTGCCGACCACGTCCGCACCTCGGACATGATCGAGGTCTTCGAGACCTACGCATCCCCCAACCTGCGCCCGACTCTCGAAGCGGGCCGGAAGACCCACGCGGCGCACCTGGAAGCCGCCAAGGCCCTGTGCGAGAAGGTCTGCGAGGTCGCCAACCGTGACGATGGAGCGGTCGGCAATCCGCCCCGAGGTGGCCGATGAAGAACTTCCTCGCAGCAACGCTGCTCGTGGCACTCTGCGGCGCCTGCCTCACCACCAAGGCGGAACGTGACTGGGCCGCCGGACCGGAGGACTCCCTGCTCGTGGACGTCTCGCCGGCCGAGAAGACCCGCGTCTCGACGGCCCGGGTCGCCCAGGGCAAGGCGCAGGACGTGTTGGCAGCGGCCCAACGCCAGCACGACCTCGCGGTGTCCGACCAGCAGACGGGCAAGCAGCAACACCGGGCCTCGGTGGACCAGGTCGCCTGGACCAAGACCGCGCTGGCCAACTCCGAGACGACCGGGACCACGACGGACGTCGAAGCAGCCAAGGAGGCTGTGCGCGTCGCCGAGAACGCTCGGGACGTGCAGGTCGCTCACTGCGAGCTCCGTGATCTCGAGGTGACCGAGGCCCAGCAACAGGCAGCGCTGGCGAACACGCAGGTCGCCGTCGCGAGTGCTCGGCTCGAACTGGCCAAGTCCGTCGCCATCAGCACGCTGGATCGGCCGGATGCGCAGAAGCCAGACATCCCTCGCTACGAGGCTGCCGTGCGCGAAGCCGAGGGCCGGGAGAACATCGCACGCGCTGGCCTTGCCGCAGCGGCGCGCGAAGTGGTGATCGGGCGCAGCAAGCTCGCGGAGCGAGAACGAGTCCGCTGATCGATCCGTGGGGATTCGCCCCGATGCCGACGTGCAACGAGGCCGATCCGCTCGGTTCCGGCCTCCGCACCAGGCCGCCGACCGGACGTGCGGAACGCCGATCGGCGGCACCCTCCCGCCACCGACGCCGAACCGATGCGCGCCTCCACTGCAGCAATGCCTCAGGCAATGTTGCGGGTCCCTCGCGTCGGGATGGTTCATCGAAGCATCACCGCACGCGGCGCGCTGCAGCTGGAACCTCGGACGGCACGACTCCGAGGCCCCTCCGCACCGTCGACGCCCAGACCGCTCCGATTCGCGGCGGCATGGTGTCTCGACAATGCAATGAAGCGCAACTCACCACCTCTTCACCCTGACTTGTGATCCATGGACCACGAACGACGGTCGTGCTCTCAGACCTCGCAGGGTGGCCTACGCACGACATCCCCAACAACACATCAGGTTGAGCAATTGAACAACGTTCCCAACACGCAGAGTACGCACAGCAGCGCATCCCGTTTTCGCGTCAGCCAGCTGATCTCCGGCAAGCTCACGAACGCGAGCGACGAGAGCCTTGGCGACATCCAGGACATCGTCCTCGCCCACGACAACCGCAGCATCGCCTACGTGGTCGTCGCCTTCGGCGGCTTCCTGGGAATGGGCGGCAAGTACTTCGCCATGCCTTGGCGCCTCATCAAGGCGTCTCGCAGCAACAAGGACGCGAGCCCTCGCCTCACCCTCGCCGTTGCCCAGGAGTCGCTCAAGGCAGCGCCGGGGTTCGACAAGGACGAATGGCCCGACATGGCAGACACGACTTGGTCCCGGCAGGTGGACACCTTCTACGGCGGCCAGGGCTTTCCAACGTATGGCGAGCCCACCTCATCCAGCAGGTCTGGATCGCCCCGCGCCGAAACCCGCACCGGCGGTGGCCTGAGCCGGGACCCGAACAGTGACGCGTTCCAACATCGACGAGTGAGCCAGCTCCTCGGCATGGACGTGGTCGATCCGCACAACGACGTGGTCGCCAAGGTCACCGACTTCGTGGTGAACGCCGAACGGGCACAGATCGAAGGTGCGGCCCTCAGCTTCGGCGGCTTGATCGGCATCGGCAAGCAGGTCGGACTGGTACCGATCGAGTCTCTGTCGCTGCGTCAGAGCAGCGGAACGTTCTCCTCCACTTGCACAACCGCAGACCTGGAAGCCATGGTCCTGCCGGGCGGCGAGTGGCCAGGACTCGACAGCGACGATTGGCTCACGCGAGGTCGCAGGCAATGTGGCCTGGTGAAGAACGCTCGAGCGGACCAGAGCGCGACGGCAAACTGGGGTGCATAGTCGCCGGTCGACACTCGGCCGACCGAGTCTTGGGGCCCGGCGGCACAGGTCGAGGCCTCGCCCGGTCACGGGCTCGCGGTCCAGGGCCGAGCGTTGCGCGTGGCCGGCGCGAGTGGCACGACTCGGCGCTTCCCAGCAGACGATTCGAGTCCTGCACACGCCCCACCTTTCTCTGTTGCCCGCCCCCCGGGGACCCGGCCGCAGCATCCCCACCACACGCTGTCAGGCCGTCATGCGCCCGAGCTCTGCATCCCACAGGCGCAGCCGGAGGCACCGCCAAACTTGCCGAGGGCTCAGCGTCATCGACGCCATCTCCCGCAGCTCGACGATGCCGGCCATCGCTTCCGGCAAGCGATAGAACGGGATCTTCGCGTTGACGTGGTGCACGTGGTGGAAGCCGATGTTGCCGGTGAACCACCGCATCACGGCCCCCATGCGGATGTAGCTAGAGGACCCGAGCGCAGCAGCGACGTAGGACCATTCCTTGCCCTCCATCAACTTCACCGACGGGTAGTTGTGCTGGGCGTAGAACAGGAACGCGCCGAGTGCGCAGGCGACCGTCATCGGCACGAGCACCAGGAAGAGCAGCAGGGCCGGTGAGAAGATCGCCAGCAGCACGATCAGGGCCGCGTGCACGGTCACGGCGATCGCCGAGTCGACGTGCTGACGCCTGTCGACCAGGAACGAGCGCACGCACATGCCGTAGAAGAAGATCGTCAGATAGCCGGCTGCGATCGTGAGCGGGTGCCGCTGCACCACGTAGCGGAGGCGAGCCCAGCGCCCGGCCTTGGCCCACGCGGCCGCAGTCATCACCGGATACGAGCCGATGCTGGCGCCGTAGATCTTGCCGACGTTGCGGTGATGGTGTTCGTGCGAGCGCGACCAGATGCTCGGCGGGTTGAGCACCAGCAAGCCGTAGCCGTAGAGGAAGGCCCCGGCCAGCCTGGATCCCTTCAGGATCGTGCCGTGCTGGAAGTCGTGATAGATGATGAAGACGCGGACCATCACGAGCCCGAGCAGCAGGCTCGCCGGAACGCGGAGCCACCAAAGGTCGCAGAAGCAGATCGTGGCAGCCAGTCCGAACAGCACGGCCAGGGTGGTGCCGAAGTGCCACCAGCTCCGGCTGCGCTGCTCCTTCGCGTAGGCAAGGCTGGCCAGGACGATCTGCTTCGGGTCTCGCATCGGGGTCCGCGCAACGGGTGATGCAGGGCACGCCGTGCGGCGCAGCACCTGCGGTTCCCATCAAACGACGAACCGTCGCTGCTCAACGGAGACCAGGGCGGCGGACTCTACCATGGCAGTGGGGTTCGGGGGCGACGGATCCGGGCTTGGGCCATTGTTCGCAGGAAGGGCCGGAATTGCTGGCCGAAGGAGGCTCGTGCCACAGTCTTCGAGGTCGGCGCAGGCAACAAGGGCCTACGGGTCGGGCTTCGGATCGTCTCTCCGCTTGCGCAGGTCCGCGAAGAACGCGTCGAACGCCACGCCTCCTTTCGGCCGCGGCTTGCGCAAATGGGCCAACTGGGCCGCAGCCCCGGTCTCCTTCGGCGAACGCCCAGGCTGGGAACCGCCCGCGGCCGAGGCTCGCCCTGGACCGACGACCGGCCACTCATGCCAACCGCCGAACCGCTGCGGTGCCCGCCCACCCTCCCGCACCTGGCGCAGCTCGAGTGCCCCTCCCCCGACGTCGAGCACGACCTCGCGCGTGCTGCCGCGACAGAGCAGGATCTCCTGGTGGCCGACCGCTCCAAGATCCGCGGCGATGCGCTCCTTCACTTCGTCGTCGGGCACTTCGAAGCCGTCGAGGTCCGGACACGCGCCCTGCGCCTTCGCCCACGCGAGCCACGGCCCGCGGTCGTAGAGGCCGAACACGGCCTTCGGCATGCGGAACGGCGCCAGCTCGCCACCGCATGCGAGCACGTGCGCGACGAACGACTCGGGCAGCCGCACGTCATGGCGTTCGACGTAGTGCGCGAGCCCTTCGGGCCACACGTGGCGACCGTCGGTCAGGTCCTTCGTGCCCATCGTCGTCTCGCCGCAGTCGAACCGGCAGAACGACGACTCGGGGAACGTCACCAGCGCCTTGCCGGCGCGCAGGTAGCCGAGCACCGGCCCACGCGCCGCCGGTTCGAGACCTCCGACCAGCGCCTGCGGCCGCGGCAGCGTCGACGGCGCGAACGGGCTGAACCACCAACCGAGCACTTCGAGGCGTTGCATGGAGACTCGGCGCGCACGCTACCCGATCGAGGCGTCGCGCGACGCCCTCCGAGGGCTGCCGTGCAGTAGCCTCCGTGGATGCTCGCAACGATCCTCACCGGCGTGCTCGGCGCGGCCCCGCAGCAACCGATCGCGCCCCCGGTCGCAGCCCCACCACCGACGATCGAACAGGGCCTCGCCGCCCGCTACCCCGGCGACGTCGGCATCGCCGCCGATCCCGCCGTGCGGTTCGCCACCGGCTTCGAGGACGGCTTCGCCGGCTGGACGCGGCAGAACCCGCGCACCTTCGCGTTGGTCGACGACGCCGCGTTCGCACATGGCGGCGGGCACTGTGCACTCGCCACCGCGGTGCTCGGCAAGGACACCGGCGGCGAGCTCACCTGGCGCACGGACCACGGCCACGACCGGCTGTTCCTCCGCTTCTACTGCCGCTTCGCCCCCGACGCGGTCTGGCCGCACCACTTCGTCAAGCTGCGCGCCCTGGTGCCAGGCTGGGACGGCCCTGCCGGCGTGGCCCCACCCGGCGACAAGGGCTTCTGGACCGCCATCGAGCCACTGCGCGGCAAGTGGCGCTTCTACACCTACTGGCACACGATGCGCGGCTTCGACAACCCGGGCCCGGTCGCCGGCACGAACGACGACGGCACCGAACCGACCGCGAAGAACGACTTCTACGGCAACAGCTTCACGCCCGACGGCCAGGCCGAGGTGGCGCGCGATCGCTGGATCTGCGTCGAAGCGATGCTGCAGGCGAACACGCCGGGCAAGAGCGACGGGGCGATGACGTTCTGGATCGACGGCGTGCGCGTCGGCGACTACCGCACCGGCACTCCCGTC
>Ga0075160_10001966_pt1 | contig 12470 bp, 8 predicted proteins | sample JI91814C2DNA_FD_70969 | JGI IMG/M metagenome (GOLD analysis project Ga0075160, IMG submission 70969) | Wastewater effluent complex algal communities from Wisconsin, to seasonally profile nutrient transformation and Carbon sequestration -... | ecosystem: Engineered > WWTP > Effluent > Algae...
TGAATGGCCTCGGGGACCTGCCCACCGTCGCGCGTGAACAGGCCGAGCTTGCCGATGAGCACCTCTACGCCGTCGACCCGCCCTCGCAGGCCAAAACCGGTGATCGCCGCGACGTCATCGGCCTCCATCACCGGATGCTTCGACTCGGCACCGCCCTCTACGACCGCCCGCGCCAGCGGGTGATCGGAACGGCGCTCGACCGCCGCGCTCATCGCCAGCAAGCGATCTTTGTCGACACCTGCTGCCGTCACGACATCGGTGAGACGCGGCTCGCCCTCGGTCAGCGTCCCTGTCTTGTCGAAGGCGATCGCTCCAACACTGCCCAGCGCCTCAAGGTGCGCCCCGCCCTTTACCAGCACCCCGCCCCGAGCGGCTCGTGCGACTCCGGCGAGCACCGCGCTCGGCGTGGCGATCGCCAGGGCGCACGGGCTGGCCGCCACGAGCACCGCCATCGCCCGATAGAAGCTCGCCTTGAACGGCTCATCGATCACGACCCAGGCGAACAGCAACAGCCCGACCAGCCCCAGGATCAGCGGCACGAAGATCCGCTCGAAGCGGTCGGTGAATTGCTGCGTCGGCGACTTCTGCGTCTCGGCCTCGGTGACCAGCTTGACGACCCGCGCCAGCGTGCTCTCGGCCGCCACGCGGGTGACGAGGATCTCGAGGGCGCCTGCACCGTTGATTGTCCCGGCGAACACACGGTGCTCCGCATCGATGCGGGCAGGCTCCGCGAGCGCCGCCTTGGGGTCAGGGTGCGGCCGCTTGTCGACGGGTACGCTCTCGCCGGTGATCGGCGCCTGGTCGACCCCGCCCTCGCCGCGCGCGACGACGCCGTCGGCGGGGATCTTCGTGTTGGGCTTGACCAGCAGTCTGTCGCCCACGGCGAGCTCGGCGACGCCGACCGTCACCTCTCGCCCGTCCGGGCCGATCTTCACGGCGGTCGCGGGGACCAACTCGGCGAGCCCAGAGATCGCCTTGCGAGCTCGCGCCATGGCGAAACCCTCGAGGGCGTGTCCGAAGCTGAACAGGAACAGCAACAGCGCGCCCTCGAAGAGCTCACCGAGGGCTGCGGCGCCGATCGCCGCGACCAGCATCAGGAAGTCGATCTCGAAGCGACCCGCGCGGATCGCCTGGATCGCCTCGCTCAACGTGAACCACCCGCCGAACAGGTACGCGAGGATATGCAGCACCATCGCCGCCGTCGTCGCGCCCGTGTATCCGCACACCCAGCCCGCGCCGGTCAGCACCCCGCAGACGATGCTGAACACCAGCTCGGAGCGCTCGCCAAATGGACCGCCATGCTTGTGCTCACCCGCTCCATGCGCGTGGCCCTCGTGACCGCCGTGCGCCTCGCCCTTGTCCGCGTGCGCGCCAGGTCCGTGCGCATGATCGTCGTGGCCGCCGGGCCCATGTGCGTGGCCCTCGTGCTCGTCCCGCGGTCCCGCGTCGATATCGAGGCCAGCGCGCCCGAGCAGTGCCGGCATGTCGCCCACGGAGAGCTGCTTCGGATCGAACTCGAGTGCAACGCGTCGGGTACCGAAGTTCACCGCCGCATAGAGGACACCCTTCTCACGGGCGAGCGCCGCCTCGAGCACCCGGGCATGGCGCTCATGGCGGATGCCTCGCACCGCGACATTGATGTGCCCGAACTGCGTGGCGAGCTCGGCACCGGCCGCCCGGACCAGCTTCTCGACCGCGGAGGGTGCGAGCACCGAGGCGTCGAAATGCACGCACAGGCGCGGTACGGCGTCCGCCGTGTCGACGTGCGCGTCGAGCACCCCGGGTCGCGCCCGAACCGTCGTCAAGAGACGATGCAAACACGGGTCAGCATGCGCCGCCTCGGGGGGAAGGACGACAGGGAGGTCGAGCTTGAGCTTGTTCATGTCGTCTCCTCGGGTTGCGGTCTCGGTTCTTCCGCATGCTTCAGGCCCGGCTCTTCTTTGCGGTACACAAACGCGTAGATCGTCGGCAGCACGAACAGCGTCAGGAAGGTCGCCGAGACCAGCCCACCGATCACGACCGTTGCGAGCGGCCGCTGCACCTCGGCGCCCGCGCTGCCCGACAGGGCCATCGGCAGGAAGCCGAGGGCCGCCACGGTCGCGGTCATCACCACGGCGCGCAGGCGGCCCTCCGCGCCTTCGCGGGCCGCGTCCCGCGGGCCGTGCCCTTGAGCGCGAAGCTTCTTCACCGTCGTCAGCAGCACCACGCCGTTCAGGACCGCGATCCCGAACAGCGCGATGAAGCCGATCGCCGCGCTGATCGAGAACGGCATGCCGCGCGCCCACAGCAGCAGCACGCCGCCGACCGCCGCGAAGGGGACATTCAGGTAGATCAGCAACGCCGGCTTGATCTCCTGGAACGCCATGTAGAGGATCACGAAGATCAACCCGAGCGCGAGCGGCACGGCCACGGCGAGCCGCTGCGTCGCCGCTGTGAGGTTCTCGAACTGGCCGCCCCAGCGCAGCACGTACCCCGCCGGGAGCTCGACCGCGGCCACGCTCGCCTGCGCATCGCTGACGAAGCTGGCCAGGTCTCGTCCGCGGACATTGACCTCCACGTTGGTCCTGCGCCGCACCGCCTGTCGGCTGACGCTGGCCGGTGAATCGACGATCTGCAGGCTGGCGATCTGCCCGAGCGGTACGAGCTGGGCGCCAGGGCCGCTGACAGGGAGGATGCGAATCTGCTCGATGTCGTCGCGCAGAGCCGCGGGGACGCGGACCTGCAGGCGGAAGCGCCGCTCGCCCTCGTAGACCTCGCCGACCCCGCGTCCGCCGATCGCGTCGATCGCATCGAGCGCGTCACCGACGGATACGCCGTAGCGTGAAGCCGCCGCGCGATCGACCGTGACCTCGAGCGTCGGCAGGCCGGCGAGCTGCTCGCCGCGCACATCCGTCGCTCCAGGCACCGCTCGCACGGCGTTCTGGATCTCCATGCTGACGCGCTCGAGCGTGCCCAGGTCGTCGCCGAAGATCGTGATCGCCACGTCGGAGCGCGTCCCGCTGATCAGCTCCGACATGCGTAGCTCGATCGGCTGCGAGAACGAGAACCCCATGTCGGGCAGCGCCTCACCCAGCCGCTTCGACATCGCCTCGACCAACTCCTCGCGCGAGCTCGTCGTCACCCACTCCTCGGGCGGCTTCAGGATGATGATCGCGTCCGAGAGCTCGACGCCCATCGGGTCCGTGGCGATCTCGGCGCGCCCAGTCTTCGAGACGACCGTGACAACCTCCGGGAACTCGCGCAGCACCTTCTCGAAGCGGGTCGCCCCCAGCACGCTCTCCTCGAGCGACACGCTCGGGAGGCGGAGCACCTGGATCGCCAGGGCGCCCTCATCGAGACGAGGCACAAACTCCGCGCCCATCCGCGAGCCGATCCACCCGGCCACGCCGAGGAAGCCCAGGCACAGGACGATGATCACGCGCGGCGCCCCCATCGTCCATCCGAGCACGGGCGGATAGACCTTGTGGAGCATGCGAACGATCAGCGGCTCCTTCTCCTCCGGGTGCTGACGCAGGAACGACGCGACGAGCACCGGCACGAAGGTCAGCGAGGCGATGAACGCTCCGCCGAGAGCGAACAGCACCGTGATCGCCATCGGCTTGAACATCTTGCCCTCGACCCCTGCGAGCGTGAGGATCGGGACGTACACGAGCACGATGATCGCCTCGCCGAACAGGGCGGCGCGCCGCACATCCAGCGTCGCACCGAGCACCACGTCGGCCGCCTCGCTGTAGGTCATCGGCCGTCCGCGGCCGCGAGCCGCGGCCGCGAGGTGCACGACCGCGTTCTCGACGACGATGATCGACCCGTCGACGACGATGCCGAAGTCGATCGCGCCGAGGCTCATCAGGTTGCCGCTGAGCCCCAGCGCCTTCATGCCGATGAAAGCGACGAGCATGGCGAAGGGGATCGCCGCCGCGACGATCAGCCCACCGCGGACACTGCCGAGCAGGAGGAACAGCACGGCGATGACGAACAGCGCGCCCTCGGCGAGGTTCGTCGCCACCGTCTTGATCGTCCGATTGACGAGGGTGCCGCGGTCATAGAAGACATCGAGCCGCACACCCGGGGGCAGCGAGGGCTCGATCTCCGCGATCCTCGCCTTGACGTTCTCGACCACCTCGCGGCCGTTGGCGCCGACGAGCATCATGACGATACCGGTGACCACCTCGCCACGCCCGTCCCGGGTCACGGCGCCCTGGCGGATCAGGGGCGCGAAGTGGACACGGGCGACATCACGGACGCGCACCGGCACGCCGTCCTCACGGGTCTCGATCAGCACGTCGCCGATCTCGTCGAGCCCCTGGATCCGGCCTTCACCACGGACCAGGAGCTGCTCGCCCGCACGGACGAGGTAACCGCCACCAGCGGTCGCGTTGTTACGCTCGAGCGCGACGAAGAGCTCGCTGAGGGAGACGTTGAGGGCGCGCAGGCGATCGGGCAGGACCTCGACCTCGTAGGTCTTGAGCTCGCCGCCGAAGGAGTTCACCTCGACCACCCCACGCACACCCCTGACCTCGTAGGCGACGAACCAGTCGAGGACGACCCGTAGCTCCATCGGCGTGTAGCAGGCGTCCGTGTCGGGCTCGCCGGGCGCACACATCGTCTCGGCGCGGACCTCGAACTGCAGGATCTCCCCGAGGCCGCTGCTCATCGGGCCGAGGTCGGGCGTGACCCCAGGTGGCAGGCGCTCACGGGCCTGCGTCAGCCGCTCCGACACGAGCTGCCGGGCCCGGAGCAGGTCGGTGTCCTCCTCGAACACGACGGTCACGGCCGACAGCCCGAAGCGCGAGACGCTGCGGATCTCGGTCACACCGGGCATGCCGCTCATCGACGACTCGACCGGGAAGGTCACAGTACGCTCGATGTCGACCGGTCCCAGCGCGGGGACCTTGGTCAAGATCTGGACCTGCACGTTCGTGATGTCCGGGACCGCGTCGATCGGCAGGTTCAGGGCGCTCCGCGCCCCGAGCACGCCGACGAGGATGACGAACGCGACGACCAGGACGCGCCACTTCAAACAGAATTCGACGATTCTCTTCATGGCGTCCCCTCAGTGCGCGTGACCCTCGGAGAGCTCGCCGCTCTTGAGCACGCTCTTGAGCGTGAAGGCGCCGCTCAGGGCGACCGCGGCCCCTTCGCTCAAGCCCTCGCGGACCTCGTAGAGTCCGCCGGCCCGGCGCCCGAGCTGGACCGCCTGGGCCCTGAAGCTGCCCGGTTCATCGCCCGGAACGAACACGACCTGTTGGCCGTCGATGGTGGCGACGGCGTCGATCGGCACCACCAGCACACGTTCGTCGCGGGCGCCGCCGATCAGCTCGATGCTGCCAAACAGGCCGCTGCGCAGCCGCGGGTCGGTCGCCTCGAGGGTGACGCGGATCGGGAGCGAGCGGGTCTTCTCATCGAGCGACGGGGCGACGTAGGTGATCGTCCCTGCCAGCGCGAGGTCGGGATAGGCGTGCAGCCGGACGACCGCGGCGGTGTTGACCTTGACGCGGGAGAGCTCGAGCTCCGGCACGTTGCCCCGGACCCACACCTTGGTCGGGTCGGTGATCGTGAACACGGCCTCATCGGCACCCGCGGTCTCGCCGAGGGTCGCGTGAAGGTCGACGATCACCCCGTCGATCGGCGCGATGAGCTGCAACTCGCCTGCTTTGCCCGAACCGAACACCGCAAGCTGGCGACGCAGACCCTCGAGGTCCGCCTCGATCTCGCCGACCTGCGCCTCGGCCTCGATCAGCGATCGCTGGGCCCCGATCCCCTCGGTGGCGAGCTGTTGCTGGCGCTTCACCGCCGCCTGGGCGGCGGCCAGGCGCGCCCGTGATTGCCCGAGGCGCGCCCGCGCGGCCGATACGTCGCTCGAAGCGATGATTCCGAGGAGCTGGCCCCGCTTGACGGGGTCCCCGAGCGCCACGGCCACGCGAATGAAGCGGCCCGGCACCAGCGGACCGACGTGCGCCAGGCTCGACGGCTCGAACTCGACTTCACCCGGGATCGCCGTGCCACCGCCGAGCGCACGCCGCTCGATCACGCCAGTGCTGATCCCGGCGCGCGCGAGTGCGTCAGCGTTGAGCCGAATCTCGCCCTTCGGACCCTCCTCGTGATGGCCTCCCTCTTCCTCGTCGGCGTGTTCACCCTCGGCGTGTTCGCCCTCGGCATGCTCGTCGGGCTTGGCCGCCGCCGTGGGTTTGGCGGCCCCGTTGGGTCCGCAGGCCACGAGGATCGTCCATCCCAAGATCACCAGGAACCATCGAAACATCGTGTCCATCCTTCATTCTCCTGCGCCGTGGCGATCCGCCCAGAGGTCGACGCCCACCGTCCGCTCGAGGTTGGCGAGCGCGAGGAAGTAGTCGAGGTAGGTGTCGAGCGCGTCGCTCTGGATCTTCAGAAATCGTTCGCGGCCGATCAGCAGGGAGAGCATGTCGATCTCCCCGAGCTCGAAGGACCGGCGTAGCAGGCCCAGGTTCTCCTCGAAGCGCGGCAGGATCTCGGTCCCATAGCTGCGCACCCGCGTCGCTGCGGCGACCACCTCGCTGTGCGCCTGGGCGATCTGCCCCTCGAGCAGCGAGAGCGTCGCCCCCTGCTCCGCGCGAGCCACACCCAGCCGCGCGGTGGCCAAGGCGCGCTCGCCCTGGTTGGTCTGAAAGCTGGGGATCGTGAACGCCAGCGTGCCGAGCACAATGTCATACGGGCCCTCCGCCGTCGGGTTGCCCTCGTGCCGGTACTGGACCCCGATGGACGGCTGCGGCCAAACTTCGCGCCGCGCCACGGCCACCCGCGCGTTGGCCTCCTGGATCGCCGCCTCACGCGTGCGCAGCACCGGAAGTTGAGTCTTCGCTGCCACGACGAGCGCCTCGAAGGACGGCGGGTCCTGCGGTGCGTCGAGGGCTCCGCGTGGGTCCGGCGGCTGTGCGACTGGCCAGCCCGCCAATTGCGCGAGCTGAATTCGCGACACGAGGAGCGCCTGCTGAGCGCCGACGAGAGCTTGCTTTGCCTGGGCGACCTCGGCCTGCGCGAGCCGCAGCATCAGCGGCGACACGTTGCCCGCGTTAACCTGCCCCTGCACGACGCGCAGGAGATCCACTTGAAATGCGAGCACACGCTCGGCCAGGCTGGCGCGCTCGCGCATGACGAGGACGCGATGGAAGCCGCCGTGCACGTCGCAGTGCACTGCCCACTGATTCTGTTGGATCTCGGCGTCCGTGAGCTCGCCGAAGCGCTTTGCGGCCGATCGTCGTCGTCCACGCTCCCCGGCGACGTAGAGCCGCTGTGACAGCGACACGTCGGCGTCGACGCCGATGCCCGAGATGCCGTAGCGAGGACCAACTCCTGTCGCGAGCTCAGGATTCGCGGGCAGCAGCGGCGAGGCGGCGACGCGCGCGGCGTCGGCGAGTCCCCGTGTGCTCCGGCTGACGAGCAGGCGCGGCGCGTTCGCATCGGCGAACGCGAGCAACTCCTCGAGCGAGACCTGTTTCCCCCGCGAAACGTCTGGCAGCGGCGTCGAGCCGGTGCGTCCGGCCGACGTCGACCCGGGGCGCTGACTCGCAGCAGGTGGCTCCGCGCCCTGGGCGGGCCCTACGACCAGGGCACCAAACAGCACGGCGAGCAGGCACGAACTACTATTAACAATAGTAGTTCGCGGCGTACGTGGAGGCAATTTGCGTAGCTCGACCATCACTCCTCACCATCCGATCAAGCGGCCCCCGGCGCGCTCCGAGACGACGTGCAGAAGGTCGAGGAGTCCGGTGCCGGCGCTGTGCGGCAGCGCCGAGACCAGCACCAGCAACCCGACGACCACGCGCAGGGCAGGACCCCGACAGCACCGCACCGGCGGGCTGTCGGCGTATGCGAGCAACAGATTGACCCTCAGACGCAAGGTGGCGAGGTTGCCGGTGCCGAGCGCCGGGACCGCCCGACCGGACGCGGCTCGCGAGCCATGCACCAGCGAGTGCGCCAGCGCCGGCGCCGATGCACCGGCGAGCACAGCCTCACGGTCGCAGTGGATCTCGCGAGCCAGCACCCAGCGGGCCAGTTCACCGTTCAGGATCCATCGGCCGACAGGGTTGATCGCCAGGGCCCACCACGCGACGAAGTAGCGCAGCGGATCGTGACCGAGGACGTGCTCGAGCTCGTGGTGGAGGACGGCGATCAGCGCCTCATCGTCGAGCTCCTGTGCGAACGAGGTCCGGATCACGACCCGCGGGGAGACAACCCCGACCGTGACGATCGTGTGCCGCAACGAGTCGCGCACCACGCAGCGCCCCAGCAACGCGTAAAGCTGCGGACTCGCGTGAACCAGCCGCGTGATCCGGTCACTCACCTTGCGGGCCGCCTCGCTCGGCGATCCACGCAGCAGCACCTGCTCCCAGATCAGACGCGGGAGGGCCAGAAGCGCAGCGAGCCCGACGAGCGCGACCGCGAAGTAGATGGCCTCGAGACACAGCGCATCGGGACCATGGGGAGCGATGCACACCTCGACGATCCGCCCGGTCTCCGCTTGATGCAGCCCCGCCGAGATCAACCAGACCAGCGGGACCCCGCTCGCGGCGACGAGGAGGACGTAGCGCAGCCGCAGGTGAAAATGGAGGCCCTCACGGCGCCGCACAGCCAGCAGCAGCAGTTTCACCACCAGCGCGAAGAACGGCAGGGCCAGCCCGAACACGATCAGCGGGCCCAGCAGCGGGAACACGGCCTCCGTCACCGCTTCAGCTCCTCTCGGCGCTGGCGGATCATCCGATCGAGCTCATCGAGCGCATCCTCGTCGGCCGCCGAGGCGGTCTCGACCAGGAGCGCCAGCACGTCGCGCCCAGTCGCGCTGCCGAGGCTCTCCAGGACCTCGAGGACGGTCGCCTGCACGAACTCTTCGCGGGTGTGCCGCGGCTTGTAAAGGTACCGCTTGCCGTCCCGTCGACGGACGAGCACCTCCTTCTCGTGCAGGCGCACGAGCGTGGTCATGACGGTCGTGTACGCGATCTCGCGGCGACGCTCGAGCGTCTCGAGCACATCGCTCACCGCGAAGTCCTGCAGGCCTCGCGACCAGACGACGTCCATGATCTCGGCCTCGAGGTCGTGCAGGCGGATCGCTGCACCGTTCTGCCCCTTTCGGATGCGGAATTCCATGCCGTGCCGGCCCTTCTACTACAGACCGTAGTAGAAGAAAACACCCGCCCAGAGCGCGTAGTCGCTCAATCCCGCCGACGCCGACGCCGCAGCCCTAGCAGCAGGACACCGGCCCAGGCGAGCTGAGACGGCCCTGTGGCGTCGCACGAGCAGCCGCTCGTGTCGGGCACCAGGGTCGGCCCAGACGACGACGACGCGCCCCCGCTGCTCTCGCCCGAGCCGCTGCCAGTCACCACCGACCCGCTGGTGCCGGGCCCTGTCGATGTCGGCGCTGGTTCGCCGCTGTCCTCGGTGGTGCAGGGCATCACGACGAACGACGCCTCGGCCTCACAGCCCGTCGTGCCGCCGTCACTGCTACCCGGCAAGATCGTGAGCAAGTTGAGCGGGTAGGCGCTGAAGGTCCGCTGCATCGGGTCGGTGACGTCGACGCGCAAGGCCACGTTCTGCCCCGAGGTCACCGGCGGCGGCAAGAACGGCAGCGCAAAGGACTCGCCCGCGAGCGGTACGTCCTCGGCGAAGGCCGTCCACTCGAGCGCGTCTCCGCCGCCTGTGATCGCCCAATACCCGCTCAACGTCGAGCCGGGCAGCGCCCGCGCACACCCCTCGAGCACGAACGGGTCCTCGGCGTAGGTGTAGTCCAGCGTGGTGGCCACAGCCGCAGCCGGCCCGATCGCCGCCAGGTCGGGCCCGTCGATCACCTGAATGACCCCCGGGCGCTGCGAGTAGATGTTGACCCACGGCTCCCAGGTGTAGCCCTGAACGATGTATGCACCGGCCACGAGCGCTGTCGTATCCCAGTCGACTCCCTTCGCCGCCTCGGCGAAGGTGATCGGCCGACGCGCTTCGTCGGGCGTGATCCGAAACCAGCAGTCTTTCCATACCGTGCTGGTCTCGAGGACCTCCTCGTCGTCGACCGTCATCGGGTCGATCAGGTCCTTGGCCGCCGCCGCGTCGACGTCCTTCCACGTCAGCCAGATCGGCAGGAACTCCTCGCGGCTGTGATCGCGGCAGAACGCGAGGAATTGGTGGCGACGGCTGTCGGCGACCTCGTCCGCGGTGCCGTCGACGTCCTCGAAGGGGACCCCGTAGTCCATGTGCACCATGGCCCCCTGCGAGCGGTCGATGACCGTGAGGCACGCGGTGTCGTCGGGCCACGCGACCGGAGTGCGCGGCTCGAGACCGTTGCCCGCGAGCACCACTGCGGGCGCCACGACGAGCAAGACAAAGACAAACGCGGGGGTAGCCCGATTAAACACGCCATGCACTGTACACGAACACGACATTTCGTCACAACGTGGAGAAGTCCTACGGGACCTGGATCATCACCTCGTTGGAGACCGACTCGCCCCCGGCGTTGACCGCCTTGACGCGGTACGTGAGCTGCGGCGCGGGCGACAACGGTTGCCACTCGCGGGTCGCCTACTCCGCCGACGTGAAGGCCAACTGTCGTGGGTGGCTCGCCCTCGAGGACGAAGCGCTTGGGTCATCGCGGACACGCGGCACCGCCGGGAGCGCGGGGGAGGCCAGGACCTCGTCGATGTCGGTCGCCTGCACGCCCGCAGCGTAACCCACGGATGCGCGTCGAGGCGAGACCGCTCCGGACCGATCGCCTGACCACGATGACGTCCTCGTCGGAGACCGACACCGGCTGGGGGGGCGCGCCGGTTCCTCGAGCGGCGGCTTGCGCTCGAGGTGTTGCAGGGGGCCTATCTGCGAGCGATCGAGAAGGGCGCGACGATCCGCGACGAGGAGAGCGACGTCGCCTGCCGCTGCGTGCTCGATCTGCTTCCGGCGCTCAAGCCCGAGTACGCGGCGATCGTCGAGCGGGTCGACCTCGGCGGCGTGCCCGTTCCCCAGGCCGCGGCGGCGCTCGGGAGTTCGCCAACCCAGCGATCACCGTGACCTCGATGCGGTCGGGATCCGGGTCGACGTCGACGAGGGGCATCGGGCCGAGGGATGCAGGCCTCCCGCCGTGTGCCCGAAGCCGACCCCCGCGGCGGCCCACGAGAGTCTACCGCGATCGGCGCGGGCGGGCCATGGGCCGCGACCCCTTCGCTTTCCGGCCGCTGCGACCGGACCGGATGATCGTCCTGCTCGTCTGGTTGACCGCGTTGCGTAGTGCGTCGTCGGCGATGTGCGCATAGCGCTGGGTCGTGCGGTAGTTCTTGTGGCCCAGCATCTTGGCGACGAGCTCGAGCGGGACCCCGTCCATGATCGCGTCGCTGGCGACGGAGTGCCGCAGGTCGTGCAGCCGCACGTCGGGGATCCCCGCCAGTTCGCGGGCACGCTTCCAGCTGCGGCATAGGCTCCACAGCCGCTTGCCCCGGGAGGAGCAGACGACCAGGCCGCGCCTGGGGTTGCCCTTCTCGGCGCCGATCTTGCCGAGTATCGCCATCACTTCGTCCGAGACGACGATGTCGCGTTTACCGGTCTTGGTCTCCGGCAAGCGCAGCGTGCCCTGCCGCCAGTCGACCATTTCCCAGCGCAGGTCCCGGACCTCGTCGCGCCGCATGCCGGTCAGGGCCAGCAGGCGCACGGCCCAGATCGCCTCGCGCCCGATGTGGCCGGGCTTGCCCGACGGGATGCGCTCGGCCGCCGCGAGGACGCGCTCGAGCGCCTGGCGCTCGTCGGGGCTCAGGAAGCGCTCGACGGCCCGCTCCTTGAACCTTTCCACGAACACGACCGGGTTACGGCACGTCGTCACCTCCCATTTCGTGGCCTTCGAGTACATCACGCCCAGCACGCAGCGCACGTAGTTCGCGGCGCATGGCATCTTGTTGAGGCTGTTATGGAGCTTCTGCACGTCGGCCGTGCTGATCTCCTCGAGCCGCCGATCACCGAGCGCGGGGAGGATGTAGAGCCGCAGCGCGCTGCGGTACTTTTCGGCCGTACGTGGCTTTAAGTACATGTCGATATGGTCATGTTCAAAACGACAGGCGAACTCGCGGATCGTGGGCGACTTCGGCCCGTTCTTCGGCGCGGCGGTGGCCGTCTTCGCGGCCGCCGCCGGCTCGCCCGCGCTCGCGTCGGCGCCCTGGCGAGCGAGGATGATCATGGCCTCACGGCGGGCCTCGTCGGCGCCGAAGTCCGGGCCCATGAGCCCGAGGCGCTCGCGGTGGTCCTTGCCGGCCGTATCCCGGTACCGGGCAAAAAACACTCTCTTGCCCGTTGGAAGCACTCGCAGGATGAAACCGGGGAGCGCGTCGCAGGTGATTTCGTAGCGGGTGGCACGGGGCTTGGCCTCGCGGGCTTGCGTGTTCGTGAGCATGGCAACCTCCAGACCCCTAACCAAATCGATCCAAAACCGAACCAGCGCAAGGCCTTAAAACGGCCTGTCCTAAGAGACATAA
>Ga0075160_10001969_pt1 | contig 12458 bp, 9 predicted proteins | sample JI91814C2DNA_FD_70969 | JGI IMG/M metagenome (GOLD analysis project Ga0075160, IMG submission 70969) | Wastewater effluent complex algal communities from Wisconsin, to seasonally profile nutrient transformation and Carbon sequestration -... | ecosystem: Engineered > WWTP > Effluent > Algae...
GCAGCTCTTGCGTTGAATGTAGGTTTGCCAAGTCTTCTTCCATTGGTTGTGCCATCGCACTCAGGCTTTTCCGCTGTGCATACATTGTACTTGAACGTAGTTGTATCAGAATCAGCATCGTATTCATGGCTTGCCAAATCAATACCATAACTTCCAACTTCTGCAGGAGACTTGAACGTTGAAAGTTGGGTGTAATCGCAAGAAGCTAGACCCGTGAATTCTCCCAGACCACCCTGAATCGATGATGGCGCGGTGTAACATGTTGCATCTACAACACCGCTTTGGCCTCCTCCAGATCCAGATCCAGATCCAGATCCAGTTCCTGTATCACCTCCAGATCCAGTTCCTGTATCACCTCCAGAACCAGTTCCTGTATCACCTCCAGATCCAGTTCCTGTATCACCTCCAGTTCCGGTACCTGTATCATCTCCAGTTCCAGTTCCAGTTCCTGTATCACCTCCAGATCCAGTTCCTGTATCACCTCCTGATCCAGTTCCTCCAGTACCATCTGGTCCAGTTCCTCCAGTACCATCTGGTCCAGTTCCTCCAGTACCATCTGGCCCAGTTCCACCATCTGGCCCAGTTCCACCAGACGATCCTCCAGATCCACTCGGAGTTTCAGTACAGTCATCATCATAAGGGTCGTCTGCACGGCTTCCACCTAGCTTGGGAATGTCAACAATGTTGCCATCTGCATCTGTGTAGATAATGATTGTGTTACTTGTCGAATCAAAGTCTGGTGGATTACTCAAAATCTCCATAATGATAGCAGCTAAAGCCTCAAAGTCAGGATCCACTACAAGATCATCATCATCATAACAATATCCACAAGCCAATCTTCCAATATGTTGTGGTAACGCTGGGATCACTACAGAAGCATCATATAGATCCTGCAAAAGCCTTGAAAAGTTACCACAGTCAGGACTTGGGCTATCAAGAAGACTTTGCAAAGCCCGTTGAGCATTCACAATCTTAGCTCTTGTAGCAACATCCCCATCATCAGCCTCAGAAATAGTCATCGTGAGCGGTTGGCATGTGCTTCCATTCCAAATGTAGTCTTGATACTCCGTTGGTCCTCCACCAGCTCCTGGTACAGGAATCAAAGGTTCTTGGTGTGGGAAGCAAGCCAGACAGGACCCATTCTCATCTTTCCCTAGAGTTTGACCAAGAGAACGAATCACCAAGCAACATTCTCCACTTGACTTGCCTTGACAATCCACCGGGGGAACAGGTACACCTGCACCTCCCTGTGTAACCCATTCAAAAGGATAGTATGTCTGACCGCTGTTTCTGTCGCATGTCATTTGCCCATCTAAGTTTACAGGCACCTCCACCATCCAGTAAGTATCACTCAATACATCTACTGGACGTGGAACCTGGATCTTGATTTCTACAGGTCCAACTTCATGTCCACCAGCCAACTGAATCTGCTCTTCAATATAGGCTGCACAGTTTTCAGGAGTCAAACTTTGCTCTATGCAGTAAGTAAAGCACCGAGTAGTCAACAGTGTAGTATCTTGCAAAGAACGGGGTCCATTTGCATGTACACTTCCTAAAACCGTCCTAACATTCTACCAAAAGAAAATATTTTAAAGGGTAATTTTGAGATTTTTTGCTGCCACCAGAATTAATATTCCCTCTTTTGTCTCAAACTTACCTTGAACAGAGAACCTGTACGATCGACAGATCCCTCAGAAATGAAAGCAGAAGTAGGTGAATTCAGTGAAGCAAGAGTCGCCACTGCCAGGTGACTGTATCGAACCATTATAAATTCAATTCAATTAGATTCTGAAAAATGAAAATTCAAAGAGATTTTAATTGAAATATGAGCTTTGATTTAGCCACGCTCGAGATATCATTCCAGAGGGAAAACTTGCCTGTTTTCTTTGATCTTAAGCCTGCATCGACAACGATGATACTTGAGAAGTTCCAAGATTAATAACTTGTGCGGCAATATTATGACACGCTTGTACACGTACTTCCAGTCAGACCTTAATCATAATTGCCGAAACTCGTGTCGTAGACTTCAGCTAACACAAGCTTACGTGTGAGCAGAACTTGTAACTGGGATATAACTTAAGCCCTCGGAGAGATTCTTGACGCTTCATTAATGTGTTAGTCGTGAGCAAAAAAATCAAAACCAAACAGCGGATTAGTGCCAGCCTATGTAAAAATATCGTCCGTCAAGGCTGTGCGAATCAGGATATAATACGTTGGAGAGTGTAAAGAGTTTCCTCAGTGTTGTCGCAATACATAAGTGTTTCTTCTTCCTTTTTCCTGTGTGCTTCATTTGGTCGATGTGAAATTTTGAACTTGATCGTTTGATGTAACTTTTTAATCTTTCACGCAAGAGAGAACGAGACAATCTAGGCAAATATTAACCAAGGTACATTTGTTGCTGAAATTCATGGATCGTTGAACACGAGATCTTGCCTCTGTTACTCTGTTATAGAGCCATCAGGATTTCTCATGCATACGAACTGTTGAATGTGCAGATAATTTTGGTTAACGCATGCTAATAAATTAAAAATTATGAGCTAGTCCGTGTTTCATGTTGTTTTTCTTTCTCTGCTCTTTTTTCTCCTTTTTCTCCCTTTTCTTTCCTTTTTCTTCTTCAAACAATTCTTCACCAGCATTCTTCGCCATTCATTTTTTTATTTCACTGTGCTGCTTTCTGTCAATTTTTGATTTATCCAACACACTCCTGTGCGCTTCACTGGTAGTTGAGTAAGGGCATATTAAGTATCTGGCTTCTCATCCGTCAGAATGTGGCACCTTGAAGTGGCTTGGTAAAGAAATCCGCCAGCATATTTTCTCTAGGGCAATATGCAACCTTTACTTCCCCCGTTTAATGCAATCTGTAACAAAATAATAACACACGTCCAGTTGTTTAGTACGCTTACTGCTGGACATTTTCCCATTCTCTGACAGTAGTATAGTACTTTTGTTGTCTTGGTATATGGTAGTGACAGGTACCGGCATGTCCTGATCTGCCAGGAAGTGCCTTGTCCATAGGATTTGGCCCATAGCATCATCAATGGCCACTAGCTCGGCTTCTGTAGAACTTTTCGTGTTCCGCTTCTGCTTACGTGATGCCGTATATCCACCTCCTCTACCTATAGACATAAATATGCCTGTATGGCTCTTCATGTCCGGGTGAACAGCATAAGAACTGTCCACCCACCAACGTGGATTGTTGTCTGGTTCTATGGTAAGCATCATTTTTGTCGTATCCCTTAGGTACTGTATTACTCGTGTTAGTTTTTTATAGTCATCTTTGTCAGGACTTTTCACCCTGGTGCAAAGAAAAGCTACAGCCATCTGAATGTCTTGTCGTGTTCTATCGCATAGGTATAGGAGTTTTGCCACCAGGTGATGAAACAGCTGTGCTTTCTTCTCTTCCAGCTTTCTTGCTCCGTCATTCACATTGAATAGATGACATGTGGCGGTTGTTTTTGCTGTGCCCTCCATGTCGAATGGGGCATCTTCTAATATTTGCTTGATATAATTTTCCATGGAAAATGTCACTTTACCTTTTCTGCGGTAATCGATTTTCATTCCCAGGTAATCCAATATTTTCCCTCTACAAGTTGTTAATGTCTCGTCCTGTCCAAATTTCGTCATAAGTTGTTTTATTATGTCTTCCACTACTTTCTTGTCCACATGTGAGATTTTTAGATCATTGACGTGCCAAATAATGGTACATTGTTTTCCATTGATAATTTTGTTCGCAACACATTGATCATACCTGTTGATCGTGAAACCCCACTCCTGTAATGTAGAGGATAATAGTTTCCAAAATAACAACGCCGCTTGTAATGTCCCATACAGAGCTTTTTTGAGTTGTACTTATAGCATTGGCTTGCCCCTCTGACTGTGCCAAACATATTTCCTGTACATACTAGGGTCAAGTTTAACAATCAACTCAGCAATACTCCCCTCCAGAATCATGTGTACTTCGTCCTCCTTCTGTGTGTAAAAATGCCCCAGGGATGTCTGTCACAATTACGTACCTCCCTTCCTTCACATCTATTGCACATGATAGCATCATAGCCTCCAGTGATACGGTCAGTGAGCTTACTTGTTCCTTCCTAGTGTATTCTCTCTGTGGTCCTCCATCAGCACAACCTCTTGCTTTTATGGTGCCATCACGATTTTCCTTCAAGAACATTAGGTATCTTAGGACCTTTCTCTTTTCCTCTGTTGTCATGTCCGAATGTTGTACAGGTGTTATTGCCCGTTTGTCATGCAGTTGCTTAAGTTCCTTTGAAATTGCCTCATTTCCTTTGTCCCCAAAGGTTAATAGCCCCTGCCTTACATTCATTTGTGTAAACATTATATGGGCATGCACTTTTGGGTGGATTGTCACATATTGCCGTGCAGCTTCGGTTTCCGTGTCCTTGTTGTCACCATTATTTCCGTTTCCGTCGGATATAGCTAGTGATATCCGTCCACTACGTTTGGTGGGGCGCCTCCTCAGATTGTACACATGAGTCGGTACGCCATTGTTCTGTTCTTCTTCTTGTATTGCCATCTGCGATGTATTCATCTCTGACACAATGTTTATATCATCGATGGTGATCCTATTTTTGTACAGGTCCTCTGTATCTTCCTCATATGGTTCTTCTGTCACAGCGTCTCCTGTCACAAAGTTGTCCTCATGATCCAATTCTTCACTTGTATCTCTGTTGGCACTTGGTTCATTACTGCCATTCATGTTTGCTTCTTCTTTCTAGGCTTCCTGTGGTTGTGTTGTTTATATTGCCATCATTTGTGTCGCTTGTATTGCTGTCGTCTTGTCCTTCCGTGCTGTCAGTCGCGTCATCTTGATGTTTGTCGTCGTCAAATTGGTCGGGTAATTTTCTGCCATCAAGATCGGTGAACACTATTCCATCATATTTTTCTGCTGCTACAGCCAGCTGATGTACTTGGGCAATTACCTCACTGGGCATGGGCAATTCTGTCCAATGTATCTGTTTAGTCTTTTCCCTGAGTGTAAACTTAAAAAATAATATCCTTCTTGTTCATTGCCCATGGGCCAAAGTGCAATTGCCCCCGATGTCCTAGGCCTGAGTATGCGATCGCCCTCTTCGTGTACTTGCACATATGTCCCGAATGCTAATTTACAGTGTTTGTTGTAGTCTATACTTAACCCTGTGATTAGGGTTCTTGGGCTGATTGTTGCATGTACGCCATCCTTGTGCGGGAATGTATTCAGCCAGAATACCGCACTGTATACCATTTTGGCAATTAGCCTTGGCGGATACATCTCGAATGGTAGCATACATGCTATGGCCCTGACTCTTTCCTTTATCATTCTAATATATCTTTCGACTTCTGGGACATGTTCGTTCCTTGATGTGAAATTTAGGCTTATGCCCATATCTGCTAAGTTGTTCCTAATACACTCGAAACCCCCATCTGCTAGTATATTACATATTCTGAAGCCTCTTGCGTGATATGCCCTGACCACCTGATGTATTGAGGTCATCAATGTACCTTTTGCTTTATTCCATATTAATTCAGCCATACCGAAATGTAAATGCCTTGATGTTGTAATCATGAACCGAATTTTGTTGATTGCCATAATGCCAACTGCTAGCATCACCTCTCCATACCTTTGTAGTATTTCCCTTGGTACTTTTGCCCATGTAATATTAACATGTTGTGTAGGACGCCTGGTGGTCTTCCCTTTTATGGATCCCAAATTAGGCCCGAATATGTCCTCTGCTCTTAGAATGTCTTCTCTTGTTATGTCACAGTTCGGGATCATATTGCCTTCGACATATTTAATAAAATCGTCGGTACTAGGTCTTCCAATTATGTCTTGTAACCTACGATCTCTTTTGGCACTAGAGTACTGTCTAACGGTGTATTTAGATTTATTGCTATCTACTGTATTGACCATAATGGCCCCGATGTCATTTGACACATCTGAGTAGTATAGCCCCTTGCTAGAAGGTCTAAATACCCGCTTCGACCCATCCTCCTTGTGCACTACGAAACCTTGCTCTTCGGTATTGGCACTGTCAAAGGTCACTTGATATTTCTTCCTGACGTTATTCAAGGACAGAATGTTCGCTATACCAGTAGGATGGTACCATATGGTACCATATCCTTTCAGATCACCCTTCATTGTTTCTAGAAAAGTACCAGCATTACAGTGTAGTACCAGTTGTTGCTTCGCCTCTCGGATATTGCCTAACATATTGCATTACAAAATATGTCCGCAGTGAACTGACTGTCCAATAGTATCCAGCTTGATGGGATACTGGCCTTGTCTTGTACGTTGCACACTCCATCACTCTGGGCAAACACAATTCCCTCATAGTCCTCTGCATCAAGCTCGAATTGCCCCTCTTCATAATCCTCATCTTCGCTTTCACGTTCAGATCCAGTGGCAGTAGTTCCATCGTCATCTCCTGTTTTGCCTTGATCATCAGTACTAGTAACTTGGTTTTCACTATATTGCTCGGCCTCGTCATCTGTTTCTTCTTCGTTGTCTTCACGTTCGGTCGAGCTCTCATACATAATTAACATGTTAGCTCCAGTCTTGGGTGTTTTGGGGGGCAGTTCCTCATTGCAATTACTCGCGTAATGCCCAACCTTCTTGCATCTGAAGCACGTCACTTCTTTTTTCTTACCTGGTTTCTTTTGCTCCTCTTTGTCTTCAGACACTGTGGTGAATGCCACGCTATCATTTGCCTTGGTCCTCATAGAACGTCCACCAAAGTTGTTTTGCCATCCGATTAATAGCCTGCTTGTGTCACTTACATCTTTCAGGAACGGATTTTTCTTTTTCTTGAGCACATGGTTCTCCATGTCTTCAACCACTTTTCCGTACTTTTGCCGGTCGATGAGATATGTAAAGAGTATGGCATAGAATTCCTCTACTGCCTTCTTCTTTTCCCTTTCCAATTGCTTGGTTGTTGGGTCTGTAATGCCCTCCCTATGCAGAATTGCCTTTGTCGCTTGGTCGGATTGCACTATGGTCATACCCAATTGATCACACACCTGTTGCATTGCCGTAAACTGATCGCGAAAGCTTTGTACTGACTGCCACTTTTTTGCCTAATACAAAACAGGTTGATTGTAGCCATGACTTGATTGTAGATAGTGTAGGTATCCTCACTACCGTTCGAGTACATGTATTGCTTGATCACCTGTAGCAACTTGAGGGTGTCCCTGGTACGTTTTATTTCCACGAAGTCGTCATGTGCCTTTACCTTATCCTTCATATTGGCATCACATAGTGCTAATACGACTGTGTATAATGACCACATGTTTTGTCGCAATGTGTCTTCATTCTTTATGGCCGACGCCTCTCGTAGATCCCACATATTTCGCTGGTGAGGCGTAGGATTGTCGGGTAGCATAGGCTCCTCTGGTAATATAAGCTCTTCCGCATCTAGGCACATCTCCAGGTCAGAACCATTTTTGTATGTAGTGCACATGTACACTCCAAGCCTGTTCACTGCCTTTTGGTACAAGTCCGGACCATCTCTAGCAATTGTGAACCCTACACCTTTCAGTAGCTCTGGAATCCCATCATACTTTTTTCCATCACTGTTTTTGGTGTTCTTTTTCTTGAAGGCCTTTCCTTGTGTGACTTTCCTATCATTTGTTGTGTCACCATGAGCTCCCTCAGAGCTCTCTTCCTTAGTATCTGCCTGATCTACCATGGTAGAAGCAGGGTATAATTATTAATTTATGTTGAACATGCAGATAATTTTGGTTAACGCACGCTAATAAATTAAAAATTATGAGCTAGTCCCTGTTTCGTGTTGTTTTTCTTTCTCTGCTCTTTTTTCTCCGTTTTCTCCGTTTTCTTTCCTTTTTCTTCTTCGAACAATTCTTCGCCAGCATTCTTCGCCATTCATTTTTTTATTTCACCGCGCTGCTTTCCGTCAATTTTTGATTTATCCAACACGAACACCCAAGTTCCAGGAAATACATGCATTATAGGAGTTCTATCAAACAACATCCAGGCACCTTTCTTCTCCAAAGTTTAGATCTCAACCTCACATGTTTCCAGTAAACTTTCTTGTCAGGAACAATAATCGCTTTACACAAGTTGGGGTTCTCTTCAGCATTTTCTTCGGTGCTTCAAGCAATTTGGTGTCAGTAAACAGTTACTGTTTCTGTGTCAACACAAGAGGTCTACCACATGGTCCATTCCAGATAGCATAGCAATTTTGTGATGATCCCACTCTTTTTCCAAATACCATTCAGGATGTTTAAGAAATTGCAAATTGTTATCACTTTCTCGCGCTTTCTGCTTATTTGGATTTTTTTGGTAGCTTGACCAATTGCTGTTCTCAAAATGAGGTCAAGTAGCTCGTCGGCCACCGCTTGTTCTCATCTGTGAGAATAAAGTGGTAGCACACTTTATCTCTTGGTTAATTGCAGTTTCAGGGTCCTGTGAAGGACTTTCTCCTATGGAGGAAAAGAGATTGAACTTGATTAGCGTCATCAAATTCTTCATCAATCATCCTCTGGATACAAGGGATCAGAACCTTGCATCAATTTAATTGTTCTTGACTTCATTGTTACTTTCCCAATGGCTCGTTCCACGACACCATTCTGTTTTCAGCATAAAAACACTATATTCTATGACCAAATTCATTCTTTAGTCCTCTAAACTTGGATAACTAATTTAATATTTTGCCAGACTTCAGTGCAACTTGAACCTAGACTTGAATAAAACCTGTTTCATGATCAATATGAACAGTTCTACGCAGTAATTTCTATTTATGAGGTTCTTTCCCAATTGTGTTTGGTAGTATTACATGTGTATGTGCTATTATTAAGTCCATAGACACAGAGTCACCTGTTTGCAGATCATTTAGACGGATCAACGTCAAACTTATGGGACTCACGTGAATAGTGCCATCTGATGCACTTTTCTGGCTGAATTACTCAAATTGCAAGCTATACATAGCCGTGCTTTGCATGAAGATCTTTACTTTTCTTTAGTACTTCTTGAGCAACTACATCTGTTCCACTTCAAGAAGATGTTCACGTTCTATTGGTTTTATCTTTAGTAATAAAATCCTTTATTATAATCACCCTCGTGATAGTATCCTCTCTTACATAATCAATCGTCTGAAGATCCAACATATGAGTTGTTGATTCCTGACCCTTGCATGAACTTCGGATAGAAGCGCTAACAATGCTCTCTGAGATGTTATATCCATATTTTTGTCATTACTCATGACTTGAGGTTTTGCTGATCGCTGCATCTCGATTAAATAGTTTTGCTTTTAATCGTCAACACTAGGATTAAATTTGGATCAGCTTCTTTGGCAATAGCATGTTATTTACATAGGGATAAATTATGGCAGTGACTGAGCTGTTGAAAGCCCTGAGATTTTCACAATACTTGATCTGTTCAAATACTTGAACAATTACTTGTTACATGTTCTGCTCATGAAAAGTTTCAACAAGACCGTCTCCCAGTTTCCACCTCCAGCCTGCAAGTCACTTGCCACAGATTTGTTTACATATGAATTTCAATCTTAAGCACTAAATACATATTTTCTGCAAGTAACAGAATATTATAAAGATCTGGTCATTTGTTTCTTGTACCGAGTTTGTCACATAGTTCAGACATACAGGGTAGATATTCAAACATCCTGTTGTAATCTTGAACAGAAGAAGATTTAAAGGTTTGCATAACTGACCACTTGAGTAGATCCTAGGGAAACTTGGAACGATTCATATCTGCACCTCCCTAGTACTCCACAGTCACATTAATTAGAAATACGACTACTTAAACATCTTCTGCTGAAAAATTGGGTAGAAAATTTTCTCAAAAGTATCATGTAAACTATTAATATCTCTCTCTTAGCTGGAAGACAGCTTTGCATCATGATGATTAAAAGCAAAGGAACTCCACGATATCTTTGAGGACATATAATTGCGAGGTGGCCTGATCTTGGGAAGCATTACCATGATGACCGTTTCCAATTGCATTTCACGACAATTTAGGCAAAACGGATTGAGAATCCTAACACACTTACACATTTACACATTATAACACTTAAACACTTACACCATAACGCATTATTACACTTACACTTACACACTCACACCCTAACCCTAACCTTAACCCTAACCTTAACCCTAACCCTAACCCTGATTTTACAGGTAGTAAAGTCCAACTGTTATCTGCAAACTGAAATGAGTGTCTCTTATTCAAGGTAGCGATTCATTGTAAATACCCCAATCCATGATAGTCAGAATCGAGTAATGTCTATTATGGGTCAATCAACTTCTACTTATGTTCCATATCTCTCGATTGCTCAGGCAAACTATAAACCTTACAGTTGATGAAATCTCAAGAATTTCCAGTATCTTTCTAACAAAATAGTCCGAGGCCAAACAAACAAAGATGGCACTCCCACTTTGAATGATCTTGATAAGGAGTTTGGCTTGAGTTACACACTCTGCTACATATTTGAAATGATTAGATGAAGTCGATCGCAACAACAATAACAGTACAGCTCCTCCGAAATCTTCTATCACAGAGGCATGACAAGTATCAAGATCTATAATGAGCTTATCTGGACCAGGTAATTTATTTTACTTTTTCAACTAACCTAATGCTGCAAAGTATCAAGGTTTTCGGCCGAAACGACTAACATAGCCTACAAACAGATCTTCTACAAAAATCCTATGAATGCTCAGTATATTCTATTTTTTGAAATAGACAAAACATTATATTGACCATAATCTGGAATCACATACTATGAGATCAGGATGCAAGTGACACGGTCCAGCTCCTTGTGAGTTCCATTCCACAAGTTATTCTTTTTCTTGAAATTTCAAGACAGTATTAGATTCTCTAACACCAGCCAATGTCTTGACACTGCCTCTAACAACTTTTTATTACGACATTGAGTGGCATACTGAAAGTGATAAACTGTTTGGAGAATCTTGGAATCCATGTGAAAGAGTTAATTGTGGGAGATGATAAAATTTTAGCAGTTACACCTCCACTTGATTAGGCTGTTAGTAAGATTGATATTCCAAATCTCAAATAGACTGAGGATCTCCTAACTTTTTTAAAAAACTAGTTTTGCTCTTGTTTTTTCCTGGTGATCTCTCGATCATTATGTTTATTTTACTTTCATTTGGTTATTTTTCGGCGAAACACAAATAAGTCGAAAACATAATCTAAAACTGCTGTGTTGTTTTGTTTCATATGCAAGAAATGCATCGCGATATGGGCAACACTAAGCATAAAACATAATACGCTTAAAACTTTGGCGTACCTTACACTATGATAATAAATGCTTATATGATCTGATTTTACCTCTTTTCTAACTGGACCTAGTTCCACAATTTTGGAAAGCTATAAGGTTTGCGACGAAAGCTGAGAGTCAATTTGATGATTGGTAGTTGCTTTGTTGTTGTTATTATTGTTGCACCATTGGGAGATCGCACGAGAAATTGGAATTGGCAGGTGACCTAATATGCAGAGATAAATACCTGGTAACGTATTGATCATGGTACATGCAGCTTGGTTTCATAAGCAATATCAAATTAGCACAAGTTTTCGTTTAGAAATAATAAGGATATGTTAAACAACGGCGCCGGCGCAAATTTTGAATTGAGTACTGCACTGTCGAGAAAACCTGAAGATTATACATAGAAATGACAAGCAACCGTAGACAAGAAAATAATACTAAATGAATGTTCTTGTGTTCAACTCTGCAAAGGCAAGTGTGCAACTATTTGATGGTATGACAATTATAAAGCTAATCAATCTGTGACGTACGATACGATGAATACATAATCTGGCTGCCACATTGGACAGGAACCTCCAGAACTATCGACTACTTTTGAAGCACCAGGTGGAGTAGCAAATCAACGCGAAATTGCAGTCCTTTTAAATTCATTATTACTTTTATCAAACTAATACATATACTCCCTTAGCGTTCCAAACAAATCTCTATAGAGCATTCTATTAGAAACGAGCACATGCCGTACAATTGGGAGTTTCAACATCGTATACTGTAAACCCTGTTGACGCTTTGATGGATGCAAGACCATTGGATTTCAAAGGAACTTCTCCAGCAATTTCAACCTCCAGTAGACGACACCAAGATGCAGGCTCAGTACATACCGCGCTTGCTTTCACAATGTCCCATCCAAGATCAAACTTGAATCCTGAGACACATGTGGTAGGATCTTTTCCGATTGCGTATCCAGAAGGTACCCCGTTCACAATTTGACTTGTAAAATCATTTCCAACACTCACGCCATCAGCGTCATACATCTTATAACTCTTAATTGTGCATGTTCCATCAATCCCAACTGAAACATGCGAAATAGCAGCTCTTGCGTTGAATGTAGGTTTGCCAAGTCTTCTTCCATTGGTTGTGCCATCGCACTCAGGCTTTTCCGCTGTGCATACATTGTACTTGAACGTAGTTGTATCAGAATCAGCATCG
>Ga0075160_10001974_pt1 | contig 12419 bp, 13 predicted proteins | sample JI91814C2DNA_FD_70969 | JGI IMG/M metagenome (GOLD analysis project Ga0075160, IMG submission 70969) | Wastewater effluent complex algal communities from Wisconsin, to seasonally profile nutrient transformation and Carbon sequestration -... | ecosystem: Engineered > WWTP > Effluent > Algae...
TCGTTGTCGGTCAGCGTGATCAGCCCCGCTCCGTCGATGTCCGCACCCTGGAAGTCGCCCGACGCGCCGACCAGCAGCGGATCGTTCGGCACCAGGAACGTGAGCGCCGGGCTCTGGCCCGAAGCATCCAGCACGCCGACGCCGAGTACCGCGTAGGCAAGCGGATCGAGTCGCAGCACACCTTCCGCGACGCCAGGGCTAGAGATCGACAGCGCCCCAGGGTAGCTCGGCGAGCACATCGCCATCGCGAACTGGTGCCCAGCGATGGACGGCGGGTGCTGGAGCACCATCGACGCGGTGTGACCGATCACGACAGGCGCCATCAGCTTCATGGTGCGGCCGGTCTGCGCCGTTGCCGAAAGGGCCAAGAGGGAAGCGGCCAAGGGAACGAAGACTAGGGATCGGTGCATGGCAGGACGCGACGGGTTCGAGGGCGGCGGCCGAGAGACTCTCCCCCGGCTGCAAGGCGCGGATCTTCCCTCGCCGCGCGCATCTTGTCGATGGCGTGCCCTGCGCCTCCCTGTCGGTCACCCTCGTTCGCCGCGCGACCACGGGCCATAACCCGGCGATCCCCGCCGCCCGGCCATGCTGCTGGCCCCGGCGAGCCAGGAGGCGATCCTCGCGGGGACGATCACGCCGGGTGACAAGCAGCTGCGGCGGTTGGCGCGGGTCGCGGAGTGGCGGGAGCAGATCGCGGTGCTGGCTGGGTGACCCAAGGGCTGGTTCATGTGTACCGCCCCTGGGTCGGCTGTCTCACTTGCCGGCGCGCCGGTAGGCGATCGTCATCACGCTCTTCGCATCGCCTTCGCCGAACACCATGCGCAGCGTGCGGGCGTCCTTGCCAGCCGAGGTCGTCGTCGATGCGACCTTCTGCCGCTGGCCTTGTTCGTCGTAGCACGTGCCGCTCATGGTGAACGTCTGCTTGGCAGAGTCGTAGGTGCCATCGGTACGCATCCACGCACCGTTCATCGAGTCGATCCAGAAGCTGACCACCTTCTCGGTCTTGGAGTCGAAGCCGACCAGGCAGTGCCCTTCGAACGGGGCCCCCATCATCTCGCCCGTGAACGTCGACCACGTCCACTTGTCGCCGCAGACCGGGCCGACAACCTCGCGGCACTTCGACTTCATCGGCGGAGCGCCGGGCATCTCCATGGTGAATTCGGCGTCCCACGTGCCGAACTCCGCGTGCATGGCCGCCAGCGGCTTCGCCAGCTTTGCGCTATCGGCCGGCACGGCCGCAGCCGGCGCGGTTCCCGTGTCGGCGGCGGCGCCCTTCACGCGGGTGCGCACGGTGCGCATGAACTCGGTCTCCTTGCCGTCTTCCCCCTTGGTGAACGCAACCTCGACGGAACGGTCCGGATTCTCGAACACGAACTCGCTGCGGAACTGGCCCATCGGCGAGTTGCCCTGGAAGTGCCAGACCTTCGTCGCCTCGACGTAGCGTCCGTCGATGCAGCACGGCGCCTCGTCCATGCTCGACGCGGCAAGGCACTGGTAGGTCTTGGCGATCGAGTCGTAGCCGAGCAGCCAGAGCCCTGAGCAGGATTGCCCCTGGCAGGTACCATCGCCCGCGACCTTCAACCACAGGCCGTTGCAGATCAGCTCGGCGCGCTCGACCCCAGTCATCTCGCTCGCGGCTTCCATGCCGGGCACGCCGGGCATCGCCGCCATCTTGGTCTCGGTGCGCCAGGTGCCGGCGAACGCGGCGAGGCGCTCGTGCTGCGGCGTCTTTGGGTTCGGCATTGCTGGAGTGGCTTGCTCCTGCGCGGCCAGCGCGGTTGCGAGGGGCAGGACGAGGAGAAGTACTTTGAGTTTGGCGTTCATCGATCCGCTTCCTTTTCGCCGCTGGATGCGCGGCAGCGGAGAGCAATACTCCGAGCCGGCTCGGATCGGCCAGCTTGATTCGATTCCGCTCGTTCCCGACCTCGGCCCGCGACCCGCCGGCACGGCCTCGTCCTCCCGACGTCCGCTCTCCATGCAGGCCCCACCGCGCGGGCCGACGGAGTCGTCGGCCCCCGGCCGAGAATCCAGCGGCCGAGGGAGCCATTCCTGCGGTGCAGAGTCAATTGCCAACCGTCGCCTCGAACGCACGACTGAACACCAGGCCGCCGGGGTTGAAGCCAACGACGGTGACGCCTGCCTGGAGGTAGAACCGGAACCCCAGCATGGACGGTCGGAATGGAATGGCGAGGGACCAGGTGGCCGTGCCGCCAGCGTTCACGAGTTCGTAGGCATGAGAAGGGGCGAGGAACGCTTCGCAACCTGGGAACCCGAGCGCATCGAGCGCCAGGGGCAGAGGCTGTCCATCCCAGGTCGTGGCATCGAATCCGATCCACACGAGTGGCACGTCCGAGACTCCCGTCGGCAAGCCAGTCAGCCACATCACCAGGTTGGATCCGATCCGCGGCAGACTTCCCCCCAGGGCCGCGAATTGGGGCACCCCGGTCGGTCCGGGGCATCCCACGCCATAGGGCACCAGGCTGGCGGCCGGACCACTCAGGACACTGTAGGCCCAGGTCTGGGCGAGGTTCGCCCCCGTGGTGGACTGACCGCCGAACAGGACCGTTCGCTGTCGCGTGGAATCAAAGGCCAGCCCTGGCAGCCGCGACGCCGGCCCCGCAATCGACATGTTGGTCCAGCTCGCGCCGCTCCATTCCCAGGTGTCGTTGTAGTTCGCTCCGCCCGAGAGGACCGAACGTCCACCGCAGAGGATGGTCCGCTGACGCACCGGGTCGTAGGTCATCCGGTGATCGATACGTGGCGAAGGCGAGGCCACGCCGAAGTGCTCGAACCAATAGGAACCGTTCCACTCCCAGGTGTCCTGGAACTGCGCGGGCGGCGAAGTCGAGCGGTAGCCACCGAACAGCACCGTTCTCCCACGCACGGAATCGAAGGTCATCGCATGGGAGCGGCGGGGCGATGGCCCGCCGCTGCTGCGTTGCAACCAATTGGTTCCGTCCCACTCCCATGTGTCCGACATCAGACCGAGCAGACCCGAGGAGCCTCCGAACAAGACGGTCCGGCCGCGAACCGAGTCGTACGCGAGAGCGAAGTCGAAACGGCCCGGTGGGGAAACGGCCGGGAATCGCTGCATCCAGGTGGTCCCGTCCCATTCCCAGGTCGTCGTCGAGTTGCTCGGGCTGTCGCCGCGAACCGCCACGACGCGCTGTCGCTGCGAGTCGTAGACGGCCTCCATGGAAGCGCCAGAGCCGGGCACACCGGTCGGACCGATGTTGCCGCGCAACAGCCACTGGGTTCCGTTGTTCTCCCACGTCTCGACGATCCCAGCGGTCCCGGTGGTCCCTCCGACCAGTACGAGGCGATCCCTGGCGGCGTCGTACACGAGGGACGCACCGTAGCGAGCGGTCGGTGAGCTCGGAGGGTTCAACAAGGCCCAGACAGGCGTCTGGGCTGCGAGTTGCGAGACGAGGGCCGTCAGGAGAACGAGGTGGAGATGGCGCATGACATCCTCGGCGAATGGGTTCGACTGCTTGGCAAGGTGGCCAGCGTAGCCTGGTCACGGCGCCCGCGAACATTGCCGAGAGGATTCGTCAGTCGTCTACTCGTTCCGCAGCGCGGCCATTTCGGGAAGGTGGACACCGCGAAGTTCGAGAACTCCCCCGCCGAGGCGAAGGCACCGTCACGTTCAACCGGCGACCAGGACGCGACGCCGGCTGCCAGGAACCTTGCGCTGGCCTACCACCTCGACGACCTGATCGAACGCGGGTTGCTGGCGGACTCGGCGGCGGCGAAGGTGCTCGGGGTCAGCCAGCCACGGTTGACGCACCTGATGAGCCTGCTGCTGCTCGCCCCGACGATCCAGGAGGCGATTCTCGCGGGGACGATCACGCCGGGGGACAAGCAGCTGCGGCGGTTGGCGCGGGTCGCGGAGTGGCGGGAGCAGATCGCGCAAATGACCGCGTAACCAAGTTGGTCTACAAGGGCAACGCGCGACTGAGGATGAACACGAGGCCAGCGATCGCCATCGTCGTGCCCCACAGCACCGCCGCGACGAACCACATCACCTCGGTTCGAAGCCGAGTGCGGGAGGCTGGTGGCATGGCGTTCATCGCCTACTGATCTCGTCGCAAAAGCACCCGTACGCGCCGGTGATTCGCGAGCGATCCGACCTTGCTGGTTCGCCGAAGATGTTCAGGGGAGGACTGGGGCGCAGACGACGCGGAATCCAACATAGTCATAGGTGCTGTTGGGCCCGAATCCGATTCGAATCGACGAGCGACAGTCATCGCTTCCGAAGGTCCAGCAGCCACCCCTTGCCATTCGCTTTGGGCCGGCGGCAACGAACGGATCCGCGACGGATCCAGGGAGGTAGTTGGCAGTCTGATCCCAGCTGTCCAGGCACCATTCGACCAGATTCCCATGCATGTCGTGCAGGCCCCAAGCATTCGCCGCGTAGGAGCCGACAACACCAGTCTGGCCGCCGATGCAGAAGAAGAAGTTGGCCTGCCCGCAGATCAGGCTGCTTCCTACGTTCCATTCCGTTGTCGTCCCAGCGCGACAGCAATACTCCCACTCCGCTTCTGTCGGTAGCCGGTACTCATAGCCGAGAGGCAATCGCCCCGCCGCAGCCTCCTGTGAAGTCAAGGCGTCGCAGTATGCGACGGAACTGGCCCAAGACACACGATCGACCGGACGATTCGTGAAGTTCGGATAGGCAGCACCCTGAAACGTGGATGGATTGCTGCCCATGACGGCTTGGTACTCGCCCTGGGTCACCTCGTACTTCCCCATCCAGAACGACTGCGTGATCGTCACCGCATGCACGGGAACGGCATCGCCGCCCACCGCAACCGACCCCATCTGGAACGTCCCCGGATCGATCGACACCATGTTCAAGCTCGCAGGCGGCGCGGGTGCTACCGGGCCAACCACGAGTTCTAGGTCGTTGTCGGTCAGGGTCATCAACCCGAAGCCGTTCACGTCAGCCCCTTGCACGTCCATGGACGCGCCGACCAGCAGCGGGTCGTTCGGCACCGAGAACGTAAAGGCCGCACTCACGCCCGATGAGTCCAGGACTCCGATGCCGAGGATGCTGTAGGCCAGTGGAGTCAGCCGCAACACCCCTTCCACGACTCCAGGCACAGAGACCGGGATGGCACCCGGAAAGGTCGGGGAGCACATGGCGAACCCGAAGCTGTTGCCCGCGATCGAGGGCGGGTGGTCCATGACGAACCCGGACGACTGGCCGATCACGACGGGGGCCAGCAAGCGCATCGTTCGGCCGGTCTGGGCCGTTGCCGACAGAGCCATGAGGGATGCTGCCAAGGGAACTAGGGCAAAGGTGCGTTGCATGGCGGGACGCGACGGGTTCGAGGGCGGCGGCCGAGAGACTCTCCCCCGGCAGCAAGGCGTGGATCGTCTCGCGCCGCGCGCAACTTGTCGATGGCGTGCCCTACGCGAGCCGCCTGTCGGTCACCGCGTTCGCCACGCGGCACGGGCTCATAACCCAGCCAACCACGCCGCCCGGCCATGTTCGAAGAGCGTTCGGTCGAAGGCCCTTTTCCGCTCTCGGGTTCATAACCCAGGGCTCTGCTCTCAGAGCGAGAGAGCAATTCTGCCCCGTTTCGGCTCTCGGCCTGTTAACCCGGCTCGGGCACACCTCGGCGCCGACCGCGCGCCGACTCCACCCCCTCGCACGCATCCAACCCGCTGCCACGCACTTACATCCACCCTGGAAAGAGAAACGCCCCGAGGCTCGTGGCCCCGAGGCGTTGGTCTCCTGCGGTTGTCCGCAGGTCTGGTAGTGCAGTTGGAACGCTCCACGGCGGCCAGAGCAGAGCGAAGAGCGTTCGGACCGGTGCGAGGCGACGAGACGGCTGAGGCCAACCAGCCTCCTGGCGAGAGCCGACGACCCGGTCCAAGTCCCCTACCGAAGCGACGACCGAGACGTAGTTCGGGCACGAGCCGTGGAGCTCCCCGAAACCGGCTGGCCAGAGGTCGCGCAGCAGGTTCCGCAACTTGCCTTGCTGTTCGGCGCGGAACGAGGACTCAATGGCCGGCGACCGGACCCGACGTTCGGCGCCCGAACACGACCACGGAGAACACCATGACCACGACCGAGACCATCCCGACCGCCACCACCACCGACACCTGGACCGACGAACTGGCCGCCCTCAAGGCCCGCTACCCGCACGTGCGCGAACCCATCCTCGCCGCCCTGAACTTGCTGCTCACCGACCCCAACATCACCGACGACGACGCCAAGGCACGGGCCGCCTTGCGCGGAGTGCGGATCACGGCCGCGTCCATCAACGGCGCCCGGAACCTGCTGGCGAAGCGAGAGACGGCGGTGCCGACCGAGCCCACGGTTCCGCCCGCAACGGAGCGTCCCGCCCGCTCGCGTCGCGAACGCGCACCCGAACCGGCCGTCGACGCGGAGTCGCTCATCAAGCAGGTCGTCGGCAAGTTGCAGGCGCAGGGCAACGCCGAGGCCGAACGGTTGCGCGAGGCCATGCGGAAGGCGATGAGGGTGCTGGCGGGCGCGATCGGCGAGGCGTGAACTCGCGAGAAGCCGATCGAGGTTCGTTTCGCAGCGGCTGCCGGGCTACCGGTGTGCGAACGGCCAGATTCGGCGGCTGAACCGGCACCCGGAAGCGACCTCGAACTCGGCATCGATTCCTGGGAATGCGCGCATTTCAGTTCTCGGACAGCACGGCACGCGACCTCGAACTCGGCATCTGTTTCTGGAAATGCCCGCGTTCGAGTTCTCGGACATCACGCACTCGGCGCACGAGTTCTCGGACATCACGAGCACACCACACTCACCCAGGTCCAAACACCTGGCTTATGGACATTTCCAAGCGTGCAATGTCGACGCATGAGTATCGGTCAAGAGCCGCCTTCACTATTCCATCTTTCACAAGGTATGTCTCGCCATTGCCTTCTGGCTGCCGATAGCCTCCCCCTACAAGCAAGCCATCCGCCAGCAAGTCCGCGTTCACGACAAACACAGGGACGCCAACGGCAAGAGGCCGCGTCAAGACTCGGTCGAGCGCTAGAAGCGCAGCCGCAGACGGTCCACTCCACGCCGCATGCACAAATACAATCGCTGTCGTGCGATCACACAACCTCAACTGCGCAGCGCTAGATATCACAGCAACACGCTGGGAACTGCCAGGGCATAGCTTGCCAACCACATCAGCGAACGCCATACTCATTTGGGCCCCACCTTGATCTGGTGTACACCTTGCCTTCTTGTCACGCTGCTGAGCCCAGCAACCACTGGTGATACCCACGGCCTTCGATGGTCATGATGTGGCACGCTTGAAGTGCTCGCCGGGCTGCCACGCGTCCCACGAACGAGTTCATGGTCCCGCACCGGCCCGCCCAACGCAACCCTTCACCGCTGTAGGCCGGCCAGGGCGAGAGGAGTGCCCTTCGCGAACGGTGTTCTTCGGCGAGGCATGCTGCGACGGGCCACCGCCGAGTTCGTCGAGCACTACCACGCGGAGCGCAACCACCAAGGGCTCGGCAATCGGCTGCTGCGACCGGGGCCGTCGCTGCCGGTGACCGAGGGGACCGTGCATCGGCATGTGCGACTCGGCGGGTTGCTGAGCTTCTACCAACGGCGCAAGCGACGACCGGCTGGGTGAGTCCTGCAAGGCAGTCGGGAGAAGGTGACTGGCTTCGTTTCGCTGCGGCTTCCTGGCTACCGGTGCGCATTGGACGAACTTCGGCGGCTGAACCAGGACTCGGAATGGACCGCGAAGTCGGCATTCCCGCCCGGAAATGCGCGCGTTTCAGTTCTCGGACAGCACGGGGTCACAGTTCATCTAGTGCAGGAGCCTCTCCGCAAACTAGCCACCCCCACCCAGAGTCGTCAACTTGCACTCGCGTAGCCCAGTTATTGCTTATATAAGCAGCCAAGCCGCTCATCCCCGGAATACGAAAGTCCGGCTCTTCCATGTAGACTACATCAGAGGCACCAATGTTTGCTGGGTTCGACCACACTGAGTCGCACTCGTCGCACATTATCACGACAGTAGCTGCGTTCTTGCACAGCCGGAAACCGCGAGTCCCAGTCCCGCATATAGGACAAGCGGCTTTGATGTACTGCACAGAGTCCTGCCAATTTTGGGACAGAAGGTTTCGGGATAGAGGGAACGCTGTAATGACATTGTTACTATCCTTCGCAACGAGCGTCAAGTGCCTCGCTGCGGGATTCCCCGTCGCTTGTACACCCTGCCTTCTCATGACGCTGCTGAGGGCAGAAACCACTGGTGATACCCACGGCCTTCGATGGTCAGGATGTGGCACGCTTGAAGTGCTCGCCGGGCTGCCACACGTCCCAGTGAGCGACGCACATGGTCGCGCAGCGTGTCATCGAGAGCAACCCCCCGCTCGGCTGCCACGACGGCCATCTCCTGCTCGACCATCGCGAGGAAGCGAGCGCGCAGCACCTCGTCCACCATCGGTAGCACACCGACGTAGTCACGGCACGGTCCAGGTCGGCCCGAGTCAGCGTGCCGTCAGCACGCAGGTTCGCCGCATCCTGCGCTGGCCGCACTTCACCTCATCGGTCTGGTCGAAGGAAGTGCAGCGACCTTGATGAGAGATGGACCTCACGCAGGAACGTGGCAAGTCCCACTATCAGCGAGAGCGTCGCCGTCATGAACAAGGCCGCGACGACCCAATCCAAGGCGATGTCCAGCAACGCCCCGGCAAAGAGCGCGGTGATCACCATGCAAAGCGACAAGGCCGCAAGCGTGCAGGCCGTGATCGCAATGCTGACGATCCGTCGCCTTCGCTCCAGCACCTTGAGCTCCACGGGCTTCTCGCCGACGGCCCCATCGGCCAACGCCCTGCCACGATCGACGATTCGCGCGAGGCGTCCCATCATCACGTTGAGCATGCCTGCGATGCCGGTCAGCAAGAACACGGGCGCCAGGGCGAGCTGGATCGCAGTCGCCACGTTGCCGGCGGGTTCGGAGTGGATGCACACGTCGGGTTGCAGGGTAGCGCGGCGACATCAGGGGTGAAGTCGGCCGTCGGCAACTTGGCAACCACGCTCGTCGGTGGCGCCCCCGGCCCGCTCACCGCCGAGGACGTGGTGACGTTCCTGCTTGAGCACGAGCAGTCGATCCGCAGGCTGCGGGAGGCGGTGCGGGCGGTCCTGGCAACCTGAACCGGGCCTTCGGTGCGCACCGGTGTGCCCAGAGCCGATGTTGACGGCCGAACCGAAGTCCGACAACGAGCGCTAACTCGGCATCTGTTCCTGGGAATCCGCGCGTTCCAGTTCTCGGACAGCACGGGTGGAGTTCCAAGTGCAGGTGTGGGCCCGACTGGACTGACGGTCCGACCCGCCGGAACACCGACTCGAGCGCGGAGCTACTTCGCCGCCGTGTTCGTGTAGAGCCACACGAACGAGCGCCGCTGCGCGGCTGGCACAAGCTCGCCGAGTTCCTTGTCGAGCGGCGCCCGGGCCTCCCGGTTGGCATCGCGTTCCTTCTTCTGCGCCTGGTAGGCCACCGCGTAGTGCTTGGCCATTTCGAACTCGGAAAGACCGTCCGGGAGCTTGGTGGCCGCTTTGTTGAGGGCCTCGAGCTGCTTACTCAGCACCTCGAGCTCGGCGCGGATCACGACGACCCGCTGCTGCTGCTCGGCCGTGAGTTCCTTGGCTTTCGGCGTCGGTTTCACTTCCCCGTCGGCCTTCTTCGCCGACTTCGCGTCGTCCGCACCGCCAAGATCGTCGCCGAACATCGTCGTGCCGCCAATGCATGCATCTACGCTGGGAGGGCCGCAAGCAGCTGCTCGGCAACGGCCTGCACGCTCCTCATCTGGCTCGCCGTGTTCGGCGTCGCGTTCTACTTCGGAGTGCAGTGGGAACGCTCCTCGGCTGGCAGAGCAGAGCGCAGAGCGTTCGGATCGGTGCATGGATAGAATCCAGAACCCCTACCGGTTTTCCGATTGGTAGGTATCTTGGTCCCACCATGACCCGCCGACCTGCACGCGATCCCGAAACCCTGGCCCTCCGCCGGCTGCGCGATGCCAAGGGCGTATTCCGGACCAGCCAGGCTCGGCAACTGGGCATCGGCACCAAGGCGCTACGGCACCTCCGAGACCGGGGCTACATCGACCAGCTCAGTCGCGGCGTGTACCGCCTGGCCAGCCTCCCTGCTCCCGCCGACCCAGACCTGATCGTCGTGGCGACCCGTGTCCCGCAGGCGGTGCTGTGCCTGATCTCGGCGCTCGCGTTCCACGGTCTGACGGACGAGATCCCGCACGAGGTGCACATCGCGCTGCCGCGTGGCGCCGAGCAACCGCGCCTCGAACATCCGCCGCTCCATGTCGTGCGGCTGCGTCCCGAACCGTTCCTCGCCGGCATCGAGGTCCACCGCCAGGACGGGGTCGACCTGCGCGTCTACTCCCCCGCCAAGACCGTGGCCGACTGCTTCCGCTTCCGCGGTCAGGTCGGGCTCGAGACAGCGATGAAGGCCCTGAGGAACCTGCGCAAACGGCGCGGGTTCGACCCGGAGGAACTGCTGCGCTTCGCTCGGATCGACCGAGTCGAGCGCATCGTCCGTCCCTACCTGGAGGCCGTCCTGTGACGAAGCCGATCCGCAACATCGCGGCTTCGGTGCGGCAGCGGCTCACCAACGCGGCCAAGGAACGCCACCGCCCCGCCGCCGAGCTGCTCCAGTACTTCGCGATGGAGCGGTTTCTGTACCGGCTGTCCCAGTCGCCACACCGCGACCGCTTCGTGTTGAAGGGCGCGATGATGCTGGTGGCGTGGCGCGCGCCGACGACGCGGCCGACGATGGACATCGACCTGCTCGGTCGCGGCCGCAATCGCACCACCGACCTGGAGGCCACGGTGCGGGAGCTGTGTCGGCTCGAGGTGGCGCCGCCGGACGGGCTGGTGTTCGACGCGGACTCCGTCGTCGGCGAACAGATCACCGTCGAGTCCGAGTACGTCGGCGTCCGGGTGACCTTCTTGGCGACCCTCGGCACGTCGCGGGTGCGCATGCAGATCGATGTCGGCTTCGGCGATGCCGTGGTCGATGCCGAGACCACGATCGAGATGCCGACGCTCCTCGACTTCCCGCCCGCGCGGCTCACCGGCTACAGCCGCGAGACCGCGATCGCGGAGAAGCTGAACGCGATGTTCCAGCACGGGCGCCTGAACAGCCGCATGAAGGACTACTTCGACATCGGCCTGCTCGCGCAGCACTTCGAGTTCACGAGCGAGAAGCTGTCGCGCGCGATCCTCGCCACCTTCACGCGGCGCGGCACTGCACTGAGCGCGACGCCGATCGGCCTCGCCGACGACTTCGCCGACGAGCCGGGCAAGCAGGTCCAATGGGCCGCGTTCCTTCGGAAGATCCAGGCCACGACCACGACGAGCAGCCTGCTCGAACAGGTCCGTGCGATTCGTCGGTTCCTGGCTCCCGTGCTGGGCGCCATGGTCGAGGGTGCGCCGTTCGCGCGGCGTTGGGCGCCTGGTGGGCCGTGGAGCGCGAATGAGGGAACGTCCTCGGCGTAGAGCTACCCGGCCGGGTTTGGCGCCTGGGTCGATGAATGCGAGGACGGAGTTCGTCGCCATGGCGTTCCGAGGTGGCCGACCGGGCCTACCGTCCCCGCCCCGATGTCCGAGGGTTCGCTCCTGCCGTTGCGCTTCCTGCTGGTCCTGTTCGCTGGGTTCGTGAACCGGGAACAGGCCAAGGTCATCGACTACCTGCGCGAAGAGAACCGGGTGCTCCGGCAGCAACTCGGCAAGCGCCGCCTGCGGTTCACGGACGAACAACGCGCCCAGCTCGCCGCCAAGGCCAAGGCGCTGGGCAGGTCGGTGCTCGAAGCCGTGGCGACCATCGTGACCCCGGAGACCCTGCTGCGCTGGCACCGGTTGCTGGTCGCGAGGAAGTGGACGCGGCCCGGTGCGGCTCGCCCCGGCAGGCCGCCCGTCATGCGCACGATCCGCGAGTTGACGCTGCGCATGGCGAAGGACAACCCCGGCTGGGGCTACACGAGGATCGTCGGCGCGCTGGCCAACGTCGGGCACACCGTGGCGCGGACGACGGTCGCGAAGATCCTGAGGGCAGCCGGCATCGCCCCGGCACCCGAACGGCCAACCTCGTGGCGGACGTTCTTGAAGGCCCAGCCGCCACGATTGCCGCCGCCGACTTCTTCTCCGTCGAGGTGTGGACCGCTCGCGGCCTGGTGACGCACTACGTGCTGTTCGCCATCGACCTCGCCACGAGAGCGGTGCACATCGCGGGAGTGACACCGAACCCCGACGGTGCCTTCATGGCGCAGGTGGCGCGCAACATCACCGACCCGGTCGATGGCTTCCTGCGCGGCAAGAAGAAGTTCGTCGTCGACCGCGACACGAAGTTCACCGAGGCGTTTCGCAAGACGCTGGAGCTCGCCGGCATCGAGACCGTGCTCACCGCCGTGCGCGC
>Ga0075160_10001978_pt1 | contig 12404 bp, 10 predicted proteins | sample JI91814C2DNA_FD_70969 | JGI IMG/M metagenome (GOLD analysis project Ga0075160, IMG submission 70969) | Wastewater effluent complex algal communities from Wisconsin, to seasonally profile nutrient transformation and Carbon sequestration -... | ecosystem: Engineered > WWTP > Effluent > Algae...
CCGATTGCAGCGGCATCCTTTTGTTCCGCTTCTTTAGCGGACAAAAGATATAGCGGAAAGCGGGATCAGCTTCAAAAAAACAAAATTCTTTTTGTAAATTTGGACAACAAATTCACCACCATGCTCAAGCAATTCCTCAACCTCAAACTCTCGCAAAAACTCTCTCCGCAGCAAATCCAGCTCATGAAACTGATCCAGTTGCCCACGCAGGCTTTTGAGCAGCGTCTTAAGGAAGAGATGAATGAAAATCCGGCGCTCGAAGGCGGCAATGAAGAGGAAGAGTACGAAAAGGATGAGTTTGAAAACGACGAAGAATACGACGATTTTGACGACAATGAAACCATCGAAGCCGACGAAATCAACATCGACGAATACCTGAGCAACGACGAAACGCCCGACTACAAACTTCAAAGCAACAATTACAGTGATGAGGAACAGCGCGAATCGCCGCTTGCTTCGCCGGTGAGTTTTCACCAGGATTTGATCAACCAGCTCAACACTTTTATCCTCACCGATAGCGAACGCGAAATTGCCGAATTCCTTGTGGGCAGTATAGATGATATGGGTTACATCCGCCGCAGCATCGCCGATATTGTAGACGATATGGCTTTCACGCAAGGCATTTACACCGATGAGAAAACCGTCGAGCGGATTTTGCACATCATCCATGAACTCGAGCCTTCTGGTGTGGGTGCGCGCGATTTGCAGGAGTGTTTGCTGTTGCAGCTCAAACACAAAACCCCGACCGAATATGTGGATTTGGCCACCGATATCATCGAGAACCAATTCGATGCCTTTACCAAAAAACATTACGACAAACTCCAACAGAAATACGGCGTGTCGAGCGACCATCTCAAAAAAGCCATTCACGAGATTGAGAAACTCAACCCCAAACCAGGCGGTTCGGCAGCGGGAACGCGCATCACCGAGAATGTGGTACCCGATTTTGCTATCCGTATCAATGAAGGCGAACTCGAACTCACACTCAACGGTCGCAATGCACCCACACTGCATGTATCGCGCGACTACAAGGAAATGCTGCAGACTTATAAGGATTCACGCGACAAATCTTCGCAACAAAAGGATGCGGTGCAATTCATCAAGCAAAAGCTGGACTCGGCCAAATGGTTTATTGATGCCATCAAACAACGCCAGGAAACCCTAATGGTCACGATGAACGCGATCATGCATTACCAAAAAGACTATTTCCTTGAAGGCGACGAGACCAAATTGCGCCCGATGATTCTCAAAGACATCGCAGACCAGGTTGGGCTTGACATTTCGACGATTTCTCGCGTGGCCAACAGTAAATATGTTGAAACGCCTTATGGCACCAAGCTTATCAAGGAGTTTTTCTCGGAAGCGATGAAGAATGATCAGGGCGACGATGTCTCTACACTCGAAATCAAGAAAATCCTGCAGGATATTATTGAAGAGGAAGACAAGCACAAACCACTGCCAGACGACCAATTGGCCGAAATGCTTAAGGACAAAGGCTACCCGATTGCCCGACGCACGATTGCCAAATACCGCGAACAGCTTGACATTCCCGTGGCGCGGATGCGTAAAAAAATGTAATTATCTTTTCAGGGTGAAATGCCCTTTGTAATTTTTGCCATTGCTGCGCGAAACCACAAACCAGTAGTCGTTAGATGGAAGTGCTTTCTCGTTGTAGGTACCGTCCCAGCCCAAGTCTCTACCAAAAAAGGAAGTAATCAATTTGCCATAACGATCGAAAATCGAAATTTTCATATTCGGGTCGGTGGTTGAACCGATGATATTCCAGAAATCATGATAACCATCTGCATTTGGCGTGAAATATTTTGGATACATGAGCAGATAGGCGTCTTTTACCACTACGCCACAATCGGATTTGTCGCGCACGTAGATTTGGTATTCTCCCATAGGAAGATGGCCAAAGTACGGCTGGTCGCCATAGTGGATGCCATCTAACGAAAACTCAAAGTTGCCTTGTGCCTGTATTGTTATCGAGTTATTGTCATAGGTCCACTCTTCAATACCAAACTGATAGTCAAATAGAAAACTCTCGTGATCATTGACCATATCCACCCAAAAACTGCCCGTTTCAAAACAATGGCTCGTAGTGTTTTCGACGCGGACGAAAATTTCCTCGTGCAAGGTTGTCGTTTGATGTGGATTCTGCAATGCATGGGTTGCGTTAACCGCATCCAGATACGAAGGGTAAAAACTTACACTTACATTGGTTTGATCGCCCCGGATGATTGCAAGCTGCTGTTCGAACGAAACCGGCTCGGGTGCTGTTTGGGTTGAATAGCAAACCAACATATCGGCTGGATCATGGTAAACCGGATTTGGATTGACGCTAAGGCTAAAATCAAAATGAGCATAGCAACCCGTAAGATTGTTGGTCACTCGGACAAAAACTGTTTTCTGGTTTCCGGCAACCGTGACTTGGTTGGGCAACGGATTAACGCTGTTCACACTGTCTGCGAGGCTGTCATGGAAAGTAACTGTGAGGTTGGTTTGACTACCAACAATCGCTGCTTCGGTGGCCCGGATATCAAAATCTGAAGCCTGCGGATCGGTGTCACAATGCGAAATCTGCAAAGGATTGGTATAGGTTGGCGCCACATTGACCACAATATGCGCCGGAAGCGTGATGATTTGGTTGGTAAGCTTATTTCGTATGGTGACATAAACCGTCTGACCACCTGCAATTGTGTTGACCCAAAGATCGGGCAATGGATTCTGGTTGCTTTGCGCATCTGCAAGGGTTTCAAAAGTCTGCACTTCAAAATCTATTGCTTCATTTTTTCCCGAGGCTCCATACCATTGGCCTCCGCCAGTATTGACGATCTTGGTCTGAAAACCGAGCGGATTCGTATCGATTTTATAAAGCCTATTGGGTGTCACGCCGTAAATAGCGCCGAGTTCGCTGGCAAGACCAAATGTTTGCGAGGGCAAATTTCCGAGCACGACGTGGGAAACATAATTGTTGTTGTTGTTTACAGTAACCTCAAAGAGCAGATAACCGTTGTCTTCCCAAGCCACGTACATCTTATCGCCGAGCATCACAAAGTCTCCTGCAGCATGCCCTGACCCGAAATCGTGCCAGGAGTGCAGTTGGCTGAAATCGTTATTTTCAATGCGGTATACTTTCGAATCAAATCCGCCAGCATACAAATTGCCGATCCTGTCAAATGACAATGAGGTGATTGCTCCCGAAGTCAAATTGTAGCTTACCTCGGGCTGGCAGGTAAGCGGATTGATCTTTTCAATACTGCCTCCTTTCGATACGTACATATCATAATTACTGTTGGTTGCAATGTCCAGCATCGGAGAGCCACCACCTGCACAAACGGGCGTTATTGTCGCAGGAGCAGCGCCCGACAAATTGGTAGCAATCAGTACAGTGGCATTGCTGGTGCAGATGTAGATTCCGCCGGCTGTAACCACCAGACTTGAATTTTCAATCAGAAAGGTGTTTTGTATTTCCCTGATCGGGATGGGCATCAGGCCATCGGAATCGGAGTCGCAATAGGTGAAAGTATCGGTGAGCCGGTTGGCGCTTGCATGAGGAGCAGTCTCTACAAAATCTGCCAAAGAAGCAGGCAATTGTTTGCCGTCCTGGGCAAATAAAAAAGAGGCAAAAAACAGACACAACATGTTCAACTGTAGTCTCATGGCATATATTTAGTCTACAAATATAGCGGTGGTTGCGTCTTGTACTAATTTAATCCATTAAAAGCAACGATTCATCGACAAAATGCACATTGTTGCGCGAGCCAGCCATTATCTTTGTAATTTTAATTAGTTTTGAAGCTTACACGCTCCAACCCTATCGTTTTGAGAAAATTCCTGCCGCTGTTTTCGTATTTATTTCATCCGGTTTTTATACCTGTCTTGGGGACACTCGCCTATTTTTTTTGGGGGAAGAATTATTTTGAGCCTGCCCAGCAAATCCTTATCCTATTGCAGATCGTGATCATTACCATCCTGATTCCGATGGCGTTCATTTACCTGTTAAAGACGTTGGGAAAGGTAGATTCTATAATGATCGCCGATTTGTCGCAACGCAAAATTCCGTTAGTCATCCAAATCGTATTAATGGTAATCCTGCTGCGGCAAAGCATCACCCTGGATCGCATTCCCGAATTGTTTTTCTTTTTCGCAGGCGGCATCCTGAGCGCCCTGCTGACTTTGATTTTGCTTTTTGCCAAAGTGAAGGCTAGCCTGCACACAATGGGGATCAGCGCACTGACCGTTTTTACGATGGGACTGAGCATAAACAATCAGGTCAACCTGATCAATGTAATTGCGATTTTGCTGACGGCCAACGGCCTTGTGGCAGCTTCCCGGCTGCAAATGAAAGCGCATACCGGAACCGAACTCGCAGTGGGTTTTTTTTTCGGGATTACGCCTCAATTGTTGTTTTTGTACTATTGGCTATAGGATGTAGAACATCAGCCCGAGATTGAGCGAATTGAACCCAACTTTTTCCCCTTTGAATTTGGCGCTTGGACCATAAAGCGGCGTGACTCCGTAGTACCCGTAGAAGTTCCAGGTATTGTAACCCCAAACCACGTATGTGCCCACCTGGAATTTATTGATATCGGGATTCTTGGTTACGGTGATGTTATAAGTGGCATCTATGTAACGCGATTTGTCCATTACGAGGTAACTGAGCTTGATTCCCGAATAAATCCTCCAGAATTTATGGCTTTGGGGCGTAGAGGTACGCCAGCGGATTTCTATGGGTACATCGATAAAAACCTGATCGAGTTTGTTCTTTTGGTAACTCACACCTTCTGTAATGACGTTGTATTGCGGCACTTCATCCTTTTTAGAGATGACCAGATTGTGGAAGTATTTGTTGTAGGAAACACCCAATCCAGGTGCAATGGCCCAAGTCCTTGCTTTATTGATCGGGAAATCACGCAAAAAACCGCCCGTAAAACCCGAGTTGAATTTGTTCTGGGAAATACCCGATGGCCGGTTGAGTAAAATGTTGTAAGAAAAGGCTAAGTAGAATTGGTCTTCGCGGTACAAAGAGTCGTTTTCAATCATTGGGTAAGGCAATTTCTTGTCGTTTTCTTTTTCCTGCGCAAAAAGGCCCAAGGTTGCCAATAAGAGTAAACTGCCCAAACCGAATTTCATATCGCTATTTTTCTGGCCTAAAATTACAAAAATTCAATCATACAAATCTGAATATTAAACTGTAAATTTGTCTTTCGCACAAACGGCTTTTTTGGCTATTTTTCTAACCAAAACCGGAATCATGGAAAAAGAATTACAAGAACAATACGAATACGCGAGAAAAAGGATCCGTCAAAAGAAAGTCCTGTATTTTCACTTCATCCTATTTCTGCTCGGCAGTTTATTCATGTATGTTGCCAATGCTTTAATGGAGGTTGGCGCGCCCACCATTTGGTATACCTGGGTCATCGCCGGCTGGTTGTTCCTGTTGATTTTACACTTCATCAAAGTCTACATCACAGACCGCTTCATGAACAAGGATTGGGAACGCGACCAAGTCAATAAACTCGTGACCAAACAACAAAATCGTTTAGAGAAAATCAAACAAAAGACCGCAAACGAAAGCTAAGAATCTGATGATTGTAATGATTGCGGCGGCGGCCGAAAACAACGCGCTTGGAAAAGACAATCAACTGCTCTGGCATCTCCCAGACGATTTTAAAAGGTTCAAGACACTCACTACCGGACATTACATCATCATGGGACGCAAGACCTTCGAGAGTTTCCCAAAACCGCTACCCAACCGAACACACGTCATCATCACCAGACAAAACCACTACCAATACGACGGTTGCATCATAGTGGACTCGATAGAAAAAGCCATCGCCACAGTTCCAAAAAACGAAACAGCGTTCCTGATTGGCGGCGGCGAAATCTACCTACAAGGATTGCCTTTTTGCGATGCCATAGAACTCACTCGTGTACACGAATCGTTTGAGGCCGATACGTTCTTTCCCGAAATCGATGCTTCGGTCTGGCGATTGGTAAACGCCCAAACGCACCCAAAAGACGAAAAACACAAATACGACTTTACTTTCGAAACTTATGTACGAAAGAATGAATGACAATCCGCAACATTCACAATTGCTTGGCCAATTCGCTATCGCTCGTGCCACCATTTATAATTCACAATTGTTTCTATCTTTGTCAAAAAATTGAAATGCCAAACCCTGTCACGCCTTATAAGAATTCTGAGCTACCCAAAAAACAACAGGTCACCCAAATGTTCGATACCATTTCGGGCAATTATGATAACCTCAACCGCGTGATTTCGTTTGGGATCGATGTCAAATGGCGCAAAAAAGTGCTGAAACTCGTTGCCGAAACCAAGCCCGAGACCATTCTCGACATTGCCACCGGAACCGGAGACCTGGCCATTCTCATGGCGCAAACCGGAGCTAAAAAAATCACAGGTTTTGACATTTCTGCGGGTATGCTCGACATCGGCAAAAAGAAAATCGAAGCCCGGAAACTCTCGGACCGCATCGAGATGCTGCTCGGCGATTCAGAAAACATGCCGTTTGCAGATAATAGTTTCGACGCGATCACCGTGGCTTTTGGCGTGCGCAATTTTGAAAACCTCGAAAAAGGGCTTGCAGAAATACTGCGCGTGCTCAAACCCGGCGGAATTTTCGTCATCCTCGAAACGTCGAACCCCACCAAAACGCCTTTCAAACAGGGGTATTGGTTTTATACCAAATACATTTTGCCGCAAATCGGGAGATTGTTTTCTAAAGACAACGCTGCTTACGGTTATTTATCAGAGTCGGCGTCTGTATTCCCATTCGGCGAGGCATTGAACAATATTTTACGCAAAGTTGGGTTTATAGAAGTGGCCGCGATGCCGCAGACTTTTGGCGTGGCAACCATTTATTCAGCTTCTAAAAAATAATATGAAAAATACATTGGTTTTACTATTCCTGTTTTTGGCCTTGGCGGTGAATGCCCAGGGTGCGCGGGGATTATTTAGCAAGGATCCGATTATCAACCATGAAAATTTCGACAAGCAGCGCGTGCATTGGGGTTATTTCCTGGGGTTCAATTTTTACGATTTCAAGTTCGCCTACAAACAACCCGGCAAAGACATCCTTGTGGATCGCACCACGGGTTTCGACGTAGGATTGATTGGCAATCTGCGGCTGCACGAATACATCGACCTGCGTTTCGAGCCGGGATTGTATTACACGCAGCGCAACCTTACCTTTCCCGGTTTCACCAAAGAAATCGACTCCAAACGACAAGTGGGTGCCACTTACCTGCACTTCCCATTGCTGCTCAAATTCTCGTCGCTCAGGACCGGAAACGTAAGACCTTACTTGGTAGCCGGTGTTTCGCAAACCATGAATCTCGGCAGCAATGAGGCGTCTATAGACGACAACAAGCAACAGAAATTCAGGGTCAAGAAAATGACGAGCAATGCCGAACTGGGTTTTGGGATTGATTTGTACCTGGAGTACTTTAAATTCTCGCCGTCAATCCGTGGGGTTTTTGGCATGGGCGACGAACTCATCCGCGACGCCGATCCCAACAGCCCTTGGACGGGGAATGTACAGTCAATGAAAACCCGCGCGATTTTAATCAATTTTGCATTCCATTAAGAACGCCTGAACTCGCTCAGCACAATGGCAGCGGCGGTAGCCACATTTAAACTTTCTGTTTGTTGCAGTTTGCCAAATCTTGGTATGGCAATTTTGTGGCTGACCATTTTTTCTACTGCAGGCGAAATCCCATTGGCCTCGTTTCCTAAAACAATAATTCCTTCGCTTGGCAACACTTCTTTGTAGATGTTTTTCCCATCCATGAAAGTGCCAAAAACCACGAGTTTTGTTTGTGACAGGAATTGCTCCAGATCCACATAATGAACGCCAACCCTGGCTAGCGAACCCATTGTGGCCTGAATGACTTTGGGGTTGAAAACGTCGGCGGTTTCGCTAGAGCAAACGATCTGCTCGACACCAAACCAATCGCACAGCCGCAAAATCGTACCCAGGTTTCCCGGATCGCGGATGTCATCGAGCGCTACGATTAACCCGCTTTGCAATAACGGCGACTCCAGTGGCATCTTAAAAACCGCAAGGCAATTGTTAGGTGTGGATAAGGCACTGATTTTTTTGAGTTCACTTGCGCTGACCGATACTTTTTTATGGGCCGGAACGTTGTCAAAAATTGGTTCGGTTTCAAAAAGTTGGTCCAGTTCAAAAGCCGATTGCAGCAACTCCGAAATCACTTTCATGCCTTCGGCCAAAAACAATCGGTGCGACTGTCTGTATTTTTTTTGCTGCAAAGCCGTTATTAGTTTGATTTGGTTTTTACTAAGCATAAAAAAATGTACTTTTGAATTAAATATGTCGAAACCCTTGAGAAGCACCGGTACAAAAATATCATTATTTATTCTAATTGGATTATTTATCTCGGCCTGCGACACGGTGAAAAAGGTGCCCAACAGTAAGAAACTGCTCACCAAAACCCAGATTATTGTCAACGATAAAAAAGAAACCAGCGAAAACATCCAGAACCTTTTGTACCAAAAACCCAACTCATCCTTGCTGGGTTATCATTTAAGGCTCAACCTGTACAATCTGGCCAAGCTCAACCACGACAGCCTTTACCAATCCAAGTTCATCAAAGATCCCGAAAAGTACCGCCGCAAATCGAAATGGCTTTCTGCCAAACAGGTTAATCGGTTGGGTCAGTCTTTCTGGTACGCGGGCATCCATAATTTCCTGAGGGACAACGGCGAGCCGCCGGTAATCATAGACCCGAAAAGTACCCAGAAATCGGCCACCAGGCTCAAGTCGTATTATTTCAACAATGGGTATTTTAATGTCAAGACGCGCTTTGAGGTGGATTCACTCAAACCCAAAAAAGCGGCCATCAAATACTTTGTAACTACTGGAAATCCGTTTTTTGTAGACACGCTCAAAACCACGATTTCCACGCCGGTTCTCGATTCGATGTACCGCTCGCGCATGTCGAATTCCTTTATCCGAACAGGCAAACAATACAAAACCGAAGATTTTGAGAACGAGCGCAACCGCATCACGACGCATTTTCGCAACAACGGCGTGTACTATTTCCAGCCCAACAACATCAACTTTGACATTGACACGCTCAACGCCAATTTCAAGGCGAATGTGAATATGAAGATCACCGATTATTCTTATCGCGAGGGCGATTCTACCACAACCGTTCCGTTCAAGCAGTACAAAATCAGCCAGGTAAACATCTACACTGATTTTCCGGCCAATAAAAGCCGCCCCGGTTTTGAGGACACCTTGCGCGCCACCTATCGCAATTTCAACTTATGGGGATCAAAAAAATTAAAATACCGCCCACGCGCCATTACCGATGCGGTGTTTATTAACCAGGGCAATTTGTTTTCTGACCTGCGAACCACCTTGACCACGCGTTATTTGAGCAACCTCAAGATTTTCAACTACCCCACGATTCAATATATTGTGGATCCTGCCGACACCTTGCAAAGTTCATTGATTGCCAACATTTATTTACAACCGCGTAAGAAATACAGCTTTGGTGCCTCGCTCGACGTGACGCATTCTAACATCCAGGATTTCGGGATTTCGGCGGCTCCGACACTTACCATCCGAAACGTTTTTAACGGCGCAGAAACTTTTGAAATTTCGGCGCGTGGCAATATCGGTTCGTCTAAGGATCTGGCCAATCCCAACGATGCGTTTTTCAATGTATCGGAATATGGGGTCGACCTGAAACTCAATTTCCCGAGGATTTTCATGTTTTTTAAGACCGAAAAGATCATCCCGAAAAGTATGATTCCGTCAACGACGCTGAGCATGGGTATCGCCAAACAGGAAAACATTGGGCTCGACAAGGAAAATTTCACGAGTGCACTGTCTTACAATTGGTCGCCCAAGCGTAATTACAGTGCGCGGTTTGACTTGTTCAACATTCAGTACGTGAACAACATCAACACGCAGAATTACTTCAAGATTTACAGTTCCTCATACAAAACACTCAATACACTGGCACAGGCTTACAATGTAGACCCTTCACTTTTTGTAGATCCGAATGCGACCGTAAAAGAGCTCAAGATCGACGAAGGCGTCAATGTGTTCATCAACTCGACGACCGGAGCGAATGGCACGCCGATAACCATCCCAACCATCGAAGCCGACAGGAAAACCATTAGCAGTATCGCACAAAGAAGGGAACGTCTCACCGAGAACAACCTGATTTTCGCATCGAATTTCTCATTTACCAAAACGACCAAAACCGACACCAAGGACGAGGACTATTATGGGTTCAAGACCAAAATCGAATCGGCAGGGAATTTTCTTTCGCTGATGTCTAAGCTGGCCAAAAATGACAAAAACGACAAGGGCAATACCGAGATTTTCGGGCTCGAATATTCGCAGTACATCAAAGGTGAATTCGATTACATCAAGCATTGGGACCTGGGTCGCAAACGCGTACTGGCTTTTCGGAGTTTTGGGGGGATTGCCATTCCGTACGGAAACTCCAACAGCATTCCTTTCTCTCGAAGCTATTTTGCGGGCGGAACCAATGACAACCGCGCCTGGCAGGCCTACTCGCTTGGCCCGGGAAGCACGGCGGCACTAAACGACTTTAACGAAGCCAACCTCAAAATTGCCATCAGCGCCGAATACCGTTTCAATTTTTTTGGCCAATTCAACGGCGCTTTGTTTGTGGATACGGGCAACATCTGGAACGTGCTTGACAATATTGAGGATGAAAAAGCCACCTTCAACGGATTGCGTTCGCTCGAGGATATCGCTGTAGGTTCGGGGCTCGGATTTCGCTATGACTTTAGTTTTTTCGTGGTTCGGCTGGATTTTGGGTTCAAGACTTACAATCCGTCTGACACCTCAGGCAAGAAATGGTTTAGAGATTACAACTTCGGGAATTCGGTGGCAAATATTGGTATCAATTATCCGTTCTAAATCGATAAAATTATTATTTTTGTTGTCCCGAATAGTCGGGCTAATTTAAACCAACACACGATGGCTCACAATATAAAACCAGGGGTTGCCACAGGAGACCAGGTTCAGGAAATTTTTGCCTATGCCAAAGAAAAAGGCTTTGCGCTTCCGGCGGTAAACGTGACCGGATCCAGCACAATCAATGGGGTTCTGGAGACAGCGGCCAAACTCAAAGCGCCGGTAATCATCCAGTTTTCTAATGGCGGCGCGGCATTCAATGCCGGAAAAGGCTTGTCTAACGCGGGAGAGAAAGCGTCTATTGCAGGAGCGATTGCAGGAGCCAAACACATCCACGCACTCGCCGAAGCCTACGGAGCAACGGTCATTCTTCACACCGACCACTGCGCCAAAAAATTATTGCCTTGGATTGACGGTTTGCTCGAAGCTTCAGAAAAGCATTTCTCAGAAACAGGAAAACCTTTGTACAGCTCACACATGCTCGACTTATCCGAAGAGCCAATGGAGGAAAACATCGACATCTGTAAAAAATACCTCGAGCGCATGAGCAAAATGGGGATGACGCTCGAAATTGAACTCGGAATCACCGGTGGAGAGGAAGATGGCGTAGACAATTCTGGCGTTGATCACTCAGAGTTGTATTCTACCCCAGAAGATGTAGATTACGCTTATACCGAACTCATGAAAGTAAGCCCGCGTTTCACCATTGCAGCAGCTTTTGGAAATGTGCACGGCGTTTACAAACCCGGAAACGTAAAACTTACCCCAACCATTTTGCGCGATTCACAGGACTACATCCAAAAGAAACACAACACCGGTAAAAACCCGGTTGATTTTGTTTTCCACGGTGGTTCTGGCTCAACGCCCGAAGAAATCAAAGAAGCCATCAGCTATGGTGTAATCAAGATGAACATCGACACCGATTTGCAGTTTGCTTTCACCGAAGGCATCCGCGATTATATGGTAAACAATATCGAATACCTCAAAACCCAAATAGGAAACCCAGACGGGCCGGATGCTCCGAATAAAAAACACTACGACCCACGCAAATGGGTTCGTGAAGGCGAGATGACTTTCAACAAAAGGTTGGAGCAGGCATTTGCCGATTTGAATAACGTCAACACATTGTAATATTTTAGATTTTAGATTCTAGATTTCAGATTTTGAATAAACGATCTGAAATCTAAAATCCGAAATTTAAAATCTAAATTCAAAAACTATGGCTTGGTTTAAAAGAACAGAAAAAGGAATCACCACTGCAACCGAAGATAAAAAAGACGTTCCCAAAGGTTTATGGTACAAATCACCAACCGGGAAAATCGTCGATGCCGATGAACTCGAACGCAACCTTTGGGTAAGTCCTGAAGATGACTTTCACGTTCGCATTGGTAGTGCCGAATATTTCGAAATTTTATTCGACAACAACCAGTTCAAGGAATTGGATGCAAA
>Ga0075160_10001982_pt1 | contig 12393 bp, 7 predicted proteins | sample JI91814C2DNA_FD_70969 | JGI IMG/M metagenome (GOLD analysis project Ga0075160, IMG submission 70969) | Wastewater effluent complex algal communities from Wisconsin, to seasonally profile nutrient transformation and Carbon sequestration -... | ecosystem: Engineered > WWTP > Effluent > Algae...
GTGCGGTAGGCGTCGGTGATGCGGTTGAGGAAGCGGGCGCGGATGATGCAACCGCCACGCCAGATGGAGGCGATGCGTCCGAGGTCGAGGTTCCAGCCTTTTTTCTCGCCGGTGCTGCGAATGAGGTCGAGACCCTGGGCGTAGCTGACGATTTTGGAGGCGTAGAGGGCGTCGTGGACTTTCTTCACGAGTTCGGCCTTCGGCGTGGTGATGTTCACCTTCGGGCCGGTGAGCTGGGTGCTGGCGGCGACGCGTTGCTTCTTCTGGCTGGAGAGGATGCGGGCCTCCACGGCTGCGTTGATGGTGCTGATGACAACGGCGTTTTCGGCGGCGTTGAGCAGGGTCCACTGGCCGGTGCCTTTCTGGCCGGCTTTATCGACGATGAGTTCGACGACGGGTTTGCCAGTCTCGGGGTCTTTTTGTTCCAAAGCCTTGCCGGAGATCTGGATGAGGTAGCTGAGGAGATCGCCCTCGTTCCACTCGTTGAAGATGGCGGCCATCTCGTCGGTGGTGAAGCCGGCGTGCTTGAAGATATTGTAGGCTTCGCAGATGAGCTGCATGTCGCCGTATTCGATGCCGTTGTGGATCATCTTCACATAGTGACCGGCTCCGCCGGGACCGATGTGGATGACGCAGGGCTCGCCATCGACCTTGGCGGCGATGGATTCAAAGATGGGCTTCATGACTTCCCAGGTGCTGGCAGGGCCGCCGGGCATGATGGAGGGGCCTTTGCGGGCGCCTTCTTCACCGCCGGAGACGCCTGCGCCGATGAAGCGGAGGCCTTTTTCGGCGAGGTAGGTATCGCGGCGCTCGGTGGTCTGGTAGAAGCTGTTGCCGCCGTCGATGACGATGTCGTCTTTATCCAAAAGCGGGATGAGCTGCTCGATCACGGCGTCCACGGCGTCGCGGTCGGTGTCCTTCACGGCGGTGGATTTCACCATGATGTGGATTTTACGCGGGGTGGCGAGGCTCTGGACGAATTCTTCGAGGGTGTGGGCACCGACGAGGGCTTTGCCGGGGTGCTTGGCGAGGAATTCATCCGTGACGCTGGTGGTGCGGTTATAGACGCTGACCTGAAAGCCGCGGCTTTCGACGTTGAGAACGAGGTTTTGGCCCATCACAGCGAGGCCGATCAATCCGAAGTCACTTTTTTTGCTCATAATTTGGGGCTGCGTCCATACCTGCCCGCCCTGCCTTGGCAAAGGGGATTTTGTTCATGCGGAGCATGAGGAACGCACATGGGGCAGGGCAGGGGACTGAAGTCATCCATTGCCAAATCCGATGGCCTGCGTGAAAGATGACTACGAATGGCTGATCATGCGCCGCAACCCACTATCGAACGTCTTTGGACAGGAACCGCCGTGTCGGCGGGGGTGGCACATGCGGTGGTCCATGTTCTAAAGGATCACTTCGACGAGCCGGACGAGGATTCCATCGCGCAGGATGGTGCGGACCATGAGATGCAGCGCCTGCATGCGGCGCTGGATGTGACCCGCCAGGAGATCGAGGCACTCCAGCATCAGATGGGTGCCGAGGAGGGCAGCGCGGAGAGCGAGATTTTTGAGACGCATCTGCTAATACTCCAGGACGGCTCGATCCTGCGCCAGGTGGAGAAGACGGTGCGGGAGCAACTGGTGTGCGTGGACTACGCCTACTACCGGCTGATGACGAAGCACATGGAGAAGCTCCGCGGGCTGCAGGACGCCTATCTGCGGGAGCGCTTTCTGGACATCAAGGATGTGACGCAGCGTGTGATGCGCCACCTGCGTGGTGAATTGCTGGAGACACCGATGTTTGACGAGCCCGTCATCATCGTGGCGCATGACCTGACGCCCTCGGACACGGTGCAGCTCGACCGCTCGAAGGTGCTGGGATTTGCCCTGGAGACCGGCAGCGCGGTCTCTCACGCGGCGATCATCGCCAAATCGCTGGCGATCCCGGCGGTGGTGAAGCTGCATGGCATCTGCGAGACCTTGCACAGTGGTGACGCGGTCTTTCTGGATGGCGAGGAAGGTCACCTGATCCTCAATCCCACGGCTGAGACGCTGGCCAGCTACCGCACCCGCGAGGAGCAGGCGGAGAAGCGCGAGGATGTCTTCCAACTGGACCGCCATGGCGAGGCGGTCACGGCCTGCGGCTGTGTGATCTGCGTGGGCGCGAATGCCGAATTCGTGGAGGAGGCGGAAATCGTCAAAGACAGCGGTGCTGAGGAGGTGGGTCTTTTCCGCACGGAGATGCTGCACCTCGAAAATCCCGATTCCACGGAAGATGAGCTGGCGACGGCCTACAGCACGGTGGTGAGGTCGCTCGCGCCAAAGCGGGTCGTTTTCCGCACGCTGGACTTGGGCGGTGACAAGGTGGACGAACGTCTCGCCGCCGAGCCGGAGCCGAATCCTTTCCTGGGCTGGCGCGGCATCCGTCTTTCACTGGGACGACCGGACATGTTCCGCACGCAGCTCCGGGCGCTGCTCCGAGCGGCGATGCACGGCCGCGTGGGCATCATGTTCCCGATGGTATCCGGTTTGCAGGAGGTGCTGGATGCAAAGGCGCTGCTGGCCGAGTGCGCTGCCGAACTGGAACGTGAAGGGCATGTGGTGCCGGAGGAGATCGAAGTGGGTGCCATGATCGAGATCCCCAGCGCGGCGCTTTCTGCGGATCAAATCGCCGCGGAGGTGGATTTCTTCAGCCTGGGCACAAATGATCTCATTCAATACACCCTGGCGGTGGACCGCCTGAACGACCGTGTGGCGGGTCTTTACCAGCCGACTCATCCCGCGGTGCTGCGGCTGATCGAATTATCCGTGCAGGCCTCGCGCCGGGCGGGCATCCGCATTGGCATTTGTGGTGAAATGGCCTCCAGCCTGGAACTGACACCGCTCATCATTGGGCTCGGTTTGAATGAACTGAGCGTGGCCGCTGCCCAGGTGGCGCGGGTGAAGCATGCCATCCGCAAACTCAACGTGCCGGAATGCCAGGCGCTGGCCGTGGAGGCCCTGAAACGCAATCAACCGGGCGAGATCCTCGAATTGACGCGTGCACACGCCCTCCGCGCCTACCCGGAGCTCTTCGAGTAAGGCGGCTGTCTAGAGCTTTGGCAGGCTGTAAAAGCCATTGCCGGTCACCTGATCGAGGTTTGATGGTGTGATGGCCATCGGGGCGATCTGATATTCCGCCTGCGGTTTGAAGGCGGGGTCTTTGCGCAGCTTCATGACGATTTCGAGCGCGGCATCCACGAGCAGCGGCCGGCCCACGGTGGCATCAATCTCCCCGATGCGCAGCAGGTGCATGCCCTCATTGCGTCCTGGGAGGGCGTTCACGCCGGCGATGAGGAGGTTTTCGCGGATGTTGTAGGCGCCGGCGGCTTTCACCACGCCCCGGGCGAGTGTGTCGCTGTGGGCAAAAACGATGTCGAACTGCTTCTGAATGCGAAGGGCATCCGCGAGCCGCTGAAAGGCGTTGTCGGCGGACCAGTCCGCGGGGGCATCGTGCACGAGGACGACGCCGGGCGCGGTTTTGAGGGCTTCGCTAAAGCCCGCGGCGATGTCACTGCACCAAGGCGAGTCGTCCGAACCGCGGAGTTCCACCACACGCCCGACGGCCTCGTTTTTGCCTTCCTCGGCCGCTTTACGCTTCAGGGCCTCCACCGCCAAGGAACCCGCGGCTTTGCCAATGGCGACCGGATCGCAGTAAACAAGCGTCGTGCATCCCTGCAGGTGCTTGTCGAGCCCGATCACTGGGATGCCGGCTGCAATGGCGTCCCTGATGGGGCCGGAGAGGTCCGCTTTTTCCACGGGATCAATGATGATGGCGGCCGCCTTGCGCTGGATGGCGTCTTGAAGCTGCTGCGCCTGGGTTGCAGCCTTTCCGGCAGCGTCAAACGGTGCGAAGCGGTTGCCTGACTGGCGGCCGATCAGGATGGTGAGCATGCTCTTTTGGTAGAGCTGGAAGGCCTCGGTGGTCTGAGACTGAAGCAAAACCACCTCGGCACGCGTGTCGTTCTTATCGAGACCCAGCGTGGCTGCCAGCTCAGGCGGAGGCTGGAAGGTCATCGTCTGCTGGTCCATCTGCTGGAGCTTTTTGTTGTGCTGGGCGAATGGATCATTCGCGTTGTCGTCCGGCGGTTCGCAGGATGCAAGCATGACGGCGGCGAGCAGAAGGCTGAAAAATCGGAGGTGCATGGCGGGTGTCACCGGGCGATCACGGCCCGGGAATATGCGCCCTTTTTGCCACGAAACGACCGCCGGCACAAGAGCGCAACGTGGTGGGCGCCACAAGGGTAGTCTGTGCTTGCGCAATCAGGGTTTGGCTCCAGTGTCGGCGCCACTTTTCCCCTCTCCATGAGCACCTCAAAGAAAACCGCCGTCGTTACCGGAGCCGCTGGCTTCCTCGGGTCTCACCTCACTGACAGGCTGCTGGGGGAAGGTTTTCGCGTGGTGGGCATGGACAATCTCATCACCGGGAACGTGAGAAACATCGAGCATCTGGCCGGCAATCCAGACTTCGACTTCATCAAGCATGATGTGACGAAGTTCATCTACCTCCCGGGGAAGGTGGATCTGATCTTCCACTTTGCCTCGCCTGCCTCCCCCATCGATTACCTGCAAATCCCCATTCAGACGCTGAAAGTCAGCTCTCTGGGCACGCACAATGCCTTGGGTCTGGCAAAGGAGAAAGGTGCCACCTTCCTGATCGCCTCCACGAGCGAGTGCTATGGCGACCCGCTGGAGCATCCACAAAAAGAGACCTATTGGGGAAATGTGAACCCCATCGGCCCCCGTGGCTGCTACGATGAGGCCAAGCGCTTCGCCGAGGCCATGACGATGGCCTATCACCGGGCGCACGGCGTGGACACAAAGATCGTCCGTATCTTCAACACCTACGGCCCCCGCATGCGCCTCGAGGATGGGCGTGTGGTGCCCGCCTTCATCGGCCAGGCGCTGGCGGGCCGTCCGCTCAGCGTTTTCGGTGATGGCAGCCAGACTCGCAGCTTTTGCTATGTCTCCGACCTGATCGACGGCATTTTCAAGCTCTCGCAAAGCAATTACCATGAGCCGGTGAACATCGGAAACCCGGCTGAAATGACCATTCTGCAATTCGCCGAGGCCATTTTGCGCATCACAGGTGTGCAACAACCTATCGAGCATAAACCGCTGCCACAAGACGATCCCAAAGTGCGCCAGCCGGATATTACGCTGGCAAAAAAACTCCTCGGATGGGAGCCAAAAGTCTCCTTCGAGGAGGGAATCACAAAAACGGTCGCTTATTTTCGCGATTTTCTGAGAATCAAACCTTGATGTGAGAGCGGCTTTGTTGATAAAACACTCAATATTCCAAACCGAATTCCCAACCTGTCATGAAGCGTTACCTCCTCCAATCACTCGCCCTTGTCGCCTTGGCTGGCACCGCCTACTCCCAGGCTCCCGCTCCTGCGGCTGACGCCCCGAAGGTCAAGGTGGATGTGAAACGTGTCATTGCCGGCGAGCAAGGGACTCCCGACTTCTCCGCCGGGAATGTCAATATGAAGCGCTGGCGCCCGAAGAAGTGGTTCGAACTCGACGCGGAATTTGAGATCAAGGTTCCCCAAGATGCTGGTGGTCGTAACGGCAGTTTCAGCGGCCTTCAGGCCAATGTGTATCTTGTCTTCAACGCCCAGACCAAAGACGGCAAATATGAGGCTGCCAAGGCAACACTGACGCTCACATCGGCTCCCGCCTCCGAATCATGCCACGTGCTGGCATATGTATCACCAACGGATCTGCGTGCCATTCTGCAGCGGGACACATTTACCGCCACCACTGATATCCGTGGCTGGGGGATTGAATTCGTTGTGAACGGCCAGCGCATGGCCGGTGAAGGCAATCCAAAGCCTACCGCAGGGAACGTGTGGTGGGAGAAGACCGAAAATCTGGTCATTCGTGAAGGTGTGATCAAAGCCAAGTCTGAAACACCCTTCGCCATTTTGTTTGGTGATTACGACATCGAGGCCAAGACCCGATAACAATTCTGACAAGAGCCCAGCCCTAAAACGAGCGGACAAAACTTCCCAGCATGGCAGACAACAAAAGCATTTCAGTAATCAACCTTGGCTCGCAGCGCGTCAGCGGTGCGGTCTTCGGCAGGACGCCGGGTGGTGATCTTGTTCTCAAGCGGTTCGACGCTGTGGAACTGGATGGCGATCCCAGCGTGGACGTCAGCCGTCTGCCACAGTTGAAGGTGGCGGCCGACGAACTCGTGGGACGTCTGAAAATCAAAGGCCAGTCTGTCTGGTATTGCGTCGCCGGACACACCGTTTTCACTCGTTTTGTCAAATTGCCGCCAGTGCAAGGGGACAAGATGGACCAGATCGTCGAGTTTGAGGCCAAGCAGAACGTGCCCTTTCCGATCGATGAGGTCACTTGGGATTACGAGCAGGTCAGCGATCCGTCCAGCCTCGAAAAAGAGGTTGTTCTCGTCGCCATGAAGTCTGATTCCCTCAATGAGATCCACGAGCAGGTGGCTTCTGCTGGAGTGAAAGGGCTCGGAGTCGATTTGGCGCCTGCCGCCTTGTATAATTCCTTTTGCTATAACTATCCAGACGCGGACGAACCGGTTCTCGTGATCGATTTGGGGGCCAGGTCGACCAACTTGATCTTCATCGAAGATGGAAAGTTCTTCACCCGCAATCTGCTCGTCGGTGGCGCTGCCGTCACGAACGCCATCGCCAAGGAGTTTGGCATCTCCTTTGCCGAGGCAGAGGCGCAAAAGCTCTCGCAAGGTTTTGTGGCACTCGGTGGAGCGGTCGAAGATCACCCGGACGAGGCGATCAACGCCATGTCCAAGGTCATGCGTAATGCGATGACCCGTTTGCATGGTGAGGTGATGCGCACCATCAATTATTACCGTAGCAACCAGGGTGGTGCGGCGCCAAAACGAGTCCTGCTCGCCGGTGGCGGTGCCTCCATGGGCTTCATCAGCGAGTTCTTTGCCGAGAAACTCAAGCTTCCCGTGGAGAACTTTGATGGTCTTCGCGGCGTGCAATTGGATCGTGGAGTCAATGAAGAGCAGGCCAGGGCGGCAGCTGCCACGGCCGGTGAACTCGGAGGCCTTGCTCTTCGTGGATTTGGCGGGTGCCCGGTCGAATTGGAACTCGTGCCTGACGCCATTGCCACTGCCAGAGATGCGGCCCGCCGCTCCCCAGTGTTGATCATGGCTGGCCTTTGTCTCTTCGGTGCCCTTGGTGCATCGATCTTCTGGTGCCAAAGCGCCAAGACAGCCATTGAAAATCGTCATGCGCAGCTCCGTGCCGAAGGAGAAGGTTTGCTCGCCATCGGTCGCTCGATCCAAGGGCTGGAAGCCCGTCAGGAGTCCTCGCGCACGCGGGCTCAGCAGCTTCAACAAATTGTGCTGGAGCGCTCCTGGTGGGTTCGCCTCCTCAATGATTTGAATCAGGCCTTCTCAAACGATCTGGTGTGGCTGACAGTTGTAGAGCCCCTGAAAGACGGGAAGGCCCTCACCCAGTCCCTCTGGGGGGGCGGAAACGAAGGTGGTGAAGCCAAGGAAAAAAGTGCCAACACTCCACCGAAATATGAGCTGCGCCTCCATGGCCTCTATCGGATGAACAATGAGGGCGACCAGCAGGTCGTCACCGATTATGCCGCCAAACTCGCCAAGCTCGACTGGTTTGCGGCCGCGGACTTTGAGACCAACAAGGACTCTTATATCATCAAGCTCGACACTGGCGCAGGGGATGACGCTCGTTTTGCTTATCAGTTTGAACTCAAGTTCCCCCTCAAGAACCCTCCCCAATTTAAATAAGCCCTCATGGACTGGATTCGTGAAAACAAAGTGCTCGCCACTATTCTCGGCGTGATTGCAGCAGGCTCGATTGGCCTGGGTTATCTGCTTTTTGATGCATGGGGAAGCTATTCAGCCGCAAGGGATGAGTACACTGCCCTTGGCGGCCAGATCGCACAGATCAAGGGGCTTGCCTTGGCGCCGACGGAGCAAAACCTCAAAGCAAAGAAGGCATTGGTCGATGAATATGCCGCCAATGTGAGCAAGCTTGGGGGAGCATTGCTGTTCCTCCAACCGGTTCCCGCCCCTTCAAAGCAGGCCGAGTTTCAGACCAAGCTCAAAGACCGTGTGGTCCAGATCAAGAATCTGGCGCAAAGCCTCAAAGTGTCTTTGCCTCCGGACTTTGGCCTCGGCTTCACGGAGTATCTGGGGGCGCTTCCCCCTTCTGACGCCGTCGCCACTGATCTTTCTGGCTACTTGGATGGCGTCGAGGCCATCGTGAAACTCGCGCTGAACAGCAATGTGAAGTCGATCGACCTTTTGGAGCGTGCACCGCTTCCTAGTGAGAAGCAAGGAACTGCGCGTCAGACACAACCAGCAGCAACACAGGCTGGCATGCCCGGTCAAGGTCGCCCAGTTGCGAGCGCACCAGCATCGATTGTTGAAAAGCGTAATGTTTCCATTGTGATGACCTTGGATCAGACAGCGTTGCAACTCATCATGAGCCGGCTTGCCAATCCGGCCGACATGAAGGTCCGCCCAGACGCTGACCAGTCCTTTTTCACTAGCTTGCGCATCCTCAGGGTGGAGAACCAGGCCAAGGAAGGTCCGGTGCGGCATGAGTCTGTTGCTGCCATGCAAGGTGGAGACAATGGGGGGCAGCCCCCAGTTCAACCCCCGGGTGGTTCTCCAGCCGTGAGCTCCAGCGGAAGCACTGCTTTAGCCCCGCCCCCCCCCGCCGCTGCCGACTCGGTGCCCGTGATCGGTCAAGAACTGTTGAAGACCCAGATGGAAATCGATCTTGTCAGGTTTTCAGATGCTGTTCGAGTTTCCACAGCTCCATGACGGATAGAGAATCATCAGCCACTTATCAGAGCACAGATTAAACGAAGACGAACCCGCATCACCATGCAGAAGAGTTCAGGCAACTACGAAAAAATCATCCTCATCCTCTCAGCGGTAGCTGCTGTCGGAACGGCGGGATACCTTGTGCTTCTGGCTCAAGGATTCAACGATTCCCTTGTGCTGCCAGACGCAGTATCGAGGAACAACATGAATCCCCCGGATAACAACAGTGTGGTGGATGCCATTGGAATCATCAGCAAGCGCTACAACTGGTCCTCGCCCGTGATCGACAAGAAGGCGGTTCCACTCAACAAGTCCGTTCTTCTAGTCATGAAGGGCAGTGAGATTTTTGACCTTCAAGTTCCTGAGCCTGTTTACCGCCCGCCAATGACCAACATTTTCCTTGTCGGAGACAAGGAAAAGAACCCACCTGAAGATCCATTACCCAACCTGTTCTCTCCAAATGTGGGGGAACTGGATGCGGATGAAGATGGGTTCTCCAACTTTGAGGAATTCGAGGCCAAAACAAATCCTCGCGATCCGAAATCAATGCCGCCATTGACGAATAAGCTCGTGTTGAAGCAGCGCATCAGCAATGACTATGTGCTCAAGCTTCTGGGGGGGGAGGATTCTGGAACTTTCCAAATCCGCCGCTTGTCCCCAGATCCTGCCAAGAGCACTTTTGTGACATTGAACACTGAATTTGGTTTCGACAAGGGTGTGAACCGCTTTGTGGCACTATCGTTCGAGAAGAAGAAGATCGTGCATCCCAAACTTGGAGAGATTGATGCCTATGCCGTAAAGCTGCGCGACAATGCCACCAAATCCGAATTTGTCCTCGACCAAGGCGTTGATAAGAATCTGGCGGAATATGAGGCCCAATTTGAGTTTCGATGGAAGCAGGTGGACACCATCTCCAACGTCAAGAAAGACAAGACCTTCCAATTGCCGCGCGTGGGCACCACCTACCAGGTGCTGGAGATTCTCGAAAACAAAGCCATCATCTGCCCGGTCGGCCCCGATGGAGCGGCTTTGACAGATCAAAAGTTGGAAATCCTCCAAAAATAGAGCTTAAAAACTTGTCACTTTAAGGAAAAAGAACTCGCCAAGACGCCTTCAAATCTGTTAATAAACTCACTTTCACCGAAAACATGCTCCTGAGCCTTCCTATGATCCGTCGTTCCCGATTGGCACTCCCTCTCTCCTGCGCACTGCTGGTATCTGTATTTCCGCAGATCAGCTTTTCCCAAAGCGTGTCAGGACTCGCAGATCGTGAAATCATGCGTCGTTATGCCCGTATTGAGGACGCCAAAGCCGCCATCGCACGCGGGGACAATTCTTTCCGCGAAGCGAATTACGAAGATGCTCTGTCTTCCTATCAGGCCGCGGTTCAGACCATCCCTAGTGCGCCTTACACCGCAGAATGGCTGCAATATGCTGAACTCAAGTATGCAGACTGTGCTGTCGTTGTCGCGAAAGAGCGTGCCAAGAGCGGGAAGTATGATGAGGCTCGCCAGTTGCTGGATGAGGCTATCGCCAAGTTCCCAGACCACAAGTCGGCCAAGGTCCTGCTGGTTCAATTGGACGACCCTGATCGTTGGCCCCCTGCACTTACAGCCGCGCATGTGGACAATGTAAAGAAGGTCGAGAAAGGCCTCATTCTTGGAAACAGCTCGGTCGAACTCGGCAACTACGATCAAGCCATTACACAGTATCAGGATGTCCTTCGTGTTGACCCATACAATAGCGCTGCGCGCAGGGGTATGGAGAATGCAGAGCGCCAGCGGGGACGTTATTTGGATTCCGCTTACGATCAGCAGCGTGCTCGCATGTTGAATCAAGTCACTGAAATGTGGGAGGACAAGGTGCCACTCAAAGTAACGCCGATGGGTGTCCCGACGGTCAACACCAGGAGCGCTGGTGCCTATTTGACGCAGAAGATGGATGCCATCATTTTCCCAACCGTTTCTTTCGAGAACGCGACGATTGAAGAGGCGATTGAATACCTGCGCATCAAATCAAAGGATTTGGACACTGAAGAGCCTGATCCGACCAAAAAGGGTGTTAATATCATCATCCGCACGGGGGACGCACCCGCTGGTGCCTCCATCAGCCTTGATCTCAAAAATGTGCCGATGTCCGAAGCGCTGCGTTACATCTGTGACTTGGCTCAGATGAAATATAAAGTGGAAGCGTATGCCGTCGTGGTTGTTCCAATTTCGGAGAGCAGCACGGAAATGTTTACTCGCACCTATCGCGTGCCGCCTGACTTTTTGGCGGCTGGTGGTGGCGGTGGCGCGGGAGCTCCTGCTGCAGCTCCTGCTGCGGATCCATTTGCTGCACCAGCGGCAGGTAACGGTGGTTCCGCCTTGGCTGCACGCCCGACCGCAAAGGATGTACTTACGGGTGCTGGCATTACCTTCCCAGATGGTTCTTCGGCGTCCTTTACCGCTGCTACTTCCACGCTTGTTGTTCGTAACACCCAGCCCAATTTGGACTTGGTCGAGACTTATGTTGAGGAACTCAACAAGAATGGTCCTAAACAGGTGGTTATCACCTCCAAGTTTGTCGAGGTTAGTCAAAAAAATACCGAAGAACTTGGGTTCGATTGGTTGCTTGGAGGCGTTGGTTTCAATGGCAACAATTTGTTCGCAGGTGGTGGCTCGTCTGGATCGGGGACTCCTTACAATGCTGGCAACTATCCTTTTGGAGGTCGTGCGGTGATTCCAGCTATTGAGAACAAAGCTACCCAAGTAACTGGAAATCCTCCTGTTACCACTACCGTTACTAGTGAAATATTTCCGGCTCAAACGTTGCAGTCAGCGATAGGTGGTCCCATTCCTTTGGGGGCAACAGGTTATGGAAGTGGTGGCGGACCTTTGACCGCTGGTAATCGCTCTGGTTCACTTGCTATCACTGATAACAGCATTGATACATTGCTTTCGACTGGTAGCACGACCTCAACCCGCACGGTTGCTCCAGGGATTCTTTCTGTCGCTGGTGTTTTCTCTGACCCGCAATTCCAAGCGGTTATGCGTGGATTGAGTCAGAAGAAGGGGGTCGATTTGATGAGCGCCCCTAGCGTTACAACCAAAGGAGGAACTCGTGCTACCATGTCGGTGGTTCGTGAGTTTATTTATCCCACTGAATTCGATCCTCCGCAATTGCCCCAAGGTAACCAAACGGGTGGTGGATTGCTGGGTGGTGGTGGCTCAAACATGATTGCCACACCTACTACCCCCACAGCTTTTGAGACTCGCAATACAGGGGTGACCTTGGAAGCTGAGCCTACAGTGGGTCCTGATGGCAACACCATCGAGTTGAACCTTTCTCCTGAGGTGGTTGAATTTGATGGCTTTGTGAACTATGGCTCCCCTATTTTGTCGCCTTCGAGTTCGGCGTTCCAGCAGATAACAACTGTGGCGGGAACGGCCTTTATTCCCTTGGCTCAGCCCGAGCGGCTCATCACCCCTAACATCATTAACCAGCCTATTTTCTCTGTCCGCAAAGTTACCACTGGGGTAACAGTGTGGGATGGGCAAACCGTGGCACTCG
>Ga0075160_10001983_pt1 | contig 12388 bp, 7 predicted proteins | sample JI91814C2DNA_FD_70969 | JGI IMG/M metagenome (GOLD analysis project Ga0075160, IMG submission 70969) | Wastewater effluent complex algal communities from Wisconsin, to seasonally profile nutrient transformation and Carbon sequestration -... | ecosystem: Engineered > WWTP > Effluent > Algae...
TGACAAACTGAGAATTTTGATTTTTGGTTCGAGCATTGTAGCATTCATAATTGTTATCGATGGATGTTGAGAAAGCTGTTAACAGTAATAGAAACGGGGGTTCCCCTGTTAACCACAGCTACGTTGGGGCGGTTTAAAAGTTCTTCAGTTGCTCTATCCGAGCGGCTTTCCATCCGTTTTGCTAGGGGGCTGAAAAAGCCATCGAGGACGGCTGACCAAATTTGGGGGTCTCGACTTTCAACGGTGGTTGTGCTGCTCCCAAACCCACCACTAATACTGCTAGAACTCCTGACTTTAGGCTCTGCGAACACTTGACCGACTCGTGCAACTCCCGACAGCACTGCGGTGAGGATATCCTGTCCGGCAATATCTGAACCTGGGTCGAAGTAGCCTGAAGCAATCAGCGGCCCTCCGCCCTCTCCTGCAATCAAAATTGCGCCTTCTGGAATGGGCTGCTGTTTAATCTGACCGTTTCTATCAGAGTAGACGAGCGCCACAGCAGTAGCTTGTACCATGCGATTGGTCAAGCTGACGGTGCTGGCTTTGGCAATGACAACTGTGCCGGCTGGAAAAGCAATAAAGCCGTTAGTTGCCGTTACGTTGTCTGTGAGGGTGACGGCAAATTTGTCTCCCTGGTGTTTGTTTGAGCTTTCATCCCACAGCAGGGGAATCGAAACTACGCCGTTGGCTGTGGTGCCCAGGGGAACCTGAGCTGTTTGGGAGGTTGAGCCCGTTTGGGGCGTGCGGTTGAGAATGCCTTTTACCCCTGGAGAGTTGACTTGTTCTGCGGTTGGGGAATTTGTTAAGGCTTCTGCTTCTGGAGCAGTTTCTGGGGAAAGGGTTTGAAATTCTGTATCGGGCAAGGATGTTTGGGACTCGCTCAGTCGAGTCGCAGTCTCGATTGGGTTATCGGTAAAATCGGAACTTGTTTGGGGAGAAAGGGCAGCCGGAGTTAATTGGTTAGTTGAGTTTTGGGAGTTGTCGGTGGTTTCGAGGCTGTCCTCTCCTGCAGGAAACTCCGGGTGTAGCCTTTCCCCGCTGGCGTTATTTGGGTGGCTATATAGTTTTTCTGGGATTTGCTCGAAAGAAACGTATGAGGGTTGCGACTTTTGGTTGCCGATATTGACTGTTAGGAATTCAGTTGTTGGAGCTGGCTTTGTCAGAGCGGCGGCGGTAGCACTTGTTGTCGCTGGAGTGCTTGGTGTTGCACTCACGGCATTCGCTATTCGGTTAGGGTCAAAATTTCCCCTAATTTGTCCGAGTTGAGCGAGTTGGTTCCACCGCTCAAACGGGTCGATTTTTTCTTCTCTTGGAGTTGGAATTAAAGGTGGGGGTATTAACGGTTTGGGTATGGGGGCTGGTGGGGGCGCGGGTGTTCTTTGCGGTATGGGTGCGGGTACTGTTACCGTCCGCACTACTGTTCTGGGTGCGGGTAGGGGTTCGCGTAGAGGAGTAGGTGGCGGTGCAGCGCTCCGGGTAGCGACTAGACGCGGAGTTCGCGGATTTCGTGGGGCTCTTGACGGTTTGGGCGACGGTTCTGTTTTGGGTTTTGCGGTTTTTTGCGGTTTTTCGGCTAACAGTTTTTGTTGGTCTTGGTAAGCTAATTTAGCCAGCAACTCCGGTTTTTCATCTTTAATGGTGCCAGAAGAGCTTTCTTTTGGTGTTGATTGTGCGATAGGTTCGCGAGGTGATTTAGGCTTGATAAATTGCCAAATCAGCAGTCCTAGCAATAGTATTCCACCAGTCAATAGCAGTATTGTCACTGCTCTAGGAACGCCTCTTTCGGAAACAGGCGGGGGCAGTGGTCTTTCCTCATCTTGAGCGAGTTGATATTGAGTTTCAAGTGTTAGGGGTGCATTGGGGTCGAAATTAGCAATGAAGTTTTCATCAATATCATCGTCAGAAGGGGAAGGGTTTGGAGAAGGGGAAATAGGGGAATTGATGTTATCGTCATCATAGGGGGTATATTCACTTGATGCAGTTGTATGATTCATATTGGCTGTAGTGGTACTATTATCAGGAGTGGTATTAATTGGATTTTCTGTTGATCCATTTCTTTTGTTAGTCATGGCTTTAGAGTTGAATGTGTTGTGTTTAACTGTACATAAAAAAACAAAGAGAGAAGACTTCAAGCAAAGGGATGGGACATACTAAATGTTTAACTTATTTAGTTTTTACGGTAGGTTTTTAAATTTACCGACTTGCCGATTCGTCTCCTTTCCATGTCTCTTTCCTCTTCTATGGTTTGAATTCGACAATTCGGGAAATTTCTAACCCGGCTGCTCTCAAAGAGTGAATAGTCTTCTCTAATTCATTAGCCTTTTCTTTGAGAGGGGATTTGGGAATTTCTACGGCTTTGACGGTGAAGGTTCGATTAAACTGTTCTCGGCTTTCTCCAATACCTTGTTCCAGCACGACGCGAGTAGCAATTACATCTATTTCCCAAACTCCTCTTTTTATTTCTCTCGGTTCTGAGATGTGAGAGATATAGACTCCAGAGCGGGTTTTTCCTGAATAGATGGTGTTGGGAACGAGTTTGGCAAGTTCGACCAGGGAAGCTTTACCAAACTCTGATTCCATCATCAAGGAGCCCATCCAAGCAGTTGTAGGAACTTGGGCACTGCCTTTAACTTTAATGCCGGGGTCTGGGTCATTTGTGCCGGGAATTTTGCCTGACCAAGCCCAGGTTAAATTTACCCAACTGGATACAAAATTTTGGATAATTTTCGGCTCTCTGTACAGTTCATCTTGTTCTGCAATTCGTGCTGCGGTTCCGTCTTTTAACTGGACAAAGGTAACTTTTCTTTGAGATAAGGCTCTCAAACTGACTGTATTCACTAAAACAGCAATTGTCAGGAGGAAAACAAAGCTTGTTAGCAGGACAAAGCACAAGGCTAAGGTGTTTTTAGATTCAGGGAGTAAGGGTTGTGATTGTGGAAATTTCATATTATCGAAGGGATGGGGAGATGGGGGATAGAGAATAGGGAGATAGGGAGGGAATGGATTGGCAAACTGGGTTTGAGTAGTGAGTAACAACTCGGTTCGGTGAAGAAAAAGCTATCGGAATTTCCTTGCCCTAGATCAGTTTTCCAGCAATAACGCCGATCGCGTTACTGGCAATATCTGTAAGCTGTTTGGTGCTATTGGCGATCGCACTGTACAAAGCAGTTCCTCCACCCTTGGCTATTAACACGGCTAGAACGGGAGAAAACACAGCTAAAAAGAATAAAAAGGCAATATCTGTAACTAACTCTGCATCGGATTTGACAATCACTACGGCGACTAAGCCAACGACGATGTTGTAGCCCAATTGCACTCCAAATAACGACATAAATCCTATTAACCAAGCCCAGATTGGTTTTCCTTGCAGCGGCAGCAGCGACAAGCCCATTGCCAGAGGCCCGAATAGAGCTGTTAGCAACAATGCTGCTTCTAAAATATTGACAAATGCCCACTGTACTGATCTAAGAATTAAGCGAATGATGGGCAAGACAGTAGACCTAAAAACTTGTCCTGCAAAATCGCCATTTCCTATATCCTGAAAATTGGCAACATTGCCTAAGTTTTCGACAAATCGCTGCAAGCTTTTGAGAGGTCCTCCATTTTGCTGTTCGGCTGCCTGAAGGATTTGTTGAGCTGGCTGTTTTTTGCTGTTCCAACATTCCACTAAAGCTGATCCAACTTTGCCCTGACATTCGCTGTAGAGCTTTTCAATTTCTTCTTTACCAGCACTGGTAAGGTTAACGTCGCTCAGGGCAGTTCTGAAGGTCATTTCTCCGACTTGAATTTTCATAATTTCTTGAACTTGAGTGCTGCCTACAGCTTTGATGAATTTGACACTTTCAGCTAAGACTTTACCGTTGTTGCTGAGAAATACTACAATTACGAGTGGCCAGATAAACATGGCTACTAGCTCTGACCAAGACTGTTTTTCGATGATTTCTTTGCCACTGGTGACAGCGAGGTAAGTAACAGATATTCCCGCCAGAATTAGTCCTAGTTTGACTAAGGCAATCCAGAGAGAGGATTCTTGAGTGTTAAAGGTGTTAAACCAAACTAAATTCCACGATTCGACGGTTTTTTGAGAGACTTCTATGGCATCAGATAGAGTGTCCAGGGCTTGTCCTGCTGTGCTAGTTTGGGCGATTAGTTGTGTCAGCATCTTTGGAAGGGGAGGGGGAAGGGAAAGGGGAAGGAGAGGGGGAGAGTGGGAGAGGGGGAGAAAGAGGGAGAGGGGGAGAGTGGGAGAGTGGGAGAGTGGGAGAGTGGGAGAGAACAAGCGGGACAAGCGGAAACAGGAAACCCTTATCCCCTCTCCCTCTCACCCCATTCCCCCCCTCTCCCCCTCCCCCACTCCCCACTCCCTACTCCCCACTCCCCTTATTCACCCAGGGTGATGCCTCCCGGCATTTGAAAGAGTCCGGCTTGAGTAGAAGAAGCTGTAGCCGCCGCAGCATCCTGCCGTCTCTGGGCTGTGTTAATTTCGTTGAGTTCTTCAGCTTGTTGAGCGTTGAGAATGTTGGCAAAACTGCGATCGATTTGAGCTTGCTGGCCCTGCATGACTAAGGCACTTTGATTTTCTGCTGATAAGGCTGCTTGCTTAGCTGCGATCGCACTTTGTTGAGATATGTTTCTCATAATGTTCTGTGTGACATCTTGACCTTCTGAATCAGCACCCAATTCCATTGAATTTTGGCTCTCGCGATGAGTTTGCTCTACGTTTTGCTGGACAATTTCTTTCATCTGAGCTTGCTTTTGTTGAGCTTCTTTACTGAGAGTGGCTTTATTGGCTTCACTGACAGCACTTTCTCTTTCTGCGAGTTCGGCGGTATTCTCTTTGAGGCTGTAAGAATCTTGCGGTCTCTTCTCTAAAACAGCGGATAGTTTTGTCCCTTCGCTTTCGGAGGTGTTGCCATCCATTATGCTTTTAACTGCTTCTTTTAGGTCTGGAACTTTCAATTCTCCCAGGAATGAAGAGAGGGTTGACTCTATTTCACTGCTGAAATTTTCTACTTTGTTTAACAAATTGTCCCAGATGCCTGAGATGCTGTCGGAGATGGTGGAGATGGTATCTGAAATTTCGCCTGTTATGTCGCTAATTGTGTTTTCTATACCTCCTATTTCTTTCGGGTTGCTCAAGAAGTTATTAGCTGATTGTTGGATTTGGCTTTCTATTTGTTGATTGGGAACTGTGAAGCTGGAGCGGTTGAAAGTGCTGCTGTTAGGATTGTTTGAGGTGGGAAGCTGTGTTGCAGTCGGATTGCTGTCAGAGGTTTGAGCTTTTGCTTCAACAGAATTTAGTATTAAGCTCAGCCAAATTGCAGGAATGCCGAGGGCAAGTTTGACAAGAAATTTCGGTGATTTCATCGGTTTTTCTCCGTCTAGCTAGCAATAAGGTCTTGAGGGGATTTGTGTCCATTGATATCAGTGACTGCATTCTTGCCAATATTAGCTAATGAACGTCCTTCTTTAACGGCTTGTACATATTCAGAGGCAAATTGTTTGAGTGCTAGCAATTGCCCTTTTAACGTATTGGGATAGTGAGCCATAACTCGGGCGCGGGCCATCAATTCAGCTTGATTGTTAGCCACACTTGCTAATATCATTTCGCCTGGATAGTATCGGCTTTGCCAGAAACGACCTCCTTTTTCAATTAGCCAATTGGAATAAAGGTCGGCAGCTCTGGGAAGGAAAGCTTCTGTGGCATTTTGGCTAATAATTTCAGCCGGATATCCCAAATTTTTGATCCAAGAAGTGGCTCCGTTTGATGTCAATCTTCCGGTAATTCGATACACCATGTTTTGCATAATCATAGTTCCCGCACTACAATCGCAAATACTGTCGATATCTTGGGCTAGCAAGAGCACTGAAATGCCATTTTTTCTACCCACTGCACAGAGTTCGCCTACTACTTCAGCAAATCCGTCTTTCTTAAACAAAATCGAAAGTTCGTCTCCGATAAATAGGCTTTTAGGGTGAGAAAGTGCGTTGCGGATGCAAGCAGCATGGGCATTAATTGCCATCAGGTATTGGTCTTGTTCGTTGCCCAGACCGCTAAGGGCAAAAAACTTAACAGCGGGTTCGGGTGAAAATGTACTCGGTCTGCCAATTGCTTTCCCTAAAGGTGAGGCTAGTAATGCGTTGCATTGAGTGATAATTTGGTTGATGGCAATGCGGTCGAAGTCGGTAAAGTTTTGTAGGTTTAGTTGCTCTTTTGTGCAGAACTTTAGGAGGTTTGTGAGGGTTGGCATTTCTTGCCACGCGGTCGATTTCCAGCCTTTTTCAAATGCCGTATTGTAGCGCTCGATAATGTCTGGGTCTTCCAGAAATTTTTTCAGAGTTAGCAGCAAAATGGCATCGACTCGCTGCGCTAATTTTGGGTCGCGGACTTTACCCATGCTGATAATAGTCAGCGCTTTTCGGATAAACTCTTTCCATTGGTCTAGTCGGCGCGATCGCTCTTCTCTGTCAAAACGCCTCAAATCGGGTATTTCGAGTAGATTCGAGCTGCCAGAGGTGATGTCGTAGTACGCACCGTCGTCGCCTAACAGTTTCACTGCTGTCTCAAAGGTACTGCCGCTTCCTGCTGAGATGTCCATACCGACTACTGGGATATTAGCGGCTATTGCATCGGCTGCAAATCGCCATCCCAAAACACTTTTACCGGAACCAGACTCGCCTGTTATGACAGCGCGGCTGGTTTGGTTGTGCATGAGGTCAACGTACACGGGTTTGCCGCCTTTGGTGATGAATTCAACTCCTTTTGAGTCGATGTCCCTTACAGCAGTTAAGGGCAAAATACCGGGGACAGTTTCGGTGTCTAAGGTGAGGCGGCGTTCGTTAATTAGCGAACTGCTGTGCAACAGCCAGCTTACAGTAATGGGCAAAGTTTCTAGCCACAGTTGCCAAGCAATGTTGCGCTCTCTTAATACCTTGGCAGAGCCGAAGCTGTGGGAGAGCATTTGGCAAGCGTGTGTTAGTTGCTCCGGCGTTGGTCGGTAGACTAAGAAGGTGACAGCAGCGTGAATTGCTCTTGCACCTTTGTACATTTTTTTCTGGGCTTCAAAGGATTCTTCCTGTTTGACTTCTGCTCCTACATCGCGACCTTGACCTTTTTCTAAAGCGCGTTTTTTGGCACTTTTTGATTGTTTAGCTTGCCTTGCTAAGTTGTCTTGAATAATAAAGTTGGGAGCGGCGCTAATTTCGACAACGGCTTCAGTATCGCGGACATAGCTGTTGCTCATAATTTTCCAGAGCCATTGCAGTTGCTCTCTAGTATTGAGCCAGCCGCCGGGACTCTCTTCCATTGTTAGCACGCCGCATTCTGCGTTTCTGCCGGGGAGCAAAATGCGTGAGCTAGCTTTTCTGTGTTCCGGGCAGCTCGAACGGCCGCTCATACCTTCAATTAAAATGGTGCAGGCGTGTTTGTGACTGTTGATGGTTTCGGTTAGTTTGTAGTCGGAGGCGGTTTCTTTTAAGGTGAGAAGTTGGGGGATAGGGGGTACGGGTGCGCTGTTGAATTTTTGCCACAGCCAGCCCCATAGTATTTGGGCATTCATGGGTTGAATTTCCAGTCCGATTTTGGTGTTTAGCAAGAGTTCCCACCGGATGTAGCCTTGCTCGAAAGCGTCGAGCAGCAGTTGTTTGTAAAAGCGTTCAGAGTAGATGCGCTGGTTGCCTGTAAATTGTGCAGCAACGCTGTTGGCTGTGTTGACAATTCCATTGATGAATTTACTCAGAGGGTCGTTGGATTTGGAGCCAGATTGAGCGTTGAATGTCCAAGTGCAGAAAATAGTTTGGTTCCACAGTTGTCGGGTGCCTGCTAAGTTGAGTTCTTGAATGCGTTTCTGTTCGTTACGAACGAGTACAGAAATGGGTTTGAGGTGACAGTTGTCAGCCAATTCAGTTAACTGTTGCTGGCGAAGGCAATCGCTGCTGTAGCAGCCGGTGTGAAAGGTCATTTTTTCGCCTGGGGCAATGTCTTTTAGCCCCTCTTCTAAGGCGGTAGCTGCGTTGTTTACTTCCTGACGGTACAGAATGTTGTGAAAGCCAGCCGTCTCGAATCCGAATACAATTTGGTATTGACTGCCTTCATTCAGTAAGTAACCAGAAACTTCTCGACCATCCTTTTTGATAGTGACTAAACACAGGAGGTTTTGGTAGTTTTGGAAGGGCATAAGTCGGCTGTTACCTCCTTGTTGATTGGGAGCAAGTTTGGGTTTAAGTTTGACTCGGACTTGTGAATCGCTGATTCGGTGGCGAATCGGGTTTGGTCGGTGTTGGGGAACGGGAGAAAGGTATAAAAGATTACCGTTGTACCACTCATTCCCCGGCGGAGGTCTAAACCTGTCTACAAAAAGGTGAGGTTTGTTACCTGTCAGGAGCCACCAGCTTACAATTAGCCAGAAAGTAGTGATGAAAAACCAAGGCATTCCTAAGCTGAATAGGCCGTTGGTGAGGAGGTAGGAAATTACGGTGATTAGCATCCACGGAATTAGCTGTTCCGCTGGAATAATGCCGATGCTGGCTTGTTTGCCAAGAATCTTATTGACGGAAATAAAATCTTTATCTGGGTCTTTGAGCATAATTTAAAGGGTTTAGATTTGAGGTTGAGATGTGGGAAGACAAACCCTTCCCCTTTGGATAATTAAGCTCCACCTCCGCCACCGCCATTGCCAATGAAGAGGAAAGTTATTACGTCAATGGCAATGACAATGGCAAAAGCTAAGGCAACTTGAGTCACAATTGGTCGCCAGTCATTGCCTTGCTGCGCTTGGTTGTAAGCAAAAAGAGACGCGGCTGCTACTAACAAAAGGAAGGCTCCGCGAATTAAGTTGAAAATCAGTTCGATGACTTCGGCATCAATAGCTTCACCTCCTGCGGAAGCCGCTCCTTCTGCTAGCTCAGTCATAAATTCTTCTAAGCCGGAGAGGAAGATGGCGTTGGCGGGGGAATCGAGCACGGAGCACAGTGCAGTGGAGGTAATGATGGCAGTAGCAACGTGCCAAAATCGAATTTTGCAGCCGATATATCGCTCTACAATTGGAATTGCTTTAGCGGTGTGCCACAAACTCAAAAAGACTATACTGGAGCAGCCTAAAGTTGCAATTAAGAGCGGGTCGTGAAGGCTGAAGTAGATGAGTGAGGCCAGGCAAATGCCGATGAAGGGAATGTCGCCCAGTTTGATTTTCTGTTGTTTTAACCAGCGTAATAATGAGTTTTGATTTCGTTCATGTCTTGTTTTGTCTAAGTAAGTAGCCATGTCACTTGCTCGCTAAATTTATTGCTTAAATGCTAATTTAAGCTGCATCTACTGCCTGCAAAATCACCAAAAACGGTGATTTTCTACAGTGACAGTGACCCCCTCCAAATGGAGGGTGCAAGTGAAAAAAGTTATTTCAAATCTCCATCTCGGCTTCAGTTTTTCTAGCTTCCTGCTTGTTGGAGTTATGGTTTGGAGCGAGTTGCTGTTGGGATAGGAGATTTTCTACTTCTTCGGGTGGAATATCGCACAGAAGTACCTCAACATTACCTTTTTGGAGGCTGGCCTCAAAAACTATCTCGCTGTGAGAGTTAAAGCCTTTGATAGTACCCTTCGACTTGGATTTATCGCTGAATTCGACTTCAAAGTCGAGGCGCGAGCCTTGGGAATCGGTAAAGCTGACTTCATCTTGATTGCTTCTCTTTACCATTTCAGCTAGCCGCTCTTGGTTGACAGCTTGTTGAAAAATCTTTAAGCGGTCGAGTTCTTCTTTTTCTTCAGGTTTCAGGAAGTCGTTTGTAACTTCCCATTCTCCAGTTTTATCCTGTACTGCTGAAAACAGTTCCTCGCCTTCCTTAGTTTTTAAGCTGACAGCGGTAGAGGAGTCAAAATTTGTTACATAAAGTTTTGCTTGTCCAAAATCAACCCCGTCTTCTAATGCAATGCCTTCCGCATTTGCTTCTTCTTCAGCTAGGTTGTAAATTTTCGCCAGTGTTGCTGCAAGTTGGGCGTCCTGAGTAAGATTTTGGGCTGTCACAGTGATTTTTTTAGCAGTAGCGCTAGCGCTGCTGCTAGCTGGGATTGTTGATTCTAATGAAATTTTTTCACCTATTTCTGTTGCGTTTTGTACGAATTGGTCGCTGAGGGATGGAGTCGAGCTGTCGGGCGGTTCTACTTTTGCATCCGCAGCTTGAACGCCTGTCTCGCTTTGAAGAGAAAGTTTGTTTTCTAAAGCTTCTATTCGCTTTTCTAGGGTATCGAGTCGCTTTTCAAGTCGGTTGAGTGCTTCATTTATTTGTACGAGCTGTTCTTCAAAACTCGCCTCTGTGTCAATCTTAATAGAAGCCGTTTTTTCAGAATTGTTGTCTCTCACACGACCGGAAATTTTATCAACTTTTCCGTGGACTTTGCTAACCGCTTTAGCTAAGAGCATACCGGGTGTTGAGACAAATTCGGCATCCGGTTCAGGTAAGATGTTATGTTCCGGTTCTGGCTCCGGTTCAGCTATTGGTAAAGCTTCGGATTCGACCATTGCATCTGCAACTGAATCCGCTTCAACCAAGTTGGTAACCCGCTGCGAGAGCGAGTCTGCTCGCTGGCTTTGAGCTTTGAGCCTTTTGACAATACCGGCAACTTGGCGCTCTTTTCCAGCCTCAAGAGCAGCTTCTATAATTTGAGAAGCTGCTTTTTTCCCCATCAGAGTAGCGAGAACCGCAACTTGACCGCTCAGGCCGCTGACAGTTGTACCTTCTACCTCACTTCCAGAAATGGCTGTTCTACCACTAACTTGTACAGCAGCATCGAGGATACTATCGATGTTCTGGTCGTTTGATTTTTTGCCTTGAGGTCGCTGTTGGCTCGTTCGGGTTTTTGAAGGTGTGCGTGCTAAGGATTCAGCAACTTCTACCGCTTCATCTGTCTGAAGTTTTCTTTTGGCTTGGGATTTAGCTGATAATTCTTCGTCTTCCAAATCTTCTCGCTCAGAGTTTTGAAGGTGGCTTTTAGTTTGAGGCTTAGCTTTAGGTTGAGGTTCTTTGACTTCAAACTCATCTAGTTCACTTAGTTCATCTCTCGGAGAGCGGGTTAAGGCTTTAGATTTAACCAGTGGTTCTTCCGACTCCAACTCCTCTACGTCATCTTTTCGGGATCTTCTTTTGGTTTGAGAGTTGGGTGATGGCTCGTCGTCATCCGAATTTTCTATTTCATCTTTTTTTGATTTGATATTGGCTTTATATTTCGATTTGTGCGATGGTTCATCATCTTCTAAGTCATCTAGCAAATCGTCTTTTTTAGACTTGTTAACCGTTTGATATTTCGATCGACGCGAGGGTTGCTCATCCTCTAATTCATCTAGTAAATCGTCTTTTTTAGACTTAGTTGCAACTTTAGATTTAGACTTGGGGGAGGGTTGCTCATCATCCAATTCATCTAGTAAATCGTCTTTCTTAGACCTTGTTTTAGTTCGAGGCGAATCGAGTAATGCTTCAATTCCTGTTTTAGTAAATCGGTTGTCGTCCGGCTCTCCCAAGTGCTCCATCATGTACTTTCCTGTGGTAGAGCCGTACTCGGGTCGATCGCTCAAACTGAGGACGAGTCCGTTGTGCTTGACATCCACGCTAATGCCAGGTTTGCCGTCTGCTTCCGTTAGTTCTTCAATTGCATCGGCAAAATCTTCTACGCTGGTGAGTCCGTTTTCCAGGCAGTAATCTAAAGCTTTCTCGCAGCGATTTCTTAGGTAGTTGAGGATTTTCTTGCCCTCGGCTGTGTTAGGGGTGATGTAGTTTCCCTGGCTTCGGCTTCGGTATGCTGTTTTTGTAGCCATAATCTTTGTGGCGGCGTGAGTGGATATTTCCCATGAAATTCGAGCAGTGTGGCTACTGACTTCACTCAGAAGAGCGGTTTTGGAGAGTTAAAGTGACCCCCTCCAATCGGAGGGGGAATTGTCGTCTACTAATAAATAGTTCCTGTTTGGAACTCGCTAAAAAACTAACTGTTCGGTCAACGAGCTTTCTTGGCGTTCACACTTACCCGGTCTTAGATGTAGGGTAGTTGATGTTAAAGTTGTGTATCTGCATCTCTTTTTGGTGAAGATGTAGAAGCTAATTCAGCATCAACCTCTTTGAGGTATTTGATAAACTGAGAGCTGTTGTTTTCAGAAAGTTTCTTAATGATTTGACCTGTTTTCAAGTCAGCAGCCAAGACCGGATTATCAGCTTCATCTCTGACTAAACACCTAACATTATTGCGAGATTGGCTAATAAAAGCTGTCCAGTTCCCCACAGGGATTTTAGTTTCTCCAGTTTGGTTATATGCTTCAGAAATCGCATCTTTCAGCAATTGTGAGAGGTAGGCGGGGCTGGCAGCAATGTCTTGGGGTTGAGACGGCGGTTTATTTGGGGTAGGGGT
>Ga0075160_10001987_pt1 | contig 12374 bp, 8 predicted proteins | sample JI91814C2DNA_FD_70969 | JGI IMG/M metagenome (GOLD analysis project Ga0075160, IMG submission 70969) | Wastewater effluent complex algal communities from Wisconsin, to seasonally profile nutrient transformation and Carbon sequestration -... | ecosystem: Engineered > WWTP > Effluent > Algae...
GCGGTCTGCTCGCCGATGGCCATGTTGTACGTGCGCTTCATGTGGCCGATGATCGCTTCGTCCATGTCATCGCCCGCGACGCGGACGGATTCACAGGTGGCAATGTCGGCGAGGGACATGATGGCGACCTCGGTGGTGCCGCCGCCGATGTCCACGATCATGGAGGCGGTGGGCTCGGCGAATGGGAGGCCAGCGCCGATGGCGGCGGCGATGGGTTCTTCGATGAGGTAGGTGCGGCGGGCGCCAGCGCGGTCGGCGGAATCGAAGACGGCGCGTTTCTCGACGGCGGTGATGCCGCTGGGGATCGAGATGACGACGCGCGGATGGAAGACGCGGCTCTTGCCGTTCACCTTGCGGATGAAGTAGGAGAGCATGGCTTCGGTGATTTCGAAGTCGCTGATGACGCCGTCCTTGAGGGGGCGGATGGCGGTGATGCTTCCGGGGGTCTTGCCGAGCATTTCCTTGGCGACCCAGCCCACGGCCTCGCCGTTCTTGAGGACCTGGTTGGTGCCTTTGCGCACGGCGACCACGCTGGGTTCGTTGAGCACGATGCCCTGGCCGCGGACGGAGACGAGCGTGTTGCACGTGCCCAGGTCGATGCCCATGTCGACGCTGAACATTCCCAACATCTTGTCGATGTAGTTGATAGCACGGCCTCCTGCACACAAGACGCGATCCCGACCGGCGTGGATGCATCACGCCGACCGACCCTATGGAGCAACCAAGGTGGCCTCCGCCACCCGCCTCCAAGGGGCACGCAAGAATAGGTGTTCCCTGACTGAATGGTCCTACGCACCCTGTCGGTTGCGCGGCCGTGGTTGGGGGTGTCGTGCGGCGACGAATCCCCCGGAGAATGAGGCCTTTGGGGGCCTCAACGTGGGGACCTAGACCCTGTCTTCGGGTTGGATCTCGCGGGTGACTTGTAGCGCCCGTTGGCCCTTGAACTGGCCGACCTTGCCGATGAACTTCTTCTCGCCTTCCACGCACAGCACGACGGGTTCGGTCGCTTCCTTCTCGGTCACGATGACGTCGCCCGGCGCGAGGAAGACGAGGTCGCGGAGGGACATGGTCGTCTCGGCGAGGATGGCGGTCGCCTGCAAGGGGGCGCGGGTGAGGGCTTGGGAAAGGGCCTGCGTCGCGTCCTTGCTCTTGTTCGTCCGTGAGTTGCTGAACCACGACTGGGCCGAGAGGGCCTCCATGATTGGTTCTATCACGTTGAACGGGATGCAGAGGTTCATCGTGCCGGCACGATTGCCCATCTTGAGTTCAAAGCCGATGACGACAACGACTTCGTTCGGCGGGACGATCTGCACGAGTTGGGGGTTGCTCTCGGTGGCGGTGATCGCGAACTTGAGGACCTTCAGGTTCGCCCACGCTTCGGCCATCGCGATCAGGCCGCGGCTCGTGACGTTGCCGATGAGGCGTGTCTCGATGAGGGTCATCGGGCGCTGCGGGATGAAGAGGTCCTGGCTCGTGCCGCCGAGGAGGCGATCGATGATCGGGTAGATGATGAGGGGGCTGATCTCGAGGCACATCTGCCCCTCGAGGCCGTCGGCGCCGATGAGATTGAAACTGGTCGGGTTGGGCAACGCCGAGATGAACTCGGAGTATGTCATCTGCTCGCAGGTCGCGACCTTGGTCTCAACGATCGTGCGGAGGAACCCGGACAAAGACGCACCGAAGTTTCGGGCAAAGGCCTCGTGCAGCGTCTGGAGCGCCCGCATCTGGTCCTTGGAGACGCGCTCGGGGCGCTTGAAGTCGTAGTCCTTGATCTCGGTCGAGGCGGGATCGCGGCTCTTGCGGCTGAAGATCTTGGGCGGGGCCGCTTCCTCGGTGACAGCCCCCGCCGAGACGGCGTTCAAGAGGGCATCAATCTCGCTTTGGTCGAGGACTTTGGACATGGGAACGGGCAATCCTCAGTTGGGGCGTCTTGGGCGCCGCCGTGTGACCCCTTCTTATCGGTTGTGCGCAAGGAAAGGCATCAGAATGAGCCCCCTCGTCCCGATTCGGCGCGGAAACTGGGTGCGGAACGCAAAACCTGCGCACCGAGGTCGAAGTTCCCGAGTGCTCGTCCGGTGATAACGGTGGCAATGGCGGGCGACATCAAAGCAAAGACGCCCTGCATCGGAGCAATGCTGAACGACATCGGAGCAATGTCGAACAGCATTGGGGCAAAGACGAACAGCATCGGAGCGATGTCGAACAGCATTGGAGCAATGCATGGCGGCATTGGACCATTGCAGGACTACATCAGAGCGATGCTGGACAGCATCAGAGCATTGCAGGACGACATCGGAACGTTGCGCGCCCCCAATTCCGCGTTTCTGAGCCGCCAACGCGTGTTGGCGAGGTTGAAGGCCAGTCAGGCGTGCGGGCGTCCCCATAACTGCCCGCGGCCACGCCGAACCCGAACGGGTCCCAGCGTCGTACGATGGGCCATGCACCGACTTTTTCTGGGCGTTGTCGTCTTCATCGTGGGTTTCCTGGCTGGTCCCGTGCGGGAGGCGTGGGGGGCAATGGAAGGGCACGTGACCGTTTCGGCCGTCGCCAGCAAGACGCAGGCGGCACCGGGGGACCAGATCGTCATCGCCGTCATCCTCGACCATGAGGAGCACTGGCACTCGCAGGCGGACGCGGCCCAGCAGAAGTTGGTCAAGAACAACGTCGCGGTGAAGGACACCACGATCGAACCGGCCGCGGCGAAGGGGCTGAAGTTCGGGCCCGTGCAGTGGCCGCCGGCGGTGCTGGTGTCTGCGGCGGCGTTGGGGGATCCGACGGCGCAGGTCGCGGTGTTTGAGGGGAGGGCGATTGCGTACATCCCGGTGGTGATCGAAGCGGGTGCGTCGGGCACGGTGTCGGTGCCGATCGAGGTGATGTACCAGGCGTGCGATGACGCGATCTGTGAGTTTCCGGTGACAGAGAAACTGACGGTGGAGGTTGCCATCGTGGCACCGGGTGCGGCGGGCGGCGGGGCACCGGCAAATCCTGCCACGTTTGCGGGATTCGACAACTCGATCTTTCCGAAGATGCTGGCGGGGACTGTGACGGCGGAGAAGCCGCTGGAGTTCAACTTCTTTGGCCGGAACTTCACCATCAACACTCGCGGCGCAGGGTTCAGCCTGTTGCTTCTTCTGTCAGTGGTCGGCGGGTTTGTACTGAATCTCACGCCTTGTGTGCTACCCATGATCCCGATCAAGATCATGAGCCTGCAGCACAGCGCGGGCACCGCGAGCAAACGCATTCTGCTAGGCCTTTCCATGTCGATCGGCGTTGTGGCGTTCTGGATGGCGATCGGCCTCGCGATGGCCTTTGTCAAGGGATTCACAGCCGCTAGTCAACTGTTTCAGAATCCGTACTTCACCCTTGGAGTTGGCTTGTTCATCGGCGTGATGGCGGTGGGCATGCTTGGATTGTTCACTCTGAACTTGCCTAACTGGGTTTACTCGATCGATCCAAAGCGAGAGTCGGTCGTGGGCTCGCTGTTGTTCGGCGTGATGACGGCCGTTCTCGCGACCCCGTGTGTCGCGCCATTCGGTGGAGCAGTCATGGGGTGGGCGACAACGCAGTCAGTGCCCATCCTGCTCGCGACGTTCGGTGCCATCGGCATCGGGATGAGTTTGCCATACCTGATCCTTGCGGTTTTCCCGCAACTGGTGGCCAAGGTTCCCCGCACCGGCCCTGCGAGTGAACTGGTCAAGCAGGTCATGGGTATTCTGATGATCGCGGTCGCGGTCTTCTTCTTAGGGTCAGGGATTGATCCGCTCATCCGCCTGCCCGTGGACCCAGCGATGCTCTGGCACTGGTGGTTGGTGGGCGGACTGATTGTGGTCGCCGGTTTTTGGCTTGCTTATCGCACGTGGCAGATCACGAGACATCCGGGGCATCGAGCACTGTGGTCAGTGATCGCACTCGCGCTCGCCGGAGCCGGCGGGTGGGTTGGTGTGAATCTCTCCAACCACGGTCCGATCGACTGGATTGGCTACACCCCCGAACGTCTCGCGAAGGCTCGGCAGGAAGGGAATTTGGTGGTGCTCGACTTCACGGCGAACTGGTGTGGCAACTGCATCGCACTCGAACGGGCAGTGCTGTTCCAGAAGCCGATCGTTGAACTGTTCAAAGCGGGCGGAGCGGTCCCGATGAAGGTCGACCTTTCCGGAACGAACGTGCCGGGCCGGGCAAAGCTCAAAGAACTGGGGTACGTGGGCATCCCTCTCCTCGCCATCTACGGCCCCAACGCCAAGGACCCCTTCAAGTACGATTCCTACACCGTCCAAACCGTGCTCGACGCAGTCAGCAAGGCGAAGTGACGGGCTGAAGCGCGAGGGGCACAAGGTCGCCTCGAGGTCCGCAAACCCGGTGGCTTGAAGGCTCGTGTTGGGGTGAAGAAGCCTCTCCCAGCGCGCAAATGGGGGTGGCGACGGCGGTTGGGAGGCAGATTCGGGCGAGGGATTGACCTTCGCCCTCGGGGATGCTAACTTTTCCCCTGCCTTCGCCCGATGGGGAGGGGGCAAGAACGGATGCGGGCGTAGCTCAGTGGTAGAGCGCTACCTTGCCAAGGTAGAAGTCGAGGGTTCAAGTCCCTTCGCCCGCTTTGACGAAGTCCACCCCGGCCGAAAGGCCGGGGTGTTTTGTTTTTGGGGTTGGTTTCGGAATGAGGGACGGTGTCGTAGGGTTTTGTCGGGGTCTTCACGACCGCCGTGCATCCTCGGAGACGTCGTTCCCGTATCGCCACTGCCCGAATGGGCGACCTGGGGAAGCATGATGCAGCACGCGGCAACGATGATGGGACTGGGCTTGGCACTGGTGACCGCCGCTGGGGCGTTGGCCCAGGTGGTCGGCACGCCGCCTGCCGATGCTGCCACCGGCGAAATCGCTCGCGACTTTGTCGGGCGAAACGGCGTCGTTCGAGGCTGCGTGATCACGGGCGAGATTCCGCCCGCCATCCTCCCCGCGACACCCCGCATGAATGTGGTCCAACTCGACACCAATGGACTCGAGATCCCCATGGGCGTGGAACGCGTGGCTGGGGATCGCATCGACCTGGTGCTCGTGGGTGATGGCTATCAGGCGAATCAACTCGGGACGTACGCCACGCACGCGACGAACGCGATGGCGTCACTGTTCAACACCGAGCCTTTCAAGACGTATGCGCCGTTCTTCCGTGTGTATCGTGTGGATGTCGTCTCGACGGACTCGGGCGTCGACAATGATCCGACCGAGGGGATTCTGCGCAACACCGCGCTTGGCATGGCCTTCTGGTGCGGCGGGACGGAGCGGCTGCTCTGCGTGAACACCTCGCTCGCGGCGTCATTTGCGAACCAGGCGCCAAATGGGCGTGACCAGGTCCTTGCGATTGCCAACTCGACCAAGTATGGCGGCGCGGGATACACCGGTGCGGAAATGGCGACGACATCGGGCGGCAACGGCTCTTCGGCGCAGATCGCGATCCACGAGTTTGGACATTCCCTCGGCAACCTCGCGGACGAGTACGACTATGGCGGGCCTGTGACCTATGCCGGCGGCGAGCCCGGATCGTACAACTCTTCGATCTATCCGAGCGCGACGATGCTCTCGCAGCAACGCAAGTGGTGGCGCTGGCTGGGTGTGAACAACGCGGCGTTCGATGGCGTCGTCAGCACGTATGAAGGATCCAGTTACTCACAACTGGGCGTCTATCGCCCGACGAACAACTCCATGATGCGGGCTCTGGGCAGGCCGTTCAACTTGCCCTCGGCCGAGAACCTCATCATCGAGTTCTACAAAATCGTGGAGCCCATCACGCAGGTGAATCCGCCGACGACGCAGGTGTTGAACGGCTCGGAGATCGCGCAGGTGACGCCCATCGGCACCGTGGGCAACCCACTCGCGATCGAGTGGCGTGTGGATGGCGTGGTTGTTCCGGGTGCGACGGGGACGAATCTGTCGTTAGCGGGGCTGAATCTCGCGGGCGGGACGCACACGCTGAGCGTGACGGTGACGGACAACACGTTCATGGTGCGTGATCCAAACGCGCGAGCGACGTGGATGACGCAGAGCAAGCAGTGGAATTTGAACGTGCCGTTGCAGTGTGCCGCGGACTTGGATAATGGCAGCGGGACGGGCACGCGCGACAATGCGGTGGACATCAATGACCTGCTCTACTTCCTTGGCCGATTTGAGTCGGGTGCGTCTGCGGCGGACCTCGACAACGACGGCCTGAATCCACCACAGCCCGACGGCGGGGTGGATATCAACGATTTGTTGTTTTTCCTGATGCGGTTTGAGGGCGGGTGCTAAGGCGTACGGCAGCCCCTTGATTCTGCGAGCCCGACGCGCGAGTGAATGTGCATCAAAGTACACGGAGTTTGCCGCCACGAGCGGAAAACCCCGCCTCGATCTCGCAACGGTTCAGGTCCGAGAGGGCGCTTGCCTGGTGGGGCCGCTGTTGCAAGCGAAGTTGACAGTTGAACCGCTGAAAACCTGAGAGTTCTGCACGTTTGTGTGCGACAGTTGCGCATAATCTTCTTGCGCGTCGGGCAGATAGTTGCGAAGGCCCTTCCCCGGCTGGCAGACCCGGCATCCCTCCAGAGGCTTGAAGGGGGATCGAACCGGGCTCGTGGCTCACGCTCTGGGCTCGCAAAGACGAAGAAAAGACCCCGCACCTGTCTCCAAGACTCGAGATCCTCGTCCTCGCCGACGGGGAGAGGAAGGGAGTGAAGGACCGCGTCGGAGAGGAGGGGGTATCGGTGAGGGGAGAAACGCCACGATTCGAAGACTCATCGTGGGCGTGGAGGAAGACCGGACAGTGGGGGTACCCGGGATGGAGAGTTGGGGTACCCTAAGGGCGTGATATGTCCTTTTTGCGATGTTGATAATGACAAGGTCATTGACAGCCGTGCCAGCGATGGCGGGAAGTCGATCCGGCGGCGGCGCGAGTGTGTGGGGTGCGGGCGGCGGTTCACGACGTATGAGAAGGTGGAGCAGACGGCGCGGCTGATGGTGGTGAAGCGGGATGGGACGCACCAGCCGTTTGATCGGCAGAAGATTTTGAGCGGGCTGTATGCGGCGTGCGGGAAGAGGCCGATTCCTGAGGATGTGAAGCAGAAGGTGGCGGAGGTCGTGGAGGAAGAGTTGCACCGGGAGTTTGATCGGGAAGTGCCGAGCAGGGCGGTGGGTGAGCGGGTGATGGCGAAGTTGCGGGATGTGGATGAGGTGGCGTACATCCGGTATGCGAGCGAGTACTACCAGTTCAAGAGTGTTGAAGAGTTGAAGCGGCAGTTGGAGTTGCTGGACGGGCGGATCAAGGATGTGAAGCAGCAGGTGCGGTTGTTTGAGTAGGGCGGGGCGGAGAAGAAGCGCCACGATTCGGGGACTCATCGTGGGCGTGGGGGGAGGGGCCCGCTTGGAAAGTGGGGGACCCGCGTCAAGATGGGTAAGGCTGGGAGTTTTCCTTGGTTGCGCGAGGTCGGCGCGGAGTTTGATCGCCGACGGTTGAGACAGTGGTTCATTGAGAAGAAAGTGGCGGGCGAGGTTCGAGAATCCTCGCGATTCCTGCAATTGCGGGGAGGGGTGGGCGTTTCCCCTTGGTCAATCCGTCGGACGGGCCTTGGCAGGTTGCCATGTTTCGTTCATGATGGAGGGTGACTTGCTGTGGGCGCTAGACAGGGAGCGTGCGATGAAAAGGTGTGGCGGTTTGGACGCTGGACGCGTCGCTGGGGTTGTGATTGGATTGGGAATGTTCGCGGCGGTGGCGGGTGCGCAGCCGTTGCCGCCCGTGCCTGTGCCGCCTGAGAATCCGATCACGGAATCGAAGCGGGTGCTGGGGAAGATTTTGTTCTGGGATGAGCAGTTGTCGAGCGACAACACGATGGCGTGCGCGACGTGTCATTCGCCGTCCATCGGGGGTGGTGACGCTCGGCGTCGGCGGATTCCGGGTGTGGATGGCGTGACGGGGACGCCCGATGACGTGTTTGGTTCGCCGGGCGTGATCCAGGCGGATGTGCTCGGGAACTATGTGCGAAGCGGCGTGTTCAATCTGAACACGCAGGCGACAGGGCGGAGTTCACCGAACTTTTTGACGGCGGCGTATACGCCGGTTGCATTCTGGGATGGTCGTGCGAATGGGACGTTCCGCGATCCGATCACGAATGCGATTGTGATTCAGAATGGTGGCGCGCTGGAAAGTCAGGCAGTCGGGCCGGTTTTGAACAGCGTCGAGATGGCGCACATGAATCGGGATTGGAATGCGGTGATCACGAAGTTGCAGAATGCGCGGCCGATGGCGCTGGCGACGGGGATGCAGGCGGACGTTGCGGCGGTGGTGACGCCTTCGACAACGTACGGGCAGTTGTTCCAGGCGGCGTTTGGTTCGCCGGTGATTTCGCCGTCGCGGATTGCGATGGCGATTGCGACGTATGAGCGGACGGTGTATCCGAATGACACGCCGTTTGATCGGACGCAGGCGGGGTTGCCGGGCGGGCTCACGCCTCAGCAGCAGCAGGGGCTTGGCGCGTTCAACGCGTCGAACTGCAACCTGTGCCATGGGGGGCCACAGTTCACGGGGAACGGGTTCAGGAACATTGGATTGAGGCCGCCGGCGGAGGACTTGGGTCTTCAGTTGACGAGCGGCAATGCGGCGGATCGCGGGAAGTTCAAGGTGCCGAGTCTGCGGAACGTGGGGCTCAAGAGCACGTTCATGCACAACGGGCAGTTCACGACGCTGGCGCAGGTGATTGCGTTCTATGCGCGGGCTCCTGGTGCGCCGGTGCAGAACCCGGACAATCGTGATCCGCTGATGCTGCAGGTGAACGTGCCGCCGCAGGCTGCAGTGGTGATTGAGGAGTTCCTGCGGAACGGATTGCGTGATGCGCGTGTGGCGGCGGGGGTGTTCCCGTTTGACAGCGCGACGCTGTGGTCGCAGCGGAGCGAGCATCGCGTGCAGTTCGTGGGCGGGGGCGTGAACGGCAGCGGCGGATTGCTGCCGACGATGATGGCGGAGACGCCGGCGTTTGTTGGAAACAACGAGTTCAAGTTGGGCGTGCGTAATGCGCTGGGCGGAGCGACGGCTCGGCTTGCGGTGTCGCTGACGCAGCCGACGGGGAACATCGTCGCGCCGGACATGGTGCTCGGGCCGATCACGCTTGCGGAGGCGGGGAACGGGAACGGGTACGGCACGATCCACTGGGACATCGCAGACAACGGTTCGTTGTCGGGCAAGAGCGTGTACTTCCAGTGGTTGGTGAACGATCCCGCGGCGGTGGGCGGCGTAGCGCGGACGGAGGTCGCGAAGGCGACGTTCTTCTGTGCTGGTGCCGGGTGCCCGCCTGTGTGCTATGCGGACATTGACAACGGGGCGGGGATTGGCTTGCCCGACGGAGCGGCGGATATCAACGATCTGCTCTACTTCCTGCAGAAGTTTGAGGAAGGGGCGGATGCGGCGGACCTGGACAATGGGCTGTTTGTCGGTGTGAAGGACTTTGCGGTGGACATCAGCGACTTGCTGTTCTTCTTGAGCCGGTTTGAGCAGGGGTGCTGAACAGGGACTGAGTTGATTGGCATGTGAGTGAACAACCCCGCCCCGTGGCGGGGTTGTTTGTTGCGCGGCGTGGAGCGTGGAGGGAGGGGCGGGATCGCGATACCCTTGGGGCGTTCCGAGGACTCCCAAGGAGAAGAACTCTCATGAAATGCTCGCTCATCGCATCTGTGTCTTTGGTGGCTGTGTCGGTGTTGCTCGGGTCGTGCGGAACGAGTCCGACGGGGGGCGGCGATGGGCTGACGCGGCGCGAGATCGTGACGGACACGTACCACGGCGTGAAGGTGCTGGACGAGTATCGGTGGCTCGAGGATTGGAACAACGCCGAGGTGAAGGCGTGGAGCGACGCGCAAAACGCGAAAGCGCGGGCGCACCTCGATGGGTTGCCAGGCGTGGAGGCGATTCGGACGCGGGTGACGGCGATCATGTCGGCACCGGCGACGAAGTACTCCGAGTTGGTGGCGCGGGGCGGGACGGTGTTTGCGATGAAGAGCGAGCCTCCCAAGCAGCAGGCATTCATTGTTGTGCTGGACGGTGCGACGCTGGACGCGAGCAAGGAACGCGTGCTCATCGATCCAAACGCGATCGACCCGACGGGCGGGACGACGATCGACTGGTTCCGCCCTTCATGGGATGGGAAGTTGATCGCGGTGTCGATGTCCACGGGCGGGAGCGAGGCGGGGGATGTGCACGTCTTTGATGTGGACACGGGGCAGAAGGCGTATGAGGTGGTGCCCGGCGTGCAGCAAGGAACGGGCGGCGGTGATCTCGCGTGGGATGAGATGGGCCGCGGGTTTTACTACACCCGGTATCCGAGGGGGAATGAGCGGCCTGAGGCGGACAAGAGTTTCTACGTGCAGGTGTACTACCACGAGTTGGGCACGCCGACGGATCAGGACCGGTATGAGATCGGCAAGGACTTTCCGAAGATCGCGGAGGTCGTGCTCGAGAGCGAACGCAGCGGATTTCTCCTGGTCTCGATGCAGAAGGGTGATGGCGGGGAGTTCCAGCATTACGTGCGGCCGGTGCGTGCGCCCGATGGCGGAAGCCCAAGTTGGAAGCAGTTGACGACGTACGAGGATCGCGTGGTGCAGGCGACGTTTGGGCCCGCGTGCGTGTATCTGGTGAGCCGCAAGGATGCGCCGAAGGGGAAGTTGCTGAAGATCGAAGGGTCGCGTCGCGGGGAGTTTGGCGATGTGTCCACGGCGACGACGCTGATCCCCGAGGGTGACGCGGTGATCATGGATGAGTTCTTTGACGCGGCGAATGTGCTGGTGACGCGCGAGCGGGTTTACTTGACGTATCAGTTGGGCGGGCCGAGTGAAGTACGTGTGTTTGATCACAAGGGAGTGCCGCAGGTGGGGCCGAGGCAGTTGCCGATTGGCTCGGCGGGCGGGCTGGCGCAGTTGAAGGGTGAGGTGGTCCTGTTCCATGACGTGTCGTACACGCAGCCCCTGGCGTGGTACACGTTCGAGGCGGGAGCGGGAAAGACGACGAAGTTGAACCTGGGTTCGGCCGCACCGGTGACGTTCGATGATTGCGAGGTCGTGCGCGAGGTTGCGGTGAGCGATGACGGGACGACGGTGCCGGTGAACATCCTGCGGAAGAAGGGGATGGCGATGGATGGATCGTCGCCGTGCCTCGTGACGGCGTATGGCGGGTATGGCGTGTGCCTTGAGCCGTATTTCAGGCCTGTGCTGCGCGTGCTGATGGACCATGGGTTTGTGTGGGCGGAGGCGAACCTGCGTGGCGGCGGCGAATATGGCGACGAGTGGCACAAGCAGGGAAACCTGACGAACAAGCAGAACGTGTTCGACGACTTTGCGGCGGTGTGCTCGCACATGGTGAACGCGAAGTACACGTCGCGTGAGCGGCTTGCGATCCAGGGCGGGAGCAACGGCGGTCTGCTCATGGGCGCGGCGTTCACGCAGGACCCGGGCGTCGCGAAGGCGGTGATCAGCAGCGTGGGGATCTACGACATGCTGCGGGTGGAGTTGTCCGCGAACGGCGAGTTCAACATCACGGAGTTTGGGACGGTGAAGGACAAGAGCCAGTTTGATGCGCTGCTTGGCTATTCGCCGTACCACCACGTGAAGGCGAAGGTGAAGTACCCGGCGGTGTTGTTCATGACGGGCGCGAACGATCCGCGGGTGGATCCGATGCAGAGCCGCAAGATGACGGCGTTGATGCAGGCGCGGCAGGCTGGAGTTGTTGGCGCGGGCGCGGTGCTGCTGCGGACGAGCGCGAACAGCGGGCACGGGGCGGGGACGGCGCTGAGCGAGCAGATCGAGCAGCGCGTGGATCAGTTCGCGTTCCTGTTCAGCGAGTTGGGGGTGGAGGCGAGGTAGGAGGGCAATGGGGAGTGGGGAATGGGCAATGGGGGAGAGGGTCTGGCGCGGAAAGTGCGCGGTGGGCGCGTTCGGGGAATGGGCGGAGGGGCTGAGCGGCCGCTACGGGGCGTGATGCGCCGATGACCGAGGGTTCTGCGCAGGCGCAGAAGAGTTCTGCATCGATGCAAACATGTTTTGCATCGATGACGGATCGTCCGTCGGCCATGCAAACCTTTCCGTCATCGATGACGGAGACTTGGGCATCGATGCAAACCTCTCGGACATCGATGCAAACTCTTCCGTCATCGATGCAAACCTCTTGGGAAGGCATGCAAACCTTTCGGGAAGGCATGCAAACCTTTCCGTCATGCCCATCCGAGACGTGGGCATGGCCCTCGAGAGGGTGTGCATCGCGAAAACGCGACAATTATTCGGGCGTGGCTCAAGGGGCGTGGTAGGGCGATCGATGACAGAGGGGAGAGCCGTGGCCGAACCTTCGTGGCACGAGCACTCACCAGCAGGCGCTCGCCCAA
>Ga0075160_10001989_pt1 | contig 12369 bp, 7 predicted proteins | sample JI91814C2DNA_FD_70969 | JGI IMG/M metagenome (GOLD analysis project Ga0075160, IMG submission 70969) | Wastewater effluent complex algal communities from Wisconsin, to seasonally profile nutrient transformation and Carbon sequestration -... | ecosystem: Engineered > WWTP > Effluent > Algae...
TAAAATCACAGAAAGAATTATTCCGTTGAATAAACTCAAAGACAGCTCTTTTAATAAACGTTTGATTATTGGACCTATAATAGTGTTGTTAGCCAAACCTTGTACAATAATTGCAGAAGATTGCACTCCTACATTTCCAGCCATAGCCGCAATTAATGGTGTAAAGAAAAATAATTCGGGATGTAATTTCATTACTGGTTCAAAAATGCCTAATACATGTACCGAAATAAACCCACCAAGCAAGGCTAAAACCAACCAAGGTAAACGAGCTTTTGTCAATTCTAAAATACTATCATCGGCTTCAACATCTTGTGAAATACCTGCTGCTAACTGATAATCTTTGTCGGCTTCTTCTTTGATGACATCAATAATATCATCAATGGTAATACGACCCACTAAACGACCTAATTCATCAACAACAGGAATGGCTTCCAAGTCGTATTTTTGCATAATACGCGCTACTTCTACATCTTTCGTATCTACTTTTACATAGTCAACTTTTTTGATATAAACATCGCTAATAGGCGTTTTTGTTGAGGTAGTTAATAAATCTTTTAATGATAAACGACCTTTTAAACGTTCCTCATCATCCACTACATATATTGAATGTACTCTTGAAACATTTTCAGCTTGAGCACGCATTTCTTTTACGCAAGTTAAAACGTTCCAGTTTTCGTTAACTTTTACCAATTCTTTTCCCATTAAACCACCCGCAGAATCTTCATCGTAGCGTAATAAATCTACAATGTCTTTGGCGTGTTCAACGTCTTCTAATTCCGAAATTACTTGTTCCTTTTTATCTTGAGGTAATTCGGCAATAATGTCGGCAGCATCGTCTGTGCTTAATTCATCAAGCTCTTCAGCAATCTCTTTTGGCGATAAATTACGTAAGATTTTTTCACGAACTTCTTCATCTAATTCGAGAAGAATTTCGGCTGTTTTTTCAGAATTTAAGGTGTTAAAAATATAAGAAGCACCATAATCATCGAGTTCTTCCATGATTTCGGCAATATCAGCAAAGTGAATGTCTTCAAGAAGCGAATATAATTCTTGTTCCTTGTTTTCACTTATAAGTTGTTCTATTTCAGATAGAAACTCTCTGCTGATTTTAAACTCCATCGGCTGTTATTTTTTGGGTAATTGCTATAAATTGTTCCACCGTAAGTTGTTCTGGACGGAGGTCAAAGATAGTGTCTAATTTTAAATTATCAGAAAAATTGAACGTTTTTAAGCTATTTCGCAACGTTTTTCTTCTTTGTTGGAAAGCCGTTTTTACAACTCTAAAGAATAATTTTTCATCACAGGGTAATGAGTAATCTGCTTTTCTTCTCAATCGTAATACACCCGAATCTACTTTTGGTGGTGGATTAAAGACATTAGGCGGAACCGTAAACAAGTATTCCGCTTCATAAAAAGCTTGGGTTAAAACCGATAAAATTCCGTAGACCTTACTTCCTTTTTTCTCGCAAATGCGTTGGGCAACTTCTTTTTGGAACATACCTGCAAATTCTGGAATTTGGTCGCGCATTTCTAAGGTTTTGAACACAATTTGAGTAGAAATATTATAAGGAAAATTGCCAATGATAGCAAAAGGTTCGTTATTAAAAACCTCGTTTAAATTGTATTTTAAAAAGTCTTTTGAAATGATAAGATTTTCTAATTTTGGAAAGTGAACTCCTAAATATTCTACCGATTCTTTATCGATTTCAATTACAAAGGTTTCGGTTGGTTTGTCTAATAAATATTTGGTTAAAACACCCATTCCTGGACCAATTTCCAAAATTTTTGAATAGCCTTCGAGCGAAAGTGTATCAGCAATATCTTTTGCGATGCTTTCGTCTTTTAGAAAATGTTGTCCTAAATGTTTTTTTGCGCTTACTTTTTCCATTTTACGTTTTTGTTTAGAAATAAATTCCTGTTCCAACAGTGATATAATTATAATTTGGCATCGCAATTATTAAATGTTCATAGCCTAAAGCAAAAAAGTAGTTCTTTCTATGGTATTTTCCTCTAATCTCAAATGAATTTACAAGTAAACCATTTATTTTACTCCATTGTATTGCACTATTAAAACTTATGTTTTTAAATGCAAAAATGTCAGTATGCAAACCATAAGAAAAGCCAGCTTTTTGAACATCATTTCCCACATAAGTAGCTCCTAATGTCCAGCCTAAATTGAATTTTTTGAAACGTATTCTATCATATGCTACGTTAAATTGAAACAGTGAAAGATTTGAAAAACGGTCGGTAAACGCATTTTTTTCAATTAACTCTTTATAATCTGCTTGCAAATAAAAGTACTGAAATGGTCTAAACTTTATTTTTAAATGATTTCCAAATGAAGTTTTACTGCTGTATAGAAAATGATTTTCAACATCAAAACGCATCAGATTTCCATAGTTTATGCTGTCGTTATTGTTTTGAAAGTTTCCCGAATTATCATCAGCATAAGGATATTTTGAAAGTGAGTTATGTAAATGACTTTCGTTCCTGTAATCGCCAATAATTGAATAAAAAGTAACATATATAAACCCTTCTGCAATTAAGCCTACAAGTCCAAAATCATTGCTTTTTGATGAGCTTCTTCCTGAACTAGTAGTGTTTATAGAGCTACCATTTTGAAATGACCTTGAAGAACTATTTCCCGATTTTAATTTATCTTTTGATTTATCAATTTTTTGAGAAAATGTGCTATTGATCGTTAAAACTGTTAATAGCATAAATATTACATTTTTCATTAATTTCATTTACTAAATTTTTTCAAAAATAGTGCCATTTATTTTAAAACTTGATAAGCAATTAACGAAATTATATATGCAAATCCACTCATAAAAAACAATTGAATTATAGGCCATTTCCATGAGTTTGTTTCTTTCTTTACAATGGCTAATGTAGAAATGCATTGCATTGCAAAAGCATAAAACAGTAATAATGAAATTCCGGTTGCAAAATTGAAAATTTTAATACCTGTTTTAGGATGTACTTCAGCTGCCATTTTATTTTTAATTGTACTTTCTTCCTCGCTGTGGCTTCCTACACTATAAATTGTTGCTAAAGTACCCACAAAAACTTCACGTGCAGCGAAAGAACTTACCACTGCGATTCCTATTTTCCAATCATATCCTAATGGCCTTATCAAGGGTTCAATTGCTTTACCCATATAACCAATATACGAATTTTCTAATTTGAATGCATTTAACTGGTCTTCATAGGTTTCTTTAGTAACGATTTTATCTTTATTCTGTTGGGAAATAATTTGCGAGGCATTATTAAAATCATCACTCAACCCATGCGAACCCAGATACCATAAAATTACAGACAATGCTAAAATAATTTTTCCTGCACCAGTAATAAAAGCTTTGGTTTTTTCTAAAACGTTTATTCCTACATTTTTAAACATTGGAATTTTATAACTTGGCATTTCAATTACGAAATAGGATTTGCAGTTTAATTTTAAAAATTTGTTTAATAAATATGCCGAAAATATTGCCATTCCAAATCCTAACAAATACAATCCCATTAAGGTTAAACCTTGTAAACTTAAAAAGCCAAAAATTCTTTTTTCGGGAATAATTAATGAAATTAAAATGGCATAAACTGGTAATCTTGCTGAACAAGTAGTAAAAGGTGTGACCAAAATAGTTATTAGACGTTCTTTCCAATTTTCAATATTTCTTGCACTCATAATGGCTGGAATAGCACAGGCAGTTCCTGAAATCAAGGGTACAATACTTTTCCCTGACAAACCAAAATTGCGCATAATTTTGTCCATCAAAAACACAACACGACTCATGTAACCACTTTCTTCTAACACCGAAATAAAGAGAAATAGAAACGCAATTTGTGGAATAAAAATTATGATACCACCAATTCCAGGAATCAATCCTTCACTAATTAAATTTGTAAACTCTCCAGCAGGTAGTTGTTGTTTTACAAAAGAACTTATATCAGCAAACGTTTCGTCAATAAAATTCATAGGTATGCTGCTCCAATCAAATAAAAACTGAAATATGAGCATTAAAATTCCAAAGAAAATGACATACCCAAAAATTTTATGTGTTAAAACTCGATCTATTTTTGCTCGAAAATCTGAAGCTTTTGAAACGTCTATTTTTTGACCTATTTTTAGCGTATCATTTATAAATTGATAGCGTTTAATGGTTTCTTTTTGTTGTAAACGTTTTAAATCGGCGTGGGATTTGGTAAACGAACTTTTAATTTCTTTACGATCTAGATTTAAAAAATTGACATCTTGTGTAATAACTAACCAAAGTTTATATAACAATTGGTTGGGAAATGCGCGTCTTAAATTATTAAAATATTCTGGTTCAATCGAAGACGCATTTAAACAAGGTTCTGTTGATAAATTTTGATAGTTTAAAATCATTGTTTTTAACGTATCGATTCCTGTTTTTTTTCTAGAACTAATTAATGCAATTTTCGTTTTGAGTTCAATCTCTAAAAGCATAATATTTAACTCAATTCCTTTTATTTTCATTCTATCTGCCATATTAATAACTAAAATGGTCGGAATCTCTAAATCTTTAATTTGAGTAAAAAGTAGTAAATTTCGTTTTAAATTTTCTACTTCAGTAATCACAACAGCAACATCTGGAAAATCTTCATCTTTTTTATTCAATAATAATTCGATTACCACATTTTCGTCTATTGAACTTGCATTTAAACTATATGTTCCAGGTAAATCTATAATTTTAGCTTTGATTGAGTCAGATAATTTACAAATACCTTGTTTTTTTTCAACCGTAATCCCTGGATAATTACCTACTTGTTGATTTAACCCTGTAAGTTCATTAAATACGGAGGTTTTACCCACATTTGGGTTACCAATTAAAGCTACTTTTATAAGATGTAAACTCATTGATAAAGATCTTTTGTAACAATAATTTCTCGAGCTGTTTCTAACCGAATTGCCACATGAGAATCATTTACATTAAAATATAAAGGATCGCCAAGTGGTGCTACTTGAAGCAATGAGATTTTATTTCCTGGCAAACAACCCATCTCTAATAATTTTAGAGGAATTTCGTCTATATTAACAGCAGTTATGGTGGCTGATTGACCTATTTTAAGTTCCGACGAATGAATTTGCATTTTCTTATTTAGATTGAATTAAAATACAAAAGTAAAAATTATTATTTTAGTATAGCAACTGTAATCAACTTTAGTACAAATTGAAAATTTAAAAATTATTTTTGGTTTTCCGAAAGCCAAATTATGTCAACTAGTAATTGCTTCACATTTTTGATTTTTTCATCTTTTGAAGGTTGGTCTAAATTTGTACCATCATAAAAACCACGAATGCGTTTGTTTTTGTCAACCAAAATAAAATTTTCGGTATGAACCATGTCGTACATTTCATCAGGTTTCCCTGTTTTTACTGCCAAATAAGATTTTCGAGCTAAAAAATAAATGGCTGATTTATCACCAGTTACTAAATTCCAACGCAAATCATCAACTCCTTTTTCAACAGCATATTTTTTTAAAATTCGTGGAGTATCAATATCTGGAGTCACAGAAAAAGATAATAATTTTACGTTGGGATATTTTTTTAATTGATTTTGTAACCAAACCATATTATCGGTCATTTTAGGACATATACTAGGACAAGTTGTAAAAAAGAAGTCTGCCACATAAATTTTGTTTTCATAGTCTTTTTGAGTGATTATTTTTCCATTTTGATTGGTAAAAGAAAAATCAGCAATTTTATGATCATTGCCAATATGTTGAACTGTTGAATCTACCAATTCCGGATTAATATCTCTTGGAGAATAGATAGGAAGTGTTTTTTTGGGAGACAATAAATGGTATATTCCTAAAAAAATAACCATTGAAAAAATTCCAAAAATGATAAAAAACTTTTTATAAGGAGCTAGAAAATTGAACATAGTTTTTTTTACAAAATTAATGTTTATTTCATTTTTTTATTGAATTATACAACTGTTAAATTTGTAATTACTTGATAATCTTTATTATATTTGTGAAAATTTACTATAAATCTACTCATAAATGAATAAAAATTACCTGATTATTAGCTTATTGTGTTCTACTTTAGCTTTTTCACAGTTTAATACTTCGGCTCCTTGGATGAATGAAGTAAAAACAGCCAAACAAGGTCAGGCGACGATAGACGAACAAGTTGAGGCTTTCAATAATTATTGGTCAACAAGAGATAAAAACGTTAGAGGTTCTGGCTACAAGCCTTTTATGCGTTGGGAATACCATTGGAGAAATTACACAAATGAACAAGGTTACGTAGTATCTTCCGATGAGTTTTGGGAGGCATGGCGACAAAAAAACCAATCAAAAATGAACAGAAGTACATCAATGTCTCTTCCAATAAGTAATTGGCTACCCATTGGTCCATTTACTCATACAAATACAGGTTCGTGGTCTTCGGGTCAAGGCAGGGTAAATATTGTTCACGTAAATCCATCAAATCCAAATACAATTTATTTAGGAGCTCCTGCGGGTGGAATTTGGAAATCATTAAATAATGGTTCAACTTGGACACCACTCACAGATGAATTACCACAAATAGGCGTTTCTGGAATTGCCGTAGATTATTCAAATTCAGACATAATCTATATAGCAACTGGAGATAAAGATGCAGGGGATTCTTATTCAGTAGGAGTATATAAATCGACAGATGGTGGATTAACTTGGAATCCTACTGCTACTATGGGAGGTTCAAATCCATCACGTGCAGGGGATATTATAATTCATCCAACCAATAATCAAATTTTATGGTGCGCAACCAATAACGGTATCTATAAAACTACAGATGCTGGTGGTTCATGGACTAATGTGCAGTCGGGTAACTTTTCACAGGGAAGTATTCGTTTAAAACCTGATAATCCATCAGTTGTTTATGCTGTTTCAAAGGATACATTTTATAAATCTAATAATTCTGGAGATACATTTACACAAATAACAGAAGGTTTGCCATTAAATTCAAATAGAATGTTATTAGATGTAACTGTTGCAAATGCAGATTATATTTATATTTTAAGTGCTGATAGTTCAGGAGATTTCCAAGGAATTTATCGCTCAACAGATAGTGGAATTAATTTTACAAGTCAAAATACATCAACCGATATATTTGAATCCTCTCAATCTTGGTTTGATTTAGCTTTAGCAGTTTCATCAACAAATCCTGATGAAATTTATACTGGATGTTTAAATGTATGGAAGTCAACTGATGGCGGTGTTTCATTAACAAAAATAAACAATTGGTCTTCTCCATCAGCTCCATCTTATACACATGCTGATATACATTATTTAGGTTTTCATGGAAACAAGCTTTTTTGTGGAAGCGATGGCGGTATTTATGTTTCTGAAAACAACGGTTCAAATTTTACCGATTTAACTGCAGGGGTTCAAATTAGTCAGTTTTATAAAATAGCCGTTTCAAAACAAACTGTCTCTAAAATGATGGGAGGTTTACAAGATAATGGTGGATATGCTTATAGCAATAATCAATGGAAAAATTATTATGGTGCCGATGGAATGGATACTGCTATTAATCCTAATAATCCAAACCAATATTATGGGTTTATTCAAAACGGAATACGTCTATATATAAGTAATAATGCTGGAAATGGATTAAGTGGATCTGTTGATTCTCCTGGAACAAACGGTAATTGGGTTACACCATTAATTACAAACGCAGCTGGAGAAATATTTTCAGGCTATAACAATTTATTTAAATTAGTTTCAGGATCTTGGGTTCAACAAAATACACAAACTCTTGGTACAGGTAATTTAGAACTAATTAGCGTTGATCCATCAAACGATAACATTATGTATATTGCAAACGAATCTAGTTTGTATAAAAGTACTGATTTAGGCGTAACATTTACAAACATTTATAATACCTCAACTCCAATAACCTCTATCGAAGTTCATTCTTCAGACAGTAATATAGTTTATCTAACAACTAGAGGTACTTCGGGTCAAGTATTAAAATCAATAGATGGAGGCTTAAATTTTATTAACTTTTCAACAGGCTTACCAGCAATTGGAAAAAACTGCATTGTTCATCAAGGGCGTAATACTAATAACCCATTATACCTTGGAACAAATTTAGGAGTCTATTACAGAGATGATTCTATGACTTCGTGGCAACCATTTGATATTAACCTACCAAATGTTTCTGTCAGAGATTTAGAATTAAACCTAGAAGATGCTAAACTAGTTGCAGCCACTTATGGCAGAGGAGTTTGGCAAACAGATATTCCTGTTCAGATACCATCAGACGACGTAAAACTTATTAGTATTCAAGAATCAGGAATTAACATCGATTGTGCCACTACCTTAATCCCTCAAGTTGAAATAAGTAATGTTGGAACTAATCCAATTACATCCGTTACTTTTAATTACACAATAGATAATATCCCTTTTAACTATGTTTGGAATGGTTTAATACTTTCAAGTGCGAATGAGATAGTTGCTTTGCCAGCAGTTGCTTTATCACGTGGTATACACAATTTAAGTGTTACTGTAACAATACCAAATGATGCCTATTCTGACAATAATAATGGAACAAAATCTTTCTATTTTAATGATTTAGGAACTATTGGTGAAGTAAATCCATTTACAACTTCCGAAGATTCATTGATTTCATATAATGATGGAGGTTTGGGTTCACAATGGGTTAGAGGAATTAGAACTTCTGGCATCATGACATCATCTGGAAACACAGTTTATACCACAAATTTGACAGGAAATTATCCAAACAATGTTAAATCATATTTAGTTTCTCAATGCTATAATTTGTCAAATGTTGTAAATCCTCAAATTAGTTTTACAATGAAATATGATGTTGAACAAAATTGGGATATTGTTTATGTAGAATATTCAACAAATTTTGGAGGCTCATGGACTGTTTTAGGCCAAATGGGTCCAACATGGTATAATAGTGATAGAACCCCAACAACAGGAAACGATTGCAACAACTGCCCTGGAGCTCAATGGACAGGAACAAATTCTAATTTAACAACCTATTCATATCCACTAAATACATTAAATACAGAAACAAATATTATTTTTAGAATTGTATTCCATACTGACGGTTCTGTAACTAAATTAGGTGTTAACGTAGATGATTTTGTTATTAATGGAACGCTTTCAAACCAAAATTTTGAATTAGAAAATATTATGGTTTATCCAAATCCATCAAAAGGAATTTTTAATATTTCTTATGGAAATAATATACCAATCTCAATAGAGGTTTATGATCTAACTGGAAAAATTATAGCTTCCAAAAAAGAATTTCAAGCTACGGCAATGGAAACGTTAATTGATTTGACACATACAACACAAGGCATTTACTTTATAAAAATATTAGGAACCAACAAAACTATTGTTAAAAGAATTATAAAAGAGTAATTATGAAAAATTTTATCCTCAAAGGTGGCTTTGCCTACTTCTTTTTATCCATTGCTATATATTCTTGTAAACCCTCACAAGATATAGTTAACTCTCAAAAAAGTACTATTGGAATTAATACCAGTTATATGGATATATCAACAAATCCAGCTGATGATTTCAACAGATATGTAAACGGAACATGGTTAAACAAAACTGAAATTCCTGCCGACAGAACCCGTTGGGGGAGTTTTGATGAATTGCGCAAAAACACTGATGACGATGTAATGGCAATTTTGAAAGAAGCAATCAACGATAAAACCATTGATCCAAATTCTGACCAAGCAAAAGCAATTAGTTTATATAAAACCGTCCTAGATACTATAAGTAGAAATAAAGCTGGAATTGACCCATTAAAACCTTATTTGGCAAGAATTAATAGTGTTCTAAATGCAGATCAATTAGTTGCTTTATTAGCCGAAATGGAACCAGAAATGGGATTGGGTTTCTTCGGAAGCTACATTGGTGCCGACGCTAAAAATAGTAACAAAAACGTAATTTATGTGGGAACAGGAAGTCTTGGTTTACCAGACAGAGATTACTATGTTTCAGATGCTCCAGATAATAAAGAAAAACGAGAAAAATATGTTGTTCACATGGCAAGAATGTTACAATTTATTGGCGATTCTGAAGCTGTGGCAACTGAAAATGCAAAGAAAATTCTAGCATTAGAAACTAAAATGTCAACCGCAACTTTAGACCGTGTTCAAAGAAGAGACAGAAGAAAAACCTACAACCCAATGAGTTTTGCTGATTTGCAAAAATTAGCACCAACAATAAAATGGGATGCATATTTTCAATCTGTAGGAATTGGAAAAGTAGATTCGTTAGTAGTTTCGCAACCCAACTATTTACAAACAGTTGAAACTATCTTAAAAGACAACCAAGTTGAAGATTGGAAAGCGTATATGCGTTGGACAGCTTTAAGAGGTTCTTCAGGATTACTTTCAACTGAAATCGAAAATGCTAATTTTGATTTCTATGGAAAAACCTTAACTGGTGCTGTAAAACAACGTCCAGCGGAAGAAAGAGCTTTAGCAACAGTTAACGGAAGATTAGGTGAAGCATTAGGAAAATTGTATGTAGCTAAAAAATTCCCGCCAGAAGCAAAAGCAAAAGCACAAGCTATGATTGCAAATGTAATGTTGGCTTTTGATAACCGAATCAACAATTTACCTTGGATGACAAAAGCTACTAAGGAAAATGCGAAAATCAAATTGAGTAAATTCCGAGTAAAAATCGGATATCCTGATAAATGGAAAGATTATTCAGCTTTGGAAATGAAATCTCCAGAACAAGGCGGAACGTATTTTGATAATTCAAGAATGTATGCAAAATGGAGCCACAAACAGAATATGGCTAAATTAGGAAAACCTGTTGATAAAGAAGAATGGGGCATGTCGCCACAAACGGTAAATGCGTATTTCAGTCCAACAAATAATGAAATTGTATTCCCAGCGGCAATTTTACAACCACCTTTCTATGATTACAAAGCGGATGAAGCCGTAAATTATGGAGGAATTGGAGCTGTAATTGGTCACGAAATTTCGCACGGATTTGACGATTCAGGTTCAAGATACAATGCGGATGGAAACTTAGTAAACTGGTGGAGCGATGAAGATTTAAAACAATTTACCACTTTAGGAAGCGCCTTGGCAGATCAATATTCAGCTTTAGAGCCATTACCCGGAATTTTTGTGGATGGAAAATTCACTTTAGGTGAAAACATCGGAGATTTAGGAGGAGTTAACGCCGCTTACGACGGATTACAAATCTATTTGAAAGCAAACGGAAACCCAGGTTTAATCGACGGATTTACTCCTGAACAACGTTTCTTTATTTCTTGGGCAACCATTTGGAGAAGTAAAATGCGTGATGAAGCCATCAAAAATCAAGTGAAAACTGATCCACATTCACCAGGAATGTATCGTGCTTATGTGCCGTTACAAAATGTGGAAGCGTTCTATAAAGCATTCAATATTTTACCGCACAACGGTATGTATTTGCCTTTTGAGAAACGCGTGAAAATATGGTAATATTATTTAACCACATAGAATCATAGATTTTTTTAGGAGTTCGTTATAGTTCACAAGAGCTATCTTTTCTCAGAAAAGTGAAACACCTCAAAATTGAACCTCTGTATCTATGTGGTTTTTTTAAGACTATTTAAAAGTAAGTTCTGTCAAGCTGAATTTATTTCAGCTTCTCGATAAAGAGATTTTGAAACGAGTTCAAAATGACAATAGAGTTTCTTTTAAGTAGTTTTTTTATTTTATAAAATAGTAAAGATTATCGCCACTTATTAAAATTATAATCCGTGAAAATCCTTTAATCTGTGGCTAAAAACTATTTCTTCTTAATTGCTCTATTCACTAAATAAAGTCCAATAATGGTTATTGTTCCACCAATGATAATCGCAGTGGTTAAAGGTTCATTAAACAACAAATAACCAAAAAATAACGCTACCATCGGATTGATATACGCATATAAACTACTGATTTCGGTAGGTAAATTTTCCAACGCATAAATAAACGCAATAAACGTCAACACCGAACCAAAAACCACCAAGTAACCAATCGACCACCAAGAAATAGCAGGAATTTCGCTCAACGGAACCGAATTCCCATTAAATCCAATTACGCTTGAAATCACAATACTCGAAATCAACATTTGCAATCCCAAACTAAAATACGGATTGAAATTCGTCTTATTTTCTTTGATATAAATCGAAGACAACGCCCAAGTAAACGTAGCAATTACCGATAGTAGAATTCCAAAACGGAATTCAGGTTGTAAGAAATCGTTGAGGTAATCGTAGAAAATCACGCAAATTCCGCCAAAGGCAACAATCAAACCTACAACTGCTTTCCAAGATGTTTTTTGTCCTCGAAACAAACTGATGATTACAATCCAAAGTGGAAA
>Ga0075160_10001995_pt1 | contig 12341 bp, 7 predicted proteins | sample JI91814C2DNA_FD_70969 | JGI IMG/M metagenome (GOLD analysis project Ga0075160, IMG submission 70969) | Wastewater effluent complex algal communities from Wisconsin, to seasonally profile nutrient transformation and Carbon sequestration -... | ecosystem: Engineered > WWTP > Effluent > Algae...
CGGAGGGCCCGCTCGGCCTCGACCCGCTGCAGCAGGCGCTGTTCGCGCAGCACCGCATCGAGGTGCCGGTGATGCGCTGGCCCTCGCCGCGGCTGCGCCTGCTGCGCATCTCGCCGCAGGTCCACCAGAGCCAGGAACAGCACCAGTACCTGGCCGCGGCCGTGGCCACGGAACTGCGCCGCGGTGGTCGGCCGTAGCGAGGCCGAGGCACTCGTTCGAACGTACGTTTGAATCGATCGTTCGTCTCGCTAGGCTCCCGGCCCCCCATGACCGGCGCCGACACCAAGACGACGATCCTCGACGCCGCCGAGGGGCTGTTCGCCGAACACGGCTACGACGGCACCTCGCTGCGCTCTGTCACGGCCCGGGCGAAGGTCAACCTCGCCGCGGTCAACTACCACTTCGGCGGCAAGGAACGGCTGGCGATCGAGGTGCTGGTACGGCACGTCGGGCCGATCAACGCCGAACGGCATCGCCGCCTCGACGCGCTGCCGACCCGGCCGACCATGGCGGCGATCGTGCGCGCGTTCGTCGAGCCGGTGTTCCCGGTGCGGGCGGGATGCCCGGCCGGCCCCGCGGCACCGGGACGCGACTTCTGTCGCATGTTCGGGCGCATGATGGCCGAACAACCGCCGTTCCTGCGCGCCTTCCTCGCCGGGCAATTCCGCGAACTGGGCCACCGTTTCGTCGCCTGCGTGCGGAGCACCCGGACAGGAATCGACCCCGCGACCGCCTGGTGGCGCCTGCACTTCATGGCCGGCGCGATGGCGCACACGCTGCTCGCCGGCGACGGCATCGCGCACCTCACCGAGGGCCTGTGCGACCCGGACGACGCCGAGACGACCGTCGAGCAGCTGGTCGCGTTCGTCGCCGCCGGGCTCGCCGGACCGCCGACCCCGAGTCGCGGTCGGGCCGCACGTCCTGCCCGCACCCAGAAGCGCCGGAGCCGCCGATGACGCACCGACGATCCCTGCACCGCCCGCCCGGCCCGGCCCTGCTGGTCCTCGCCGCACTGGCCGCCTGCGCCGCCGAACCGCCGACGACCCCGGCGACGGAACTCGAGTTCGAGGTCCCCGAACGGTTCGCGTCCGCGGGCGACCCCGCGCCCACGCCGAGCGGTGCGCTCGTCGGGCCGTGGTGGCGAGGCTTCGGCGACGAACGGCTCGCCGAGCTGGTCGATCGTGCGCTGGTCGACAACCGCGACCTGCGCGCCGCGTTCGCCCGACTCGAAGCGACCGCCGCGGCACGCACCATCGCCGGCGCCCCGTTCTGGCCCGAGCTCGACGCCGGCCTGTCGGCCCAGCGCCAGCGCCGCGTGTTCATCGGCTTCCCGTTCGGCGGCGGCGGCGTGCCGTCGACCACGTTCACCACCTACGGGCTGACGCTCAGCGCCCAGTGGGAACTCGACGTCTGGGGCCGCATCCGCGCCGGCGAGAGTGCTTCGATCGCCGACCAGCAGGTGGCGCTCGCCGACTTCACCGGGGCGCAGGCGAGCCTGGTCGCGCAGGTCTGCAAGGCGTGGTTCGCGGCGATCGAGGCGCGGCAGCAGCTTCACCTGGCGAACGCCACCGTCGCCGCGTTCCGCGCCACCGCCGAGGACGTGCGCGCCCGCTTCCGCAGCGGGGTGCGACCGGCGATCGACGTGCATCTCGCCACGACCAACCTCGCCAACGCCGAGGCGGCGCTCGCGCAACGGCAGGACCAGTTGCAGCGCGCCCGGCGCCAGCTCGACGTGCTGGTCGGCCGCTATCCGACCGGCGACCTGGACGCCGGCGACACGCTGCCGGCCAGGCTGCCCGGAGTCCCCGTCGGCCTGCCGAGCGAACTCCTGCAACGCCGACCGGACCTGATCGCCGCCGAACGCAGGGTCGCCGCCGCCGGCTGCCGCGTCGAGGAAGCGCGCGCTTCCCTCTACCCGCGCCTTTCGCTGACCGCGAGTGCCGGCACCAGCAGCCTCGAGCTCGAGGACCTGGTCGACGACGACTTCCGCGTCTGGAGCCTCGGCGCCAACCTGCTCGAACCGCTGTTCCGCGGCGGTGCGCTGCAGGCCGCGGTCGATCGCCAGCAGGCGTTGCGCGAAGCGGCGCTCGCCGACTACGGCGGCAAGGTGCTGCGCGCCTTCGCCGAGGTCGAGGACGTGCTGACGACCGGCTCGCGCATCGACGAGCGCTGCACCCAGCTCGCCGCAGCCGCGCGCCACGCCGCCGCTGCGCGCGACCTCGCGCGCACGCGCTACCAAGGCGGTCTGACCGACTTCCTGACCGTCGCCGACACGCAACGGCAGGCGTTCACCGCCGAATCGGCGCGCCTCGCCGTCGAACGCGCCCGCCTCGAGAACCGCATCGACCTCCACCTCGCCTTGGGCGGCGGCTTCGGCAAGGCCGCGACCGGAGAGACCCCTTGAGCAAGCAGCGTACGATCCTGCAGATCCTGGTACCCCTCGCCATCCTCGGCGGCGGCGCATGGCTGGCGAAGGACATCGCCGGCATGGCCCCGAAGCCGAGCACCGCAGCACCAGTGGACACACGACCCCGCGTGCGCCTGGCACCGGTCGCGCGCCGCGAAGTGCGCGTCGTGGTGCACAGCCAGGGCAACATCGAGCCCCTGCGCACGGCCGAACTGTCGGCCGAGGTCGCCGGCCACATCGTCGCGACGAGCCCGCAGCTGCGCGCCGGCGGCACGTTCGCGGCCGGTGACGAGCTGCTGCAGCTCGATCGCAGCGACTTCGAACTGGCGATCGTGCAGCAGGAGGCGGCGGTCGCGCGCGCCGAACTGCGACTGACGCAGGAGCAGGCGGAAGCCGAGGCCGCCGAACGAGCGTGGCGCGAGCTGGAGGGCGATCGCCCGGCCGACCCGCTGGTCCGGCGCGCCCCGCAGATCCGCGACGCCGAGGCCGAACTGGCGGCGGCGCGGGCCCTGCTGCAGAAGCGCAAGCTCGACCTGCAGCGCACGCGCGTCGTGGCGCCGTTCGCCGGGCGTGTGCAGACCGTCGTCGCCGACCTCGGCCAGACGGTGCAGGCCGGCCAACGCCTCGCGACCCTGTTCGACACCAGTGCCGTCGAGGTGCGCCTGCCCCTGCCGCTGGAGGACGCGGCGTTCGTCGACCTGCCGCTCGTCGGCACCGGCCCGACCGAAGGCGGCCCCGAGGTCCTGCTGCGTGCCAGCTACGGCGACCGCACCCACGAGTGGCGTGGCCGCATCGTGCGGATCGGCGGCGAAGTCGATCGGCGCACGCGGCAGCTGCAGGCGGTCGCGCGCGTGGAGCCGGCGGCGGCTACGGCGTCTGACTCAGGACGCCCGCCGCTGCTGGTCGGCATGTTCGTCGTGGCCGAGATCACCGGCCGCACGCTGGCCGACGCGCTGGTCGTACCGCGCAGCGCGATGCACGGCGAGGACGCGGTCTGGGTCGCCACCACCGACCAAACGGACGGCAAGCCGCGCCACACGCTGCACCGCCGCCGGGTAGAGGTCCTGCGGACCGAACACGACCGCGTGGTGCTGCGGAGCGGGGTCGAGGTCGGGGAGTCCGTCTGCATCACCTCGCTCGACGTGGCGACCGACGGCATGCCGGTGCGCATCGTCGACGAGCAGGGCAACGAACAGGAACGGTGACCGCGATGCACGACGACCCCTCCGTGCCGCCCGACGAGAAGAAGGGCTTCTTCGCGTGGTTCACCCAGAACCACGTCGCCGCGACGCTGGTGGCCTTGACCTTCCTGGTCGCCGGCGCAGCCGCCTTGTTCGGCGGCAAGGTACGCCGCGAGGTGTTCCCCGAGATCGAACCGAACATCGTCACCGTGCAGGTGCCGTATCCGGGCGCCACGCCGACCGAGGTCGAGTCCGGGGTGTGCCTGCGCGTCGAGGAGGCCGTCGAGGGCATCACCGGTGTCGACAAGGTGACGTCCAGTGCCAACGAGGGCGTCGGGCTGATCGTCGTCGAGACGCTGCAGGACGCCGACCTCGAGCAGGTGCTGTCCGACGTCAAGAACCGCGTCGACTCGATCACCAACTTCCCGGCCGAGATCGAGGAACCGATCGTCTCGCGGCTGGTGCTGCGCAAGGAGGTGATCAACGTCTCGGTCTACGGCGACGTGGACGAGCTGGTGCTGAAGCGCACCGCGGAGCGCGCGCGCGACGCCCTGGCTGCGTTGCCGCAGATCTCCCAGGTCGAGCTCGCGGTGGCCCGCCCCTACGAGATCACCGTCGAACTGAGCGAGGCGGCGCTGCGGCGCCACGCGCTGCGGTTCGACGACGTCGCCAACGCGGTGCGCACCGGCAGCCTCGACCTGCCGGCCGGGGCCATCAAGGCCGACGACGGCCAGACGCTGCTGCGCGTCGAAGGCCAGGCCTACCGCGGCGCCGACTTCGCGAAGCTGGTGCTGCTGACGCGACCGGACGGCACGCGAGTCACCATCGGCGACGTCGCGCGGGTGGTCGACGGTTTCGCCGAGGACGACCTCGCGGCCCGCTTCGACGGCCAGCCGGCGGTCTTGCTGAAGGTGTTCCGCGTCGGCGAACAGGACGCGATCGCCGTCACCGCCGCGGTGCGCGACTGGGTCGCCGGCCCTGGTGCGACGATGCTGCCGCACGGCGTGCAGATGGCGACCTGGCGCGACGAATCGATCCTGCTGCGCGGCCGCATCGACCTGCTGCTCGGCAACGCGCTGCAGGGTCTCGTGCTGGTGTTCGTGATCCTGGCGCTGTTCCTCGAGCTGCGCATCGCCCTGTGGGTCGCGGTCGGCATCCCGGTGGCGTTCCTCGGCGCTGCGGCGCTGATGCCGAGCCTCGGCTTGTCGGTGAACATGATCTCGCTGTTCGCCTTCCTGCTGGTGCTCGGCATCGTCGTCGACGACGCGATCGTCGTCGGCGAGAACATCGTGCTGCACCGGCGCGCCGGCGCGTCGTCGTTGCTGGCAGCATTGCGCGGCAGCCGCGAAGTTCGCACGCCGGTGTTCGCCTCGGTGATGACCACCGTGGCGGCGTTCCTGCCGATGGTCTTCTCGGTGCCGGGCAGCGACGCGCAGATCTGGCGGGTGATCCCGCTGATCGTGATCCCGGTGCTGCTGATCAGCCTCGTCGAGTCCCAGCTGTGCCTGCCGGCCCACCTGGCCCTGCTCGCGGCCGACCGCCCCGGCCACCGGCCGGCGCTGCCGGAGCGGCTGTGGCTCGCCGTGCAAGGAGCCTTCCAACGTGGGCTCGACTGGCTCACGCGCCGCGTCTACCAGCCGGTGCTCGAGGTCTCGATGCGCTGGCGCTACGCGACCATCGCCATCGCGATGGTGCTGCTCGCCCTCGGCTTCGCCAGCGTCGCCGCCGGCCACCCACGGTTCGTGTTCTTCCCGACGGTCGACGGCGACAACGTCGTCGTGTCGCTGACCATGCCGCAGGGCACGCCGATGACCGTCACCGCCGGCCACCTGCGCCGCATCGAGCAGGCGGCGCGCGACGTCTGTACCGAGTTCGACCGGGATCGCGGCAAGAGGCCGCCGATGCTCGAGCACATGCTCGCCACGGTCGGGGCCCAGCCGTTCTCGGTCGAACAGGCCAGGAACGGCGGCCAACGGGACGCCCAGTTCCAGTCCGGGTCCCACCTCGCCGAGCTGAACGTGCAGCTTCTGCGTTCGGAGCAACGCGAGGTGTCGTCCGACCGGATCATGAGCCGGATGCGCGAGCGCGTCGGCAACGTCCCGGACGCGATCGAGCTGCAGTTCACCACGTCGTTCTTCAGCACCGGCAAGGACGTCGACGTCGAGCTCTACCACGACGACGCCGACACTCTGCGCCGCGCGGTCGACGACCTCACGGCGGAGCTGCGGCGCATGCCCGACGTGAAGGACGTCGGCAACTCGTTCCGCCTCGGCAAGCCCGAGCTGGAGCTGCGCATCAAGCCGACCGCCGAGCCGCTGGGATTGTCGCAGCAGGACCTGGCCCGCCAGGTGCGCCAGGCCTTCTACGGCGAAGAGGCCCAGCGCGTGCAGCGTGGCCGCGACGACGTCAAGGTCATGGTCCGCTACCCGGAGAGCGGTCGCCGCTCGCTGCTGGATCTCGCCCAGCTGCGCATCCGCACCGCGGCCGGCGACGAGGTGCCGCTCGCCGAGGTCGCCGAAGCCGAACCCGGCCGCGCCTCGTCGACGATCAACCGCGTCGATCGCAAGCGCGCGCTGCGCGTCAGCGGCGAGGTCGACGAGAACGATCCGAACGCGTCCCCCGAGGCGCTCAACGCCCGGCTGCGCACCGAGGTGCTGCCGGCCCTGGTCGCGCGGCATCCGGGACTGTCGTTCGGCTTCGAGGGCGACCAGAAGAAGAAGACCGACCTGCTGGTGTCCCTCGCCGGCGGCTTCGCGATCGCGCTGTTCGTCATCTACGCGCTGATGGCGATCCCGCTGAAGTCGTTCCTGCAGCCGGTGCTGATCATGACGGCGATCCCGTTCGGCGTCGTCGGCGCGATCGGCGGCCACATGATCACCGGATACGACCTCAGCATCCTCTCGATGTTCGGCCTCGTCGCGTTGTCAGGCGTCGTCGTCAACGACAACATCGTGCTGGTGGACTGGGTCAACCAGCGACGCGAGCACCACGACACGCTGTTCGAGGCAGTGCGCACCGCGGGAGCCGCCCGCCTGCGCCCGATCCTGCTGACCTCGCTGACGACGTTCGGTGGACTGACGCCGCTGCTGCTCGAGAAGAGCGTGCAGGCCCGCTTCCTGGTGCCGATGGCGGTCTCGCTCGGCTTCGGGGTGATGTTCGCGACGCTGATCAGCCTGCTGCTGGTGCCGTCGCTCTACCTGGTGCTCGAGGACCTGCGGCGTGCCTTCGCCGGAGCCTACCGTTGGCTCTACGGTCCCCGCACACAGCCTCCGGCCTGAGTCGGGCGTCGTCGTCGGGATTCGCGACAGTCCGCCCACAAGCGTAGGTCAAGGCTGGCACCCGGCCGTGCCGATGGGCGCGTTGCCCATGGCCGGACCGCTCCGCTCCCTCCGCGGACCACACGCTCTCGTGTGCCTGCTGAGCCTCGTCGCTCAGACGCACGCGGTACGTACCGTCATGGCCCAGGAAACCTCGGTGCAGGAGCCGACGGCCGAGGAACGCGCGGCGCTGCTGCGCACCGTGCTGTTGCTGAAGCTGATCCCGTACCTGCCGCCCGACAATCCGCCGAAGCCTCCACCGGCCGTGCATCGCATCGTGCTGGTCGGCGACGACCCGGTGACGCGCACCGCGGCGCGACAGCTGCCCGGACGCAAGGTCGACGAACGGCCGGTCGAGGTCGTCGTCGTCAGTGCTGCCGACGCCGCGGCCGGCAAGGGCACCGAAGGCTGCTCGCTGATCTACGTCGCCGCCGAGGTCGACGCGGCGCTGCTGCAGCGCATCGTCGCGTACCACGCCGACAAGCCGGCGCCGATCGTCTGCGAGAAGCCCGGCTTCGCCGCGGCCGGCGGTGCCGTGCAACCGTTCGTGCAGGACAACAACCTGCGCTTCGAGGTGAACGCCGAGACCCTGAAGAAGCAGGGCATCCGGCCGAGCCCGCAGCTGCAGAAGCTGTCTCGTCGGGGGCCCCGATGACGGCTCCGCGACAGTCGCTGCGGCGCCGCTTGACCGCGCTGTGCGCGTTGTTGACCGTGGCGGCGTTGGGCCTGTCCGGCGTCGAGTCGTATCGCCGCGAACGCAGCACCCTGCACGAGAACATGCGCAGCCACCTGGCGACGGTCGCCGACATGGTGGCCGTCAATTCGCGCAGTGGTCTCGAGTTCGACGACGCCCACGACCTCACGCAGTTCCTGACCACGGTCACCGCGACGATGGGGTTGCAGTCGGTCGCGGTCTACGCAGGCGACGGCCGGCGCTTCGCGGCCGCCGGGGACGCGACGGCGCTGCCGGCCCACGCCGACGCGCCCATCCCGCCGCACGAGGACTGGGTCGAGCTCGCGTCACTGCCGTACCAGGACGGCAAGGGCGAGTCGCGCCAGGGCACCGTGCTGCTGCGTGCCTCGGGCGCGCCGATCCGGGTTCGCCTGCAGGAGTACCTCGGCGGGCTCGGCCTCAGCGCCCTGCTGACCATGATCGCCGTCGGCCTCGCCGCACACTGGCTGCTGACCCGCCTGCTGCGCCCGATCGCCAACCTGGTCGAGACCACCAACTCGGTGCGCAGCAGCGAGAACTGGACGCTGCGCGCGCAGAGTGGGGCCGACGACGAGGTCGGAGCGCTGGTCGAGGCCTTCAACGCACTCCTGCACGTGATCCAGGAGCGCGACCAGCGGCTGGCCGAGAACGCCGACCGGCTGGAGCAAGAGGTGAAGGAGCGCACCGCCGAGCTGCGGCGCGCCCTGCAGGCCGCCGAGTCGGCGACACGCGCGAAGTCGACGTTCGTGGCCAACATGAGCCACGAGATCCGCACGCCGCTGAACGCGATCCTCGGCATGACCGAGCTGGCGATGGGCACCGAGGACCCGCGCGAGATCGGCGAGTACCTGAACGTGATCCGCAGTGCGGGTTCGAACCTGCTCGGCATCCTGTGCGACATCCTCGACCTCTCGAAGATCGAGTCCGAGAAGCTGGAGCTGTCGCCGGTGCCTACCGAGCTCGAGACCCTGGTGCTCGACGCCCTGCGCCCACTGACCGCCCGCATCCAGAGCAAGGACCTCGAGCTGTCGTTCGAGCTGGCGCCACAACTGGCTCCCGCCTACCTCGTCGACGACGTGCGGCTGCGCCAGGTCCTGACCAACCTGGTCGGCAACGCGATCAAGTTCACCGCGTCCGGTGAGGTGCGCGTCGAACTCCGGCTCGAACGGCGCCTCGGCGACGTCCACGAACTGCTGCTGGTCGTGCAGGACACCGGCGTCGGCATCCCACAGGACCGCCTGCAGGCGATCTTCACGCCGTTCACCCAGGCCGACAGCACGATCACCCGCCGCTTCGCCGGCACCGGCCTCGGGCTGTCGATCACCGACCGACTCGTCCGGCTGATGGGCGGCGTCATCAAGGTGGAGAGCTTCGTCGGCGTCGGCACCACGTTCCGCGTGCTGCTGCCGTTGCCCGTCTGCGAGAGCCCACTGCCGCCCCCACCGCCGCTGCCGGTGACGACGCGTGTCACGCTGGTCGGCACCTCGCAGGCGATCCGCCGCAGCATGGCGACGGTCGGCCAGCGGCTCGGCCTCGCGGTCGTCGCCGTCGACTCGGTGCGGCAGCTGCGCGAGCTCGGCGCACCGGGCGAGACCGACCTGGTGCTGGTCGACGATCGCGATCCCGACCACGACGGCAGCGTCTGCGACGCCGTGCCGATCGGCCCGCTCGGGGTGCGCCAGGTGTTCCTGGTGACCTCGTTCCAAGACCTCGCCAGCGCCTCGGCGAGGTGCCGCCAGAACGGCTTCGCCGGCTACGTGACGAAGCCGTTGTCGGCGCGCGAACTCGCGGTGCGCGCGAGCCAGCTGCTGCGCCTGGGCACGAGGTCGCAACCACCGGCCAGCCGCGCAGCCGACCTCGGCGACACCGAGGGCAGGACCCTGCGCGTGCTGGTCGCCGAGGACAACGCCGTCAACCAGAAGCTGATCGAGCGCATCCTGCAGCGCGACGGCCACGCGGTCACCATCGCCGAGAACGGCCGGGTCTGCTGCGAGCTGTGGGCGAAGCAGCCGTTCGACATCGTGCTGATGGACATGCAGATGCCCGAGATGAGCGGGCTCGAGGCGACCATGCACATCCGGCGCGAGGAGGCGAACTCCGGCCAGCGCGTGCCGATCGTCGCACTGACCGCCAACACCACCCCCGAGGACCGGCAGTCGTGCCTGCACGCAGGCATGGACGAGGTCCTCCCCAAGCCGGTCTCGATCCCGAGGCTGCGTGCGATGCTCGCCCAGTTCGGCACAGCAGCCGCGAACGACCCCGAACGCCCCGACCCGAACGGAGCCACGCCATGAACCTTCGCCTCGCCCCACTCGCCTGCGTGCTGCTGGCGGCCACCTCGCTGGCCCAGCAGGATCCTGCCGCAGCCCCGCAGCAGCCTCAGCACGACGCGACGCTCGACCTCGACGATCTGTCGCTCGAGGAGCTGATGGAGGTGCCGGTCGAGGTCGGGTCGCGGCAGAGCCAGCCGCTGGCGGCGACCGCCGGCGCGGTGTTCGTGCTCAACGAACCCGAGATCCGCCGCTCCGGCCTGCGCTCGGTGCCCGAACTGCTGCGCCTCGTGCCGGGCCTGGTGATCGCCCAGGACGTGCCGGGCGCGTACGGCTTCAGCAGCCGCCTCGGCCAGTACGGCTTCGCCGGCATGCTGGTGCTGATCGACGGCCAGCGCCTCTACACGACACTGCTGCGGCGCGAGTACTGGCAGGCTGTCGATCTGCCCGTCGAGGTGATCGAGCGCATCGAGGTGGTGCGTGGTCCGGGTGGTGCCCGCTGGGGCGACAAGGCCTCGCAGGGCGTCATCAACATCGTCACCAAGAAGGCCGCCAACGTGCGTGGCCTGCGGGTCAGCGGCGTGATCGGCACCGAGGAGCGGCTGATCGGCTCGTTCCGCTACGGCACGGCCCTCGGCGAGGACTCCGACCTGATGCTGTTCGGCAAGCTCGCGCAGCGCGATGGCGGCTTCCCGACCACCAACGGCGATCGCTGGGACAACAACACCGTCGGCGCTCGCTTCGAGACGCGCCTCGGCGAGGGCGTGCAGCTGACCGTCGACGGCCTCTACCACGACAGCTTCCTCGGCGACTCGTACATCACGTCGCCGCCGTTCTCGTCGTTGAACATGATCAAGGGCGGCCACCTGAAGGCGAAGCTGCGCGTCGACCACGGACCGAACCACTGGACCGAGTGGCGGGCGGCTGCGGACGCCTACGACCAGGACATCCGTGACTTCGCCGACAACGTGCCCGACTTCACGCTGCGCTACCGCGAGGAGCTGTTCGACACGACGCTGATGCACTCGCTGCCGCTCGGGTCCGGGCATCAGCTGACCATGGGCCTCGTACTGCGCCAGCTGACCGTCGAGAACTTCCGGCTGCCGGCCGAGACGGGTGCCGAGTACAACGAAGCGCGCGGCGACGTGTTCGTGGCCTGGGACTGGGAACTGTGCCCCGAGCTGCGGCTGACGCTCGGCGGCAACCTCGGCTACCAGGACGGCGTGGAGGGCAGCGGCGTCGACACGCAACCGGACCTCCGGATCGCGTGGATGCCGTCGCCGGACCTGACCCTGTGGGGAGCCTTCAGCGCCAACCGCGAACCCGACCGCAAGATCGCCGACTCGGGCCTGCTGGTGCGGCGCCCGTCGCCGAACCTGCTGGCGTTCGAGCTCGGCCTGCGCAAGCGCTTCGCCGAGCGCCTGCTGCTGCAGCTCGACACCTTCGCCTACGAGGTCGACAAGCAGCTGAACGGCTTCGACACCGATCCGGGCACCGGTGCCACGCTCTACCTCACCGACGGCCGCACCAGCGCGTTCGGCGGCGAGCTGTCGCTGGCCTGGAACCCGATCGAGAACGTGCACGTCACCGGCTTCGTCGCCAACACGATGGCGAACACGCGCAACCTCGACCCGACCTCGTTCACGTCGATCGAGTACGAGGTGCCGCGGCTGCGCAGCGGCTTCACCGCCGCCTACGAGCCCCTGCCGGGCCTCGAGCTGTCCGGCAACCTGCTCTACACGCGCAGCTGGTACGGCATCCCGTCGTGGTGGCGGCTCGACCTGCGCATGGCGATCCAGGCGACCGACAGCACCTCGATCGAGCTGGTCGGCCAGAACCTGACCGATCCCCAGCACCCGGAGTACTTCTTCGAGGAACAGATCCAGCGCGGCGGCTACCTGATGGTCGTGCACCGGTTCTGACGGACTCGGGACGAGCGTCGCGACCACCGCTCGCCCTATGCTGCGCGGATGCGTCGCGCCGCGTTCGTCCTCGTCGCCACCTGCAGCCTCGTCTGCCACGCCCACACCCAGGGGCCACCACCCAACGGTCCTCGCACCGTGGAGGCCGGCTGGTTCGCCCTCGAGAACGTGCGCATCACAGCCGCACCCGGGGCCAGCCCGACGGTGGGAACCGTGGTCGTGCGCGACGGCCGCATCGAATCGGTCGGCGCTGCGCCGACGCCGGCCGGGGCGACGCGCTTCGACGGCACCGGGCTGTGTGTCTACCCGGGCCTGATCGAACCGTTCTTCCCGAGCGACGTGCCGGCCCTCGACCCGAGCACCGACGACCGGCACTGGAACCCGATGGTGCAGCCACAACGGCGCGCCCGCGACGGGGCCCTGGTGCCCGCCGACGACCGCGACACTCTGCGGCGGCTCGGCTTCACCGCGGCCGCCTGTGCGCCGTCGGGCGGCATCCTGAAGGGCACCGCGACGGTCGTGCTGCTCGACG
>Ga0075160_10001999_pt1 | contig 12332 bp, 12 predicted proteins | sample JI91814C2DNA_FD_70969 | JGI IMG/M metagenome (GOLD analysis project Ga0075160, IMG submission 70969) | Wastewater effluent complex algal communities from Wisconsin, to seasonally profile nutrient transformation and Carbon sequestration -... | ecosystem: Engineered > WWTP > Effluent > Algae...
TGGCGCGGTGCTGTCAGCGTGCTCAGTCGCGGCCGAGAGTGGCCGCGCGGCGGGCCTGCCACTCCGGCCGCAGCAGTCCGAAGACCTCGCTGTCGAGGTAGAGGCCATTGATGAAGATCACGCCGCGCAGCCGTCCCTCGAACTGCAGGCCGGCTTTCTCGGCCACCCGGCGCGAGGCCAGATTGCCCGGCGCCAGGGCGGCGCAGACACGGTGGACCTCGAAGTTATGAAACACATGGTCGATCAGGGCGCGCGCGGCCGCCGTGCCCCAGCCCTGGCCGCGGCGGGCTGGGTCGTCGATCTTCCAGCCCAGCTCGCGGGCGCTGGAGTAGCGGTGGGCCAGGAAATGTGAGGCGGAGCCGATCGGCTCGCCGTTGTCGGCATCGCAGACGACCAGCCGCTCGGCCTCGTTGCTGGAAAATCCGTCCTCGGCAAAGCGCTTCTTGAAGAACTGCGGGCCGCGCATCATCGAACCTTCGAACTCGTTGCGTTCGCTCAGGTCGGCGGCCTGGGCGGCCAGGCGCGGCAGATCACTTTCCTCAACGGGGCGCAGCAGCACGCGGGGCGCTGAAGAGGAATGTATGGGCGACGCGTTGTTCATGCGGCAATCTCGCTGTTGCTCATTGGATTCGGTTCGTCTTGCGTTCCAAGGTCTTGCGGATCTTGGCAGCGTCGGCCAGGCGTTCGGCCGAGCCATCGGCGTCCAGCAAGACCAGGGTCACGTCCCGACCGACCTTGTCCTTCAAGCGCAAGGCCAGGCAGCGACCGGCTTCTTCGGTGTAGCCGGTCTTGGACAGGCGGATGTCCCAGCCCTTGCGGCCAACCAAGCGGTTGGTGTTACGGAACTCGACCGGTCGGCCGTTGATCAGCACCTTCTCCTTCAGGTCGCTGCTGAGCTTGTTGATCTGAGGGTAGCGCGCGGCGGCGGCGGTGATCTTGGCCATCTCGCTCGCTGTGGAGCGGTTGCGGGCGGACAGGCCGGTGGGCTCGGCGATCTCGGTGCGCGTGAGACCCAGCGCACGGATCTTGGCCCGCACCGCTTGCTCAAAGGCCGGCAGACCGCCGGGCAGGGTGCGGGCCAGGGCTGCGGCGGCGCGGTTGTCAGAGGACATCAGGGCCAGGTGCAGGGCTGCGCCGCGCGTCATCTGCGCCCCCACGGGCAGGCGCGAAGGGCTGTACTTGAGGGTGTCCACATCCTCGCGCTGGATGCGGATGCGCGCCTTCAAATCTGCCTTGGCGTCCAGCACCACCATGGCCGTCATCAGCTTGGTCAGCGAGGCGATGGGTACCTGGGTGTCGGCATCCTTGGCCATCAAGACCTTGCCGCTGCCGTTCTCTAGCACCAGGGCGTGGCGGGCGTTGACGGGAAGCTGAAAGGCCGGCGCGCTTTCTGCTGCGGCCGCAGGGAGGGCAGGCTTGGCCAGGGCTGGCGCGAGGAGCAGGCCATGGGTAAGCACAGCGGAGAGTCCGCATAGCCTGAGCCAAGGGCGGCGGGCGAGGATCGAGACGGGCATGCAGGAGCAGTTCGGGGTTGAGGGTCGTCAGCCCTGCATTTTGCTTGCGAACGCTGAGCGGTCGAGGCCTCAGTGGCCGCTGCGACCGAGCATGCGAAGCAGCGTGGCATCACGGTCCAGCAGATGGTGCTTGAGTGCGCCGACCACATGGAGCAAGAGCAGGGCGATCAGCAGATAGCCCAGGGCGCTGTGCACGCCGTGAGCCAGTTGACTCAGGCCTTCATGCAAGGGCAAGACCTGACCCGGACGCTGCGGATCCTCGTTGTGATGCATCAGGGTCAGGCCGAAGATGCCGAAGCCATGACCGCTGGCGCCCGAGTAGCTCATGCCGCTGATGGGCATGGCCAGGGTGCAGAGCAGCAGCAAGCCATGCACGGCCTTGGCCAGAGTCTGTTGCAAGGCCGTGGCCGGGCTGGCGGCGGGCGGCCAGCCTTCCTTGAGCCGCCAGGCCGCGCGCGCCAGCGCCAGGGGCAGGAGCAGCAGACCGATGGACTTGTGGATGGGGTAGAGCGCCCAGGCCTCGAACTCGACCATGTAGAGGCCCACCGCTGTGAGGCCGATCATGGCCAGGGCCAGCGTCCAGTGCAGGGCGATGGTGAGGCGGCTGAGGTGGAGGCTGGCTGGATTCATACGTGAGCGCGGGACGGGCTGAGTGCTTGGGGGCGCGATTTTTGTGCCGGACAAGCCGGGTATACAAAGGTCATGGGCCGAGCACGCCGGTCGCCGCGCGCTCAAGGCGTGGGTCGGCCGATCACGGCGAGTGTGCGGTAGGGCACCGTCACCTGGCCGTCGATGGCATGGCGGGCGAACAGCGTGCCCAGGCGTTCCAGCAAGACCTGACCCTCGCGGCTGTCGCGCGCGGGCAGGTAGGAGCGAGAAAAGGCCAGGCTGGCCAGACCCGCCAGGTCGAGCCGGTGTTCATGCAGCCAGTGCAAGCCAGCAGGTACCGGGCCGCCGAAGAACCGGGGCAAGCCGGCGCGCTCGCTGTCGCCGCCTTTCATGTGCTGGTTCTGGGCCGCGCGGCGGGCGCCGCCGAACTCGTCAAACAAGGCATCAAGCGCTTGCTGCAGGGGCTCGCTGCGGACGCGGTCGTTCCAGATCAGGGCCACTTGGCCGCCTGGTTTGAGCAAGCGCAGGCATTCGCGCCGGCTGGCCTCGATGTCAAACCAGTGAAAGGCCTGCGCAGCCGTGATCAGATCGGTGCAGCTGCTGGCCAAGCCGGTGGCCTCGGCCGTGCCGGCGCGTGCGGCAAAGCCGGCTTGGGCACCCAGGCGCTGTTCGGCCAGGGCGCGCATGGCGTCGCCGGGCTCGACAGCGGTCACACGAAAGCCTTGCTGCAGCAGGCCGCCCGACAGCTGGCCGCTGCCAGCACCCAGGTCCACCACGTGGGGCGCAGCCTCGTGAGCTTGCGGGCTGGACAGCAGCTGGCGCAGATGCTGGAGCAGGGCAAGTGGATAGTCCGGCCGCGCCGCAAGGTAGTCGGCCGCCTTGCTGGAAAATTCTGCGGCCACGCCGCCGGGGCGGTCGGCGAAGCTGTGTTGCAGCGCCTGTTGTCGCGCTTGAGCCTCGCTCGCGCTCCTGTCCGGGGATGCTGGCTTTGTGTTCATGCGCTTGAGTGTCCGTGTGGGCGGTGGTGGCGGCATTTTTGCCGTTACTTTTCGCCTTGTCGAAAACAAAGGGCCGGCGATGCTGGCGTAGGCTGCCCGGCAGCGCTTGCCCGAGTCTGTGTTGTTTGTACAGGCTCAGGCGCAACAGTCCCGTGGCTAGAATGAAATCGAGAGGTTTGTAAACGCTATGAAATTGATCGGTTCATTCACCAGCCCTTACGTTCGCAAAGTGCGCATCGTGATGGCCGAGAAGAAGCTCGACTACCAGCTCATGCTGGAAGATGTCTGGGCCAGTGATGCCATCCTGAAGATCAATCCCCTGGGCAAGGTGCCCTGCTTGGTGATGGAAGGCCAGGATTCGATCACGGGCGCGGTGTTCGACTCGCGTGTCATCGTGGAGTACGTCGATACCTTGTCGCCGGTGGGGCGCCTGATCCCTGAGCGCGGTCGGGAGCGCACCGAGGTGCGCACCTGGGAAGCCTTGGCCGACGGTGTGCTCGATGCCTGCGTGGCGGCCCGTCTGGAAGAGCATTGGACCGGTCGCTCACCCGAACAGCGCAGTGCCGCCTGGGTGGAGCGCCAGATGGGCAAGGTTCAAGCTGCATTGGTGGCCATGAACCAAGGCCTGGGTGAACGGAGTTGGTGCTCGGGCACGCATTTTTCGCTGGCCGATATTGCGGTCGGTTGCGCGCTCGGCTACCTCGACTTTCGCTTTCCGCAGCTCGATTGGCGCAGCGAGCATGCCAACTTGGCTCGCCATTTCGACAAACTCAGCGCCCGCGCCAGCTTTGTCGATACGGCGCCCCCAGCGGCCTGAGGTCCAAGCCGCGCCAGGAGAGGCCTTGCGGGATGCAAGGCCTTTTTTTGGGGGGTGTTTGGGCTGTTTGCGCCGCACGGAGCGGTCGTTCGCTGAGATTTGAATACGAACGCAGAGTGCGCGGAGGACCGCAGAGATCGCGGCGAAGAGAGCAGGATTTCTAGTCTCAGCGTCCTCTGCGGTCCTCTGCGAACTCTGCGTGCTGAACTTTCTTTGCGAACGACAGTTCAGTGCCGTGAGCCTTCACTCATCAGGCCAGAGCCAGATCCAGGCTGCGCGCGGCTTGCCAGCGGTGCAGCTTGCCGTAGATGGTGCTCAGGCGGCGGCCAACGTCTTCGCTGGCCAGGCGCCAGAGCTGAGCCACCTCTTCCGGCAGACGGCCGAGGGCGATCAAGCTGAGCAGGTGCTGGTCGGCACGGGTCAGCTCATTGAAGCTGGGGCTGAGTTCGCCTGCGCCCGCCTGGGCAGGGGTCAGATCTTGCGCGGCAGCCAGGGCCTGGGCGCGCTCCAGGCTGACGCGGCTCAAGCCCATGGTCTGCAAGGTCTGACGGGCCAGCTCGGGGGACATCAAGGCTTGGCCGCTTTGCAGCTGGGTCAGGGATTCAGCGAGGTTGCTGTCGCGCTCGCATTCGACCATATAGCCGTGCGCGCCGTCGGCCAAGGTGTCGAAGAGCATGGTGTCATGAGCGCAAGAGCTGAGCAGCAGCACCTTGGGCGCCTGAGGCAGGCGGCGCAGTTGCTGCAGCAGGCGGCGCACATGGCCGTCGGCCAGGCGCAGGTCACAGGCCAGAAACTGCGCACGGCTGCTGTGTAGGGCGGCCATGCAATCGGTCGCGCGCTCACTGCTGCCGGCAATCTGCCAGCGGCCATCCTTGGCCAAGGCTGCACGCGAGGTTTCGAGGGATTTGGACGCGCGGCGCAGCAGGAAAACGGAGGACATGGGGATCAGCAAATGCAAGCGCTGCATTGTGCAGCCCAGCCCGGGCGCAACAACCCCGCGATCCGGGGTGTTGAAAGCGGGGGGTGGGGCGCAGCGCGTGGTCACTGGCTCTGGGTGATGCGCTTGCCGCACAATCGCCGCCGTGCTGCCTGTGCTCTACACCTTTCGCCGATGCCCCTATGCCATGCGGGCCCGCCTCGCCTTGCGACATGCCGGTGTGGCGGTGCAGTCGCGCGAGATCGAACTGCGCGCCAAACCTGCGGCTCTGCTGCATGCCTCGCCCAAGGGTACGGTGCCGGTCATGGTCTTGCCGGACGGGCAGGTGCTGGAGCAGAGCCTGGACATCATGTGCTGGGCGCTGGCGCAGAACGACCCGGCCGGCTGCTTGAGCGTCGCCCCAATGGTGGAGCAGATGGCCTGGATCGAGCGCAATGACGGCCCATTCAAACGCCTGCTGGACCGATACAAGTACCCGCAGCGTCAGCAGCCGCCCGATCAGCCGGCGCTCATGTTCGAAGCTGCGCTGGCCCTGCAACTGCAGCCCATGGAGCAGGCCTTGCAGGCGCAGGCCTTTCTGTGTGGGCCGCGCTTCGGCTTGGCCGATCTGGCCTTGCTGCCTTTTGTGCGCCAGTTCGCCGCCGTCGATCCGGCCGCTTTTGCGGCCGCAACATTGCCGGCTCTGCAGGCCTGGTTGCAGGGTTTGCTGGCCACGGTCTGGTTCGAGGCGGCGATGGAGAAGCTGCCGCTCTGGGCGCCGAACGAGCCTGGTGCCTGAGCCAGCCCCTGGCTTTCGGCTTCAAGCCAGACCCTGCTGCACAATCGACGGCGCGCGGTGATGGCATCGCGCGCGTCCTTTCAATGGGGGAGCCGGCATGGCAGTCAAGCAAGTGTTTTCGGGCCTGTGGTGGGTGGTGGCTAAGTTTTGGTGGTTGCTCGACGCCAGCCGGCGCGCCTTGCTCAACCTCTTGCTGCTGTTGCTGTTGGTGCTGCTCGCGGTGGCCCTGTTTTCACGCGGCCCGGCGCCGCTGAAGGAAAAGACCACCCTGGTGCTGAATCTGCAAGGCCCACTGGTTGAACAGTTTTCGGGCTCGGCCCGAGACCAGGCCATGGCTCAGCTGCAAGGCAATCACCAGCGCCAGACGCGTGTGCGCGATGTGCTGGCCACCCTGGACGCCGCCGCGCTCGACCCCCAGGTCGGCAGCGTGCTCTTGCAGCTCGATGAGTTTGCCGGCGGCGGCATGGCCAGCATGGCTGAGGTGGCCGCAGCTCTGGACCGCTTCAAGGCCAAAGGCAAGCCGGTGCTGGCCTATGGTGACGGCTACAGCCAGCGTGGTTATTACCTGGCTGCACGCGCCAACGAGGTCTATCTGCACCCCTTGGGCATGGTGATGATCGAGGGCTTCGGCCGCTACCGCACCTACTACAAGGACGCACTCGACCGCCTGGGCGTCAGCGCCAATGTGCTGCGCGTCGGCGCCTTCAAGAACGCTGCCGAACCGTACTTTGCCAATGGTCCGTCCAAGGAGGCCCTGGAAGCCGATGCCTACCTCTACGGCGACCTCTGGGAGCGCTACACCGGCACCGTCGAGACAGCCCGTAAGCTGCCCAAGGGCAGCATCGCCAAGAGCATCGAGGCGCTGCCCGAAACGCTCACGGCCCTCAAGGGCGACACCGCCAAGATGGCCTTGCAGGGCAAGCTGGTCGATGGCCTCAAAACCCGCGACGAGATGCGCGAGTTGCTGATCCAGCGCGGTGCCAAGGATGACAAAGGCAAGAGCTTCCGCCAGGTCTCCATGGCCGAATACCAGGCCTATCTCAAGCCGCAGAACCCGCAGGGCGATGCTGTGGGCGTGGTTGTCGCTGAGGGCGAGATCGTCGATGGTGACGCCTCGGCCGGCCGCATCGGCGGCGATTCAACCGCCCGTCTGATCCGCCAGGCGCGCGAGGACGACAAGGTCAAGGCCGTGGTGCTGCGTGTCAATTCGCCTGGCGGCAGTGCCTTTGCGTCCGAGATCATCCGCCGCGAGCTGGAGCTGACACAGAAAGCGGGCAAGCCCGTGGTCATCTCCATGGGCGATGTGGCGGCCTCGGGCGGCTATTGGGTGTCCATGTCCTCGGACCAGGTGATCGCTGACCCGGCCACCATCACCGGTTCTATCGGTGTTTTCGGCATGCTGCCCACGGCCGACAAGCTGCTGGACAAGCTGTCCATCCACACTGGCGGCCACACCACCACCTGGATGACCGGCGGTTTCGACCCGCGCCGGCCGCTGGACCCGCGCATGGCCACGGCCGTGCAGCAGGGCATCAACCACATCTATGACGAGTTCACCGCCAAGACCGCAGCCGCGCGCAAGAAGAGCGTGGCTGAAATCGACGCCGTGGCGCAAGGCCGGGTCTGGACCGGAGCGCAGGCCAAGCAGCGCGGCCTGATTGACCGCTTGGGCAGTTTCGACGACGCCGTGCGTGCCGCCGCCAGCTTGGCCAAGCTCGAGGGGGTGCCCAAGCTCAGCTATGTCGAGCGCGAGATGGGTCGCTTCGAGCGCCTGCTGTCCAGCTTGGACCAGATCGTCGCGCCTTCGGTGGCTGCTGCAGTGCGTGCAGAGCTGGGCTTGGGCGACGGCGTGCTGGTGCCCAAGGCGCTGCAGCAGTTGCAAGGCGAGCTGGCTTTTGCCACCCAGATGGCCGAGCGGGGCCGACCGTTCAGCACCTTTGTGCACTGCATGTGCGCGGCGCCGTGAACCTGGGTGCCACTGCCTGGGCATGAAGGTCAGCCCGGGCGCTTGCCTATAATTGCCACTCAGCGCCGATTTGTTCCGAATTGCGGGCGCTCAAAAAATGCCGCTAAAGAGGGACTCCGCACAGCCGGCGTCCGCTTTCCACTCAGCGGCGCCGGTTTTGTTTTTTCAGGAGTCTCTTCATGCCCCATGCAGGACAGCTAGGCCATGTCACCCCCCAGCGCATGGCGTTTGCTCAGCCCTTGCGCCTGCGCAGCGGTGCCGAGCTGCGTGACTACGAGATGCTGTACGAGACCTACGGCACGCTCAATGCCGAGCGCAACAACGCCGTGCTGGTCTGCCATGCTCTGAACGCCAGCCACCATGTGGCCGGCACGTACGAGGGCCAGGACAAGAGCGAAGGCTGGTGGGACAACCTGATCGGCCCCGGCAAGCCCCTGGACACCGACAAGTTCTTCGTCATCGGCATCAACAACCTCGGCTCTTGCTTCGGCTCCACCGGCCCCATGCACATCAACCCGGCCACGGGCAAGGTCTACGGCGCCGACTTTCCGGTGGTGACGGTGCAGGATTGGGTCGATGCCCAGGCGCGCGTGCTCGATGCGCTGGGCGTGCAGCAGCTGGCGGCCGTGTTGGGCGGATCGCTGGGCGGCATGCAGGCGCTGGACTGGTCGCTGCGCTACCCCGAGCGCATGCGCCATTGCATCGCGATTGCCACGGCACCGGCCTTGTCGGCACAGAACATCGCCTTCAACGAGGTGGCGCGCCGCGCCATCATCACCGACCCCGATTTTCATGGCGGCCATTTCTACGAGCATGGCGTGGTGCCCAAGCGCGGCCTGCGAGTGGCGCGGATGATCGGCCACATCACCTACCTGTCCGACGATGCGATGGAGCAGAAGTTCGGCCGTGAGCTGCGCGCCGCCGAGCTGGGCTACAGCACGCAGGACATCGAATTTCAGATCGAAAGCTATCTGCGCCATCAGGGCGACAAGTTCAGCGACTACTTCGATGCCAACACCTACTTGTTGATCACGCGCGCGCTCGATTACTTCGACCCCGCACGCGAGCATGGCGGCAACCTCAGCCGTGCCTTCGCCAGCGCCCGTTGCAAATACCTGCTGGCCAGTTTCACCACCGACTGGCGCTTCTCCCCGGCCCGCTCGCGCGAAATCGTCAAGGCCTTGCTCGACAACAAGCGCGATGTCTCCTATGCCGAGATCGACGCTCCGCATGGCCACGACGCCTTCCTGCTGGAAGACCCCCGCTACCACGGCGTGTTGCGCGCCTACTTCCAACGCATCGCCGGAGAACAACAGCCATGAGCGCCATCCTGCAACACATTGCCGCGCTGGTGCCCGCTGGCTCGCGCGTGCTCGACCTGGGCTGCGGCACCGGTGAATTGCTCGATCACCTGATCCGCCACAAGGGCTGCAGCGGCTACGGTGTCGAGCTCGACGACGCCAATCTGCTGGCTTGCGCCCAGCGCGGCGTGAATGTCATCCAGCTCAATCTGGAAGAGGGCTTGTCCATCTTCGAGGACCAGAGCTTTGATGTGGTGCTGCAACTCGAAACCCTGCAGCATCTGCGCAATACCGAGGCCATGTTGCGCGAGACCGCGCGCGTGGGCCGCATGGGCATCGTCAGCTTCCCCAACTTCGCCCACTGGGCCAACCGCGCCCAGGTGCTGATGGGCCGCATGCCGGTGACGCGCGTGCTGCCCTACGAGTGGTACGACACGCCCAATATCCGCGTCGGCACCTACGCCGATTTTGAGGTGCTGGCGCGCAAGAACCGCCTGCGCGTGCTGGACAGCTTCGGCATCCAGAACGGCCAGACGGTGCGCAGCTTTCCCAATCTGATGGCCAGCATGGCGGTGTTCAAGTTCGATCGGGGCTGAGGAGAGGGAAATCGTGAGTCGCGAAGGGTGGGCGTTGTTCGCCCAAGGCAGAGCTGACTCCCGATTTACGAATCGCGATTCACCCTTCACCATTCACGGCTCCAACCCTTCCCCATGAAAGGCTCACCATGATTGGCTACACGACCCTCGGCACGAATGACCTGCCCCGCGCCACGGCCTTTTACGACCAGCTGTTCGCGGTCATCGGCATCCAGCGGCTGATGACCTTCGACCGCGGCTACGCCTGGGGGCGCAGCATGGACCAGCCGGGCTTTGGCCTGCTTACGCCATTTGATGGCCAGCCCGCCAGCGTGGGCAACGGCGTGATGATTGCCCTGGCCGTGGACAGCGAAGAGAAGGTGCGTGCCCTGCACGCCAAGGCGCTGGAGCTGGGCGGCCAGGACGAAGGCGCACCAGGCCCGCGCGGCGGCGGCTTCTACGCTGGCTACTTCCGTGATCTCGATGGCAACAAGCTCAATGCCTTTTGCATGAAGCCTGAGTAAAGAGCCGGGCTTGCGGCTCCGGTTCGACGAACCTCAGCCCTCCACCCGCCCCAGCCTCACCATGGTGTTGCCCGGCAGCCCGTGCTTGAGGCTGGGCATCACCAGCACCGTGTTGGCATAACGGGTTCTGAACACGGTGTCGCCGTCGCGGGCGAAGGCGGTGTCGGCCTCGGGGATGATGTCGAGGCCGCGTACCGGGCCCGGCAGGGTGAAGTGAAAGTCGCGGCTGATGGCGGTGATGGCTTCGTCCACCCGGATGGTGCGCTGGCGCTCGGGCAGGGGCACGCGCAATCGCGGCTCGGCCCATTCGCCACTGACCATGCCGGTCAGGCGCAGAAAGCGCACGAGGCCATCGTTGGCCACCTCGGCCGAGCGCTGCTCCCAGTGCTGGCCACATTCGATCAGCAAGGCGTTCTTCGGGCTGGCCGGGTCGCCGAAACCGCCGCGGTCGCGCATGCGCAGGCCCGAGGGGTGGCCGGTGTCGATCAGCAGCTCTCCCGGCATACCCAGTTCGCGCGCAAAAGCGGCGCCCTTTTCGAGCAGGCCGCAGACCATCAGCGGTCGGCAGGCGTCCTGCATGGAGTGGATGTCGAACAGGTAGTCGGCGCTGTCCACAAACGGCCGCAGGGCGCGGGCACGGCGTAGCTCCAGCGAGTCTCGTGGGCCGAAGAGCTGCTCATCGCTCCAGACGCGGTTCAGGTCTTCGTCCACGCAGCGTGCGGCATGTGGATCGGCCGGGCTGAAGCGCGCGTAGGCCTCGACATTGCCAAAGCTCAGGATCAGCCGCCCTTGCAGAGGCTGCAGCGTGCGCCCCATGCCTTGCTGGAACAGCCAGTCCAGGGCGATGGCGCCGCAGAGCTCGTTGCCATGGGTCAGGGCCTGCACCATGACGGTAGGGCCGGGGCGGCCCGAGTCCAGCACGTGAACGTAGTCCACGCCGCTGCCACCGTCCCGGTAGACGCCAATGTCCGGCGGACTCAGTTCAACAGCCATCTCTTCCCGCATATCCACGCCCTCATTCACGAAACCCTGAATTCGTTCACCCGCTCACTGCTTCCGATGCAACACACCCTGCTCGGTGCGCTCGTCCGCCTGGAACAAACCCTCCCAGCGGTCGCCCGTGGGCCAGTGGAAGACGCCCTGGCCATGCTTCACGCCATCGGCCCATGCGCCGACATAGCGCTCGCCACTCTTCCAGAGGTAGCTGCCCTGGCCTTGTGGCTTGCCCATGTGGAACTCGCCCTCATAGCGGTCGCCTGAGGCCAGTTCGAGTTGGCCTTTTCCATGGGGCTGCCCAGCTTGGATGCCGCCTTCGTATCGGTTGCCGTTGGCATAACGCAGTACGCCCCGGCCTTGCGGCTCCGAGCGGACGTAGTCGCCCTCGTACTGTTGGCCGTTGGCCCAGCGGTACTGTCCCTTGCCATGGGCGACGCCCTGGCTGATCTGGCCTTTGTAGACATCACCGCTGGCGAAGCTGAGCTGCCCCTGGCCTTCAGGCCCGCCGTCAACGACGCTGCCTTCGTAGTGGTTGCCGTTGGCAAAGTAGAGCTTGCCCTGGCCGGTGGCCTTGTCGGCCACCCAGTCGCCGACATAGCGTTGGCCATTGGCCCAGATGAACTCGCCCTTGCCCTGGCGCACGCTGCGCACCAGACTGCCGATGTAGACATCGCCGTTGGACCATTCGACCCGGCCCGTGCCGCTGACGACCTGACCCTCTTCGCGCACGAACTGGCCTTTGTAGCGGGTGTCGCCGGCGCGGATGTCCATGTCCTTGGGCGCCTCCTTGGCGGCATCGCCGTCTGTGTTGCCGCTCTGGTTGCTCTTGCTCGCCGCTGTGGACAGCGGGACCGGGCTGGGTGCGGGCGCTTTGGCCGCCGCGGTGGCACTGGCGATCACCGCAGCCTGACCGCTGGCTGCGTGGTCTGTGGTGGGGACCTTGGGCGGGGCACTGGGCACAGCTGCCACGGCCGCCGGCTTGGGTGAGGGTGGCTTGGGCAGCACCGTCTGAAAGCTCTCCGGCAAAGGCACGGCGGTCCAGGGGGTGCCGCGCTCTCGCGCCAGGGTCTGGATGAAGCTGTTGGCGTTCTCCAGGGCCGCGTCCTTGCACAGCGTGGCAGCACGCCGCCAGGCGGTCTCGGCAATCATGGACTGGGCTTGACGCTCGGTGGGGCTCAGGCCCGGGGCGGCGCTGCGGAATTTTTGGGAGAAGTCGCGCGCCTTGTCAAAAATAGGCGCGCAGAACTCGGCGTTGTGGGCATCGATCTCGGTTTGTTCACGCCGGCGTTGGGCGATCTGTTGCTGGCTGCCGGTGCA